>Ga0315553_10003757_pt1 | contig 11672 bp, 10 predicted proteins | sample SalMarSW160140MG_FD_203099 | JGI IMG/M metagenome (GOLD analysis project Ga0315553, IMG submission 203099) | Salt marsh sediment microbial communities from the Plum Island Ecosystem LTER, Massachusetts, United States - Salt Marsh Sediment SW1601-40 ... | reverse complement strand
CAGTAGCGGGGACTACAACCATTACAGCGGGGCGTACACCACGAGCGGGTTCCCGGCGTTGCCGGAAGGCCTGACGCTGGAGGTCGAGGCCTGGGTCCGGTTCACCGGCGGCGACTGGCAGGATCTGGCCGCGGGTCTATCCGCCGATCCCCGCATCCGGGCGCAGGATGGCGAGATCGAACCCCACCGCACCGGGATCAGGGTGGTTGTGACGGGGCACAGCAATCGTCGCGCGCGAAACACGGCCGAGGGGTGTGGCGGGTTGATCGCGCTCGACGATCGATCCCCCGGCGCACACCGGCATCGGATCGCAGTCCAGGTCCGACCCGATTCCGTGGCCGAGTGCTGGATCGACGGTGGGCAGCTCGGGGCCATCAGGCTGTCGGGTCCGGCTCTGGACCGGCCCCTCAGCGTCGTGCTCGAGGGACGCATGGAGCAGACCGTGCTCGTCCACGGACCGGTCGTGGTGACACGCGGGCTTCGATACTGAACGCCTCGTGCGCATGTAACCCCCCGGCCCGGCGTGGCCGCCCCCAGCCGACCCGCCTCGGCCGGCGTCACGCGGTTTCCCTACGACCGTGGGCGCCGCACGGGCGGCAATTCGCCGTCGTTCGCGTGGACGAGGAAGGTGTGCTCGAAGGGGATGGGCATCGCGTCATGCACCTCGAGCACCTGGAACGCCCTTCTGCGCCGGCGTGGAGGGGACGAGCGCGTTGGGCTAGAGGAGCGTCCGGAGGAGCGCCTGCCACAGTGGCCGGGGTGATCGGGTGGTCGCCCGTGGTCGAGCTCGCCCCACTCGCGGAGGAGCCGCTAGACGGGAACCACGCCCGCTGGTCCGCCGCGGACAACCCCGAACGGAACGCCGAATCGCCGAAGACTCCCGTGCAAGGGCGTGTCCCCGCCGATTCCTCGATAGCCCGTCAGAGAATACCGTCTCCTATTCCTCCCATGGGAATCCCGAGCGCCCGAAATGCCCGTTGTTGGTCGTCCGGCGATACTCGACGTCCGTCCACAGGCCGAGCGCCGAGATCATGTCCGCGGGGGCGAAGCTGAAGCGCCGGACGAACTCCGCGGCCGCGAGCGGGTCGCCGGTGCCGAAGGTCTCGACGTCCACGAACATGGGCTCGACGCGACCGATCGCGTAGCCGACGCGGACCTCGGCGCGCCTCGCGAGACCGGCGAGGACCAGGCGGCGAGCGACGTGCCGGCACCAGTAGTGGCCGCTCCGATCGACCTTGGTCGGGTCCTTGCCGCTGAAGGCGCCGCCCCCATGCCGGGCCATCCCGCCGTACGTGTCGACGATGATCTTCCGGCCGGTGAGCCCGCTGTCGACCGAGGGGCCACCATGCTCGAAGCTCCCGGTCGGGTTCACGAGGACCTCGATTTCGGATGACCACCAGTCTCCCAGGGCACGTGGCCCGAGCGAATCCTCGACGTACGAGCGGACGGCGGATGGATGCGTCCCCGCGGCGTGCTGGGTCGACACCAGCACCTGTGTGACACGGGCCGGCTCGTGGTCACGGTAGGCGACCGTAACCTGGGACTTCCCGTCCGGTCGCAGCCACTCCACGCCCCCCGTCTTCCGATCCCCGGCGAGGCCCGCCGTCAACCGGTGCGCGAGCAGGATGGGGAGCGGCATGAGCTCCGGGGTCTCGTCCGACGCGTACCCGAACATGATGCCCTAGTCCCCGGCACCGAGCTTCCCTGCCTCGCGATCCACTCCTTGGGCGATCTCGGCGGCCTGCGGCGTGAGCGCCTCGACGACGAACACCCCGTCCGCATGAAACGGCTCGTCCGGATCCGTGTACCCGATATCCCGCAGCGCCTGCCGGACGATGGCCACGTGATCGAGCTCGCGACCCGAGGTGATCTCGCCCGCGAGAATCACGAGGTTCGTCTTGCACACGGCTTCGGCCGCCACTCGGCGCCGGCCGAGCGCGTCGTCCTCCCGGTCGAGCTCGAGGTAGGCGTCGAGGATGGAGTCGGAGATGTAGTCGGCCACCTTGTCGGGATGGCCCTCGGTGACGGACTCGGAAGCGAAAAGATGCTCAGTCATGAGCCGCCTCCCCGGCGTCGGGAGCCACCGCGTTCTCGTAGTCGGCGTCCGGGTAGCGATAGCCGTGATCCTCGTCCCAGAGCTCGACCGTCGCCCGGCTGACGCGGTCGACGCCGCCGAGCCTCATCGGCTCTCGCTTGTCGGCGTGCGGCCCGTTGATCCCCATGTCGTCGTCCAGGAAGTAGAGGCCCTCGATCCGGTAGACCCGTACGATGCCGGCGCCCGCGCCCGCCGCGCCGCTGTCCCATTCCTGATAGGCGACGACCGTCCCGAGCCCGGAGAGCCCATCACCGTCGTAGAACTCGGACTGGACGTCCTCGGGATCCTCGAACGGCCCGAGGATTCGCCCCTCCCCCACGAGATAGAGCCGATCGCGAAACCGGCGGATACAGCCCACCGCCGCGAGCGCCTGGATGACCTCGTCGTACCAGAAGTCCGTGACCCGCGTCCCATCCGCGAGCACCCTCTCCATCATCTCCCCCTCATCGAGCAGGGCGTCGAAATCGACGGCATGCCGCTCATCCGCATCCGTCACGATCTCGTGCGGGCCGACCGGGAGGCGTCCGTGCTCGAGCGCGTGCCCACGCACGAACGCCGCGAGATCGGCGAGCGGGACATGACGATCGTCCCGATCGGACACGTAGTGGACGGACGCCTCATATCGATACAGCAGGGAGTTGATCGCGGGCTCCCAGTGCAGCGGAACGGGTTCGGTCGCGCGGTCCCACGCGGGCGCCTCGACCGCGAAGCTCCGGTCTGGAAGGCGGTGATGGTGGGGACTGTACGGTCGCCGCCGATCCGTGAGACGTTCGCCCCACTTCGCCAGATCGGGATAGTGGTCCGAGGTCACGCGCACGGCGTTTCGGGCGCGCAGGGACCAGTCGAGCGCGGCCCCGAAGGTGGCGAGGGTGGGCCCGGAGTAGAAACGGGCGAGCGCCCGTTCGATGACGCCGCGACCGGCGCGGCCTTCCCGCCTGATCTCCATGAGAAACCGGGTGAGCTCGGCGAAGGAGAGCGGCCGCTCGGTCCACTCGAGCGGCGTCGTGTACTCCAGCCCCAGCTCGTCGACGACCCGGTAGCGGAGCATGTGCCCGTCGGGGCGCGCCCGGACCTCGATCACGTGATCGACGAGCGATGCGACGACGATCCGGGCGATCATCGTCTCGCCCCGAGCGTCGGGGGGCAGATACTCGCCCGCGAGAGCGGCCGGCCCGAGCTCGGCCAAGGCCTGCAGCCCGTGCCGGTCGAGCAGAGGGCTGAGTGCCCACTCGGGCACCGGGTCCCCAACTCGCAGCGCCTCGCTCACCCGTCGTCGGCGAAACTCGCCCTTGATGTCGTGAATGACGGTGGAAACAGGATCGGCGAACTGCCAGTAGCAGGTGGGGCGGAAGGACTCGTGAAGGCCCGTGTGCGTCCTCATTGCGACTCTCCTGCCGGCGGGGCCGGCGGCGGTCCGCAAGAAGCGACGGGTGGGAACGGCGGCTCTGCCGAGCGCCATTCCACCGCGCTTTAGAAGGAGGTGTCCTCTTCGGGTCGGCGCGCCTTCAAGCTGCGGGTTCAAATCCGCGCCGACCGTCCCGCCTCGTGCGGGTCGGACGGTAGAGGGGGTGGCAAGAACCGTGCGGCGCCTTCGCCCGTGACCGGCAATGGCACAAGTCGCCATTCGGAGGGGGGTTGAGCCTCCGGAAGCGGGATCCCATCCAACGACAGACACGCCCCGGGAAGGAAGAAACTGTCGTGCTCGCACCACTCGAACCAGAAGACCGGTCAGTTCAGGGCGCGCACTCGCGGGCGATCTCGACCGCGGGGTGACACCTATCGAGGGACTGACGGCAGACGCATCGCCTCGCTGCCGTTCTCCCGCGCAGCCACGAGCCAGAAGGCGCCGCCATGGTACCAGAAGATCGCCTCCTGCCCGAACCGACGGGCGAGCGCGAGCGATTCGTCCTTCGGGAGATCCACGCAGAAACTGTCTTCACAATGCGCACCGTCCGGCGAGCATCCCTTCACGGGGATCGGAGACGCTCCCCGGCGCCCGATCTCCTTCGAGAGCTCGTCACGCCGGCGATTATTCTCGAGATCCTCGAGCCGGCGGCCGGGATTCGAGGCCGTGATGACGGCGAAGGTCTCGTGAGGGGCGATGTCCGCCAGCGCCTCTCGATCGTCGGGGGTCAACGGCGCTCGCAGATCTACGCGCAGACCCGACGCGAAGTGGAGCACCGTCTCCGGATATCGATCCGGCCGGTGAGACACCGTCACTTCATAGTCGAGCGACTCGAGCCACAGCCGGCGCACCTCGCTCGCGCCCCGGGCCGAGGGCTCGATGATCGAGTGGCGCCAGTACCAACGCGCATCGGGGTCCGGCTCCGCGAGGCCATGCCCGAGGAAGTGGTCGTGGATCGGGACGATACGAACGGCGGGCGGATCAGAGAGCGCCTCCACCCGCAGCTCGTCGATCGTGCGGAAGCGTCTGCTGACGGCGCCTTCCAGCTTCTTATGCTGGTGCCGATGGTCGGGTCGGACCCGCCTGGCGTATCTCTCCCTCAGCCCCCGTCGTGACGTACGGCCAGCGATCGGCTCCGACGCGCCCGCTCGGGGTGGTCGCCGATGGACTCGATATCGTCAGGTCGAACTGACCGGATCCACCCCCGTACGATCCCGTGATGATCAGGTACTTTCCCGTTCGTGGCAGCGTGACGTCGAGCGTGCGTCCGTCCCCGGCCCCCCGTCGTCGTCGCTCTCGTTCCACGTCCCCTCGCTCCGACCGTCGTCCAGGGAGAAGATCGCGAGATAGGCGTCGAAGTCGTCGGAGCCCAAACTCACGATCACTCGCTCGCCTGCGGTGCCGTCGTATGGGAGAAGGCGATCACGGCGGACCTCTCTTCGAGGGGAGTTGTTCGTCGGCCCAACACGATACCCGAACATACACCGAAGATCGCCGGGAGATCCAGCCCGGGTGGCCCGGAACGTCAGCCGCCCCGGCGGCCGGGGCGTCCGTTCGTCCCCGCCGCGCCCCAGCGGGCGAGGAACTCGGACACGAACTCCTCGATCCGCTCCGGCTCCACCGCGAGCGGTGCCAGCGCCATGCCTACGGTGAGCGCCACGTGGTACCCCTCCGAGCGCGAGGCGACGGCGCGCCGGTGCGCCGGATGGGCGTCGTTCACCCACACCGTGCTCTCGACCAGTCGGCCGAGCCGCGGGTCGTCGGGACGCGACTCGAACCGGACGGCGAGGCCGTAGTGCGCCCGTTTCCGTCGTCCTTTCGCGCCGGGGAGACCGGATTCGTGCCGGTTGCCGGATCCGGCCGCGCCGGCCGGATCCGGGGGGGCGTCCTTCGGCGACGACTCTCCGGGGGCGTCCGGGGCGACCGCTGGCAGCTGGCCTCCGTCGGCGCTCTCATCGCCCTCGCGTCCGCCGCCTCCCTCGGCCTCGACGGGGACGCCGGATCCGGCGCCGCCGATGACGAGGTCCGGACCGGCCCCCGGCGTCCGACCCCGCGCCGAGGGGTCGCCCCCGAGCGGCAGCCGGCGCTGGCCTCCCGGACGGCGCTCGACGAGGGTGTCGAGCAGCGGGTACGACTCCGCCAGGTCGGCGAGCACGGAGCGCAGGTCCCGCTCGAGCGCCCGCGTGCGGTGCCCCGGCGGCGGCTTCCCGTCCGTCCCCTCGCCCCACGTTTCGAGCTGGGTGGACACGACTTCCTGGAGCGCCTTCCGGTAGGCGAGGAAGGTCGCGCCCCGCTTCCCCGCCCGGATGAAGTCGGCCTTGTTGAGGGTGAGCACCTCGGCGAGCGCCGGGACCTCGACGAGGCCGTACACTGGAGTCCCGTGGGGCGCCGGGATGCCGAGCCAGTCCCAGCCCCGTTTGATGACCTTGCCGAGCGTGCTCACCTCGATGCCACTCTCGTCCTCGGTGAGGTCCGGCGAGCGCACGAGAAATCCCGAGCCGGACGGTTTCCGTTGCCGGCCCACCCTGACCGTGATCCGCGCCTGGCCCGGAACTGCGGGGGGCCGTGCGATTGCGCGCCCGTTGACAACGAAGCGAATGCCCTCCGGGTACGGGCCGGCCAGGATCGATTCCAGGATCTCCGGGTGGAAAAGCGGGGCGAAGTGGCGGAGGATCGTGGCCTCGATGAACCCCGGGTCGAGCAGGGGCGACAGCGAGTTCGAGAGATAGAGCCGGACCGCCGTCCCGTGGCTGGCCACGATCCCCGGCGGCTCGATCCAGCGCCACGGCGCCCGTTTCCGCGACCCCAAGCGCCAGGACGTGGCAAGCGGCGTCCCGGCCCTGGGCGTGCGCGTCTCCGTGACGACCTCGTCGGAGATCAAGAGCCCCAGCTTGATGCCGACGCCCGCGAATCCGATCGTCCGGCCCCGGCGCTTGGTCGTCACCGCCAGATCGTGGTACCGGCGGAGCGCGGCGCGGCTCATCCCGCTCCCATCGTCTGTGACCGTACACGTCCCGGCCACGGCATCGGTGTGGAGCGCGATCCGGCGAGTGCCTGAATCGAGGGCGTTCGCGACCACCTCCGTCACGATCGTCTCCTCGATCGGTCCGGGGTACGCGTCCTTGAGGTCCTCTAGCAGCCGGAGGAGGTCGACCCGGGTTTCGCCCATGCCCCACGGTGTCACCGGGCGACGGCGGGAGCAATCCTCATCGAGCTCGCTGGTCCCGCCGCCTACCGCGAAGGGTGGTGTACTTCGAGGATGGGCACGTCGGGATGATCGACGTCTGCGCCCGTCGCATTGCGGGTACCGTGCTCGCGACGTTCCCGTACGAGGGGTCAATCGAGGACGCCCCTCCGACGGTCAATCGTCCCGGAGGACCCGGATCGAGCGCGGGATCGTCTTGCCGAACCAATCCCGGTCGCGCGTATTGAACCCTTTCCGTTCGAGCGTACGGATCATCTGGTTGACGGAAGGTGCCGACACCAGGAAGTGATCCTGGATGTCGCTCTCCGCCGGGGCGACGCCGAAGCGGTGCATGTACCGTTTGATGAAGTCAATGTACTCGCGCTGGCGGCGCGTCGGCCCCCCCGTCGCTGCGGGACGGTTCGCGCGGGCCGAAGGCGCGTGGAGGATCGCCGTCCACCGATCGCCCTCGGGCCGGATGACGAGCTCGTCGCCGCTCGTGAAGCGCAAGCGAGAGCATGTCGGGGGCGGGCCGCGCGAGCTCGGCCACGACCAGCCCGGACACCCCGGAGACTCGGTGATCGGGCTCAACCGTACGCCCGCGCCAGAGCATCCCGCCAGTGCTCTGCCAGGGAGGATCCGCACTCTCGGGGGTTCACGGACGAGATCGTGCCCGTACCGACGGCGCGCCGCCCGCCCCCCCCGAAGCGATCCACCCCTTGACAAGAGATACGACGTCAAGTCTTAATAACGTTGTTCGTTATTCAGGGTTTGAACCCCGGGAGGCGCCATCCACCGCGACCGCGTCGGCGAATACCTGCCCACGAGCGTGGCCGGCGAGCGCGTGGAGGCGTTCGTCCCCGCCCCTCTTCCTCCCGACCCGCCCGTCGATCTCGGCGGCTCGCTTCAACGCTTGCTGGAGAGAGCCAGCCTGGCGATCGGCAGGCTGGATGGCGTCTCGTCCCAGCTGCCCGAGACCGGTCTTTTCGTGTACGGTTACGTGCGGAAGGAGGCCGTCCTCTCTTCGCAAATCGAGGGCACACGGTCGACGCTGTCGGACCTTCTCCTCTTCGAGCTCGACGCCGTGCCCGGGGTGCCGCTGGACGATGTCGTTGAAGTGTCGAACTACGTCGCCGCCCTCGAGCACGGTCTGGAGCGGGTGCGCGGCGGCTTTCCCCTCTCGAACCGGCTGATCCGCGAGGTCCATCGCGTGCTCCTGCACGAGGGACGGGGCAGCTCAAAGGATCCCGGCCGGTTCCGCCGATCCCAGAACTGGCTCGGCGGCACGCGCCCGGGGAGCGCGACGTTCGTCCCGCCGCCCCACACCCGCGTTGCCGATTGCATGTCGGATCTGGAGCGGTTCTTCCACGCGGAGGATCCCCTTCCCGCCCTGGTGCGCGCCGGCCTGGCGCACGTGCAGTTCGAGACGATCCACCCCTTTCTCGACGGAAACGGCCGGGTCGGGCGCCTCCTGGTCACGCTCATGCTGTGCGAGGCGGGTGTCCTGTCGGAGCCGCTTCTCTACCTGAGCCTCTACCTGCGCCGACACCAGGCCCTCTACTACGAGCTACTCGATCGGGTGCGCCGGACCGGCGACTGGGAAGCCTGGCTCGCCTTCTTTCTCGAGGGTGTGCAGATGACCGCGGATGCCGCGGTCGACACCGCCGAGCGGCTCGCGAGCCTCTTCGCCGGGGATCGAGCACGGGTCGAAGCGACCGGACGCCGTGCCGGCTCGGCCCTCCGGGTCTACGAAGTCCTGAAGGCGCGTCCCCTCCTGTCGATTCCCGAAACCTGCCGGGCGACTGGCCTCTCGTATCCGGCGGCGTCCTCGGCCATGGACCTACTCCAGGAGATGGGGATCGCCCGGGAAATCACGGGCAAGCGGCGCAACCGCGTGTGGGCGTACTCCGACTACGTGGAGATCCTCGGCGAGGCGGCCTGACCCGCCGCCGGGAGACGGGACCCGACGCGCCGAGACCGGGCTCAATCGCCTGCCCGATCAGCCGCCGTCGCGATGTGCTCCCAGAGCGCCTGGACGCTCCGCCTTACGACCGTCGTGCAGGTCGGGGCGCTCGTGTAGAGCTTGCTCACCTTGTGGTCGAGCTGCGTCCCGCCCCACACGACCACGTGATCGGCCCACGCGAGATCGTCCTTCGCGATCGATCGGGTCCGGGCCACCGTGCCGTCGATCAGGCGGAGCTCCGGAGGGGGCCGGTGCTCACGCTCGATCGCGGTGCGGGCTTTGGGAGAGCCGCCCACGACGCACAGCCGCCGCCAGCCGGCGCGTCCACACGCGCGGAGGGCAGCCTCGCGCGCCACGGCCGCGGCCGAACCGCCGCACACCTCGCACTTCGATGGAGCCGTCGCGGCGACGACGGTTCGATTCGGCCACCTCCCGGGAGCGAAAGCCTGGCAGTCTCCGCGACGGCAGACCCGCACGAACGCCTCGCCCAGGGCCTCCGCGACCCTGGCGCGCTTCGCCGCGCTGATCCGTTCCTTGCCGGGCGTCGTGAGGCCGGCGTCCACGAGCCGGGCGTCGAGGGCTTCGTGCTGATCCTGATAGCCCAGAGCGCGGAAGAGCTCGGCTTTCGAGCGGTCCTTCAACCGGGGCCCCAGAGGTGGAGCGCCGTGTGGTCCGCGATCCGTGCGAAGTGCGCGTCGGGGCTCAGAAGCGTCTCGGGCGATTTGAAGGGAGACCACGCCCGGGAGGATGGGCCATTGGATCAACCGTCGATCAAGAAGGGACGTCGCTTGGCGTCGCCGTCCAGATCGGGCCGCTCGCGCTCAGCCGCTCGGCTCGACGATCTCCCCCTCTCGATCTTTACGACGGCCTGACTCCCTTGGTACGACGCATGGACGTGCGGCGAAGCGAGATCATTGTAGTACCTCGTGATCGTGATGCCGAAGAACCGGCTGATGACGGGCACGCGAACTCCCGGTCGAGGGCGAAGTGCTCGACCGAGGGTGTGACCAGGGATCATCCAGACGGCATCCATCCGACCGCGAGGCATGATCGGACTGTTTCGACCGACGTCACATCGTCATGACCCGAGCCGACGTCTCCGCGGAGGCGCGTCCATGTGCGTGGCTCGAGCGGCACTCGATGCCCGACGCTGGCCGAAGGGTGAAGAGGGCCCAATCCACGTCGAACGGATCGCCCAGCCACCGGGTCGTCGCGGTCCACGGATCGATGCCGAGGCCGCGCTGCTCCCGCTCGAGCGCCTGCACGGCGTCGGCGGCGAACTCCGGACGGGGCGGCACCTCGGGCAGACCGCGGCCGTCCGGTCGTCGGAACCGCACCCCCCCGTCGCCGGCCCGCTCGATCCGCCAGCCGTCCTCGTGAACCCGTCGGTGATGCCACCGGCAGAGGAGGACGAGGTTGTCGAGCTTCGTTTCACCCCCATCCGCCCAGTGCCGCAGTTGGTGCGCGTCACAGATGCGCGACGTGCAGCCGGGGAAACGACAGCCGCCGTCCCGGCGGTCGAGCGCGCGCCGGATCGCCGGCGGTACGGAGCGCATCCGGCGGCCTACATCGAGCACCCTACCCTGCCGGTCGTGCCGCATCCTCACGATCCCCGCATCGCAGGCCAGCCGCCGGGCCGTCTCCGCGGAGACGCGCGGGCCGCGCTCGATCCGCGATTCGGCGTGATCGGGGAAGGCGTTTCGGAGACCAGCGGCCAACCCGGCACCGCCCTCGCCGGTAGCCGGGGTCCCTGAGCCACCGGTCGCCCGGCACCGCTCCTCCGGCGTCCGAAGCGTCTCCTCGGAGACGTGGACGACCACGTGCAAGCGGTCCGCGCGGCTCGAAACAGGTGCCCGCGCCGTAGTCCCGGAACCCGAGAGCTCCGCGCCCCGGGCGGCATCGGCCTCCTCCGCCACCTCGGCCGCCATCCGCTCAAGCCCGTCGTGTGCGGCCTCGAGCAGGAGCGCGAACGCGTCCGCGCGCCGCTGACGAGGCGTGGCGTCCCGATCGAGCACCCCCTGAGCCGCGAGGATCCGCTCGGCGAGATCGAGGAGCCGGTCCTCCTCGGCCCCCACCTCGGGGTCGAGCCGGCCGCGCTGGACCCAGGAGCCATCCGGGTCCGGCACCAGCGACATCCCGCGCTGCTCGTGCCGCGCCCGCTCGCCTTCGGCCTCGGACGCCCGGTCGATCGCCCGCCAACCGTGGACGAGCCGCTCGAGCTGGGCGGCGGTCGTGTGCCGCGCGACCTCGACGAGCTCGGCCTCGTTGTCGGGCGTGGCCACCCGTGTCAGGGCCCGGGCCGCCGAGTAGCTGAGCCGGCCCGTTCGGAGCGCATCAGACAGACGCGGGAGCGGCTCCAGCGACCGCGCCACCCGGACGCGCTCGCGGGCCGCGCCCGGGGCGAGCCCCGTCCGCCAGCTGAGCCACTGGGCGCAGCTCTTCGATCCTTGGATGTGCCAGCCCTCGATCTCATCGAACTCGCGGATCATGACGAGCTGGCGGTAGAGCGCGGCGTCGAGATGGGCCCCCAGTCGGGCAATGTCGTCGCCGAGGCGCTCGGCGCGCTTCTGGCGGGAGGCACCATCGAGGGGACGCCCCGGCGTTGACGGGACCGAGGGGCGTTCGGCCGAGCCGGGCTCTGCGGGGGCGGGATGGGAGAAGGCGATCACGGCGACCTCTTCGAGCGGGATGTTGGTCAGACAACACCCGAACATACACCGAAGATCACGGAGGGATCCCATGGAAAGGGCCCCAAACGCACCGTGGAGCGGCCACCAGACCCCGACCAATACGTTTTGCGACCGCGGCGGTGCATCTCAGCGATCGGGCCCGGTCGATTCCTCTTGAACCGGGTAGTTCACGGCGTTGATGGCCAGCTTCTCGCGCGCGGCCGCCATGAGGTCGATTCCCGCCACGTCCGCAAACCGCAGGACGCCCAAGAACACATCCGCCAGTTCGTGGCGAACCTCCTCCGAACGGGAGTCCAGCGCGTTTTCCTCCCACCGGAAGTGGGCGAGCAGCTCCC
>Ga0315553_10003756_pt1 | contig 11679 bp, 7 predicted proteins | sample SalMarSW160140MG_FD_203099 | JGI IMG/M metagenome (GOLD analysis project Ga0315553, IMG submission 203099) | Salt marsh sediment microbial communities from the Plum Island Ecosystem LTER, Massachusetts, United States - Salt Marsh Sediment SW1601-40 ... | reverse complement strand
TCGGAGATGCATCTCTTCGACCAATTGTTGAAGCGGCAGAAGAGCCCGTATGCACGCAAGGCGGACGGCTCGCTCATTCCGGTCGGGCCGTTCCACTACGCCTATCACTTCGATCAATCGCTTGTCGGTCGCTATCTTCGCCGCAAGGCCAGCGGCATCGAGATGATCGACGGCACGCTCACCGGCACCGAGAAAGATCCGGAATCAGGAGACATTCGGGCGTTGATCCTGGAGGACGGCACGACGGTGCCCGGCGATTTCTTCATCGACGCGACGGGATTCCGCAAACGGCTGATCGTTGAGGAGATGGGTGGAAAGTGGGTCTCCTACGGCAAGGAACTGCCGGTCAATCGCGCCATGCCGTTCTGGCTGACCATCGAGGAGGGCGATGAGATTTCGCCATATACACTGGCATGGGCGCGTGAAGCGGGCTGGCTCTGGTCGATCCCGACCCAGAAACGCTACGGCTGCGGCTACGTCTATTGCGATGCGTTCCGGACGCCGGAGGAGGCCAGGGCCGAAATCGAGGCGGCGCTCGGACACCCCATCGAGCCACGAAGCGACATCCGGTTCGATATCGGTCGCCTCGAACGCCCGTGGATCGGCAACTGTCTGGCGGTCGGGCTGAGTTCGAGCTTTCTCGAGCCGCTCGAAGCAACGTCAATCCACGGCACCATCGTTCAGATGATGATGTTCGCCGGGCAGTATCTGCGCGCGCCCGACGAGATGACCCAGGCGCACCGCGACGACTACAACCAGCGCGCCGATCGGCAGGTCGATGACTTCCGCACATTCATCAACACGCACTACGTGACCGAGCGCGAGGACACGCCGTTCTGGCAATACGTTCGACGCGAATGCGTGCACGACGAGACCCGCGCCCGGCTGGCGCGCTGGCGCAGGGAAATGCCGCGCCACGAACATTTCTCCCATTTTCTCGGCGGTCTGCCGCACGTAGAGGCGCAGCTGCACTACCCGGTGCTCGACGGGCTGGGATTGCTCGACCGGTCGGTCGCCAGGGCGGAGATGGCCGGGCTGCCGGCCGTTCGCGCCTTCGCGCGCAAGACGGTCGACAGCCTCGTCAAGGAATACAAGCAGGCGGCGACCAAGGCGCTGGGGCACGCCGAGTTTCTCGAGCTGGTCCGCTCAGGCGCCAGTCTGCCTTGATCGGCCGCCCGAAAGACCGGGGCCCGGCGCCAGACTAGCGATAGCCCCCGGAGCCGGCGCGCAATTCCTCAACGGTTCGCGCTTGCCGGCGCGCCGCGCCCTCCCAGTCGCGGGTTTTCACGGTCCCCTTTGCCAACCGCTCACGCGCCGCGGGTATGGCCTGGGCGTATTGGGGCAGCCACTCGGCCTGCGCGACCACCATCTCGTCGACCATTTGCCAGACCTCCTCGGGCGTGCAGACCGCCCCGACCAGGGGGTCGTGCAGAACCGCGAGCTTGAGCATGTCGATATCGCCCGTCATGGCCGCCTCGACCGACATGCGCTGCACGGATATCGAGGCCGAGCAGGTCGCCGCGCAGGCGATCGGCAGCTCGATGCCCTCGACCATGTTGATCCCGAACCGGTCGACGAAACCGGGGCTCTCGACGATCGCGTCGGCCGGCAGGTTGCGGATGATGCCGTTGTTGCGCACGTTGAAATGCCCGCGATACACACGGCCGGTCTCCAGGGCCTCGATAATGTGGCTGGCGTGCTCGGTGCTGCGCTCGTAGTCGTCGAGCGGCTTGCCGGCCTCTTCCAGGAACTCCGGGAAATCCGTCTCGAACCAGTTCCGCTGCTCGGTCGAGTAGCGCAGATACCCGCCGGTCTCGCCGTGGATCCAGTCGCTCATGTCGATCCAGTGGCCGATCTCGTCGGGGCGCTTGCGGTACCACGGAAGATATTCGCTCAGGTGCCCGTTGCTCTCGGTCGAGAAGACCCCGAAGCGCTTCAGCACGTCGATGCGCACCTTTTCCTGGTGCGAGTACAAAGGGTGCTTTTCGAAGGCGGCGAGCAGTTCGTCCCTGCCGATCCTGCGCCCGTTCACGCGCACGTCGATGTACCAGGTCTGGTGGTTGATCCCCGCGCAGATGTAATCGAGCTCGCCTTCCTCGGCGCCCAGCGCCCGCGCGATCTGGTGCGCGCCATGTTGGACGCCATGGCAAAGCCCGACCGTGTTCACCTCGCCGTACTCGAGCGCCGCCCAGGTGTTCATGGCCATGGGATTGGCATAGTTGAGGAAAAGCGCGCCCGGCTCGGCCAGCTCGCGGATGTCCTTGCAGAAATCGAGGATCACCGGGATGTTGCGCTGGCCGTAGAGAATTCCGCCGGCGCAGATGGTATCGCCGACGCACTGGTCGACGCCGTATTTGAGCGGGATGTTCACGTCGGTAGCGAAGGCCTCGAGCCCGCCCACCCTGACGCAGCTCATCACATAGCGCGCGCCTTCGAGCGCCGTCCGGCGGTCGGTGGTCGCCGCGACCTTCGCCGGCAGCCTGTTGACCTCGACGATCCTCTCGATGATCTGCCGGATCATGTCGAGATTGCGCTCGTTGATGTCAGCCAGCGCGATTTCCATGTCCGCGAATTCTGAGACCTTCAGCAGATCCGAGACCAGCTTCTTGGTGAAGCCCACCGAGCCGGCACCGATAATCGCGACCTTGAAGGGAGCGCTCATGTTGTCTGGGAACCTCCTGGCGGTGAAACCCGCGGCCGGCTGACCGGCCCGTAAAACCGGCGGACTTATCCCGTTTCGGCCCCGCGGACCGGCTCGCGGGCCGCGCGACCTCGGGCGGTTACCGCCGCGGGCGGCGCCGACTTCGGGCCGCGGGCCCAGGCCGGGATCATCTCGCCATGGGCTGCCAGCAGATCATCGACGAGGCGCCATATCTGGTCGAGGTCGAGCTCGGCCGCCGTGTGCGGGTCCATCATCGCGGCGTGATAGATATGCTCGACCTTTTCCTCGACGAGCCCCGCAACCGTGAGCTCCTGAACGTTGACATTGGTGCGGATGAGCGCGGTGAGCTGCACGGGCAGCTCGCCGATCCGGGTCGGCTGGATGCCGTTGCGATCGACCAGGCACGGCACCTCGACGGCGCACCGCTCGGGCAGCGAGGCGATCAGCCCGTCATTGCGGACGTTGCCGTAGATCACCGAGGGCTCGCCGGTGACCACCGAGTTCATGATCTCGGAGGCGTATTCGTTCGACTGTGCGACCTCGATCCGGTCGGCGGTTCGATATTTCTCGGCCTGCGCCTTCCAGCCTTGGATCTGTTCGATGCAGCGCTTGGGGTACTCGTCCAGCGGAATGCCGTATTTCTCGATCAGGTCCGGCCGGCCCTGCTTGATGAACCAGGGGGTGTATTCGGCGAAATGCTCCGAACTTTCGGTCACGAAATAGCCCAGCCGCGTCAGCATCTCGTAGCGGACCTTGTTGGGGCAACGCGGGTTCCATCCCTGCTTCGGCGCCCTGCCCTCGCGATAGGCAGCCATCAGGTCCGGATAAAGGTCCCGGGTGCCGCCGTCGGCCATCCGCTCCTCGAATTCGAGATAGAACGCCATGTGGTTGATGCCGGCGGCCTGGTAGCAGATGCGCTCGATGGGCAGGTCGAGGTCGCGGGCAAGCTCGGCGGCGGTGTGCTGCACGGAATGGCACAGCCCCACCTGCCGGATCGACGGATATCTTTCGGCGATGGCCCAGGTGTTGATCGCCATGGGGTTGACATATTGCAGCAGGATCGCGTCCGGGCAGACCGCCTCCATGTCGGCGCACAGGCGCCACAGATGCGGCACGGTCCGCAGGCCCCGCATGATTCCGCCGATGCCGAGCGTGTCGGCGATCGTCTGGCGCAGCCCGTAGGTTTTCGGCACCTCGAAGTCGGTCACCGTCGCCGGCTCGTAGCCGCCGATCTGGAACGCCACGACCACGAAGTCGGCGCCCTCGAGCGCCGCCCGCTGCTCGCGGTGGGTGGTGATCGTCGCCGGCACACCGAGGGTCGCCACGATCTTGGAGGCGACGAGTTCTGACTCGACCAGCCGCTCCCCATTGACGTCCATCAGGGCGATCTCTGCGTCCGCCAGGGCAGGCCGCTGCAACACGTCCCCGATGATGTTCTTCATGAACACCGTCGAGCCGGCACCGATGAAGGCGAGCTTGGGATAGGCGGGCATCGAACGGGCTCCCTTGTTCAGGCGGCGATCTCGAACGCGGCGCGGACGAGGCGGCGGGTGTAGTCTGTCTTGGGGTTGTTCAGGACGTCCTTGACGGGGCCCTGCTCGACGACCTTGCCGTGCTGCATCACCATCACCCGATGGCACAGCGCGCGGACCACCTTCAGGTCGTGCGAAATGAACAGGTAGCTCAGTCCCTTCTCGTCCTGCAGCTTGCGCAGAAGGTCGATGATCTGGGCCTGCACGCTCAGGTCGAGCGCCGAGGTCGGCTCGTCCAGCAGGATGAATTCGGGGTCGAGCGCGATGGCCCGCGCGATGGCGATGCGCTGGCGCTGGCCGCCCGAGAATTCGTGCGGAAAGCGATTGAGAATGTTGTCGGGCAGCCCGGCGTCGCGCAGCGCCTGCCGGACCCTGTCGCCGCGCTCGCGGCGGTCTTTTCCGATGGCGTTGACGATCAGCCCCTCTTCGATGATCTGGCGGATCGACATGCGCGGATTGAGTGACGCGTAAGGGTCCTGGAAGACGATCTGGATGCGCGACCGAAAGGGCCTGAGCTGGCGGCGGGACTTGTCGTGCAGCGGTACGCCGTCGAAATAGATTTCGCCGCTGTTGGCCTTGAGCAGGCCGATCAGCGCCTGTCCGAAGGTCGTCTTGCCGGACCCCGATTCCCCGACCAGCCCCAAGGTTTCGTCGCGATGCACCTGGATATCGAGATGGTCGACCGCGTGCAGCTCGGAATATTCGGGCTTGAAAAACCCGCCGTGCCGCAGCGTGAAGGAGACGTGCACCTGCCGGCCTTCGAGCACGATCGGTGTCTTGGCCGCGAGCGGCAGCGCCACGCCTTTGGGCTCGGAAGCCATCAGGTGCTGCGTGTAGGCATGGCGCGGCTTGTCGAACAGCACGGCCGTCTCGCCATGCTCCTTCACCTCGCCGTCCCGCATCACATACACATAGTCGGAAAAATGCCTGACGATTGTCAGATCGTGCGTGATCAGGATCACCGCCATGCCGTAGCGCTCCTGCAAATCCCTGATAAGATTAAGAATTTGCGCCTGAACCGTCACGTCGAGCGCGGTGGTCGGTTCGTCGGCGATCAGCACGTCGGGGCGATTGGCCAGCGCCATCGCGATCATCACCCGCTGCCGCTGGCCACCGGAGAGCTGATGCGGATAGGAGCGTACGCGCGCCTCGGGATCTTCGATCTGCACTTCCTCGAGCAGCGTGGTCGCTCGTTTCATCGCCTCGCCGCGCGACACCCGGTTGTGAAGCCGGATGACTTCGACGATTTGCGCGCCCACCGTGTAGATGGGATTGAGCGAGGACATTGGCTCCTGGAAGATCATGGAGACCTGGTTGCCGCGCATGCGGCGGCGGCGCTGTTCGGAGAAGTCCATGACCTCTTCGCCCGCCAGCTTGATGCTGGTGCGTTTCGCGACGGTGGCGCGTTTGCCCAACAGTCCCATCACCGCGCGCGCGGTGACGGACTTGCCCGACCCCGATTCGCCGACCAGCGCGATGGTCTCGTGCTTGTGGAGCTGGAACGACACGTCGCGCACGCCTTCGACCTCGCCGCCCTCAACCTTGAACGCGACCCCGATATGGCGCGCGTCGAGCAGCATTTCGCGCCCGTGCAGGCCGAGATCGGTACGTTCGTCGGGGGCGAATGGACTGCCGGTTTCGTTCATCTGCGCCGCCTAGTAGGGGTCGACGGCATCGCGCAGTCCGTCGCCCAGCGCGTTGAAAGCGAACACGGTGATCAGCACGAAGACAACGGGGGACAAAATCCACGGATACGAGCCGATCACCGAGAAGGTGCCGGTGTCCTGGAGCATGAGGCCCCAGGAAATCAGCGGCGGTTTGACCGCAAATCCCAGGAATCCGAGGAACGATTCCAGCAGGACCACCGTGGGTATCGCGATGGTCACCGCCACGATCACGTGCGAGATGACGTTCGGCAGGACGTGACGAAAGATGATGCGGCCATCGCCCGCCCCGACCGCCATCGCGGCGCGGACGTATTCGATGCGCGCCAGCGCCAGGGTCTTGCCCCGCACCTCGCGCGAGAGCTGCGCCCACAGGAGCGCCGCCAGCACGGCGATGACGAAAGCGATGAAGACGTTGGAGGGGGCGGTGATCGGGATCAGCGTCGTCAGCGCCAGATACAGCGGCAGTTGCGGAAAGGCGAGCACGAAGTCGACGAACCGCTGCACCCAGGCATCGAACCGGCCGCCCAGATATCCCGACGTGATACCGACGCTGGTCCCGACCACGGTTGTGATCGTCACCACGATGAGCGCGATCATCAGCGATATGCGCGACCCGATAATGCCCCGAGACAAGAGGTCCCGCCCCAGCTTGTCGGTGCCAAGGAAGTGCACGGGCTGATTGCCGCGCGCAGCGAAGAAGTGGATGTCGGCCGGAATCACGCCGAACAACTCATAGGGGTAACCCTTCACAAACAATCCCACATCCAGCGGACTGTCGTAGTCGGGGCCGGTGAGCGGCTGAAAGGTCACCGGATCAAGTTCTTCGGACTCGATGATCGGATAGACGAACGGCACCGGCGAAAAGGAGCCATCGGCGGCAAAGAAGCTGACTTTGACCGGTGGAGAGAACCCCACGTCGGATGCCTTCGGATCGACCGGCGCCCAGAAGTCGGCGAATATGGCCATGATGAGCAGGGCGGCCACCAGCACCAGCCCCACCATGCCGCTGACCGAGCGCCGGAAGCGGCGCCAGACCAGGACCCGATAGCTCTCGCCGCCCGCCAGGCGACCGGTCGCCGGTTCCGGGGCCGGTTCACGGCCCGGCGCGGGCGCGACGGTACGTTCCGCGGGCACACGCAGATCGGTCATTCTCGGCTCCCGCCGATGCGGATGCGCGGATCGAGGACGCTCAACAGGACATCGGCGATGATGTTGCCGACCAGCAGCGTGCCTGCGAGCACCAGCAGGAAGGTCGAGGTGACGTAGACATCGCCGACGCCCATGGATTGCACGATGGCCGGACCGACAGTTGCCAGAGAGAACACGATCGCAACCTCGATCTCACCGGTCAGCATGTAGGGCAGCACCACGCCCTGATAGGCAATCAGCGGGTGGAGCGCATTGGGAACGGCGTGCTTGAGGATGACGGCGCCTTCCGGCAAGCCCTTGGCCCGGGCGGTCTCGACATACTGGGCGTTGAGGGTGTCGAGCAGGTTCGCCCGCATGACGCGCATGTTGAAGGCGAGCCCGCCGAAGGTCGCGATAAACACGACCGGCCACACGTGCTGGACGAGGTCGACGAATTTATCCCACGACCACGGCGCGCCGCTGAACTGCGCCGAGAAGAACGTCCCGAAATTCTGGGAATTGAGCCTGAAGGCAAGGATATACAGGATGATGATGGCGAGCAGAAATCGCGGAATCGTCAGTCCCATGAACGACATGAACGACAACAGCGTGTCCGCCCAACTGTATTGTCGGGTGGCCGCGATGATCCCCAGACTGATCCCGAACAAACTCGCCAGAATATGGCAGGTCAGCGCCAGCATGATCGTGCGAGGCAGGCGTTCCCCGACCACGTCCCCGACCGGGCGATTGAAGAAGAAGCTGTGCCCGAAATCCCCGCGGGTCACGATGCCGGTAATCCAGTTGAGATACTGCGCCGGCAGTGGATCGTCGAGCCCGTATTCCTTGCGGGCCGCGTCCGCCACGCGCGTCGCCTCGACCACAGAAGAACCGCGCGCCACCAGGCTCGAGTAGACGAAGTCTCCGTAGTCCCCTGGCCGGGCATGGATGATGGCGAAGGTCACCAGGCTGAGGAAAAACAGAACAACCAAGGCGGCGGCGATACGCTGGGATAGAAAACGCACCATGGCTTTTCGCTCGGCCGGGGGAAGGGTGACGAGGGGGCCACGCGCCCCCTCGTCAAGATTGCATCCTGCGATTGACCGCGTCTAGCCGGGTTCGCCGGGCAGCGTGTCGGGCTGCAACTGATACTCCGGTTGCTGCTTGTCCGCGGGCACGAACACGCGCTCGCGAATGATGTTGTCCTCGGCCCAGTTGAACAGGAAGATCGGGGCGCCTGCCGGAATGTTGGCGAAGCGCTTGTTGATGATCAACGCGCCCGGATACTGGGTCAGCCCGATCGCATAGACGTTCTGGGTGTAGAGCCCCTGATACTGCTTCATCAGCTCGACCTGCTCGGCAGGATTCCTCGAGGCGATGAAGGCGTTCACGACGTCGACCATCTCCTGCTCGAACGGCAGCAGATCGACCGTGCCGTCAGGGCCGGCGCGGTGGCCGTACGCAACCTGCGGTCCCGTGGGCGCAAGCGCGACGGTGTTCTGCACCACCGTGCCGAGTTCAGGGTTGTTGTGCCGGGTCAGCCACAGATCGAACTGTCCCGCTTGCGCGAGATTGTTCCAGTTCGTGCCATCGACGATGTTGGGGATAACCCGTATCCCGACCCGTTCCATCATGGCAACGATGGTTTCACCCAGCGTCTTGTCGGTCTGGTAGTCGGCGTTGACGAGCATGGTGAGCTCGACATCGCCGCCGCCCGGGAAGTTGAGGAAGCCGTTGCCGTCCGTGTCCTCAAGCCCAGCGGCCGCGAACTCCGCCGCCGCCGCGTCGGGGTCGTACGGGAAGTAGGCCGTCGATCCCTTGTCGTAGAACGAGGTCTCGGCGAAGATTCCGCCCGGATACGGTGTCGTGAACGGCCCCCTCACCAGGGCTTCGCCCAGCTGTTGCCGGTCGATGGCGCTGGTCAGACCGAGGCGGAAGTGGAGGTTGCGGTTCAACTCATGAACTGCCTGGGCACGCTCGTCCGGATCGCCCCAGCCATTGGCCGAGAGGTTCGGATACAGCGAGTAGGCGATGGTGCGGCCACCGAATGCCAGGCGGGCCGGCGACTGAGGATCGGCGGCGCGGCGCAGCGATTCGACGTAGTTCTCCGGCTGCTCGAGGTTGGAGAAGTCGCCGGTACCGGCCACGGCCTGTACGTCGCGGTCGCCCCAGGTGGACAGGCGATACTCGACCTCGTCCAGATAGGGCAGCTGGTTGCCGGCCTCGTCAACCTTCCAGTAGTAGGGGTTGCGCCTGAGGATAATGATGTCGTCCGGGCGGTAACCTGTCACCACCCACGCACCCATCACCGGATAGTTCATATACTCGGGCGTGGGGAAGTTCTTGTAGGTCTCGTAGGTCGCGTCCGCATTGTATGCCGGATGGTGCTCCTTGAGGATGTGCGCCGGTTCCGGGCACATATGGGGGTAAGCCATTTGATACAGATACTGCGTCGCGAACGGCTGGGTAAACGTCCACTTGATGGTGTAGTCGTCGAGCGCCTCAAGCGTCGTGCCCTCGCCGAAGGTCGCCGCGGAGGTGCCGGGCGCCGGGGTGACGTTCGGGTCGAGGATGTTGTCTTCCCACGTGAACATCACGTCGTCGGAGGTGAAAGGCGCGCCGTCCGACCACTTGGCCCCCTCGACCAGGTGCATGGTCAGTTCATGTCCGTCATCCGACCACTCCCAGCTCTTGGCGAGGTTCGGCAGGGGCTCCAGCTCGTCGGCCCTGACCTCGAACAGCGGGCCGGTGCGCGTCAGGCACTCGTACATGCCGATGGAAATGCCGCCCCAGCCCTGGATGTTGCCGGCCAGAAAGTTCCATCCCTGCGGCCGGCCGCCGATGACGTGGCGCATCGTGTCGCCGTACGCGCCAATGCCGTCGGGCATGTTGGCCGCCTTGAAAACCAGCGGTTCGACGGGCAGCCGCTCGGCAACCGGCGGCAACAGCCCCTTGTCCACGTAGTTCGCGGTGACCCACGCGGGTTCACTGTAAGAATCCAGGGCCCGGAACTCCTGGATATCAGCCACGCCGACGAAGTTCGGCGCCTGCTGCGCCTCGAACACCGGCGGGTCCGGCGGGAGTGTGGGCTCGGCCATTTGCGCTTGTGCGGCGCTCATCGACACGCCGAGAAGCAGACTTGCCCCGGTCAGGGCAACCAGATTGTTTCGCATTGTTCCTCCCTTTCGATACGGACGGGCGACAACGCCGCCGCCCCCGTCCCCCGGGGTGCGGTTGTCCGTCTGGAAAAATGTTACGCTTGGGTGCTTTCAAACGGCAATCCGGTTTGCTAGTCAGTTATTCCGGAAAATAAAGAACACGCCCATGACCTCAGCGCCACCACGGGAGCCCACAAGGCGGCTGACGGTCTCCCATCCAGTGGGGCGACCGGACCGGCAGTTCTATGCGCGCTCGATTGCTTTCGGCCGGTTCGGCATGCGCTGGTTCAGGCCGGTTCTGATGCGGACCCCGCACAGCCACGGCCATATCGAGCTCAACTGGCTTGACGGCGGACATATGGACTATGAGTTCGACGGCCGGCCGGTGCGTATCCCGTCCGAACGGCTCATCATCTTCTGGGCCGGCATTCCCCATCAGACCGTCGACATCGCACGCGGCCCGGGCGACGGCGTCCTGCAATGCAACATCTACCTGCCGCTCGATGCGTTTTTGCACATGTCGCATGTCGACACCCTGCACGAAGTCATGATGGGCGGCGGTGTGATCTGCCTCGACCCGGACACGGTGGGTGCCGATACGCTTCACCGGTGGTATGGCGACTATCGCAGCGGCCATCCCGAGCGCCAGGATATTCTTCGGGTGGAGATCGCGGCCATGCTCCGGCGTGCCGCACTGATCGGCTGGGAAGAGCTCCTGCCACCCTGGATCGAGCCCGTGCACGGCGCCAGCCGCCAGGCGACCCCGACCCGTTACGTGGTCGCCATGGTGCGTCACATCCTCGAGAATCTTTCCGAGCCGCTGACCGTCGCCGACGTCGCCCGGGTCGCCGATCTGCACCCCAACTATGCGCTGAACCTGTTCACCTCGATCATGCGCGTCCCGATCCGCAAGTTCATCGTGCGCATGCGCCTGGTGCGCGCGCGGGCGCTGCTGTTCGAGAGCAACCTGTCGATCGCAAACGTGGCGTTTCAGTCCGGATTCAACTCATCGAGCCAATTCTACGCTCAGTTCCGCCGCGCCTATGGGGTCACGCCGCGCCTCATGCGGCAGAACCTGATTGGGGGCTGATAGGGGCGCGGGGCAATTGCGCTGCCTGAGCGCTGGATATCGCGCGCACCCGATCTCGGACGGCCGGAGGCGGGAAGAGTGGACTGTACGCGGTCGGGGCCGACGAATACGGTTTGCTCCAACCACGCAGATATCCCACGGCACAGTCATCTCCATGACCCCATCCAACCCCGACAATCCGAAGATCCTTCTGGCGCTTGCCGGCAAGTTTGCGGCGTTTCACGTCGGGCTCGTTGCGGACGCCCTCGACACGCTGGGCCGCCGCGACCAGGCGATGGCGCCCGGCCTCACGCAACTCAGCGGACCCGAGACGATGGCCGGGTACGCGCTCACCGTTACCGTGCGGGCGGGCAAGCAGCGACGCGACAACCCCTACGAAAAGGAGTTCGAAGCGATCGAACGGCTGCACCCTGGCGACGTTCTCGTTGCCGATTGCGACGACACC
>Ga0315553_10003754_pt1 | contig 11683 bp, 9 predicted proteins | sample SalMarSW160140MG_FD_203099 | JGI IMG/M metagenome (GOLD analysis project Ga0315553, IMG submission 203099) | Salt marsh sediment microbial communities from the Plum Island Ecosystem LTER, Massachusetts, United States - Salt Marsh Sediment SW1601-40 ... | reverse complement strand
TCTTCGCCGACACCGGCGTCGGCTTCACTGTCTATGGCGTGCCGCTGGCGGAAGACTCGGCGCTGATCGACACCGGTCTCGACTTCGCGCTCGGCGATCGCGCGAGCGCGGGCGTCTCCTACTCAGGTCAGTTCGGCGACCACGTCACCGACAACGCCGTCAAAGGCCGCCTCACCTGGCTCTTTTAGTGCGCTACCGGCCATTCTTGATTGCCCTACCGGCCTTCGGCCTACATGAGGGCACGGCCTACTTGAGCGCGTAATAGTGCGCTACCGGCCTCTGGCCTACTTGAGCGCGCAATAGTGCGCTACCGGCTTCGCGCTACTTGAGGGCAATTTGAACGCGCTACTTGAATGCAAATTCGCGATGCCGCGCCTCACCGAGAGCAAGAAGAAGGCGAAGGCGGGCTTGTCGTCGAAGGTCACGAGCTGGCCGCTGGCGACGGGAAAATGGCGCACGGGCCACCGCATCTTTCGGCGACCCGTGCTCTGAGTTGGGATCAATTCCGGGATGTCGCAGAACTCTCCAGCATCTCGAGTGCCTTCTGAATCTGGGTTGTTCTGTAGCTCAGACCACCGCTAAGCGACCCGCCAGTGACCGGCGGATATTCCTTGAGGCTGGCTGCGAACTTCGCTACCTCACCCTGGATTGGTACGAAGATCCACAACAAGTCGGCGTACCAGCGGACGTACATTCCCGAATCATGAGGGGCTGACTCAAACGGGTCCGCACGAAGGTTGACGATGAGCGGCCAGGCCGGCGTCTTTCGATAGGCCGTGTTGATTGCGCCTTCGTTGAACGCAAAGCTGACCTTCCAATCGTCATAGCGGACGGAATTCAGGTTGCCGGCCTGGTCGAAATAAAAGATCTCGTGCCGCGGGCTCTTCTCCTCCTTGCCCTCAAAGAAGGGCAGGAAGTTGTAGCCATCGAGGTGCTGCTTGAAGGTCTTGTCACCGACCGTGGTGCCTTCGGCCACCTGCTTCACGACATCCGGGTTGCCGGCAGCCGCGAGCAACGTCGGCATCCAGTCCTCCTGCGAGATGATGCAATTTTGGACCGTGCCGGGCTTGATCACGCCAGGCCAACGCACAAGCATGGGAACGCGGAATCCACCCTCCCAGGTCGTCCCTTTCTCGCCGTAGAAAGGCGTCGTCCCACCATCCGGCCAAGTCAGCTTCTCCGCGCCATTGTCGGTCGAGTAGATGACGATGGTATTGTCGGCAATGCCGAGGTCATCAAGCTTCTTGAGCACTTGGCCGACCATGGCGTCATGTTCGACCATGCCATCGGGATAGAGGCCGATGCCGGTCTTGCCGTCAGAGTCTTTCTTGAGGTGGGTCCACACGTGCATGCGCGTCGTGTTGAACCACAGGAAGAACGGCTTCTTCTTCTCGACGGCGCCGTCGACGAACTTCATCGCGGCCTCGTAGATCTCTTGATCGACGGTGGGCATCCGCTCCCGCGTGAGCGGGCCGGTGTCCTCGATCTTCTGCGTGCCGTCCGGCAGGGCCCACGAATGGATCACGCCGCGCGGGCCGTATTTCTCGCGGAACGCCGGGTTCTTCGGATAGTAGTAGCCCTCGGGCTCCTCCTCGGCATTCAAGTGATAAAGATTGCCGAAGAACTCGTCGAAGCCGTGGTTCGTCGGCAAATGTTCGTCCTGATCACCCAAATGGTTCTTGCCGAACTGGCCGCTGGTGTAGCCAAGCGGCTTCAGCAGCTCGGCAATGGTGGGCTGATCCTTGGTGATGCCTTGTTGCGAGCCGGGCACGCCGATGGTCAGAAGCCCGGTGCGGAACGGAGACTGACCGAGGATGAAGGCGGCGCGGCCGGCCGTGCACGATTGCTGCGCGTACATGTCGGTAAAGAGCGCGCCCTCATTGGCGATGCGGTCGATGTTCGGCGTCTGGTAGCCCATCATGCCGCGGCTGTAGGCGCTGACATTCCAGAAGCCGATATCGTCGCCCCAAATCACAACGATGTTCGGTTTGTCGGTTTTGGTTTCCGTGCCCTGTGCCGAGACCGGCACCGTCTGCACAAAGAGGATGGCCGACAACAGCGCGGCGCCCCCTATGACTGCACTCCTCATGCTCTCCTCCTCTTCTTCCAAATCCGCTCTTTGATCACTGGGCGATGGCGCTTCTGACGCGGCCTTGGCGATATTTCTCCAGCTCTTCCTCGGTCAGCTTTTCCTCAGTGATGTTGATGGTGACCTTCTCAAGCTCGCCTGTGAACTTGAACGGCACCTTGTAGTCCTCACTGACCGGCGTGCCGGTGTCCTCGCCGATGTCGAGCGTCTCGTCGAGCGACATGCGGTAAGCAATGGTCTGGTCAAAGCGGCCGCTTGCCACCTTTTTCCCATCGACGGTGATCGTAGCGTCGCCGCCTTTGCCCACGCCGCCGCCGTCATAGTTGAAGTCGGCCGTGATGACATGGCGCCCGGACGGAACTTTGTCCTCGCCGGCCACCGTGTAGCGCTTCACGCCAGCAAGGTTGTAGTGAAACACCGGCTTGCCATCGAGCAGGTAGAGCCCGAGCCCGGAGAAGCGTCCGCCTTGGGTCATGATCAGGCCTTCGGCGCCTTCTTCAGGAATATCCACGACGGCGCTGATGCCGAAAGACTTGTTCTTTAGATCCGGCGCACTGCCTTCCGGGATGCGCGTCATGCCGTCGTAATAGGTGAACTCCGTGAGCCCGCGGATATTGCTCGGCCGATCGTTGACGTCGAGGCGCTCGACCTTGGTGTTGTCGAGCGGCAGCACATTGTATTTCACCGCCTCGATATAGAAGAGCCGCTGCAGATCCCTCAGCTTCTCAGGATTCTTCTCGGCAAGATCGTTCGCCTCTGAGTAGTCCTCGGCGACGTTATAGAGCTCCCACTTAAAGCCATCGATCGGGTCGACATATTTGACGACGCTCGCCCATGGCGGAGCGACCGGCGTCGTGGCCGCCACCCAGCCGTCGTGATAGAGCGCGCGATTGGCGAACATCTCGAAATACTGGGTGTTGTGCCGCGGCGGCGCGTTCGCATCGTCGAACGTGTACATCATGCTCACGCCTTCGATCGGGTCTTGCTGAATGCCATAGACCGAGAAGGGCGCCGGGAGGCCTGTGGCCTCGAGCACGGTCGGCATGATGTCGATGACGTGGGCAAACTGCGTACGCATCTCGCCGTGCGCCTTGATGCGCTTGGGCCAGGAGATGACCATCGCGTTCTTCGTGCCGCCGAAATGCGACGCGACCTGCTTGGTCCACTGGAAGGGCGTGTCCATCGCGTGCGCCCAGCCGATCGGGTAGTGGTTGAACGTCATCGGGCCGCCGAGCTCATCCATGCGGCGCAAGACTTCGTCGAAGGGCTCCTTGAGATTGTTGAAGAACGTCATCTCGTTGAGGAGGCCCTGACGGCTGCCTTCGGCGGAGGCGCCGTTGTCGCCCTGGATGTAGATGACGAGCGTGTTGTCGAGCTCGCCCATCTCGTCGATGGCGTCGATGATACGGCCCATCTCGTGGTCGCAATGGGCCAGCGCCCCGGCATAGACCTCCATCATGTGGGCAAAGAGCTTCTTTTCATCCGGATTGAGGGAGTCCCACGCATCGATCCCTTCGGAGCGCGTGGTCAACTGCGTGTTCGGCGGGACGATGCCCATCTCTTTCTGCTTGGCGAGTGTCATCTCGCGCTGCTTGTCCCAGCCATGGTCGAACTTGCCTTTGAACTTCTCGATCCACTCCTTGGGCGCATGGTGCGGCGCGTGCGCGGTGCCTGGGGCGTAGTAGGCAAAGAACGGCTTCTTCGGCGCCACGGCATGCTGCATGCGAATCCACGCGATGGCCTTGCTCGCCATGTCCTCGTCGAAATTGTAGTTGGGATCGTCGTGGGGCGGCTCGATGGGCCGCGTATTCTCGACGAGCGCCGGCGCCCACTGATTGGTGTCGCCGCCGACGAAGCCGTAGAAATATTCAAAGCCTAGTCCCACCGGCCACAGGCTGAACGGACCGGCCTGGCTCGTCTGCCAATCGGGGACGTTGTGGTTCTTGCCGAACCAGGCGGTGTTGTAGCCGTTGAGCTTCAGAATATCGCCCATGCCGCGCTTCGACTGCGGCTCGAGCGTGTTGTAGCCGGGATAGCCGACGCCGGCCTCCATGATGACGCCTGTCGCGGCACTATGGTGGTTGCGCCCCGTGAGAAGCGCGGCGCGCGTCGGCGAGCACAGCGCCGTCGTATGGAAGTTGTTGTAGCGAAGCCCGGCGTTGGCGATCCGATTCATGGTCGGAGTCGGGATCGGTCCGCCGAACGTGCTGCTCGCCCCGAAGCCGACGTCGTCAGTAATAATGATGAGAACGTTCGGCGCACCTTCCGGCGCCGTCACCGGCTTGGGGAAATCCTTCACCGAGTCGGCCGGGGTCAGCCCGATCTTGCCTTTGAACGGCGGGTCGGGCATCGGCAGGACCGACCGGTCTAGATCTTGTGCCGACGACGCCGAGGCCAAAACAACAACCACCGCGGCAGCGATCATCGAAACCAACGCACTCACTTTCATTGAAACACCTCCTCCCATTTGCGGGACTCTTTCGGTCCCATCGGGCGTGGCGGCCGAATTGCCAATCCTTCCCGGTTGCAGAAAGCCTACCGCAGGTGGTTACGAACATTGTCCTCGAAAGGACAATGTGGGAAAATTTCACAATGAAGTTGATGGCCGAGCAGGTTTTGTCCCGGCAGGGCTGGCTTTCCCGCCAACCCGAGGACTTTCAGCGCCTCGTCTTCGAGGAGTCGCAACTCCAGCAGTTCGAATCCGGCGCGTCGATCTATGTCCAGGGCGACCCGCCGGGCGGCATCTACGGACTCGCCGCCGGCGCGTTTGCCATCTCGATCGCGCCGGGGGACGGCGGACCCTATCTTGCGCATCTCGGCGCGGTCGGCACTTGGATTGGGGAAGGCCCCTTCATCACGGGGGAGTCGAGGCGCGTCGAGCTCGCGGCCGCGACTCAATGTGTCGTCCTCAATCTGCCGCTCCACGCGATGGAGCGCATGGCGGCACAGGATTCCATGGCCATCCGCCGCTTTGCCCAGATCTCCATCAGCAATCTCGATGTCGCGTTGAACGTGATCAGCGACCTCATGATCGCACAGCCGGAACGACGCATCGCCGCCGTCCTGCTTCGTTCCGCGGGCGCGGCGCACGAGCCGGTCGTGCGTGTGTCGCAAAGCGAGCTCGGGCGGATGGCCAATGTCTCACGCAAGCTCGTGAACAAGGCGCTTCGCCAGTTCGGCGAACCGGGCTGGGTCGAGCCCGGCTACAACGCCATCAAGATCCGCGATGCGCAGGCTTTGAAGGCTTTTGCCGCCAACGGGCGTACTTGATCAGTCCGCAGTGACGCCGCGCCTCACCGAGAGCAAGCCGCCGAAGCGCTGACTTTCCATCGCTCGCGGCCGTGGTAGTCTGGGATTCTTACGGAGGGCGAGCAGTTGGGGCGGCTGCATCATTCGTTTCCGGGGGCGCTGGCTTCGGCAACTGCTCTCATGGCTGTCTTCTGTTGTCGCGCCGCCATGGCCGACCCGCTGCCCGACAGCATCACGATCCCCCTTCACACCCGCGTCGGCGTTTCGTTTCCAAACAACATCGTCGTGAGCGTGGGCGGTGGACCGCCGACGCCGGTGACCTTCGACGTGGGCTCGATCGGGCTCTACGTGCTCGAGCCATTCGTCGGGTCAGACATCACCTACACCGGAAGCACGTTCAAATACGGATACGAGGACGGGAATACAATCGAAGGTCCGATCGTGCTCACCAGCTTGTCGTTCCCAGAGGCCAGCGCTTCGGTCGAAACGTCGCTCTTCGCCATGGGGGTCATCACCAATCAGTATTGCGCACCCACCAAACCGGATTGTCCCGGCATCGGACAAGGCTCCGGCAGCGGCCGCGAGGGCGTGTTGGGCGCGCGCTATTACAACACGGAACAGAACGGGGTCTTCAACCCGCTCGCTTTCCTTCCGGGCAATCTCAACTCCGGATATATCGTCGCCGCCACCGGGCCCACGCCTGGCCTAATCGTCGGTTTGACGCCGTACAATCAGTTGCCGTTCACCGCCACAGCCAACCTCCAGTCGGAGTCCACGGTCGGTCAAGGCGGGCGCCATTTGCCTGGAAGCTGAAGTCGATCGACGTTTATTTATCGGTGAACGGCGGCGCTGAATCACACGCCGTCACATCGTTCGACACCGGTGAATCGGAGGGACAGTTTTACGCGCCGGTAGACCCGAGCCTGATCGACCCGAATGGCGACCTCATTCCAAATCAGACGGTGACGATCAGAATTCCCGGCATCCTCACGCAGACCGTAACGACCGGCGATACACACTGGCAAGACGTCTACAAGATCATAGCGCCGGCCGGAGAGGGCGAACCGAAGGGTTACAATTCGGGAGCGCCCTTCTACTACTACTATGCCATCGCCTACGACTATCTGACGGGCACAGCCGGGTTCTCGCCGCTCACGACTTGGATCATCGGCGATTACCATGCCGAACATGACTCCGACCTCGGCGACAACGGCGCCATCGCCGTCTTCGGCACTCTTGAGCTTGCCGACAACTTCTCGTCCCAGCGCGCGATCGGCGTTAGCGGCGAGTCCACGATCAGAACGCTCGGCAATGCCACGCTGGGCGGCACGCTTTCGGGCCTTGCGCCGCTCAAGATCGAGGGCCCGGGCTCGCTGACGCTTTCCGGCACGAGCATCAACACCGGCCCGGTATTGGTCGACGGCGCGACATTACTGGTCGACGGCGAGCTTCCCCCCGTGGTGATCCTTGCCGACGGCACGATTGGCGGCAACGGCACTATCGGCGCGCTCGTTGCTGCGGGTGGCGTGATCTCACCGGGTCATTCCATCGGCCGGTTCGTGGTGGCGGGCGACGCGGTGCTCGGACCTGGCTCCACCTACCAAGTCGAGGTCAACCCGCCCGACCAGTCCGATCAACTCGTGGTCGCGGCGCTCTCAAGCTAAGCGGGGCGAGCCTCCGCGTCGTGGGGCAGAAGGGCACGTCTGCCCCCACGACCCAGTATCTCATTGTCGACAAGACCAGCGCGGGCCCCATTTCCGGAAGGTTCGCGCAAGTGGACGTGAATTCCATCTTCTGGGTACCCACCGTCGACTATCGCGGCGGCACGGGCAACGATGTCGTGCTGACCCTCTCGCGTCTGCCCCTCGCAAGCGCCGCAAATACCCGGAACCAGACCGCGGTCGCCAACGCTCTCGATCAGAGCGTTTACGGACCTCTCGCCGACGCGATCTTCTTCCAGACGGCGGCGGGCGCGCGCCAGGCCTTCGATGCGGTGTCGGGCGAGATCCACGCGACCGTCGCCGGCACGCTTGCCGACGACAGCCGCTATGTGCGCGAGGCGGTGCTCGGGCGGCTGATGCAGGCGACTTACACCAACAAAGCAGGCGCGTTGGCATCCCTCGGCGCCGGCGGTCCGCAAGTCGCCTCGCTCGATACCTCCGCGATGGCACTTGGTTACGACGAGTCCCTGAGCGCTCCGTCCCGCTCTCCCCTCGCCTTTTGGACGCATGCGTTCGGCGCGTGGGCGAATTTCGACGGCAACGGGAACGCGGCCACCGCCAACCGCAATCTCGGCGGCTTCGTCTCCGGCATGGACGCCGCGATCGGCGGAAGCTGGCGCGCGGGTCTCGCCACCGGCGCGTCGTTCTCCAATGTCGGCGTGGACGCACGCACCTCTTCGGCTGAAGTCGACAGCTATCACCTCGGCGGCTATCTCGGCGGCATGGCCGGCGCTTTTGCCTTACGTAGCGGCGCCATGTGGGCGTGGAGCAATATCGGCACCTCCCGCGCGGTCGTGTTCCCCGGCTTCTACGAGCGGCAGAAGGCCTCATACAATGCCGACACCGGTCAGCTGTTCGGCGAGGTCGCCTATCCCACGACGATGTGGCGCATGGCGCTGGAGCCGTTCGCCGGGCTCGCTTACGTCTCCGTCAATGCCGACAATTTCCATGAGCATGGCGGCAACTTGACCTCGTTGAATGGCCACAGCATGGACGAATGCACCGGCTACACGACCTTGGGCCTGCGCGCCGCCCAGACCATGCAATGGCAGGCCATGCTCGTGACACCCCATCTCTCCGCCGCATGGCAACACGCCTTCGACGTCGTGACGCCGGATTCCGCGCTCGTCTTCGCCTCCACAGGCGTCGGCTTCACGGTCTATGGCGTGCCGCTGGCGCAAGACTCGGCCCTGATCGACACCGGTCTCGACTTCGCGCTCGGCGAGAACGCGACGGCGGGCGTGTCCTACTCAGGTCAATTCGGCGATCGCGTCACCGACAACGCCGTCAAAGGCCGGCTTACAGTGCTGTTCTAGGGTGTGGGGCGCGCCGCCCTTCGCGGCAGCGGACAGGGGCAAGCCTCACTTACCCTTGCAAATCGGCAATGGCTGCGGCGGGGGCGGCGGATGATCCTTCCTGTATTGGATGATGATCGGCTCCAGGGTTTCCTTCGGCCAGAATTTCGGAGCGTGGATTTGTCTCAAGCAGGCGGCGTTCCAGTACAGCCCTGCGCTCGACAGCGCCTTGCCGGCCTTCACCGCTTGCGCGACCGCGTCGATGTCCTTGGACTCGGGATAGATGTAGAGCGTCGTCGGCTGGTCCTTCACCATCGCGGTGATTTTCGCGGCGTCCGACGGCGACCAGCTGGTGCAGCCATTGCTGCGGCCGCCGGTGTAATTCACCAGCGACCCCCACGCGACGTAGCCCTCCTTGTTCGCATGGGGGTCGTCCGGATCCTTCCTGCGGCACATTCCCCGCAACAAGACCGCGGGGTGCCCGCCGATGGCGCGCGGTCTGGCGTTGCCCGTCTCGCCTTCCCCTTCAAACTGGATGAACGTGCGCAGCAGCGGCGTGGCCTTTCCGCCTGAGCGGTAATAGCCTTTGAAAGAGGTAATCAACTCGTCGGTCACATAGGGGCCACCCATCGTCAGCTTGGACCCCTCCGCATTGCTGAAGTTCTTCGCGCATTGTCTGCCGTTGGCGAAATTCGCGTTGCTTCCCAAATTGCGGCCATTGCCGTAGCCCGACGAAATCGCGCGAAACGACCGGTCGGCTTCGCAGATTACGTAGAACCGGCGCCCCGGGCCGTTGCCGACAGTGCTGGGCCGCGTCGCGTCCATGGCGAAGTAGCAGGGATTTTTGACCGCGCCTGCGCGCACCTTCTGGAGGTAAAGCGCGCGCGCCCTCTGCAAGACCACTTGTGAGATTCGACCTTCGCCATCGCCGATATGGGCCTTCAGCCAAGGCGGAATGTCCGACGCCTGCTCGGCGGCAGGCTCGGCGGCTAACGACCGGGGCACGCCCGACAAGGCGACGATGGCGATGGCGATAAGGCTGGCGATACCGACGATAGCGAGAAGGGGCAATCTGAGCTGCAACGGATCACGTCTCCTGTCGAAGCATTTCGCGGCGGGCCCGATTCGCCTCAAGGGTACCTATTTTCGCGGACTTCCTCCAGGGGGCTGCCCCTATCCGGACAAGCCGTCCCAGGGCGAACGCAGGAGCACCGGCGCGGCCTAGTCCGGCCCGCGCGGCTGCATAGGAGACATCGCGGATCTTCTGTGGCGTTCAGTCTCATTGCCGCCACGAAAAAACCAACATCAAACTAGGGCACTATGGGGGGATTTAGAAAAGGGGTCTGGCGCCGCATCGCCGGAGCTTTCGGGCTCGTCGGCGTGCTTCTCTATACCGCCCTGATCCCGGGCCATTTGGTCTCCCAGACCGTCAGCGCGCTGGTCTCCGCCGAGCTCGGAACGGTCGTCATCTGTCACGACGATGGCGGCGCGCCGGCGACAGACCAGTCCAAATCAAAGCATGGCTGCCCGTTCTGTCACGGCTACGCCGGCTTCCAACTTGCCGCGCTCGGCGGCGGTTTCAGCTTCGTCGCGCCACCTCACGCAGTGGCAGCCTTCACGCCAAGCCGTGACGAGGCCGGCCTAAGACGCGCGACCCTCACCCCGCAAAGCCGCGGACCGCCACAACTCTCCATCTGACATCGCTTGTTTCCTCGTGCCGGTTCGCCAGCGCGATCAGCCTTGTTTGAATGGAGATTTCATCATGCCGGTCAATCGCCGAGCCGCGCTCTGTTGCGCGTTCCTTCTCAACTGCATAGCAGCCCCTGCCTACGCGCAGGAAAGCGACACCTCGTCGAGCGCCGATGCCGTTCCCCCAGTGGAGGTGATTCAGGCTCCCGCCACGCCGCGAAGGTCAACCACAGTGAAGCGGAAAACCACTGCCGCCAGCAGGCCCACGCCGGTGCAGACGTCGACCGTGCCCGTGGCGCCGCTTTCCACCTCGCCAAGCTTCGAGGAGGCGACGGCGATCAGCCGGCCTGCCACGATCTCGTCGAAGGTGCCGAACTTGACGACCCAGCAGGCGGTGACGAGCGACACGGCCCAAATGATGAGTCCCCTTCCGGGCGCGTCCATCTATAGTGCCGGTGGCGTCTCGGGACTGCCCGTGCTGAACGGCCTTGCGGCCGACCGGCTGAACTCCCAGGTCGGGGGTATGAGCCTGGTTGCGGCGTGCGCCAATCAGATGAACCCGCCGCTTTCCTATATCGCGCCGTCCCAGGTAGGCAGCATGACCGTCTATCCCAACCTCGTGCCGGTCAGCGTCGGGGGCGACAGCATCGGCGGCACGATCCTGGTTGACCGGGCGGCTCCGGTGTTCGCCGCGACGGGACAAAAAATCTTCAGCGGCGAGATTGGCTCCTATTACCGCAGCAATGGCGACGCTTTCGGCGGCAATGCGATTGCGACGGCCGCCGTGCGGAATGTCAGCGTGACCTACAGCGGCGCTTACGCGCAATCCGGCAACTACACGGCGGGCCACGGCTTCAAGCCCGCGGGGCCCGCTTTCCCATCGGTCTCGAATCATCCGGTCAAAGCACCGTTTCTCGACGCCGACGAAGTCGGGTCCACTGCCTACCAAGCGCAGAACCACGACATCGCCATCGCCGCACGCGACGAGAACCACCTTTTGCAATTCGATCTCGGCATTCAGCACATCCCCTTTCAGAACTATCCGAACCAGCGGATGGACATGACCGATAACGAAAGCGTCTTCGGCAACCTTCGTTACACCGGCGACTTCGACTGGGGCGTGCTCGAGGCACAGCTCTACCGTCAAAACGTCGAGCACGAGATGAACTTCGGCGACGACAAGCAGTTCTACTATCAAAGCGAGATGGGACTCGTTTCGCCCGGCATGCCGATGGACACCGAGGCGCGCGATACGGGCGGAAAACTCAAAGCCAGCATAGATGTCTCCCAGCGGGATATTTTGCGTATCGGCGGTGAGTTTCAGATTTTCCATTACAGCGACGTGTGGCCACCATCGCCCAAACATCTCCCAGCCGGAGCGATGGCGATGATGGCGCCGGACACCTTCTTCAGTATCAATGACGGCCGCCGCGACCGCTACGACGTCTTCGCCGAATGGGAAGCGACGTGGACCCCGCAATGGACCACGGAGCTCGGCGTCCGCAGCGATACGGAACTGGGACGTGACGGCCGAAGCGATCTATAAGCCCGACGCCACCAAGACGTACTCGTTCGGTTATTCGCAGAAGAGCCGCTCGCCCAACCTCTATGAGCGCTACGCGTGGTCGAATGTCACCATG
>Ga0315553_10003751_pt1 | contig 11689 bp, 3 predicted proteins | sample SalMarSW160140MG_FD_203099 | JGI IMG/M metagenome (GOLD analysis project Ga0315553, IMG submission 203099) | Salt marsh sediment microbial communities from the Plum Island Ecosystem LTER, Massachusetts, United States - Salt Marsh Sediment SW1601-40 ... | reverse complement strand
CCCGGCAGGATGCGGCGGAACATGGCCACCTGGTCCCACGAGGGCGACGAGTCGTTCCCCACGCCCAGCATCAGCTTGCCGTCGAGCCCATACGCCTTGAGCCGCTCCTTGATCGCCAGCAGGACCGGGCGCCAGAACGCCTCGCACGCGGCGGTGCCGTACGCGGGGACCTTGATGTTGGTCCGCTTCCCGGTCTTCGGGTCCTTGGCCGTGACCAAGGCCCCGTGCATCTTTCCGGTGTGCCGGGAAGGCCGGACTTCGTTGCCCCAGACATTGATCGCCACGACCTTGAGTCGGGACGCATGATGATACTTCATCGCGATCTTGAGGTAGCGGTCGAAGTTCGTCCAGTCGCAGTCGTACGCCGCCTGCCCTGAGCTTGCCGAAGGGCCGCCCTTCGGAATCCAGTGGACCATCGTCTCGGGGTTGCCGTGGCATGATTCGGCGGTGAAGGGGAAGATGAGGCCGATGTTCCCGATCCCGCCCATCAGGGCGAGCGACTTCTCGATCAGCTTCCAGTGCGCCTCCGACCACATGGCGACCTTGTAGTAGCGGGCCAGCGTCTCGGGCGACTGGTAGATGAAGATGAGCGTGACGTAGTCTTTCAGGTCCGGCAGGGTCCAGTCGGCGACGGAGAGATGAACGGGCACGAGCACGGGTCGGACGCCCTTGGCGGCGATGGTCAGCGTGCCTGTGTAATCGCCGGCGGGCGCGTCCTTGGGAACGCGGACGGTGATCCAGACCGGGATGACGGCGCCGTTGCGGACCTCCAGCGGCAGGCCGTAGGCGTTGCGGATGGTCGCCTGGGCGCCGGTCGCCTTCGCGATTGTCGTCGGCTCGACCTTCGCGGGCGGCGCGTCGAGCAGCCGGTCGAATCGCGTTCCGCCGATCCCGTTCACCCGCGAGAAGCGGCCCCCGCGGTGCAGCGGGTTCAGCGCGGCGAAGCGGACGCGGATGTGTTCCGTTTGGATCGCCCCCGCCTTCGACTTGAGCGGCGCCATCGTTGCCTTCAACTCTTCGATGGGCTGGGTCGAGCCGACCACGACCTTGCCGGAGAAGCTGCCGTTGCGCGCCGCGGCGATCCGGACCGGCCGCAACGGCTCGAGCGGATTGCCGTAGCCGGTGTCGGAGACGGAGGCCCACGGGTCCGCATTCCAGAGCTGGAGGCCGGGCGGCCGCCGGTCCGACGCGACGATGTTGTCGGCCGGTGTGTCGGCTTTGAGGAGCAACTCGACCAGCCCCAGCGTGGCGAAGCACAGCCCGACCTTCTTCCTCGTGCACTCGATCGGATAGTCGGTGCGGTGGAATTCGAGCGCGAGAACGTTGACGCCCTTCCGCAGCAGGCCGGGCTTGATGGCGATCGGGCCGGCGCTGCGTTCGCGGGCCTTCCAGTGTGGATGGAACTCTTTCTTCTGGTGGTTCCACCAGTGGAGCGGGTGGCGCTTGCCTTTTTCGCCCGGCGCCAGGAAGGCGTCCAGGGGATACGGCCCGGCCGGCGTGTCGGGGTGGACCTTGCCCTTGGGCATCGAGGGCCGTGCGATCTCGCGCCCGTTCAGGTAGGCGACGAACCCGCCCCGGTAGGTAACGGACAGGCGGAGCCTCTTGACCTTGGCCGGGTCCTCGACGCGGAACCGGCCGCGCATGACGATCAGGCCGACCTCGACGGTCCCGGCGTGGCAGCCGCGGACCTGAAACAGCGGCCAGCCGGCGGGGGCGCGGCCGTCGCCGGTCGTGAAGCCGACCCCGCTTCCGCCGAACCAGTGCGCATCGTCGAACTCCGGCCGGGTCCAGCCGTCCGGCGGCGGCGGGGTGTGGAGGCCGGACCGCACCTGCCCGGCCAGCGCCTTCGCCCGCGACGCCGGGTCAGTCGGGATGCCCTTCTCTTTCGCCGCGGCCACGGTGAGCCGCGGCGGGAAGAACGTGTAGTGCTTGCGCCAGTGGCAGCCGGCGCTGAGCGCGATCAGCTCGCCCGCGAACAGGGGCGTCGTCGCCGCGGCGAGGAGCACGGTGGTGAGGATGAGCCGTCGGGTCACTTGGTGTTCTCTCCGATGAGTCTCGCGTTGATGTCGTCCCGCAGCGCCTCGAGGACCGCGTCCAGCTTGATCTCCGGGTCCTTGGCCGACCGGTCGGCCTGCACGATCAGCAGCGGCACGGTGGCCGTCTCGCCGGCCTTGACTGTGATCGGCCGGGTCACGCCGACGAGGCCGAAGTTGAAGCCGACGTTGGGCATCGTCCGCACGTCCGCCTTGCCGCCGGGCTTGCCGAAGAAAAACAGCACGGCCTTTTGGTGAACCGGCGGCTTGCGGTAGGGGCCGACCGTCCAGCGCATCCCGCAGAGCGAGCCCTTGAGCGGCCGACCGTAGCTCGGCCTCTCCGGCCACACCCGCCCGCCGATGCGGTCCATCTGCATCGGGCACAACGCGACCGTGCCGGTCACGCCGTCCGCACCGGTGTTCTTCAACGTAAACGCCACCACGCGGCACTGAACCGGAGCATTGTCCGCATCGGTCACCCGGAACGTACCGTCCTTCGGCGCGATGTTCACCGTCCGCTCCGACACTGCCAGCGTGACCGGCAGCTTCTTGTCCAGCCCGGCAAAGCCGACCGACTGGCCGGCTTTGAACTCGCGGAACAGCTTGCCGCCCTTGAGCGGCGACGCCTTGACGCTAGCGGCGCGCAGCCCGAGCGCCAGCGTGTACCGAGCGCGTTCACGCCGCCCGCTGGGCCGCTTCCACGTGACGTTCATCCCAAGATGCAGCCAGTCGAAGTCCCCGAACTCGTTCGCCTCGGGGTTCATCAGGTACCGGGTCAGGTCGCCGCTGACCGGCCGCGGGGCGACCCTGCCACGTTTCTTGATGTACGCGGCCACCGCCTCGTTCACGGTGAGCGGGATCTGCCGCAGCTTCCGCACCGGCACGCTGACGTGCTTGCCGGCGAGGAACGCGTCGATGCTGTCGAAGTAGAACGGATCGGGCATCCGCCTCGGCTCAGCGCCGTAGGCGGGCGTGCCGTGGTAGTTCGTGGCCATCACGTAGGTCTTCTTCGGATCGACGTCCTTGACGGCCATCGTCGCGGTGGGCGCGCCGAGCAGGGCGCCGACCTTCCGTCCGCGGTCGTTGACCGAGTACAGCCCGCTGCCCTTGACCTCGCAGAGCTGGATGTACTCGGGCAGGGTGTCGGTGCGGGCGAGGTCGTGGAGGGTGACCGGCCCGGCGTCGAGATGCTGCTGCCAGCGGAGGTAGCCGGGGGTGTATCCCCAGACGAGGCCGACGTCGGCGCCGGTCGCCTCGCGGACGGCGTCGGCGCGGAGGCGGAGAATCTGCGTGTAGTCAAACGGCGCGGAGAGCGTGCCGAGGGTCGGGCGCTTCGTCGGCTTCCACGCGCTGTCGAAGATGTAGAAGTCGATGCCGGCGTATCGGCCGCCGAGCGCGACGCCCCACTTCCGCTCCGCCCGCGGAGCATTGAACACCATGCAGTCACCCTTGCGGAACGTCCAGGCGCTCTCGCCGGTGAGGTTGGCGAACTTCCCCTTCGCCGCCGTCGCCGCGTCGTTGAACGCGTACACGATCACATACTTCTTCGGGTTGAGCGGGTTGGGGTGGATGAGCTTGACGTACTGGTTTGGCCGGTCGTAGACCGTGTCGCCGACGGTGAACGTGCCCTTGCCGAACTTGACGGGCAGCTCGGCGGCGATCTTCGCCGTCACCTTGTTAACATCGGGCCCGCCGAAGAGGAGCAGGCTCTTCGTGGCGATATCCTTCGCACTGACGGCGGTGTCGTCCTTGCACCACTTCCCGGCCCAATCCTTGAGCCGGTCCTTGGTTTTGGCGTCGCCGCCGGTCGGCCGCACTCGCAGCCAGGCGCGGCCGGGGATGCGGAGCCCGCCGCGCTCGCGCTTCGCACCGTACCAGCTCCGTACGATCTGGCAGCCGATGCCGCCGGGCATATCGGCGTCCTTGACGTACTTGCCCTCCGGCTTTGGCTCCAACTCGATCAGTAGCTCCGCCTTGAACGGCCCGGCGTAGCTCTGCTTCCCGTTGGTCACCACGGTCACGTCCTGCTTCGGATCGACCAGCTTGTCGCCGAGCGCGAGCTTGTACGCGGCGACGTTCCACGCCTTGACCTCGATGCGGTTCCCTTTCACCTGCGCGTCGATCTGCGCGGGCAGGCACGGCTCGGCGAAACGCTGGATGGTGAACCAGTATGCGCGGTGCCACGTCACGTCCCACGTCGCATAGCGGACGCGCTTCGGCCACAGGTTTCGCCGCCTGGTCTTGGCCCAGGCGAGCGTCTTGCTGATGGTCGGCAGCTTCTCGAAGTGGGCGTAGGAGTGGCCCTGGTGGCTCCACAGGCCGGCAACGTCGCCGCCCATCGTGTCGAGCGTGTGGAACCGGACAAAGTTCAGCCGGTTGTAGCCGCCGTCGCCCCAGCCGTCGACGGCGAGCACCGGGATGTTCAGCAGGCCGACCTGACTGACGTTGCTGTACTGCCAGTTGGCGACGCCCGGCGCGATGCCGGCGAACAGGTGCGGATAGTACGCGCCGAGCCAGATGTTCGTGAAGCCGCCGTCGGAGTAGCCGGTGGTGAAGATGCGGTCGGGGTCGACCGAGAACGCCCGGCAGATCGCGGGGACCGCCTCGATCACCTCGTCGACGGCGCACATCCGGCCCTTCACGCCGTAGTAGAGGCTGCTCCACGCGAAGAACGTATCGAACTTGTTGGCGACCTCGGCGGTCGGCCGGTAGCCACCGTGGGCCTTCCCGTTCTTAAAGTGGATCCCGCCGCCCGACTTGTGGCAGAGGAAGAGCTGATACGACTTGTCCGGGTCGTAGCTGGGCGGGACGTGGACCCAGATCGCCTCGATCCGCTGCATCAGGTCCGACCAGTACGCGACCGCCACGCCCACCCCGCGGTAGCGGATGTTCGGGACCTTTCCGTCCGCCAGATCGGCGAGCATGTTTTCGAGGAACTGGACGCCGGTGACGGTGCGCCAGTTGAAGCCGCCCTTGTGCTTGCGGAGCATGGCGCAATCGGCCTTGATCTTGGGCACGTAGCGGGCGACCTTCGGGTCGTCGAGCTTCAGCTTCGCGAGCAGTTCGCGGCACTTGGCCGTCTGCTTGGTCCACTCCGGGGCTTTGCCATCGATCTTGAGCCAATCCGACGACGGGGCGGCTGCCAGGGCGGGGCTTAAGATGAGCGACAGGGCCACGAGCACAAGGGCTTTGGTCTTCAGCACGTTCAGGTCTCCTTCCTTCTGCCTAGTTGGCGAGGGCCTTTGCGGCCTCGGCCGCTGTTTGGTACAGCTTGGCCGTGCGCCGCTCCCATCCGGAATACGGCCACGAGATGTGAGCCTGGCTGCCGACGCCCTGCAGCCGCTCCCACCGCGTCCGCTCGTCCAGCATGTCTTGGCATTTTTTCGCGAGGCCGGCGGGGAGCCTTTTCGCGACCAACAGCTTCTCCAGGAAGATGCGGGCTTCGCACTCCTGGATGTTCTCGCGGACGTTCTCGAACCGCAGCGTGGGCACCGCGCCGTCCGCGCCGGGATAGAGTAACTGATTGGTGGTGCAGGCCTTGTTGCCGCCGCCGGCGTTCCGCGAACGTGGATAGCGGTTATAGAGCGACCCCAGCGGCCGCCTGCCCTTCGCCGGCTTGGGCGGCCAGAAGTCCGCCCCGATCTGCCCCTGCCCCGGCCGGTCGGAGAGCAGGATGTTCTCGGACATCCCGCGAAAGCGGACGAGCGCCGCCGGGTCGTAGATGCCGCGGTCAAGCCACGTTCGCAAGCCGCCCTTGGCGCCGCTGTACTTGAAGTTCCATCCGTAGACGCGCCGTGTGGCTGGGTCGCGGACATCGCCGCAGCCCCACACGTTGGACGTGTACATCACCGGCACGCCCCCGCCGTTGCGGGCGATGTGCGTGCCGCCTCGCGGCGGATGCCGCGCCGCCATCCATCCTACGCTGGGCAGAATCGTGTGGAAGACCGTCGCCGTCTGCTTGGTCGGATAGCGGTCGGAGCCCCAGCCGTAGAGCATCGCGCCGCCGAGCCCGCGCTCGTCCAGGATCGCCTTCACCTTGGTCAGCACCGGCTTCCACAGCGCCAGGCTCTCCGGCGTGCCGTGCGTCGGGCCGTCGATGTTGGTGATCTTGTGCGTCGCCGGATCGAGCACCGAGATTCGCGGCGCCTTCTTGTACTCGCGGAAGTGCCACACGCCCACCACCACGAACCGCGGCCGGATGTGCTTCAGCGCCAGGTCGACGTACTTCTCGACGCGGCTGAAGTCGTGCGTGTAGCCGCCCCGCCCCTTGATCCACAGGACCATCGAATGCTCGTTGCCGTACTCGCCCTCTGCGCCGATGGGGATGAACAGGACCTTCGAGCCGACCTGGGCGATCCACTCGAAGCTCTTCCCCATCAGCTCGAGGTGCTTCGCTGACCACAGCGGCACCCCGTACCGCAAGCCCACTCCCTCCGGGCTCTGGATCAGGCCGAACCAGTAGGTGAAGTCCTTCGGGTCGGGCAGGGTCCAGTCGATGACGTCCAGTTGTACGGGCACCTTGACCGGCTCTTGTCCCTCGACCGTGATGGTGAGGGCGCCCCGGTACTCGCCGGGGGCTGTGTCTTTGGGGACGCGGACGGTGAGGTAGACCGGCTGAACGGCGCCGTCGCGCAGGGCGGGCGGCAGGCCGTCCTTGATCCGCGAGGGCCGGTACCACCGCGTGAGCGTCTTCTTCGCTACCGGCACGGCGGTGGGCGGGGCGTTGACCAGGCCGTCGTCACGGCAAGTCCACAGGCCGCTGTTGTGCCCGACCAGATAGCCCGCCTGCGCGCCGGCGCCGCTGAACGCGCCGTAGCTGATCCGTACCGACTCGGCCGGAATCTTCGCGTCCTTGCGACTCGTCAACGTGTCAAGCTCCGCCTTCAGCCCCTTGATCGCGCGGTCGCTGCTTACGATCACGCGGCCGGTGTACGTCCCGTTCTTCGCCCCGGCCAGCTTGATCGGCCGCAGCGTCTCGTGGGGATCGCCCCAATCGATGTCGCGCACGTGCTCGATCAGGTTGGCGTTCCACACCTGGAGCCCCTTCGGCCGAAGCACGTTGGGCTCGACTCCCTCGGCCCGGTCGGCCTGGAGCCGGAGCTCGATCAAGCCGCACGTCGCCCACATCGGGCGCATCTTCCGCGCCGTGAACTCCTCCGGATACGGCGCCGCGTGCAGCTCGACCGCCAGCACGTTCGTGCCCTTGCGCAGCAGCTTCGCCGGCACGGCCAGGCCGTCAATCTTCCGGACACGGTGTGCGTAGGATGCCTTGCCGACCTTCTGTCGGTCGCTGTACCAGTTCCACGGCTTGCCGTCCGGCTTCAGGTACACGCTCTTCGGGTACATCTCGGCGGGCGAGCCGGGCGCCACCTGGCCCTTCGGGAGGTGCGACCGCGTCAGCTCCGTGCCGTTCACATAGACGGCCGCGCCGCCTCGGAAGCCCACGGTCAGCCGCAGCGTCTGCGCCTTTGCCGGGTCGGTCATCGTGAACTTGCCGCGCAGGGTCTGCTGGCGGAGGAACGGCGACTGGGCGCCGCCCCCGGCGCGGGGATCGGTCTCGCCGTTGACGTACTTCGCGTAGAAGTGCTGCCGCGCCCACGCCGAATCGTCGAAGTCCGCCGCCGTCCAGCCGTCCGGCGGGTAGAGCGTCATGAAGCGGTAGTCGGCGAACTCGGTGGTCGGCTGGCGCCACTTCGGCTTGAACCGCCGCTCGGCGACGCCGTCCTTGGTCTGGATCGGCGTGGCGGCCCACGAGTACAGCACGCGCCAGACGCTGCTCCCATCCAGGATGGTCACCGGCCCCGGTTGGGGCTTGGCCTTGGGTGCCGCGGCCCCGGCGCAGAGCGGGAACAGCGCCGGCACCATGATCGCAGCGATCGCAGCCGCTCGTCTCATCTGTCGGCTCTCCTCTTTGAACGCAGGTCGGGTTGCAGGTCGCACGCAGCGGTCTTTCTCATTCCGCATTCCCTTCAGATCACAGATGATGGCCGGGTTGGCGCCCGCTCATGGCGCCGCGGCGAGCCGGACACGGGAGAGGCCCTTCCTGACGGTGACCCCCTTCATCGTCACCAGGCCCCACCGGTCGGCGGTTACCGTGCCGGACTGGAGCTCCTTGTTGTCCTTGATCGCCGTATTGGTCCACTTGAATTTGTCGCCGGGCTTCGGCTTGAACTGCTGGCACCGGCGCGGGGTGATGTCCACGGTGCACGAGTTCTCCGGACACGAGGGGATGACGTACACGGTCATCTCCCAGCGGTCTCTCTCGTCGACGGAGTCCTTGTTGCCCCACAGGAGCCAGCCGTTGATGCATCCGTAATAGTCGCCGTCGCTCTCTTCGCCATTGCCCGGGTTGTTGTCGAGCGAGCAGTTCGAGAAGGCCGGCAGGGTCACGCCCCACCGCATCTGATTCAGGCCGCGCATCATTTCTCCGGGCGGCCCGTCGCTCCACGAGGCGACGAACGGCTGGCGCGCCCGGAGCAGTCCCCGCCAGCCGCGGGGGTCGTCCTGCCAGCCGAACTCCGACGTGTGCCCGCCGTCCTTCCCCGTCGCCGAGATGCAGGCGAGGAACGGGATGTCGCGGTCGGGATGGGCGTTGACGTACTCGGCGACGCTGTACATCTTCCAGGCATCTTCGCCGCGGACGGTTTTCATGCCGCGCGGGCCGATGACGCGAGGCATGCTCGGGCCGCCGGGCGCCCAGCGCAGGTCGTAGCCGGCGGTGTACGTGCCCATCTGCATTCGCGTGAAGATTTCCGGATGCCGTAGCCCGAAGTGGAGCAGCCCACCGGTGATTCTCCTGGGGTCGATCTTGTGCTTGCCCCTGATCCAGTCGATCATGAACAGCATGTACCGCTCGGAGAAGTAGTCGACCTTGCACTTGGTCATGGCGCGGAGCGTCCCCATCCCTTCGTTGTAGAACAGCGCCGGCAGCCAGGCGAGCTGGCGCTGAATCTGGATCTCGACCTGGTTGGTCCGCGGCAGGCGGATCGAGCCGCGGACGTTGAAGGTCCCGGAGATCGTGCCGATCACCAGCGGCCCCGGCTCCTTGAACTTATCGGAGACCGCCACCCCGACGCGGAGCGACCGGCTCGGCGCGTTGCAGTAGGGCGGCGCCGCCCAGTAGCGATACCAATACTCCGGCGGGTCCTTGTGGTAGTTGTCCTGCTGCACCCATTGCAGAACCGGCAGCGGAGAGCCGACCTTCTCGGCGACCGGCCGGGCGAGGCTGTTGGCGTCGCTGATGTGCGACAGGTCCTCCGTTCCCGCCAGCGCGGTGGTGACGGCGTAGTAGGACTTACCGTCGTCCTTCGCGGTGTGCACGTACAGCCCCTCGCCGGGGGTCAGGTGCTTGCCCTTGTCGACGCAGTACGTGGGGATGGGCGAACTCAGCTCCTCGCTCTGGTTCGTGTACTCGCCCCGGAAGTGGGTCTTGTAGACCACGGTGTCGAGGCCGGAGAGCGGCGCGACCTCGGCCAGGCGCTCGGCTTGGTGGATGTTTGCGGCCGTGATCTTTTCGGTGTGGCGATAGACGCGGTAAGTGATCGGCGGGATCTCGCGGACGCGGTAGAGCTTCACGCCCCGTGAGATGCGCTTCGAGCCAAGGCCCTGAATGCCGCGCAGCGTCTTGAGAGTGATGGCCGGGTGGTTGGGCATTCCGTACGCTCCGTCGCCGGGCCCCTTGGCGAGCGTGTCGCCCCGCTCATAGAACTTCGTCACCCAGATGGTCTCCTCCGGCTTGGGACGAAAGGCCGACACTTCGCCCCAGATGACGAACGTCTGCCCGTCGTGGTGGACCGCTCGCACGCCGCGGACCTGCTCGGGCACTTTGCCCGCCCGGCCTTCGTACAGGACCTCCAGGTACGTCTTGTCGGCCGAGAAGCCCTCGAACTGCTCGACCAGCAGGCCGGAATTCCTGGCGGGGTTCCCGGCCCACGACTGCACGGCTTCGGTGGCGTCGAACGAGCGGTACCACGGCGCCTCCAGCTTCAGCAGCTTGTCCCCGAACAGGATCCGGACCGGGTTGTTCGGCTGCCGGTCGCGATCGGTGAAGCAGTACAGCGAGGCGTGGTGAACCTTGGTGTCCTTCGGCAGCGCGGACAGGTCAAACACCAGCCGCGCGCCGGCCTTGCCGTGGACGATCTTCAGGGTGTTCGGATGCGTGCAGGGCGTCCGTTTCTCGCCCCAGCGTTCACGCACCAGGTCGGCGCTGGCGGCGTGCGCCGTCAGGCAGATCGCAACGATGATCGAAGTGCGTCTCATGGTTCGGCCTCCCGGTTACGGTTTCTTCGTGATGGTGAGCCGGGCACCCAACGTCGGGAACTTGACGTTCTTCAGCACGAGCAGGCCGTCCTTGCCAGCCGTCGCCTCGCCTTTCTGATACACGCTCCCGCGGTTGAGGCTCGCGGTCTTCCATGCGACCATCTCGCCCGGCTTGACCTTGAACCGCTGGAGCCGGCGCGGGACGACGTCGGCGGTGCTGCCGGCCCGGCCGCGGTGCACCAAGAAGAAGATGGTCGCCTCGTAGCGGCCGGGCTCGTCGACCACGTCGCGCCAGCGGAACTGGGCGTTGAAGCCGCCCATCCCGCCCTGGGTAGCGTACTTCATCCCGGCGGCCGTCACGCACGCCAGGAGACTCTTGTTCTTGCGGATGTCGAGACGGATGACAGTCGGGTACGTCCCCGTGTTCGACACCGGCACGTACCGCGTTCCGCCCCACGAGAATTGCGCGATGATGCCGGAGCGCCGGGTGAGCATCAGCTCGTAGAACTTCCGGGCGGCGGCGTCCTGGTGCCGCGAGGTCATCGTGACGTACGGCAGTTCCGCGGCCGCCGGCAACGCCGAGAGCAGCTTGTTCATATTGTGCACGTCCCAGAAGTCCCTGCCGCCCTCGCTCTCGAGCTTCCATTCCGGTTTGCCGAAACAGGTCAACAGGCTCTGGGCCTTCCACCTTTCGTACCGGCTGGTCTCGCGCGCCGCCGCCGCGTAATCGACCGAAGGATGTCCGGCGATGACCAGGTTGAACACCTCCGGGTGCCGCAGCGCCAGATGCAGTGCTCCGCTGCCCGACGCGCCGCCGCGGCAGCCCGTCACCAGGACGCGGTTCGGGTCGATCGGCCATTTCTTCTTCGCCCACTCGATGAACGCCAGCAGCCGGCGCTCGGTGAACGGCTGGATGGCGCCCTGCCGGAAAGACCGCAGCGTGCCGACCGCCTCGGGATACCCATACCACCACGACTTGATCGGGAAGTCGTGCGGGCAGAGGACGACGCTGTCGCGCTCGATGCGGTAGTGCGTCCGCCAGTATGAGTGGCCGTCACGATGGAAGTTCAGTTCAAGCGGCACGTTCTGCCCGAGGTCGTCCGGCACGCCGACGGACCAGTTGTAGTACTGCGACGGGATGTGCACGTAGGGCGGGGCGACCCAGCGGACGTAGTGCAGCCGCTTCTGCTTGAAGTTGAAGAGCGGCATCCTGGGCAGCTCGCGCTGGAGGACCGGCTCACCGATGCCGGCGGTCTCATTGGCCACCGCGGTATTCCTGGCGGAGATGTCTTGTGTGTTCTGCACGCCATCGCGGCACGTCACCACCGCATAGTACGCTCGACCGGCCTTGCCGTTCTTGCCGACGGTGTGAACGTACAGGCCCGTCCCGCGCGGGA
>Ga0315553_10003750_pt1 | contig 11690 bp, 8 predicted proteins | sample SalMarSW160140MG_FD_203099 | JGI IMG/M metagenome (GOLD analysis project Ga0315553, IMG submission 203099) | Salt marsh sediment microbial communities from the Plum Island Ecosystem LTER, Massachusetts, United States - Salt Marsh Sediment SW1601-40 ... | reverse complement strand
CGGAATAAACAGAGGAGACAACAAGCCACAAATCCGGATGTCGTTACCGGACACTCCAATCTCTTCCTTCGCTTCACGGATAGCTGTATCCTGAATGTGCCTGTCAAAGGATTCCGATTTACCGCCCGGGAAACTGATCTGATTGCTGTGCACTCCAGGATACTCGGGCCGTTGCATCAAGGCGGTATGAATACGATCTGCTATCGGATAAAGGAGAATAAGAACTGCACCTCGGGAAGTCTCTTCATTTGGTGCCGATGGATAAATGCCCCGGATCCGATCTGAAGGTGCCATGCGCTGGTGCGCCCTGAAACCAGGCAAATCCCCCGATAACCTCCGTTCCAACACCTCCGCAAACTGAATCATATCCATAATTAAAAAAAAGTGGTGACAGCTTCCTATTTTTTTATTTTCGGTCTTCCAAATGATTTTATCCTTAATAATCGACCGGTTTTATACTCAAGCTCTTGAATAAAAGTCTCATTTCCAGAAGGTCTACCATTCATTGTGCAGCTTCGGATATTGGAGATTATTCGTTCATCATAATTCCCATTCAAATATTCTTTCCAATCGTCAATCTCTTTAAGATAAGGGGTATAATCAGACAGTATTTCATCCTGGATATTCTGGTTAATATGAGCTTTGGCACTGGACCACCTGTACTCCTCAGCAGACTGTACATATTCAGATTTTACAGGATTGTTTTCAATGTATCTTATTGCTTCAAATAAATGATCCTTATCAAGTGGGCACGAATAATATCTGTCTTGCCATAAATGTCCTAAACGATCAAATTTTTTGTTGAAGTACACAGCATATCTTCTGCTTATCTGATTGAAAATCAACCCTAATGACTCACTTTTTGGTGGTACCATTATGAAGTGAACATGATTCATCATCAAACAATAAGCGAGTACTTTGACCTGTTGTTCTTTCGTATAATCTGTAACAAGGGTTAAATATTTAACTCGATCCCCATCGTCAGAAAAAATGGTTTGCTTATAGTTCCCTCTTTGAGTAATATGATATGGGATTCCAGGGATTACTACTCTTGCGATACGTGGCATAATATTTTTATTTTTAGTTCATCATTTAAATATAAGAAGATATTTTGAAAAAGGGGAAGCTGTCACCATTTTTTTAGAAAAAGGTAAGGGGGGTGGGTTATTTTCGGAATTTTTTGATAAATCCTTCGACTTCGGGGACGCCTCCCTGGTAGACGAGGTAGCCATTATAGGGTTCGCGGCGTGTTATTTCATCGTTGATTGGGGCGAGCATGATTTTTTTGATCTCATTTGGATCTTCTGTTTGTCCGAGGGCCCATCCAAGCTTAATGAATGCTACTTCGGGAAGCATATTACCAGCTGGTATAACGCCTTTAGAAATCATATCTCTTCCGGTATCGTAGACGAACATGTGCACGTATCCCCAGATGGTTTGGAGGGTCATAAACACGGAGACATTTTTTGCTGCAGCTCTTTCAAGTGCCGGATAGAGTTCTTTATTGACGTGTCCAAGGCCAGTACCAACAATAATGATTCCTTTATAACCCGATTCTATCATATTATCCATGATATCGGCCTGCATATGGGGGTAATAGTATAGCATGGTCACTTTCTCACTGAAGTAGGGAAGTATTTTCACCTCTCTGTCTTTACGTCGCTGGTTATATTCTTCTTTGATGTGGGTAATGTTGCCACGACGGACGGTTGCAACGGGTGTATCACCGATGGTACGGAATGTTGAACGGTATGAGCTGTGCATTTTTCTAACCCTTGTCCCCCGGTGAAGGAACCCATACTCATCGGATGTAGGGCCGAACATGCAGACCAGGGTTTCTGCAATATCTCCATGACCTGCGGCATATGCAGCATGGATCAGGTTAAGGGCAGCATCAGAGGATGGGCGGTCTGAAGAGCGTTGTGAACCCACCAGGATAATGGGTATGGGTGAATTTTGTATCATAAATGATAATGCAGCGGCAGTGTGATGCAGTGTATCTGTGCCATGCCCGATAATGATGCCGTCGATACCATTCCGGATCTCTTTCCCTATCCCTTTTGCCAGGGCAATATACTGGTCTGGTCCCATATTTTCACTGAAGACAGCGAACAATTTCTCGGTAGTCAGGTTGCATATATCGGCTAATTCAGGGACCGCTCCATATAATTCTCCCGGTGAGAAAGCGGGGATCACGGCACCTGTCCGGTAATCTAACCGGGAGGCAATGGTACCGCCGGTTCCAAAAAGTTTGACATTGGGCAGATCGGGAGAATAGGGGAACTCTTTTTCGGGGATTTTATAAATGGCTTTCTGGTAACCGGTCTCTTTCATGTCAGTAATCGTAAAAATATCGATTCCCACGTTGTATCCGGTTGGGATTTTCAGCACCAGGTGTTTATCGTCATCGTTTTCCGATCTCGGGAGTATTGTTCCATTAAACATACCGCGTGTGGTATTGATCTCGGCCTGGCTCCAGACGCGCACCGTATATTTTTTAAGAACCTCCAAGGCTCTGCCTTTATATCCCTGAAAAATATCTTCGGCCATAATCCTGGTTTTAGGATTGAATTATTTTTTCAATTTCTTTTTTCATCTCTTTCATCGGCACATTTCCAAGAGCCAGTTTATGAACCTGCCCCATCAACCAATTGACAGCTGCATCCTCCTTTTCTGAATACCGGATTTCCTGAAATTTCCTGTAGAGGATTTTTATGGGTGCTGTTAACTCATCCAGCGACCGGTGTTTAAAATTGATGCTTGTTAATACCGAGCTGAATAACATATCGGGATGTTCGTAAATCACCGGCATCATTCTTCTGGAGATTGCTGGATCGAGTTGGTTATTGTAAATGAATTTAAACAATCCATATATTTTTTTGTAGGAAAAATTCTTGTGCGGTTGCATTTTCCCTTCGATATTTTTGAAGGTATGTCCAAGGAAAGTTCCGAGAAATCTTGGGTTATAACCCAACTCCTGATGTATCTCTTCGATCAGTGGGACCATATTTTTACTTAAAAGGTAGGTATAAGTATCGTCCGGTATATTCCAATTCTTCATCTGGCAAAATCTGTCGAAGATGTCCACTGGAAGGTTTTTCCGCAACTTTTCAATATGATCTTCTTCAAGTGGTATCGGAGGGGAATCGGTATCGGGATACATGCGATTCGGGCCAGGCAACACCCGTTCAAAGATCGTTGTTCCGTCTATCAGGGATTTCCGGGTTTCCCGGGGGACTCCTTCAAAAGCAATCTGGCATCTTTCCTCGATGGTTTCTAGTGCTGTTGGAATATCTTCTTCAGGTCCCCAGATGATCAGTTGAGCGTCATCATCTTCTGAATTAAGGAGGGTTTTAATTTTTTTCAGATCCCTGGAAGAGAGGGTGGGTTCAAGTTCTTCAGAATGAGACATGTTGGGTTTTCCGATACAGGCAATCACTGCCAGCCGATCGGAAATTTCATCTGAAAATGAGCTACCTGTCTGGGTAAAATGTGATAAGATACCTTGAAATTGTGGCAGGTTAACAAGCACAACAGAGAACTCTTTTTTGATGGCATCAAGAATCAGGGGTGATTCAAATTCGGTTTCGGGATTTGAGGATTTCAGGTGGGTGATGCTCCAGGCCCCCGGATTTTTCACCCTGTTTTTCACTATTTTTCTGATATTCAGCAGGGCGTATTGACGAAACGCTTCGTTATGGGATAATTTCGGGATCCATTTATTATGGGATACTCCTTTTATTTCGACCCGATCTCCTCCGCGGCAACTGACATTAACATCTTCCCGGCCGGTTCCTATACCGGTTCTTACTTTACCAGTACTGCGGTTCAGGAAACGGATATATTCAGCAGCTTCCTTCAGTTCGTCCGGTGTAATCATATCGGGATAGGTAACGGTTTCGATCAGGGGCATACCCAACCGATCGGTTTTAAAGGTTCTGACATGCCCGACATCGGATATTTCGCGGCAGGAATCTTCTTCTATGCTCAACTGGAGGAGTCGTACTTTTTTATTTTTCAATTGGATTTCTCCTTCAACACCGAGGATTGCTGTGCGTTGAAATCCGGTAGGAATGCTACCATCCAGGTATTGTTTCCGGGTGATGTGGACTTCGCCTACAATATTCAATTTTGAAAGCAGGGAAAGTTCAAGGGCAATATCAAGGGCTTCTTCATTGATTGTAAAAGGAGGTGTATCGTCTACTTCATATGTACAGGCAGTTCGGTTATGAATCCGATAGACGATCTCCTTTTTGGTCTTGAATTCCATCAGGGCAGTACCATCATATTCGCCCAATTCACTCAAAGTAGGCCTCATGTGCCGGATCAGTTCGGCATTGTAATCTTCATTGTCGTTGTATATTCCCGAGGGACAATGGCAGAACAATTTTTCACTGGTTTTCAGCTGTTGGTGGACTTCCAGTCCCGATTTGAATCCAATTCGTTCGTAATCATCAGCAGTAGCGTTCTCCCGGGACACAAAGCCAATAGCCTTTTTTGTGTTCTGGTAGTTTTTCAGGGGATTGAATCGCTTTGCCATTCCGGGAAAATTTAAGTGCTGCAAGATAATTTTGTTTTGTCAGATTACAAAGTGGATTATTAATCGAAGCGAATGGTTTTTACCGGCGTAATCCTCGAGATCAGGTAGGATGGAAGCAAGAGCATGATTAGTACTAAAACCATGGTCCCGACATTAAGAATCAGGATGTTCAGGAAGCTTAAATTAATTGGCACGCTGGAAAGATAATAGGTAGAAGGATCAAGTTTTAATAGTTCAAATTGATCCTGCAGCAGACAAAGACCGATACCAATGATGTTACCCCAAAATAACCCCCTTGCTATGATAAAGCCGGATTTGTAAAGAAATATCTTTCGTAAACTCCAGTTGCGTGTACCGATGGATTTTAATATTCCGATCATATTCGTACGTTCCAGGATCAGGATCAATAAACCGGAGATCATATTAAATCCGGCTACCAGCAACATAAGTACAAGGATGATCCAGACGTTCAGGTCCTGCAGGTTTAACCAGTCGAATATCTGGGGGTATTTCTGAATGATATTCCGCACCTTCAATCTTGATCCTTCTTCATCCAATTCAAATCCCACGGTTTGTATGACGGCAAGGGTTGCTGGGAAGAGTTCTTGGAAGTCGTGAATTTCAACTTCAAAACCGCTCACCTGGTCTTCCTTCCAGTTATTTAATCGTTGAATATGCTTGATATCTGCAAGGACATAGATCTTATCCAGTTCTTCAAGATTTGTTTCATAAATGCCTGAAATGGTAAATTTTCGGGCACGAGGTGGATCCTGGACAAAGTACATGGAGAAGGAGTCTCCGACATTCAATTTCAGAAGATCGGCCAGGGATTTGGATATCAAAACCTGGTTGGTACTGCCGGTATCGGTGAGGTGGAAAATGGTTCCTTCAACCAGGCTGTTTTGAAAGAATGTCCAATCAAAATCACTTCCAATTCCTTTTAAAACGACACCCTGAATCTCTGTATCTGTTTTGATGATCCCGGCTTTAATGGCAAACACCTGGATGTGCTTGATCCATGGGGATGCAATCAGTTCAGGTATAAATTTCTGATTTTTCTTAACCGGAACGGTTTCATAGGAGATATTGGTATCATAATTCAGGATCTGTACGTGTGATTCAAATCCCACCACCTTATTGCGAACCTCATTTTTAAAACCGGTGGTAATGGCAATGGCAACAATCATCACAGCAAGGCCGAGTGCTATTCCAACTACCGATATCGCTACAATAGGTCTCGAAATCCTGGATGTGCTGTCTTTTTCAAAGACCAGTCTTTTCGCTATAAATAGTTCGTGGTTCAACAGATGGAAGATGATTTCCACACAAAGGTAGGAAAATAAATAGACTCATTTTTTCATTTGTACTCATTCCTCTGTAAGGGATTTCCATTTTTTATTACTTTAGCAGCCGGCTAAATCATATAGTAATTCGATGGCATATCGTAAAATAAGGATCTTCAGCAGCATTGTCCTGCTCCTTTTCCCTCCCCTGACTACACTTGTTCATTCGCAGAATCCCATACGGTGTGGAGCTGAAAGAACAGAACTTTATTTACCCCTGTTAACCGGGAAGAATGTAGGTGTGGTTGCAAACCATACTTCTCTGATTAATAACACCCACCTGGTTGATAGCCTGATCGATCTGGGAATTCATGTTGTCAGGATATTCTCTCCGGAACATGGTTACCGGGGAACAGCCGGCCCGGGTACAGTATTGGAAAATGGGAAGGATCAGAAAACCGGAATAGAGGTCATATCGCTTTATGGAAACCATCGAAGACCAACAAGCGATGATTTGAAAGGGATGGATATGGTTCTTTTTGATATTCAGGATGTAGGTGTCAGGCATTATACCTACATCTCTACGATGACGTATATGATGGAAGCGTGTGCTGCGGATAGTGTTCCATTCCTTATTCTTGACCGACCTAATCCGAATGGATTTTATGTTGATGGCCCTGTAAATGATCCCCAATACAGCTCTTTTATTGGATTACATGAAGTACCGATTGTATATGGTATGACAATGGCTGAATATGCACAGATGGTTAATGGAGAAGGGTGGTTGAACAACGGGCTCACCTGTGATCTGAATTGTATCCCATGTGGAAACTGGGATCATAGTAAATTTTATGAGTTACCGGTAGCTCCATCACCAAACCTGCCCAATATGCTATCCATCTACCTCTATCCCTCACTGGTATTTTTTGAACGAACCGTAATGACAGTCGGTTGGGGAACGGACTTTCCGTTTCAGGTTTATGGTCATCCGGAATATCCGGAGTCGGGTTTCTCCTTTACGCCAGAGGACCGTCCTGAAGCAGGGAGTAACCTGAAATACGCAGGAACAACCTGCAATGGTGTCGATTTAAGGGACATGGAACTCGATTTCTTTCGGAACAACCGGGCTATCGTGTTATACTGGTTGATTGATGCTTACCAGCAATTGGGATCTGCGGGAGATTTCTTTATTGATTACTTTGATGACAGGGCAGGAACAACCCGACTACGAGAGCAAATAACCGAAGGATATGATGCGATTACTATAGTAGCAAGCTGGAAAGATGAACTGAATGAATTTAAAACAATTCGGAAAAAGTACCTCCTGTACCGGGATTTTGAATGATTCTCCACGGCGAAATCTTCTGGCAGAGCATGTATCCACGTATCATGACGACTCCTTGAGTGAACTCTTTGCATTCACCATCATGCAGAATTTCTGATTCATCTCCACAAAATCTTTCGAGTTTTATTCGCTTATAATGAGTTGTTTAACACAAAACAACTAAAAATATAGTGAAAATATTATAAAAATAGTTGTAAAACTAAAAATATAGTTTTATATTTGTTATATGAAAACACTCACAAAGGCAGAAGAACAGATCATGCATATCATCTGGGAGCTGGACAGGGTTCTGGTCAGGGATATTCTGGAGCAATTACCGGAACCCAAGCCAGCTTACAATACTGTTTCAACCGTCGTCAGGGTATTGGAGAAGAAGGGATTTGTGGACCACAAGTCGTATGGGACAACCTATGAATACTATCCACAGGTTTCAAAAGAGGAGTATACGCGGTTTCATTTCCGGGAATTTCTTTCCAAGTATTTTGACAATTCCTTTCCTCAAATGGCTTCTTTTTTTGCAACGGAGAACAATATTGGTATCGAAGATCTGGAGGAGATGCTAAGGGAAATTGAAATGGAGATGGACAAAAAGGAAAGCCGATCATGACCGGATTCTATCCATATTTATTGAAATCAGTATTGACACTTTCGTTATTTTATATACTATACTGGACACTTCTCAGGAAGGAGACATTTTTCAATATCAACCGGGCTTACTTCCTGCTTACAATTCTATTAATTGGAGTTTTGCCAATAATAAATCTTAATTTTTTTGGGACATCAAAAACAGGATCCCCTGCACATCTAATTAGTACAGGATATCAGTACGTACAAAATGCAATTCTGTTAAATCCGGTTGAGAATCAGGTTGCCAGTAATGAAGGTTTACGACCACAGGACATTTTCTTATCTATTTACTGGACAGGTGTCATTTTGCTTTGTCTCCGATTAATTTATCAAACAAGTCTGGTTGTTCTTTTGATAAAGAGGAGTAGGATTGAAATTGTTGAAGGGTTAAAAATTGTTCCCAATGGTCGTTTTTCAGTTCCTTTTTCATTCTTTTCGTATGTTTTTCTGCCCAATCAAATGTTGAATGAAACCAATATTAAAGCAATACTTGCCCATGAGAAAGAGCATATTAGGCAGGCTCACTGGATTGACTTGCTTTTATTGGAGATTGTGAGTGTACTGCAGTGGTTCAATCCTTTTGTCTGGTTACTTCGTTGGTCAATCAAAGAGACCCATGAGTTTTTGGCTGACCGGGGAACAATTCATCAGGGGATATCCAAACCTGTTTATTTGGGTGTTTTATTGGAATATGTTTTAGGAACACCGGGAATTGGATTAACACATTCGTTTAATTATTCATTAAGTAAAAAAAGAATTCAAATGATGAAAAAGAATCAATCACCAAATCGAAGAAAATTGAGATTATTTGTACTACTTCCAGTAGTAGTGTTATTATCCATGGCATTTTCCACATCTGTGCATGATGCAGGTTCAACCCTTTTTGAGACACTGGGTATTCAGGATCAGGAGATAAAATTCTCAGGAAAAATAATTGCAAAGGACTCTGGATTACCGCTATCCGGAGCACATATTATCATAAAAGGAACGACAAACGGAACAACATCGGATGAAGATGGACAATTTCAGATTGAAGTTCCAAGCAAAAAGGATGTCTTAATGATATCGTATGTGGGATATGAGACGATAGCCCTCCTTGTTGAAAAGGGGAATTATGATGAGATCAAAATGGAACGTACTTCATATGATATTGAATTGGATGAAGATGTTAATGTAAACGTAGAAGTAGATATTGTTATGGATGAAATTGAAATGGAAGTTGAAGCCGTTGAGGTTGAGGTAGCGGAAGTTGAAATTGCTGACGAAGTAGTTAATGTTGAAGTAGATATCAATGTTGATGAAGTTGAAGAGGTGGCTGAAGCAGAAGCAGTTGAAGTAGTTGAGCCTGAGGTCAAGATCTTTTATGTTGTTGAGGATCTACCTACTTTCCCGGGAGGTAAAGCAGCTCTGGCAAAATTCATCGCCAAGAATATGAAGTATCCTGATGATGCGCTTAGGGCAGGCAAATCAGGTACTGTATATGTTAACATCAGAATAAACGAAAAAGGTGAAATAGAGGAGGCACAGGTGAAGAAATCGGTGTTTCCATCCTTGGATAAGGAAGCTTTGCGAGTTGTAAAAACTATGCCTAATTGGAATCCCGGTAAACAGGATGGTAAGCCTGTAAGTTGTGATATAGTATTGCCCATTGAATTCATACTACACTAACGAATTTATCTAATTCGATACTAGAACTTTAGGACTATTTTCGTCATTTCGCCACAGTTTTAAATATTGACGAATCAAAAGATTCGTTTCACTTCGTATGAATTAATAGCATTGTCAATCTTATGAAACGTACAATCATTTGCATCATTTTAGTAATTGAATCGTTAGGGACAGTATTTGTACAAGCACAGGAAGAGACAGAAAGTCTATCTGAATCGGATATAAAACAGGCGATTGAAAAGATTTCAGAATTGCTTCAAAGATTTTATGTTTTACCTGATGTTGGCGATCAGATGGGTAAGCATATCAAATCAAAATTTGCAGAAGGAGCATTTAATGGTATCACTGATAAGGCGGATTTTGCTGATATCTTAAATGAGGAATTACATTCTATTTGCTCTGATAAACATTTAGGGATATATCTTGGCCCCAATCCTGATGAACAAAAAGATGACGACCGAAACTTACAAAGGATTATTAATCAGTTTGAAAGCAAAAAATACAATTTTGGTCTGAGCAGAGTTGAGGTTTTGGATGGCAACATCGGATATATGAAAATCAACTCAGTCATGTATTCTGAGGAAGCGATGGAAGCTGTTGATGCTGCATTAAAATTTCTTTCTAACACGCACACTATAATTTTTGATCTTAGAGAAAACCGGGGTGGTGATCCAGGTTATATGGCTTACCTTTTTAGTTATTTTTTTGATGAACCCACTCACATCAACAACATTTATTGGAGGGACAGGGATCGTACGGATGAATTTTGGACGCATGATACAATTCCTGGAAAGAAAATGGTTGATATCCCCTTGTATGTTTTAATTAGCAAGAAAACCTTTTCAGGAGCTGAAGAATTTGCTTATGATTTACAGGCTTTGAATCGTGCCACAATTATAGGAGATGTATCTGCTGGTGGGGCAAACCCTGCTTCAACCTGGGTTGTATACACTGATATAAGAATATCTATTCCTTTTGGACAGGCGATTAATCCGATTACTGGCACCAACTGGGAAGGAACAGGTGTAAAACCAGATATTGAAACTTCAGCTAATATGGCCCTTGAAGTCGCAATTGAACATGCAAAAAAATCTGCAGAAGATTATTATGCACTAAGAAAGAGTAATTTAATCACTAATTATAACAAGTTGAAAAGTGATTTGGTAAAAGCTGAAAAACTTATTAATGAATATAATTTTGAAGAGGCTGAAGAAATAATCATTACCAGTCTAATGAAAGCTATTGAATTAGAGTTAATGAATCAATCTGCAATAAATCGATTGGGTTATGATTATCTTGATAAAGAAAAGAACCAACTTGCAATAGCAATTTTTAAAACGAATGTGATATCATATTCTGAATCTGCCGATGTGTATGACAGCCTGGGTGAAGCCTATCTGAAAAACGGGGAAAAGCAATTGGCAGTTTTAAATTATAAAAAAGCCCTTGAGATTGATCCTAATTATCCATCAGCAATCAGAGCACTGAAGGAAATTGAGAAATAATCTTTGATCAACGGATGGCTAAGAATTAGATTCAGACTATTTTGCCCGGGTAAGCTTTCAGACCTTCCTCAAGGCATTTCATCGCATTTTTCAGGTCTTCTATTTTAAGAACATAAGCGATACGGACTTCTTGCTTTCCGAGGCCAGGGGTGGCATAGAAGCCTGAAGCAGGGGCCATCATAACGGTGGCGTTGTTGTACTCGAAATCACTGAGTAACCACTTGCAAAATTTATCGGTATCATCCACAGGAAGGTGAGTGATGGTGTAGAATGCACCTTTTGGTTTGGGGCATATAACTCCTTCCATTTTGTTGAGTGCATCGACCATATAATTTCTCCGGTTAATGTATTCATTATACACCTCTTTAAAATAGGTGGGAGGTGTATCGATAGCTGCTTCACCGGCGATCTGTCCAAGGGATGGCGGGCTCAATCTTGCCTGGGCAAATTTAAGAGCAGTTTCAATGATCTGTTTGTTCCTGGTTACCAGTGCCCCGATTCTGACACCACATGAGCTATACCGTTTTGATACGGAGTCCGTCATCACGACATGTTCATCGATTCCTTCCAGGTACATGGCAGAATAGTGTTTCAGCCCGTCGTAACAAAACTCACGGTAGACCTCATCGGAGAAAAGATAGAGATCATGTTTTTTTACGATATCCCTCAGTTGCAGCATCTCCTCTTTAGAATAGAGGTATCCGGTCGGGTTGTTCGGGCTG
>Ga0315553_10003749_pt1 | contig 11691 bp, 9 predicted proteins | sample SalMarSW160140MG_FD_203099 | JGI IMG/M metagenome (GOLD analysis project Ga0315553, IMG submission 203099) | Salt marsh sediment microbial communities from the Plum Island Ecosystem LTER, Massachusetts, United States - Salt Marsh Sediment SW1601-40 ... | reverse complement strand
TAAAAATATTCACCGCACTGGACAGGGAAGAGATAGATGCCATTATAGCCGGGCATAACAAATCTCCGCATGAAAGAATGCTGCAGAAAAAGCTGGCCTCTGAAATGACAGTTATTGTCCATTCAAAGCAAGATCTGGAGGCTTCGATAGAAGCTTCCGAAATATTGTTTGGTAAAGGTACAACAGAATCACTACACAGGATGGATGAAAATACTTTCCTTAAAGTATTTGACGGAGTGCCTACATTCGATATACAGAGGGAGCTTATGAAGAAGAGGATCAGTCTTGTTGACCTCTGCACCGTACATACTGAAATATTTAACTCGAAAGGTGAGATCAGGCGGCTGATACAGGGAGGTGGCCTCTCTGTAAATAAGGAAAAGATCGGTGATGCAGATATAGTGATTGATGAGTCAATCCTGCTAAATCGAAGGTATATATTAATCCAGAAGGGGAAGAAGAATTATTTTGTTATAAGGGTGATATCTTAGCCTTAGCCTGAAAATACACCTCCTAATAAAAATTAGCAGCTATAATTGATACGTCGTCAAAAAGGTTAGGGTTATTATCGGGTATGCCCAGATCTTCAATTAGCGCTTTGATATTTTTATCGACCGTATCAGTGTTGGCAATATGTTTTTCAATGGGTTTTGTTCCTATATCCTTACCCGTCTCGTCTTTTATTTCTGAAAGTCCATCAGTATAGCATATAATTTTTGAAGGATGCTTAATGCTTATGATGGATGTTACAACAGAAGGTATTTTATCCAGCATGCCTATTCCTACTGTTTTTGCCTTAAGGTATTGTATTGACCCATCTGATGTATCATAGAGAACAGGAGCATTATGCGCGGCATTGACATACTCCATTTCTTTTTTTTCATGATTATAACGGGCGACAAAGAATGTTATGAATTTTTCACCAGAAGCATTGGTTATGACAACATCATTTAGTTTACGTATAAGCTTTTCAAGGTTAATATCTGATGTGAACAGAGCTCTTAAAGTAGCCTGGAAATTTGACATCAGGAAGGCTGCAGAAATCCCCTTGCCCGATACATCGGCTATACATAGACCCGTAACATTGTCGCTTAACCTTATGCAATCATAATAGTCACCTCCTACTTGAAAGTGAGGGTGATAATATCCTGAAACAAGTATCTTATCATTACGGGGAAGGGAATCATTATCTGGAATGAGCAATGTCTGCATCCGGGCTGCCAGTTCGAGCTCTTTTCTTATTGCTTCCTGCCGCAGGCTCTTATGGAAAAGCTTAATATTCTCAATGGCAACAATAATGATATTGGTAATGGTTTGAATAAAATGAAGGTGTTTGAGTATGGGGCTCATACCTTCTCCCTCTTCTTCGATATCACCGATAAATATATACGACAGTGGCTTGTTATTATTAAATACAGGAAATATTAGGTCAACGTTGGGAATACCTAAATCATCTGAAAACGAGACCTTCTTGGTTTCTTTTATTTCTGCCAGCTGTGACTCAGGGTTGATGTTTTTTCCCATCTCTTCAGGGTATCCTGCATTAAGAAGGATTGCCCACCTGTTATCTTCCTTAAAGAGAATAAATATCTTACCAATACTCAGCTCGTCCCTGAGTATTGATTCATATTTTTTGAGCAATTCCTCAGCGGGAAGGTTTGCATTTATTGATTGTGTAATACCCAGGAGGGAGTCCAGCTTGTACCTGGACATCTGCAGTCTGTTCCTGGATGTTTTACGGGCCATGATAATTACTATTCTTTTACTCTTTCAACGTATGACCTGTCTCTGGTGTCAACCTTGATCTTCTCGCCTGTACCTATAAAAAGTGGGACCATAACCGTGCTGCCCGTTTCTATTGTTGCAGGTTTGAGTGTGTTCGTGGCGGTATCTCCCTTAACCCCCGGTTCGGTATATGTTATCTCCATTACAACAAACTGTGGTAATTCTACCGAAAGGATATTTTCAGTATCAGCATGAACAACCACCTCCACTTCCTGGCCTTCCTTGAGGAGATCAGAATTTTCTATCATTGATTCGTTTACAGTTACCTGTTCAAAGGTCTGGGTATGCATTAAGACATAACCAATTTCATCCTTGTAAAGATACTGGTAAGGTCTTCTTTCAACCCTTGCTTCATTAACCTTTGAGCCGGCAGGGAATGTGTTTTCTATAACTTTACCGCTGGTAATACTTTTTAGTTTTGTTCTTACAAATGCTGCTCCCTTACCAGGCTTAACATGTTGAAACTGCACTATTGTGTAGAGGTCATTGTTGTATTCAATGACCATTCCATTTCTGAAATCAGATGTACTTCCCATATCTTAAATTACTGTTATCAATATATGTATGATTTTTTCACCTTGTCATTACCTGGTATTAATACAAATCCTGTACAAATATATCAATAAGAAATTAAGTCATAAAATTAAGACAGCCAGCAGGAAGAATATTATTTAATATTTCCCAGTATATTCTTTTTTGGGATTGTTGCTATAAAGTCTTTCAGGTAAAACGGTTCGAAATAAGCAACATCCTCGAATTTTTTACTATCAAATGCTTTCTGTGCAAGAGCACACATATATTTTGAAGATATGATGAATGAATCATCAAATGAGGCTGATGGGTGAGTAATTATATCCCTGCATTTTGCTGCACCATTGCCAAAGAAAAGCATTTTACCCCTGTTTAATATTTCAACAAAAGAGTCTCCTGTTATAACTTCAGCACTTATGGTTTTTACTTCATTTCCATTCTTATCATATACTGCAGTATATACCTCCATCCGGCGGGCATCTATCATCGGGCAGTAATAATCATAATCACCGGACTTCCTTGCCCCATTATACATAAGCTCGGTGGTGGGCACCGCGATCAGTGGTATATCTGCGGCATATGCGATACCCTTTGCAACCGATACGCCTATCCTCAGGCCGGTGTATGATCCGGGGCCTTTACTTACGGCTACGGCATCAAGCCTTTCAGCTTCTGTACCTGATCGTTTGAGAATGTCTTCAATGAAAACAGTAAGATGGGAAGCATGTGATTTATCATCGGTGCTTTCCTCTTTATCCAGTAATTTACCATCATGGCATAATGCAACTGAACAGACAGTTGTGGCTGTTTCGATACAGAGTATCATAGCAAGGGTTATTTTTCGATCTCAAACAGCTTTTCCCTGGGGAGGACCTCTATCAGTGTACTATCCGACAGCTTATTACTTATTGCACTGTAAGGAGCGGTAATAACTTCAGTATTTTCTTCTATACCTGATATTAATTCAATATAATTATTGTCCTGAATGCCGGTCTTCACTTCTCTGGCAAGGGCATAGGTCCCGTCTGACGCAAATACAATTGTCTTTTCCTCCTCATCGGCCAGCGAAACCGATACGTTTGTAGAATCTGTTCTCGTTGTTACGGCCTGTATTGGAACGGTAATGATATCATGTTTTGTGGCTGTTTGAATATCCACTGTAGTTGACATACCCGGTCTGAAAGGATTCTTTCCTGTTGATTCCATGAGGTGGTTATAACTTTCGGGCAGTATAAATATTTTAACATCAAAAGTTGTAACCTGGTCGGCTGATACTCCAGTAGTTGTGGCCGAGTTAGCAATTTCTGTTACTACTCCTTTAAATTTTTGATCGAGGTATGCATCCACTTCAATCAGGGTTGTATCATTGAGTTTAACGCTGATAATGTCATTTTCGTTTACTTCCACCTGTGCTTCCATTTTCGACAGGTCAGCTATCCTTAACACTTCCGTACCACTCATCATCTCGGTGCCTACCACTCTTTCACCCTGTTCCACAAGCAGGAGGGATATGGTGCCTGACATGGGGGCATAGACAGTTGTCTTGAGGAGGGCTTCATTGGTTTCGCTCAGGGAGGCTTCTGCACTCTTAACCGAGTACTTAGCTGCTTCCACCTCGGCCTGGGCTACCTTGTAGGATGCTTCTGCCTGTTCATATTCGGATTGGGATATTGTTTCCTCACTGTGCAGTTGATTACTCCTTTGGAAGGCTAATTCGGCCTGTATAAACTGGGCTTCTGCCTGGGATAGCCTTGCCTTTGCCGATTCGAGAGCTGCCAAGGTCCTGTTTCTCATGGATATATAAGTGTCAGGTTTAATCTTGAACAATAGGTCTCCTACGTTCACATAATCACCTTCCTCAACATTGAGGAGGACTATTTCACCCGACACATCGGGGCTTATCTTTACTTCCTTCACAGGTTGTATCTTCCCGTTGGCAGTTATCATCTCTACAACAGTCCTTCTTTCTGCTTTTTCAACGGCTACTTTTATCATAAGTTCCTTTCCGAACCATCCCTGCTTCTTGCCTATTATGGCAAAAACCACAAGTACTACCACCACTATGGCCAGGATCTTCAGAAGATTTTTCGATTTCATGTTATGCTGCGTTAGGTTTTTCTTAATAAATATTTTAAGCTTAAAGAGTTTAATTGAGTTGAAGGGGTAAACCTTTGTAAAAGTCAAGTACCTTTATTTTGAAAATATATTCGTACTTTGATTGTGCAAGTTCTGACTCGGCATTCAGCAACAGGGCTTTTGCCGTATTATATTCAACAGGGGTAACCATACCCACATTAAATCTTTGTTCTGTATACCTGAACGATTCCTGCATTGACTCCACCGCTTTCTGGCTTGCAGTATAGGATTTCAGGCTTGCCTGTGCATCAGCGTATGCCTGTTGTATATTCTTATACAGCTGTTTTTTCGTATTTTCCAGGCTGTAGAGGTTATTCTGGATATTAATCCTTGAATTGCTTATACCTGTATTAACCTGCCATCCGTTGAATATGGGTATACTGAGTGTCAGGCCTACCCCGTAGTTGATATTGTCATTTATCTGGTCGCTGAATGGATATTCCCCGTACAATACACCTTCAACCGGGTCGATACCAAGAATCTTTTGTCTGATTGAAGAATAGCCGGTGCTAAAGCTTGTGTTGAGGTTCAGCCTGGGGCTCCTTCCTCCCTTTGCTATCTTAAGGTCATATTCTGCACTTTTAAGCCTTAATTCAGCGCTTATTACCTCAGGCCTGGTTTCCTTTGCGGTATTATATATATCTGTTACGTTATCAGTAATCATTCCCGTTTCACTGATTACAATATCAGGTACTATTATACCAAATCCGGCAACCGAATCCAGTTCAAGCAGCTGGACAATATTAAGATAAGACAGGTCGAGCTGGTTTTCCATATTGATGAGCTGCAGCTCCTCACGTGCTGACTGAGCCTGTATCTCAAGCAGGTTACCCCGTGGGAGACTTCCTGCTTCAACCATCTTTTGTGTTTTTGTTATCTGTTCCCTGGTGGTCTGAAGCTGATTTTCAGTTACCGCTACCAGCTCCTTATTCAGAAGTATCTGCAGGTATGCAAGGGCCACGTTCAGTGAGATATCATCCTTGATATTCTGAAGGTCCTGGAAACTGGCATCAACATTATACCTGTTCTTTATTATGGTGTTATAATTCTGTAAGCCACTGAAAAGGGTTACACCCGCACTGGCATAAAACTGGTTTGACCTGACATTCTCCTCTTCGGTAAACTGGTAGGTTGTTTCATCCAGCGCCCTTCCAAATGACCAGTTGTTTGTTGCGGTGCCGTTAAGGGAGGGCAGAAGGTCAAACTTTGACTGTTCAAGCGTGTTTTGCTGAAGCTGTGTCTGCAGCTCCTGCTGCTTGATCATAATATTATTATCAATAGCGTGATTAATACATTCTTCAAGCGACCAGTATCCTTCCTGTCCTGCCAGAGTTAAAACGCCACCATAAAAGATAAGAAGTAATAATACTATTTTTCTCATGCCAATATTATAAATGGTTTGCGATTCAGCCCACAAAGATAATTATAATACTTTATCAGCGGAACTTTTTCCCCTTTCATTTGCAAAAACTGAAAATTGCATCCGCCTATATTAAATATTGAATCATCAATTACGTATATTTGTAGTGCATACGAAAAAATCAAAATATGAGCACAAAGAAGATTAGATTAGAACCAGGCGTAATTTTTGGTGATGATGTGAAGAAATTACTGGATTATGCCAATGACAATAATTTTGCCCTGCCGGCTGTTAATGTCGTGGGCACCAACTCGGTGAATGCCGTTCTTGAAACTGCCCGTGATGTGAACTCACCGGTGATAATACAATTCTCAAACGGAGGAGCCCACTTCTTTGCAGGAAAAGGACTCAGCTCGGAAGATCAGATGGGAGCAATTGCCGGGGCAATATCAGGAGCCTTGCACGTTCATAATGTTGCTGAATATTATGGCGTTCCGGTTATACTACATACCGATCATGCTGCCAGGAAACTGTTGCCATGGATAGATGCCCTTCTTGATGCAGGTGAAGAATTTTACGAGATGAATGAAAAACCTCTGTTCAGTTCTCATATGCTCGACCTGTCGGAAGAACCAATTGAAGAGAATATAGCTACCTGCAAGGAGTATCTTGAAAGAATGGACAGGATAGGAATGACACTCGAGATTGAACTCGGGGTTACCGGTGGTGAGGAAGACGGCATTGATCATTCGGGTGTAGACAGTTCAAGGCTTTATACCCAGCCTGAAGAAGTGGCCTATGCATATAAGGAACTCTCGGCTATAAGTAAAAACTTTACTATAGCAGCAGCATTCGGTAATGTCCATGGTGTTTACAAACCGGGGAACGTTGAACTGAAACCGATAATACTGAAAAACAGCCAGGATTATATAAAGAAAGAGTTTGGAACCGGAGATAAACCGGTGAACTTTGTTTTTCACGGTGGTTCCGGATCAGAGAAACATCTTATTAAGGAGGCGATTGAATACGGAGCTGTAAAAATGAATATCGATACAGATATGCAATGGGCATACTGGAACGGGGTAAGGAAATATGCCGATGAAAAGAAGGAGTACCTGCAGGGACAGATTGGTAACCCTGATGGAGAGGATAAGCCAAATAAAAAATACTATGACCCCAGGGTATGGTTAAGAAAAGGTGAAGAAACCTTTGTTGAGCGACTGAAGGAAGCCTTTGATGACCTCAATGCCACAGGCATACTATAAGTTATAAATATATAATATACAAGCAGTCAAGTTATTACGACCTGACTGCTTTTTTTATGTTAATAAGTTATCAGGCCTGAGGAAACATAATGAGGTTAAAATCATAATTTTATGAAGATTTATCATAAGAGCCCGTATTGAGACGACTTAAGATAAAAGATGAAAAACTGAAAAGAAGCAATCGCCTCACCATAATGTTGAATAATCGTGAGATGAAGGCTTTGAGTATCTACTGCCAGCGTTACAGGGTGAAGAACAGATCGCGCTTCCTGCGCGAGACGGTAATGACGGCAATTGTACAGAAGTTCAATGATGAGATGCCTACTCTCTGGGAGGTGAATGAACCTGATCTTTTTTCACCTGAAGTAAGATCACCTGATCTCAAATGCCGAAGATAAACTTACCCACCTGCCATTTGCGTTAATACCGGTAAAAAAAGAAATATAGTTACCATTTGCGGGTTTACCCGAGTATAACAGTGATCCTTCTGAAGTGTTTGATAATGTCGTGTATGACAGGGTTCTTTGCAGTATGGGGATATCCGTAACATAGGAAGTACCTGTTACCAGATCACCGGCATTAGAAGGCCCGGGCAGATCAAGTGAAAGTAAACGAGACCCTTCCGGTAGATCAAGACCTGCGAGGTCTTCGTTAACCGAGATAAAATTAACTACACCGGCAAAGACCTGGTTGCCATGGATATGAAGGGAGTTGATTACGTCAATTTTTTTAAACCGGTCGGGCGGCAGCTCAAGTAAACGGTTGAAACGGAGAAGAGGAATTCCGTCGATGAGGAAAAGGGGATCATAAATTCGCGGGAAAGGATTTTCCCCTATCACTTTCAATGAAAAGTCTTCTCCTTCTTTTCTTACTGTTACAAAAGGTACAACCTCAAATATTACCTCTCTCATATCCGGTAGTTTGATATAGTCATCAATATATATTACCCGGTCAGGATTTCCGTAGAACATAGCCTTGTCTGTATATTTTTGTTCATCAACGGCAGGCATTCCAGCAGTTGTGTCGCGATAGATGTTCTCAAGACGGCTGTCAATAATCAGTTCGTTTATATATTCTTTTTCTTCTTCTGTAAGATATATTTTATCTGGGGGTAGTCCTGAAAGGCGCTGATCAAATTCAGAGCTTATGACGAGGGTCATCTTTTCAGCCGGCCTGTTGATATATGAAAGAAGAAAATCCTTTGATCCTTCTCTGCCGGGGAAGGTAAAATGAAACCTGCCGTCAGAGAATGTGCGTGTTGTTTTAAAAAGATTTTCGTTCAGACTGGTAAGGGAGAGTATCTGGAAACCAGCCGGTGTGCCATCATCGAAGGTTAACATGCCGCTCAGTTTGATTCCCCTGGTTTCAGGTACGAATTCCACCATTGACTGCCTGGTAGCTGTTATATCATTAAAATTGATCAAGGGCACAGAAGGATCTCTTCGGCCCTCCTTAAAGAATGATTCTGCAATAAAACCTTCATAAGCGTTAGCTATTAGCCATCCTTCCCTTTCATAGCTGTCAGCCGGGATATCCCATGCAGTGTTCCATCCGGGCATGGCAGCTATAAACAATTCAGGAATTTCAACCGGTTCACGTCGCCTTGTTATAAGTGTGTAATAAGCGTTTACTCCGGCTGACCCTGTTTTATATTCAGTTATAAGGCCTGCATCGTTTTCGCCATCTACGGCCTTTGTTGTGACAGAACCCGATCCCGCCAGGGGATCACCTTTAATCCAGAGCGTTGAAGCCAGCATTCTATTATCAATGTCCAGGAAGGAAAAAGCCGTTAAACCTTCCGGCATCCCTTCAGTGGGAACGACAAAGCTCAGCCTCTTGTTTCTGGGGATTGCCTCATTGAAATTGTACCAGCTGCTTACGCGGTGAACCAGGAGTTTTATACCTGTATCAGGAATATTGCCCGTGAGTGTAACGGTGATATTCCTGTCTTTACCGGGATCATCACCATTGAGTATGGGATCTGAAATAGTTACAGAAACAGTACTGTCTGTATGTTCAGGGATTGCTGTTTCAACCGGTATCCCGGGATCTGACTCTACTACTATTCGGTAAGTGTAACCTTGTTCAGGGATCCAATCTATAGTGCCCCATCCTGTATCCCCCGTTGAAAAGTGAGTTACCGTGTCATTACGGGATGAAACAAGAGATCCCTTTACTGCCATAGGTCTTCCCCTGCGGCTAACACTTCTTACCGCGCAATGGTTCCGTGCTCCGGTGAGTGCAGGTCCGTTAGCTGCAATAACAGATACCATTAGAGTATCATCCAGTGCATATTCCCTGAGTCTGCCGCCATCTGCAGGATTAATGATCCTTAAATCCCTGAAGGAAAAAAGAGATGGTCCGCGGTTTCTCATCCATGATGTATATGCCCTTAAACGGTACCAACCTGTAGGGAGGTTAGCCGGGATTTTTATTGTGCCGGCCAGTGTTCCCTTATCTGAATATAAGATATTACGTATACCCGTTTTTTCCTCACAATCCAGTAATTCGATGCGCATTACCCTGCTCAGGCTTGAAACCTTAAAATTATCAGATTCGAGAATGATGGCGGAGAGATATATCGTTTCACCGGACAGGTATATCGAGCGGTCAGTGCTTAATAAAACAGTTTCGGCGGGCATAGGCCTGGAAGTCTGATTCTGCTGGGCTGCTGTGTTTAATGAGGGAAATAACAGGAATGCAAGTAGCAAAAAAACAGGCAGGTAAGAAATAATATTTTTATGGCTCAGGTGCTTCATCTTTTCCCTCTATTTATTTTTCCCAGAAAGGAGGTTCTACCGTATATCCACCTTTAACAGTACAATCAAAGCATGCTTCATCGGCTGTAATCAGTGCACTCTCAGGCTCTCCCATTATCCATGCTCCGGGAGGCAGCTGGACCCATTCAAAAGTCTTTATAGTATCCGGTATACACCTGTCGGTTACAACCCTGAAATCACCCGGGTGTGGTACAAATATTCTTGTTTCAGATATACCGGCTATTTCAAACAGGCCGGCTACACTTAAATCATCATGTGATACGCAGGATATATTTCCCGTCAACCTGAAAGGCACTGTTTCATAAAGTCCACCTGTTTCATAAAGAAGAGATTTAAGGTCATTCCAGAAGCGATAGGCGGAAGAAGATATCCGTAATTGTTGGACATGAAGACTGTACTTCATCTGCAGGCGGTCACCGTAACGTGATACACCATGCAATGGAGCATTAGCTACCCTGTTGATTGCCATTCCTTCCGAAGTGCCTGTAAAGATACCTTTTATCTCCTCATCCATGTAACAAAGCCTCAGTCCGGCGTTTGTGGTATCGATCAGTGCGCTTCCTGTCCAGTAATAAGATGCATCATATGGTACTATATAACTATACGTTGCATCGAGTGTCCATCTCAGGTAAAGAGGGTCTTCTTCTTCTGAGAGGGTTGATATATAAAAGCGGTAGCCATCTGTTGCTTCGCCTGTTTCATCTGTCTCCCATGTTTCATAATTGTAGGTAATTTCCTCTACAGGTGGTGATAACAGGTATTTTTCATACTGTGATTCAAAGATATGTCCATCCTGTGTTTCAATAAACAGCATGTAACTTTCACCTTCCACCAGTGTGAAATCAGGATCCGAAAGGTAGTAATAGGAGTTTGGGACAGGCATTGGCCACCAGGGCCCCACCAGCCATGAAGCACTCTGTTCTGTAAAATACCATTTCTGGCCCTGAGTGTTCTCAATATAGACAGTGGCCTCTGATGTGTTCAGAACAGGTTCGGCAGGCTCATCCCAGGGATCATTAACCGAGAAAGAGGAGGTATTTTTAAATGAGACGTAAGGTATAACACCCGGTTCATCTGTTATCCTTGCTTCAATAAACAGCATTTGTTCATATTCGAGATCCCCGGGGTAATATGGATCAATGCATCCATTAAGTAATGATCCGGTAAGATAGAAGATAATTATGTATTTAATTAACCGCATAGTTACCAAGTTTGAAATTATAACTGACCGTAAATATCGGAGTGCCGTAGATAGATAGTTTATAGCCCTGTATATGCCCCCCTTCATTCTTGAAGTAGACCGAATATGCATTTCTTCGCCCCGTTACATTATAAACTGAAATCATCCATGACCCGTGAGCGAATTTTTCCCTGAGCAGGTTGCCTTCGATGTTGAGTGATACATCGGCCCGGAAATAGTCAGGGATTCTGTATTGATTTCTTCCCGAATAAATAATCCCTGCTTCTCCACTGACATTAAAAATGCCTGTGGGGTAAGTTATAGGCCTTCCCGTACTGTATACAATATTACCTGATATGCTGAACCGGCGTGATATTCTCAGGGTACTCACAAGATTGAACGAATGGGGTTTGTCATGATTTGCAGGGAATACCTTTCCATCGTTTATCCTGTCCCAGGGATTGTCTCCGTTTACCATCACCAGTGAGCGGGAGTAGGTATAGCTCATCCATCCTGTAAGCCGGCCCGCGTTTCTCTTTAAGAGGATCTCTGCACCCCATCCTTTCTGATCACCCTGTACCACGGTCGTTTCAAACAGTGGGTTCAGTATAAGATCAGCTCCGTCGCGGTACTCAACCTGGTTTCGTGTCTTTT
>Ga0315553_10003748_pt1 | contig 11692 bp, 9 predicted proteins | sample SalMarSW160140MG_FD_203099 | JGI IMG/M metagenome (GOLD analysis project Ga0315553, IMG submission 203099) | Salt marsh sediment microbial communities from the Plum Island Ecosystem LTER, Massachusetts, United States - Salt Marsh Sediment SW1601-40 ... | reverse complement strand
AGATAAAGAGCGTGACCATTCTAAAATTTGTGTCGTGGAGAAACCTTCAGATATCCTTCCTTTAGAGCAGACGGGGAAATATAACGGTGTTTATCACGTGCTTCATGGAACTATCAGCCCGACACAGGGTGTAGGGCCTGAAGAACTAAAGATAAAGGAGCTTCTGGTTCGTCTCAAAGATGACCCGGTAACCGAAGTAATTGTCGCAACCAATCCCAATGTAGAGAGCGAAACTATGGCTATGTATCTGCAACGGATTATCACGCCTCTGGGCGTTCGCGTCACTCGCCTGGCTCGTGGCTTGCCCTTCGGTGCTGAGTTGGAATATGCTGATGACCTGACCCTGGGGCAAGCGCTGGAAAACAGGCGGGAATTCTGATAAGGTATACATAGCGGCACCTAGAAGATAAAATAGAAACTCCGTAAGAGGTAAGTTTTCCAAAACCTGATGGGCTTTCCCGTTTATCGCGTCAGCATTGTTAACAAAGGAGTAACAGAACATGGCAAATCTAAAACAAATCGATGAGGCGTTGACTTACTATTTGCGTCCACAAACCTTTCCACTCGCCATCCGGATGTGTGAATCTGAAAAAGAACTTCCTGACAAGACCAGAATACCCCAAAAAGACGTGGGCATAACTATTTCGTTGTGCCACGCAATTAATATGGCTCGGCGCTATGGCTGGACTATAGCTGTTGACAAGTTTCAGAGCTGTTACGTTGCTGGCATAAGTATGGGTTTCTTACCTTTGCTGCCGGATGTCGCTGATGGGAGCTTCCAAGAGTCCCTTGGATTATGGGGAATGAACAAAAAACAGGCAGCAGCGGCTATTGAAAACCTCCCCAAATTTGAATATGGTAAGTACAAGCATGTACTCATGGCTCCTCTAAACAGAGCCGCCTTCGAACCACATCTTATCCTGGTTTATGGCAATCCAGCTCAAATATGGATGCTCCTTACGGGTTACCTCACTGGAACAGGCAATACAGGTCTGGACACCACTTTGGCTGCAGGAGCCGGATGTACAACCTATATCACCCGGACTATCGAGAAAGACGAGTGCCAGTTCACCCTGCTAAGCCTTGGTGAACGGCTGATTCCTCACACTCAAGATTACGAGTGCGCCTTTTCGATACCGATGAGCAAGATTGAGAAAACGATTCAAGGTTTGGAAATAGGTCATAAAATCGGTGTTTTCAGGTATCCGCTTCCCACGTTTTTGAGATATGACTCACCGCATCCACCTGGGTATGACAAGATGCTGAGTCATCTGCTGGGAAAAGAATCTTAGCGAGGCGGGGCTCAGCCCCTATTCCCCGGTTCACTGACTCTTTTACCAACCCCAAAAAGCCTGAAAATTTGCTTGCCAGTGCGGCGCGAGCTATACTATAGACCACATCAGTTCGCGAATAAATGAACTATTAAAGCTTTAGTTACCATTGAGCAAGGAGGGAAAAATGAGGACAAAAGAGCAGTATATACAGGGTCTGGCAAAAATGAAGCGAAACATCTACTTCAATGGCGCGCCAATCGACCGTACCGACGAGCTACAAATGGACTGTATAAATACCATCGGCACCACATTTGACGAAGCTGCAAAGCCAGAGAACCAGGACCTGTGCACCGCCGTCTCTCATCTCACCGGCGAGCGTATCAGCCGCTTCACCCACATACACCAGAACCCCGACGACCTGCACAAGAAGCAGGACATGACCCGCATGCTCTGCCAGAAGGTAGCCGGCTGCATCCAGCGGTGCATGGGCATCGACGCCACCAATGCCATCTACAACGTTTCTTATGAAGCGGACAAGATGAACAAAGGCGCCACCCAGTACCACGAGAATTTCAAGAAGTGGCTTACTCGCTTCCAAACTGAAGACCTGGTGGGCTGCTGCGCCCAGACGGATGTCAAGGGCGATAGGATGCGGAGGCCTGCTGACCAGCCGGATCCGGATGCCTACGTGCGCATCAAGGAAAGGCTCAGCGACGGCATCGTGGTCAGCGGCTGCAAGCTGCACATCTCCGAGGCATCAGTTGCTGATGAGGTGCTGGTAGTGCCGACACGAGCGCTGCGTCCAGAGGACAAGGACTACGCCGTCGCCTTCGCCATCCCGGGCGACTGGGAAGGACTGAAACAGGTTGTTACCGTCCATAACCTCAGGCCCAGGGAACACTTCAAGCGTGGCTTCCTGCCCGGAGCTACAGATTCCTATACGATATTTGACAACTGCTTCGTGCCCTGGGAAAGAGTCTTCCTCGCCGGCGAATGGCAGCATGGCGGCGTGCTGGCTCTGCTCTTCGCCCTGTTCCACCGCCATTCCTATTCTGGCTGCAAACCGGCTCTTGGCGACGTACTTTTGGGAACTGCGGCACTTGCTGCCGAGGTGAACAACATCCACAAGACACCCCTCGTCCGAAAGAAGCTAGCTGAAATTATCATGGTTACCGAGCTGGGTTATGCGGCGGGGTACACAGCTTCTGCCCTGGGCAAGCCAGAGGTCTACATACCTGGGATAGGATTCATGCCCTATGGCCCAGGTTCCTATATACCCAATTCGATTTACTGCAACGTCGGCCGCTGCCTGACGGGTGAGGCAGTCTATCACGAAGCGGAGATGCTCTGCGATATCAGCGGCGGCGTGGCAGCCACCTTCCCCTACGAGAAAGATTTCCTGAACCCTGAGACCCGTGACCTGCTCCTGAAATACACAAAGCGCAATCCAGACATGCCCGTGGAGGATCAGGCACAGCTATGGCGTTACCTGGGTGACGTGCTCTGCTCAGCGGCCGGAGGCATACACAATATCGGCAGCTACCATGGTGGCGGCTCACCTATCATGGAACAAATCGCCATCACCACCCAGTACGACATTGAGTCCAGGAAAAAACTGGTCAGGCACATTGCCGGCATGAGCGGTGGCGACCATGATGCTCTGAGCAAAAAGATGACCTCGCCAGGCAAGACACCCGCCAAGGCGGCCAAGCGGTAACAGGTAAGTCTTTCTCAAAAACCTGAAGGGTTTTCTGGCTCATTAGTTTGCTGTAGGCAGTTTCCAAAACGACTGGCGATATAAATCTTGTTAAGCCGGGCGTTTGTATGTTATTTCTATCTAACCTGTAAATTATGTCAACCAGACCAGAACTGCAAATTCCCCGTGGTTTGGCTCTGCCGATGGTTTCGCAACATCAAACCATCCCTACGGGGTCGACATCTATAGTCCAGCCCCGCGGCAAAGTTAGCCGGGATAACATCCGAGTTGAGTCGGGGCCACGGAGGAAGAGTTGCCAGCGATATCTGCCCCTGGCTCTGAAGGCAAAAGTGGGCACAGGACCAATTACATTGAAATCAATCATGCCCTCTCTGGCCCTTTCATCAAGAATTAGACGATACACCCTCTTTGCCTCACGGCGACATAACTCTTCGTCGGTGTGGCTATAAACTAAACGGACCAATTGGCTAAAAGGGGGATAATTGTATCGGCGGCGATAATCTATTTCCTTATAATAAAACCCAGGATAATCATGCCTGGCAGCAGCTTCAATAATGTAGTTATCGGGGGAGTAAGTCTGAATGATAACCTTTCCTGCTTTAATCCCACGCCCAGCCCTGCCAGCTACCTGACACAGGAGTTGAAAAGTGCGCTCGCTACTCCGGAAATCAGGAAAATTAAGACCTGTATCGGCACTGATTATTCCGGCCAGGGTCACTTGAGGCAGGTCTAATCCTTTGGCTATCATCTGGGTACCAATAAGCACATCTGCCTTGTGGTCACGAAAATTCTTTAGCAACTCCTCGTGAGCATATCTCCTGGTAATCACATCCCTGTCCCAGCGAAGCAACCTTGCTTCGGGTAAGAAATGCCTTATCTCTTCTTCTACCCTCTGCGTGCCAATGCCCAGAAACCTGAGATTGCGCCGAGAACACCGGGAACAGCTCTGAGGTACCGGAACAGAATAACGGCAGCGATGGCAAATTAGCTTTTTCTCCACTGAATGGTAAGTAAGGGCTATGGAGCAGCGGGGGCAGCGAAAAATAAAGCCACAGTTACGACATCGAACAAAGGTAGCTGTGCCCCGACGGTTAAGGAAAAGAACTATCTGCTCACCCTGCGCCAGGGTTTCTTTCATAGCAGCTAATAAGGAACGACTGAACAAGCTTGTATTTCCGGCTTTAAGTTCTTCCCTTAAATCCACTATGCTTACTTCGGGGAGAGGGGAATAACCACGAGGAGTAATTCTTTCCTTGAGTTCTATAAGATGATACTCGCCTTGCTGTGCCTTATGAAAACTGCCGATATCAGGGGTAGCACTGCCCAGGATGACAACAGCATCGCTAAGTTGAGCCAATTTAATAGCCGCGTCGCGGGCATGATAGCGAGGCGACTTATCTTCTTGCTTGTATGTCCATTCATGCTCTTCATCAATAATGATAAGACCGAGGCCAGATAGGGGCGCAAATAAGGCGCTCCTTGGTCCGATGACGACATCGCAGTTTCCTTCCATTATCCATTGCCATTCGTCGAACCGCTCTCCCGGGGAAAGGCCGCTATGCAGTACTGCCACACGCCCGGAGAAGCGATTAGCAAATCTCTCTACTGTTTGTTGGGTCAAAGCGATTTCCGGGATAAGGCAAATGCCTCGCTTACCTGCGGCAATAACTTGAGCCAAGGCCCGCAGGTAAATCTCAGTCTTGCCACTGCCGGTAACGCCAAAAAGGAGAAAAACCGGTGGACTGCTGGACTGCCTCGCTTCTTTCACAATGAAATCCTGGATCGATCCCCAGGCAGTTTGTTGAGATGACGTGAGAACCGGAGCTGGAGAAGTTGTGAGGCTGAGATGAGATAATGGGTCACGTCTTACCCTGAGCCTTTCCACTGAGACCAAATGACGGCTCTCCAGGGCCTTGATAGTGGCAAGAGAGCAATTGAGACGTTTCCTCAGTTCGCTGATTGAAATAGGTTGAGTCTGCCCGGTCAGAAATTCTAAGAGTTCTGCCTGTTTATAGGCTCTAGACTTATCCAGGCGAGCTTTCTCCGCTTCAATATCTTCTCTGTCAGCTATTAGCTTAATATAAGGAAGCGTTTTGGGCTTTACCCTTGCCTTTTCCAATTCCAGAGTTTTTGTAATTAGTTGACGGTCTAACAACTGGTCGGTGATTTGCCTGGCTTTTCTTTTGCCAATTGCCTCTTCCAGCTCAGGCAAGCTCATCGTCTTTTTCCTTTTCATAATATGAAGGATTTGCCTTTGCTCGGGTGTTAAGGGCAAATCTACTTGGGAATTTCTTAGCTGAAAGCAGGTAATAGCCCGTCTTTCAAATCCCGGAGGCAGCATTAAAGCCAGGGCATCGAAAGGGGGGGCAAAATAGTGTTCGCTTATCCACTGGACAAGCTTTATTTGTATCGGGGAAAGCAAAGAAAAATCAGCAACAATGCCAGCTATTTCCTTAGTTTCTTCAACCGATGGCTCATCTGATAATCGGAGCACAATCCCCTGAATAAACCTGGAGCCAAAGGGCACCCATACTGCTTGCCCGGCACTAATATCAAGCCCTGGCGGTATGGCATAGCAAAAAGTTGACCGGCTCCCCGGTGAATTGACTGCCACCTCGGCGTAGTTCATTCAGAGGTTTGTTCTTCTTCTTCCTCTTCTTGTTGAGGCATGGCTTGCTCTATTGCCTTCTCCCGCCTTTCTTTAAGTCGAGCCCGCTTAGCACTGAGCCTGCGCATATAATAGAGCTTGGCTCGGCGCACCTTTCCATGCCTGAGCACCTCTACATTTTGCACCGAAGGGGATTGGAAAGGGAAAGTACGTTCCACTCCAATGCCGTAAGATACCCTCCTCACCGTAAAGCTTCCACCATCAACGCCCTTCCTCATTTTAATCACCACTCCTTGGAAGTGTTGCAGTCGCTCTTTATCCCCTTCCATAGCCTTCAAACTAACCTTGACTGTATCGCCCGGGGAAATTTGAGGAATGTTGGGGTTCATTTTGGGTTTAACAAATTCTTTAACATCCATTTCCTTTCCTCATCGCAAAGATTGCCCTTCTCCAAGAGGTCAGGGCGTTGTTTCGCCGTTCGCAGGATAGCCTGACGGCGTCGCCATTGAGTAATTTCACCGTGATTTCCTGAAAGCAAAACCGAGGGCACTGACCAACCCTGATATGCCTGAGGTCTGGTATATTGGGGATATTCTAAAAGCCCGTTGCTATGAGAATCACTGCGGGCGGAATCCTGTGAGCCAAGCACTCCCGGTATAAGTCTAACGATAGCATCCACCATAACCAGGGCAGCTAATTCCCCTCCACTAAGTACGTAATCCCCGATACTGATTTCATCAGTAGCTAAGTGCTCACACACTCTCTCGTCTAAACCTTCGTAATGGCCACAAATTAACGTAAGATGAGGGTGGAGGGCTAACTCCTGAGCAACAGATTGAGAAAAAAGCCTGCCCTGAGGAGTGAGTAATATGATAGGCGTCTCACTTACATCAAGTTGCTGTTTTATTGCCTCTGCTGCCTCAAAGATAGGCTCGGGCTTGAGCACCATGCCCGGTCCACCGCCGTAGGGATAGTCATCCACAGTATGATGTTTGTCATGGGTGTAGTCGCGAATATCATGAATCACTATGTTCACCAATCCCTGCTCCCGAGCACGCTTGACGATGCTCTGGTTGAGTGGAGAGGCAAACATTTCAGGGAAGAGACACAAAATATCAATACGCATGGATTCCCCCAATAAAAACCTTCGAAGTGCATATCTTACCACGCAGGCGGCGACAAAAGAAAGTCTCGTGCTTCCCAGTGACTTTGGCTCTCAGGGAGCACTGTATCCATTGGGCTATATTTAGCACCACCCTGTTTCTCAATCCCCAAAACAAAATTTGTTCAAAAATTCAAAAAAGCGCCAAAAGGTATTGACAAAATGAGGATAAGGTTTATAATAGAATTGTGGGGAAAAGTGGGGAAAGAGGGTAAGTAAGGGAATAACAGGTAAAGTAAACGAGGCAAGATTGGGGGGCTTGGGGGAGAACCAAGGAGGGCAAGATGTTTTTTGGTGAGTATCCATATAAGGTTGACGAAAAGGGAAGAGTGCCTCTGCCGCCAAAATTCAGGCGGCAAATGAGGGAGGGCGTTATATTAGCCAAGGGGATGGGAGAGAAATGCATTGCTGCTTACCCTGTAGCTGAGTGGAAAAGGTTGTCCGACAGCCTGGCTGCCAAGGCAGTAACTCCAGCCAACTTAAGGAAGTTGAATCGCGCTATCTTCGGCTCCGCCTTCGGTGCCTCACCTGATGGACAAGGCAGGATAGCATTGCCATTTCCCCTGCGCGAGTACGCCGGGATTGGTGACACAGCGATTGTTGTCGGTGCCAATAACTGTGTTGAACTCTGGGGTGAAGGTGAATGGCAGGTTGCGAAAACATCGGCCGAAGAGCAAGCGTCGGAGATAATTGAGAGCTTTGGAGCATAGTGAATGATCGTCGCCATGTCCTTACCCGTCCACGTGCCTGTTCTGCTTGATGAAGTTCTAGCAGGGCTACAGGCTCAGCGAGGAGGTTACTTCGTTGATTGCACTGTTGGTCTGGGGGGACATGCGGCAGCGATACTGGAAAAAATTTCACCCTCAGGAAGACTTTTAGGCATTGATGCTGACCCAGAAGCCATCAAAGTAAGTCAAGATAAACTTAGCGACTATGGCGAAGCAGTTACTTTGGTTAATGACAACTTTGTTAACCTTGAGGCTATATGCAGAAGATACCATTTTCATCCAGTTGATGGTATTCTTTTCGACCTTGGTGTTTCTTCTCTGCAACTGGATACAGCCGAACGCGGCTTCAGCTTCCACCTCGATGCTCTCCTAAATATGAGGTTCGATCCCGGGCAAGGGTTAACCGCATCGGATATCGTTAACAGCTTCTCTGAGCAAGAGTTGGCTAAGCTCATAGAAAAATACGGTGAAGAGCGTCATAGCCGGCGGATAGCGCGGTATATCGTTCAAAATCGCCCTATCGCCACCACCGTGGAGCTTGCCAGCTTGGTAGAGCAAGCTTTAAGTGGTAAGCGTGCCAAAATCCACCCTGCCACAAGAACCTTTATGGCGCTTCGCATCGCGGTCAACAGTGAACTACAGAATCTGGAGCTGGCTCTCAAACAAACTATTAACCTCCTTCGACCGGGGGGGAGATTAACAGTCATCAGTTATCATTCTCTGGAAGACCGTATAGTTAAACAATTCATGCGATGCGCAGCCAGCAGCTGCCTATGCCCCCCGGGAACAGTAGTATGTCGCTGTGGGCACGTGCCCACCTTGAAGCTCATTTCACGGAAGGTTATCAAACCTACCTCGTTGGAGATAGAATCCAACCCACGCAGCCGTAGCGCCAAATTAAGGATAGCCGAGCGACTCAACTAGGCAGCATCCTCAGCAAAAAAGGAGGTGAACATGGCAAAGAAAATTATTTCAGCTATTGACGTAGGCACAACTAAAGTAGCCACCATCGTGGCTAATATCAAAGCGGAAGACGACATTGAAGTCTTAGGAGTGGGAGTCGTTCCCAGTCGCGGCCTACATAAAGGCATCATAGTCAATATGGATGAAGCCAGACAGTCCATTGCCGCATCAGTGAAGGAAGCTCAAAGAATTAGCGGCATACGCATAGATTCTGCCTATATTGGGGTTACCGGCAGGCACATAAGCAGCCTGAATAACAAAGGAGTAGTAGCTATTCCCCGAGAGGATCGATTAGTGCGTACTCAGGACCTTAAACGGGTGCTATCTGCGGCTCGTAACATCACCGTGGCTGAGGGAAAGAAGGTGCTCCACGCCATCCCTCGCTCTTACGCCCTGGATGGACAGGAAGGGGTGAGACAGCCAGTAGGCATGCATGGGTCCAGGTTAGATGTAGAAACCCATATCGTCACTGCTTCAGTATCTTCGATACAAAACCTGGCAAAATGCATCCGCAGTGTCGGTGTTGACGTTGAAGACCTCATCCTCGAGCCTCTGGCTAGTGGAGAAGCAGCATTGACTCCTGAGGAAAGAGAATCAGGTGTTATCATGGCTGACATCGGGGGCGGGACCACGGATATAGCGGTATTTAAGAATGGCAGCATCTATCACACCGGTATCCTTCCAGTAGCCGGTTACCAGGTAACAAGCGACCTCTCCATAGGCTTGGGCCTGCCTTTTAATATTGCGGAAAAGATGAAGAAGAGATATGGCAATGTCACACCTACTTTAGATATGGACCAAACATCCCAAGTGGGTCTCGAGAATGGTCATAGCGCCTCTTATAAAGATCTATGCAATATTATCCGGGCTCGCATGGAGGAGTTGCTACAACTCATATTGCTGGAGATGCCCACCAGCGATTATCGCACCCTGGCTCCTTGTGGCTTAGTGCTCACCGGTGGCACATCCAATCTGTCCGGGCTTGACGAGTTAGGAGAGTCAATGTTGCGAATTCCGGTGCGCAAAGGCCGACCTTTGAGTACGGGCATCTATGGCATTTCCGATATCCTGAATGATCCGGCTTATGCTACCACCCTGGGACTGATCCTATGGCAGGTACGAGGCAAAGAAGGATCAACTTACAGAGAAAAAAGGTCTGGCACTTGGAGCAGCTTTATGAATCTCGTTAGAAAGCTGTTTCGTGCCTAACTTATGAAAGGAGGTTAGAATGGCAAAGCAAATTTATACTCCATCCCCAGCAAAAATCAAAGCCATTGGCATTGGCGGCGGCGGGTGCAATGCCATTACTCGCATGGTCCGTGAAGAGATAAAGGGCGTTGACTTCATAGCCATGAACACCGACGGCCAAGCGCTGGCTCTGGCCGAGGCTCCCACCAGAATTCAACTGGGTGAGAAATTGACCAAGGGTTTGGGCGCCGGTGGCGACAACAAGATTGGAACCAAAGCAGCCGAGGAAAGTTGCAACATAATCGAAGACCTCATTCAGGGTGCTGATATGGTGTTTGTTACTGCTGGCATGGGCGGTGGCACAGGCACAGGTGGCATTCCTGTAGTGGCTGAGGTGGCTAAGCAGAGTGGCGCTCTCACCATTGCAGTTGTGACCAAGCCCTTCACCTTCGAGGGGACGCATAGATCTCAAGTAGCCGAGGAAGGGCTGGTTGACCTCTCGGACAAGGTTGATACACTTATCATCATACCTAATGACCGTCTTCTTCAGCTCTGCGATGCTAAGACAAGTGTGGACAACGCCTTCAGGCTAGCAGATGATGCTCTTCTGTTGGGAGTTCAGGCTATCTCCGAAGTAGTTACCGTCCCGGGACTGATCAACCTGGACTTCGCCGATATTAAATCGGTAATGAGAGACGCTGGCCCAGCCTGGATGTCTGTGGGTAAAGCCAGCGGGCAAAGTCGCGCTGCTGAAGCGGCTAAGGCTGCTCTGGCTAGCCCCTTGCTCGACGTATCCGTAGACGGAGCTATGGGGGTGCTGTTTAATATTACTGGTGGCCCAAGTCTCACTTTGTTTGAGTGTAATGAGGCTGCCCAAATAATCAGCCAAGCAGTGGACCCCAACGCCAACATAGTCTTCGGGGTGGTGTTTGACCCCAAGATGGATAGCGAAGTTCGAATTACCGTTATCGCTACTGGCTTTGCTAAGCAACAAGGCAGGGGAATATACACTGCCGACGAGCTTCGTCGCCTGATAAGAGGCAGCAGCGATGCTCTCGACGTACCCTCTTTCTTACGCCGTGCTCAGCATTTTTCTGGCTCCCATCTGGAGAGTGGCTCCAAAACTCCCGCAAAGGTTACTCCAGAGCCGACCAAAATATCTAGACAGTAAACCTAAACCTCATTAGGTATTAGGGGAAAGGGATAGCTCACGCTACCCTTTCCCCCACGATACTGTGCCAAATTCCCCTTTTCAAATGACTAAAGAGGCCTTAAGGCAATCCTCCAAGATTCTCGCCGCCCGACAGTTGACAGTTATTGGATCCGGGCAAAAGTTGCATTATTTTTACAATTGTGGCATAATAGTTAGTTAGACCTTTAAATCAGTCCAGTGAGGCTGGTAAGGGGAAGTATGCTTAAGCACACCTCAATAGAAGCACCAATTGAGACCTCTTGCCAGTTTGCAGGCAGGAGGTTTTTTAATGCCTGAAAAGGTTCTCCTGACATCAAGGGAGATAGGGCGGGCGTTAGCTCGCATTGCTCACGAGATTGTAGAAAAGAATAAGGGTGCGGAAGATGTTGTGCTCGTAGGCATGCGAACTCGGGGAGTGCCTTTAGCCAAGCGCATAGCTGAACTAATCGAAGGCTTCGAAGGAACCCCGATCCCCGTGGGTACTCTGGACATTGGCCTGTATCGCGATGACATTTCACCTTCGGAATTAAAGCCAGCGAACCAGAGCCGCACTGATATCCCCACTAGTATCACCGATAGGCGCGTAATCCTGGTTGATGATGTTCTCTATACTGGACGGAGCATTCGTGCCGCTATGGATGCCCTGATGGACATGGGACGTCCGAGCTCTATTCAATTAGCTGTACTTATCGACCGTGGCCATCGAGAGCTTCCCATCCGGGCCGATTATGTCGGTAAAAATATACCAAGCTCTATGGATGAGGAGATACAGGTTCAACTTGAGGAGATTGATGGTGTAGATGAGGTGATAATCGGGAGTCTGGCCAACAGACAGCTAATTAGAGGAAATTGGGGGGGGG
>Ga0315553_10003747_pt1 | contig 11695 bp, 8 predicted proteins | sample SalMarSW160140MG_FD_203099 | JGI IMG/M metagenome (GOLD analysis project Ga0315553, IMG submission 203099) | Salt marsh sediment microbial communities from the Plum Island Ecosystem LTER, Massachusetts, United States - Salt Marsh Sediment SW1601-40 ... | reverse complement strand
GCGCGGCTATCGCCTCGGCGGGTTTCCGCCTGGGTGGGCCGAATGGAACGGGCGCTACCGCGACGACGTTCGCAGCTATTGGAAAGGCGATCAGGGATACATGCCGAAGATGACGGGGGGATTCCTCGGATCGGCCGACCTGTTCGACAAGCGCGGGCGCCGACCTTGGTCGAGCATCAACTTCATCACCGCGCACGATGGCTTCACGCTCTCAGACCTCGTCGCCTACGACAGAAAGCACAACGACGCCAACGGCGAGAGCAACAAGGACGGTCACGATGATAACCGCAGCTGGAACTGCGGTCAGGAAGGACCGACCGAAGACGTAAAGATCCTCGATCTTCGCGACCGCATGCGGCGAAACCTCATGGCGACGCTGTTGTTGTCGCAGGGAACGCCCATGATCCTCATGGGCGACGAGGTGGGCCGCACGCAAGGCGGCAACAACAACGCCTATTGCCAGGACAACGAGACCTCATGGCTGAATTGGAAGGGCATCGGGGCGCGCGACGAGGCCTTCCTGGACTTCACCTCGAGGCTCATAGGCTTGCGCAAGCGCTTGCCGGCGCTGCGCCAGACACAGTTCCTGCACGGCGACCCCGCAGGAAGCGACGGCGCGAAAGACATCACTTGGTATCGACCCGACGGCAACGAGATGGCGCGGGCGGACTGGGACAACGGACTGTCGAAATGCATTGGACTGGTGCTGAGCGGGATGGATGACCTGCCTCTGTTTGTCCTCATGAACGCGCACTACGAGAGCATCGACTTCAAGACACCAGCGCTGAGTAGCGCTGTGGGCTGGCGGCTAATCGTCGATACAGCGCGCGGCCTGATCGATCCCGGTGAGCCTCTTGTAAAGCCCGGCACCTCGATCGAACTGGCGGCGCGATCGCTTCTCCTCTTCGAAGCGGAGCGCTGATGGGCGAGCGCCATGGTCTGGAGCGAACGTGGGGTGCCGAAGTCCTTGCCGGCGGAGGCGCACGCTATCGCCTATGGGCACCGGCGTTCGATGCGGTGTCGCTGCTCGCGGTGCCGAGCGGCAAGTCGCAGCCGATTGCCCGATCGGCAGACGGCTGGTTCGAGCTTGTCACAGACCTCGTCGAGATCGGGGGCAGCTACCTGTTCCAGCTGCCAAACGGTATGCGCGTGCCGGACCCGGCCGCGCGCGCCCAGCGCCGCGACGTGCACGGCCCCTCCAAGCTGATCGATCCAAGCGCCTACGAATGGCGCTGCGCGGACTGGCGCGGCCGGCCCTGGGAGGACGCCGTCATTTACGAGCTGCATCCTGGCACGTTCACGGCAGATGGCACGTTCGCGGGTGTCGAGAGCAAGCTCGATGATCTCGTCAAGCTGGGCGTGACCGTGGTGGAGCTGATGCCCGTCGCCCAGTTCGCCGGCACCCGCGGCTGGGGCTATGACGGGGTTCTGATTTACGCCCCCCATACGGCCTACGGCGGCCCCGAACCCCTGAAGCGGCTCGTCGACGCCGCGCACGCCCGCGGCCTCATGGTGTTTCTCGACGTGGTCTACAACCACTTCGGCCCGGACGGGAACTATCTCCACACGTACGCGCCCGATTTCTTCAACCCCGAGCGCCATACGCCCTGGGGCGCCGCCATCGCCTACGATCGTGCGCCGGTGCGTGCCTTCTTCATCGAGAACGCGCTCTACTGGCTGGAGGAATACCGCTTCGACGGCCTGCGCCTCGATGCCATCGATCAGATCCGTGACGACGGGGATCCTTCGCTCGTTGAGGAGATCGCAATTCGGGTGCGCAAGCAGATCACCGGTCGGCACGTGCACCTGACGACCGAGGATGATCGCAACATCGTCTCTCTGCATCAGAGGACGAACGGCACCCCGACGCTCTGCACCGGGGAGTGGAACGATGATTTCCATCATGCGGCCCACGTCATCGCCACGAACGAGACGGACGGTTACTATCGCGATTTCACCGAAAGGCCGCTCGAAAAGTTGGCCCGGTCGCTGGCCGAGGGCTACGTTTATCAAGGCGAGGCCTCGCCCTATCGCGACGGCGCGGTGCGCGGCGAGCCGAGCGCAGGGCTGCCGCCGACCGCGTTTATCGACTGCCTTCAGAATCACGATCAGGTCGGCAACCGGGCCTTCGGAGAGCGCCTGACGTGCCTGGCGGCGCCCGAGGCCATCGATGCATTGATGGCCATCCTTGTGCTCGGACCGCAGATTCCCATGCTCTTCATGGGGGAAGAGTGGGGAGAGACGAACCCCTTTTATTATTTCACCGACTTTCGCGGCCCTCTCGCGCAGAAGGTTCGCGAGGGGCGGCGCAACGAGTTCCGCAGATGGCGCAACTTCCACGATCCCAAGACTCGCGAGCGCATTCCCGACCCAAATGCGTGGGGCACGTTCGCGGCCTCGAAAATCGATTGGAACGAGGCCGTGCGGTCGCCGCATCGGGAGAGGCTCGCCCTGGTTACGCATTTGCTCGCCATTAGAGCCCGCGAGATCGCGCCGCGGCTCGCAGGGATCGCGGGTCATGCCGGCACCGTGCTCGCTGCCGCTGAATGCGGCCTTGCCGTCAGCTGGCGTCTCGGCGACGGCAGCGTGTTGACGATGTGCGCCAGTCTCGGCGCCAAGGAATGGCTAGTGCCGGCCGCCTTGATGCAACAGATGCCTGGAGCCGGCCGGCTCATCTATGAGACCGCGGCGGGTGCCGGCACCGGGCTCGACTCGGGGACGCTGGCTCCCTGGACCGTGGTGGTCCGGCTCGAGGCGCAGCGATGAGCGAGGCACTGGATCATCTCGCGCTCGCTTACGGCATCGAGCCCGGCTACATCAGCGAGCGCGGCGAGCACCACAAGACGGGCGAAAAGACCAAACGCTCGCTGCTGGCGGCGTTGGGCGTTCCTGCATCGAACGACGCCGATGTCGAGGCGAGCCTCGCGGCCGCACCACCGCTTGCGGCGAACGATCTGCCAAGGCCCGTCGGCGCCCCCTGCTTCATGCCGGACTGGCTTGCCCAAGGCCGCGTCTGGGGCGTGACCTGCCAGCTGTACGGGCTGCGCTCGGCGCGCAACTTAGGGATCGGTGATTTCGAGGACCTCGCGCAGCTGGGTGAGCTTGCCGCGAGTGCGGGCGCCGATTTTCTCGGGGTCAATCCGCTGCACGCCCTGTTTTTCGCCGACGCCAGCCGCTTCAGCCCCTATGCGCCCTCGAGCCGGCTGTTCCTCAACCCGTTCTACATCGCGGTCGATCGATTGACGCCCGCTGCCGGCGCGACGCGGGGGGGAGAGGCTCAGTCCGTGCGTGCCGCCAAGCTCGTTGACTATCCGCGCATGGCGCAGCTCAAGCGACGCGCGCTTGAAGCCGGGTACTGCAGCTTCGCCGACTTGCGCCGGGCCCCCGTCAGCGAGGCGATGCGGTCCTTCAAAGCCTTCTGCGCGGCCGGGGGACGATCGCTGCAACGGTTCGCACTTTACGAGGCTTTGTCGGAAGCGCTCGTCGCAAAAGGGCACCACAGCGGCTGGCACACTTGGCCTGCCCCCTATCGCAGCTTCGACAGCCACGCGGTGCGCCGCTTCGAGCGGGAGAATGCGGCCCGCATCGATTTTCACAAGTGGCTGCAGTGGGTCGCCGAAAGCCAGTTGCGAGCCGCGCAGGAGCGATGCAAAGCCGCCGGCATGCGCATCGGCCTCTACCTCGATCTCGCGGTGGGCGTGGCACCGGACGGCGCCGATACGTGGTCGCAATCTGATACCGTTGTTAATGGCGTGCGCATCGGCTGCCCGCCGGACATGTTCAATGATCACGGTCAGGACTGGGGGCTCGCCCCCTACTCGCCGACGGCGCTGAAGACCCGCGACTTCGTGCCGTTCGAGACCATGCTGCGCGCGCTCATGCGCAATTCCGGCGCCGTGCGCATCGACCACGCCATGGGCCTAGCGCGCCTTTACTGGATCCCCTCAGAGGCTCCGGCCACGAATGGCGCCTATGTGCGCTTTCCCTTCAAGGACATGCTCGACCATTTGGCGCGGATCTCGCAGGATTGCCGCGCGCTCGTCATCGGAGAGGACCTGGGCACGGTGCCGACAGGATTTCGCGAGGTGCTGAGTGAGGCAGAAATCCAAGGCTACCGCGTCTTTTATTTCGAGCGAGAGGAAGACGGCGCCTTTCGCCCGCCGCAGGCCTATTCGCACAAGGCGCTCGCCTGCCTGTCGACCCACGATCTGCCGACGCTCAAAGGATGGTGGAGCGGCAACGACATCGACGAAAGAGAGAAGGTGGGCGCATCGACGCCGGCGAACGCGGCGGCAGCGCGTGAAAATCGCAAACGGGAGCGCATGCTCTTGCTTGGGCTCCTCGACTCCGCCGGCCTCCTGCCGTCTAGCCTCGCCCCCGTCATGAATGAAACCATACCGTGTCCCGCGCACTTTCCCGACGAGGGTTGCGTGGCCGTGCACGCCCTGCTGGCGACAGCCTCATCCCGCCTCGTCGCCGTGCAGCTTGAGGACCTGGTCGGATTGGAAGAGCAGGCCAATGTGCCCGGTACAGTGGATGAACACCCCAATTGGCGGCGCAAACTTCCCCTCGCGCTGAGCACCATTCCCAAGATGGCTCTATTTCGCAATATTGCGGACGCCCTCTCGCAGGAACGCCCACGCGAGCCATGATCACCCCCTCCGCCACCTACCGGCTGCAGTTCCGCAACGGCATGACGTTCGAGCGCGCGGCAAAGCTCGCGCCCTATTTGGCGCGGCTCGGGATCAGCCACGTCTATGCCTCGCCCATCTTCCAGGCCGAGCCCGACTCCACGCACGGCTACGACGTCGTCGACAACCGCATCATCGACACCAGCCTCGGCGGCGAAGAAGGATTTGAGCGGATGATCGCCGCGCTCCGTGCCGAAGGGATCGGGCTCATTCTGGACTTCGTCCCAAATCACATGAGCGCCTCCACGTACAATCCCTATTGGCGCGACGTGCTGGAATGGGGCCAGTCCAGCGACTGCGCGCAGTTCTTCGACATCGACTGGTCGGCGCCAAAGCTGCTCGTTCCGGCCTTGGCGACGAGCTACGGCCATGCCCTCGAAGCGGGAGAGTTCGGCCTGCAATTCGATGGTCGCGACGGCGGCCTCACCTTCACCTATCGCGGCCTCAAGCTGCCTTTGACGCCGACCTCCTACGCTCAGGTGCTCGCGCGTGCACATGGGGAGGACTTCGCCGAATGGGCCCGCCGCTTTGCCGTGGTGACGTCTGAGACCTCGCCCGAGCTCAAGGTCGAGCTTGCGGGCGCCGCCCGCCAGGAAACGACCCGTCGCGCCATCGAGCAAGCGCTCGGCGACGTCGTGCAGGACGTGGGCGCGCTGCACGAGTTACATGAGATGCAGATCTGGCGCCTGACGCAGTGGCGCGCGGCGCGCGAGACGCTGACCTACCGCCGCTTCTTCGAGATCGCCGACCTGGTGGGCCTCAAGGTTGAACGGCCGCGCACGTTTGAAGAGCTGCACGTGCGCGTCGGCGAGCTTCTCAACGCCGGAACCATCGAAGGCCTACGCCTCGATCACATCGACGGCCTTGCCGACCCCAAGGGCTATCTGGAGCGGCTGCAAAAGACATTCGGCGCCTTGGAGCCGCTCTATCTCGTGGTCGAAAAGATATTGGGGCCCGGCGAGGAGCTGCGCGGCGACTGGCCCGTCGCCGGCACCACCGGCTACGAGTTCATCCGGGCGCTCGCCGAGCTCTTGATCGATCGGCGCGGGGAAGCCGGGATGACCCGGGCCTATGGCGCGTTTCTCAACGAGGACGTCGATTACCAGTCTCTCGCGCTTAACGCCAAACGGGGCATATTGATCCGCAACCTCGCCGGCGAGCTCGAGCACTTAAAAGACATGGCAGGAGCCTTGGCCGTGCACCAGCTGGCGACGCGCGATCTTGGCACCGATACCTTGCGACGCGCGATCATAGAGCTTGCCGCCGCACTGCCCGTCTACCGGACCTACGTTGATATCACCGGACCGCAAAAGGAGGACCGGGCGATCATCGAGGCCGCCGCCAGCAAAGTGAAGGCGGCGCGCCAGGTCGAGGACGAGGAAGCGATCGACTTTCTGCAGCGCGTGCTGGAGCTCAATTACGAGGCGCCGGAGGATCAAGCCTCGGCGCTGGATTTTACCGTGCGCTTTCAACAGACCACCGGGCCCGTTATGGCGAAGGCGCTCGAAGACACGACCTTTTATCGCTACAACCGCCTGATTGCGCTGAACGAAGTGGGCGGCGAGCCCGACCGCTTCGGCGCGCCTTTGAGCGAATTCCACGCCGCTATGGTTCAGCGTGGGCGCCGCCAGCCGGGCGGCCTGAGCGCCACCTCGACCCACGACACCAAGCGCGGAGAGGATGCGCGCGCCCGCCTTTACGTGCTGAGCGAGATGCCCGAGGCCTGGGCCGCGGCGGCAGCGCGCTGGGCCGGCCTCAACGCTGCCCTGCGGCAGGACATCGACGGCGTCACGACGCCCAACCCGGAAGTGGAGTGGATGTTCTATCAGGCGCTCGCCGGCGCCTGGCCGGCCACTCTGGCCAGCGACGACGCGGACGGCCTCAAGGGGCTCGCCGAGCGCCTTGCTCAGTTCATGCTGAAAGCGGTGCGCGAGGCCAAAGTTTACACGAGCTGGACCTCGCCAAATGCAAGCTACGAGGCCGCAGTGGAAAGCTTCACGCGCGGCGCACTAGAGCCCGGGCGCGCTAAGGCCTTTTTGCGCGACTTCCTCGCCACCTGCGAGCCGGTGTTCCTCGCCGGCGCGCTCAACTCTCTGACCCAGACGGCGATCAAGCTCACGGCGCCCGGGATCCCCGACATATACCAGGGCGCCGAGCTCTGGGATCTGAGCCTCGTCGATCCCGATAATCGCCGCGCAATCGATTTCGATGCCTATAAATCCCTGCAGACGGCAGCGGGCGAGGCCGAACTGAGCGATCTTCTCGGCAACTGGCGTTCTGGCGCGCTCAAGCTGCGACTGATCGCGGCCGGACTGACATTGCGGCAAAAGGCAAAGGCCCTGTTTGCGGCGGGCCAATACCTGCCGCTTGCTCTGGAAGGCCCTGCCGCCGAGCACGCGGTCGGGTTTGCGCGCATCGAAGCGGGCGGCGCCGGCGTTGTGACGATCGCCCCCCGGGTATGTCTCGATCTGCTTCGCGGCCAGCGCGCGCCGCTCGTGCCGCGCGAGCGCTGGGGCGGCACGTGCGCCAATCTGCCCGAGCCACTGGTGGGACGGCGGTGGCGCAACATCGTGAGCGGCGAGGTTCTGGCAGCAAATAAGAGCCTCGCCCTCTCCGAGGCTCTGGGCCAATTCCCGGTGGCCCTATTGGCGAGCGAAAAGCTGCAGTGAATGTGGGCCATCCGGCCAGTCACAACAGGGTAAGGTGTGATGTCGCGGATGTTTACACCCCTCGGCAAGGCCGCAGTGCACCCTGCCCGCACGCACGCGTCTCACCAAGCGTCGAATTGTCCCTGAGACTGCTCGGCTCGCGCCGCATGGTCCGTCAGATTTCCCTGCCCGTGTGGCTGAGCCTATTCAGTGCCCAGAATCATCCTCGTCCGCGCGAGAATTGAGCTAAGCTGGTGGTCCAGGCCCGCGCCTTGACTGGAAGCAGATATACCCCGCGTTTGCGGAGTCGCCGGCAACTTCGATTAGGACGAACGAGCTCCCCAATCCAGGTCCGCCGGGCGGCGCTCTTGCGGAGCGGGAGCTTATGTGGGCAAGGTGTTCTTCGCCTGAAAGGCACCGCTAGTGAACGATCAGCAACCCTACCGCATGCTCATCCGCCACTCGATCATCGCGCTCTCGCCGCGCGCGACCTTCACCCTGAGGTTTGATCAGATGGGCGACGTTTTCCCGCCGGGGATGATCGGAAACGACATCCACCCGAGAGCGTTGGGGGACTTGTGCGCGTTTGCCAAGGACGTGAACTGCACCGTTGCGAAGGATGACAAGGCGAAGGCCTTCGTTTTCATCAAGCGCAATTAAGCGAGCTGCTCTACGCGTCGTCGGTGTGCTCGGCCGGTCGCATCAACTGCGCAAGAGTTCTTAAACGGGTTTCCTGAACAGTTCTGCATGGCCAGCACCGCTTGAGCGCCCGACGCGACAGACGCACGCTGTCCTCCGAAAGAAGGTTGCCATGATCACCGATACACAAAGCAAGTTGCTCGCGCTTCTGGCGCCGCTCTTTCCCAAAGGCGCCAATATTCGATTTCTCGAAGGCACGGAGCCCGACGCTTTAGGGGCTGAACTCCACCGCATACGCATCGACTCTGCGATGGATGCGATCAACTTGCGCATTCCGCGAACGTTCGTTGACGACCATCGAGACGGTCTCGCCAGTCAACAAAGAGAGCTCGAAGAGCGGCTCACAAGGTTTGTGACGGATAAGCTGCGAGCTTTTGCACCCAATCCCGGGCCTCGGCTCAGGCCGGTGATTGCATGGACATTTGCGCAGGACTGGCAGGCTGAGGCCGCCTCTTGATTCTGGGCGCAACAAGCAAGCGCTTATGAGGCCTTACGCGGGCTCACTCGAACTTGGCTCGAGAATTTGACGTAGGTCGCGAGATGCTTAGCTTCGAGGGCGCCGCGGCCGACGGCGGCGCGCACCGCGCACCCTGGCTCGCTGTCATGCCGACAATTGCGAAACTTGCAACCGGCGGCCAAGCCCTCGATATCGTCAAAATCGTTTCCAACATTTGCGCCGGCACTCCAAAGCTCCAGCCCCCGCATTCCGGGGGTGTCGATGATGGCGCCGCCTTGCGAGCGTAGGAACAACTGGCGATGCGTGGTCGTATGCCGGCCACGGCTGTCATGGGCTCGGACTTCTTGAGTCAACTGCGCCGCGCGTCCCAGTAACTCGTTCGTCAGCGTAGACTTTCCCACACCGGATGAGCCGATGAACCCCACGGTCTGACTACCGGCGAAATACGGCTCCAACACCTCGATGCCTGCGCGGTCGCGCGCACTAATGGCGTGGACGGCTATGCCGGGAGCGATCGCTACGATCTGACGTGTCGTCCCACCAGCATCGCATGCGAGGTCTGCCTTGTTGAGCACAATGACCGGAACCGCTCTGCTCTCGCGCACCAAGGCGAGATAGCGCTCGATGCGCGGCGGATTGAGGTCGTCCGGCGCCGTGATGATGAAGACGACATCGACATTTGCCGCTAAGAGCTGCGGCTGCCGTTCGCTCGACGCCATGCGAATTAAGGCGGTCGTCCGTGGCAGAACGGCCTCGATGATGGCCGGACCGTCGCCCCTCGCCAAGCGTAACGCCACGAAATCGCCGACACCCGGGAGATCGGAGCGCTGCACGACACTATTGCGGATGCTGCCCGTCGTCCCCGCGGTCAACTCGGTTGAATCGGTGGCGACGCGGTAATGGCTGCGATGCTCACCGACCACGCGGCCTGGCACCAGGCCCTCGGCGGCGTGGGCCGCGAATTCTGCTTGCCGGCGCCCGCTCCAACCCAATGCCTCGAGTGTCATGTTCCCGCTTCCTATCCTGCCCACCGTCAACGGCGCACGGGTGGGCTCAGATAACGCTAGCACTCGACGGGCGAGAGTGCTAATGGCTACGTACGTTGCGGCTAGGGCCGTTTCTTAACGCCCCGAAATCCGCACATGACCCCAAAAAACAGAGATTTGAGGATTTCTATGAAATTCCGTCCTTTGCACGACCGCGTCGTCGTCAAGCGCGTCGAGGAAGATGCCAAGACCGCCGGCGGCATCATCATCCCCGATACCGTCAAGGAAAAGCCGATGCAGGGCGAAATCGTCGCTGTCGGCCCCGGTGCCCGCGACGACGCTGGCAAGGTCGTACCGCTCGATTTGAAGGCTGGCGACCGAGTGCTGTTTGGCAAGTGGTCAGGCACCGAGGTCAAGATCGACGGCGTGGATCTGCTGATCATGAAAGAGGGCGACATCCTCGGCGTGATCGAGGGGTCGGCCAAAGTCAGAGTCGCCGCCTGAGCCGAGACAGCCACCCAAGCACCCCCAATTCATCAGGAGCTACCCTACATGTCAGCGAAAGACGTCAAATTCGGCCAAGACGCGCGCGATCGGATGTTGCGCGGCGTCGATATTCTCGCCAATGCGGTGAAGGTGACGCTCGGCCCCAAGGGCCGCAACGTCGTCATCGAAAAATCCTATGGCGCTCCGCGGATCACCAAGGATGGCGTCACCGTCGCCAAGGAGATCGAGCTCGAAGATAACTTCGAGAACATGGGCGCGCAGATGCTCAAGGAGGTCGCCTCCAAGACCTCCGACGTCGCCGGCGACGGTACGACGACCGCTACCGTGCTGGCCCAGGCCATCATTAGGGAAGGCGCCAAGTCGGTTGCGGCCGGCGCCAATCCGATGGACCTGCGGCGCGGCATTGATCAAGCGGTTGCAGCGGTAGTGGGCGAGCTGAAGACGAAGGCCAAGAAGGTCACCTCCAACGATGAGATCGCCCAGGTCGGCACCATCTCCTCGAATGGCGATACCGAGATTGGCGCCAAGATCGCCGAGGCCATGAAGAAGGTCGGCAACGAGGGCGTGATCACGGTCGAAGAAAGCAAGAGCCTTGAGACCGAGCTCGACGTGGTCGAGGGCATGCAGTTCGATCGCGGCTATCTCTCGCCCTACTTCATCACCAACGCCGAAAAGATGATGGTCGAGCTCGAAGACCCCTTCATCCTGATCCACGAGAAGAAGCTCGCAGGTCTCCAGGTTTTGCTGCCGCTGCTTGAAGCGGTTGTGCAAGCGGGCAAGCCTCTCCTCATTATCGCCGAGGACGTCGAGGGCGAGGCCCTTGCCACGCTCGTCGTCAACAAGCTGCGCGGCGGCCTCAAAGTTGCAGCCGTCAAGGCTCCGGGCTTCGGCGACCGCCGCAAGGCCATGCTGGAGGACATCGCCACCATAACCGGCGGCAGTGTCGTCTCCGAGGATCTCGGCATCAAGCTCGAGAACGTCACTCTGCAAATGCTCGGCCGGGCCAAGAAAGTCACGATCGACAAGGACGACACCACGATCGTCGACGGTGCCGGCAAGAAGACCGATATCGAGGCGCGCATCAAGCAGATCAGGGCGCAAATCGAGGATACGACCTCCGACTACGACAAAGAGAAGCTGCAGGAGCGGCTGGCCAAGCTTGCCGGCGGCGTTGCGGTCATCAAGGTCGGTGGTGCCACGGAGGTCGAGGTCAAGGAGCGCAAGGATCGCGTCGACGACGCGCTGCACGCGACCCGTGCGGCTGTCGAGGAAGGCATCGTCCCTGGCGGCGGCGTCGCTTTGCTCCGAGCCATCAAGTCGCTCGAGCAGCTTAAGTCCGATAACGAGGACCAAAAAACCGGGATCTCCATCGTGCGCAAGGCGCTGCAGACGCCTTCCCGGCAGATCTTCACGAACGCCGGCGAGGACGGCTCGGTGATCGTAGGTAAGATTCTGGAGAACGCCCAGTACAGCTACGGCTACAACGCGCAGTCGCACACCTATGGCGATCTCGTCGCTGAAGGCGTCATCGACCCCGCCAAGGTCGTGCGTTGCGCACTGCAGGATGCAGCCTCCGTCGCGGGCCTGCTGATCACCACCGAGGCGATGGTGGCCGAGCTGCCTAAGAACGATGCTGGTCATGGTCACCCGCCGATGGGCGGCGGCATGGGCGACATGGGCTTCTAGAGCCGTATCCCCACTCGTCAA
>Ga0315553_10003745_pt1 | contig 11695 bp, 10 predicted proteins | sample SalMarSW160140MG_FD_203099 | JGI IMG/M metagenome (GOLD analysis project Ga0315553, IMG submission 203099) | Salt marsh sediment microbial communities from the Plum Island Ecosystem LTER, Massachusetts, United States - Salt Marsh Sediment SW1601-40 ... | reverse complement strand
GGGCACGGCGGCCCGGCCGTCGTGGGCAATACGTATCTCGAGGGCACGTACAGCGAGATCTATCCCGACATCAGCCAGGATGAGGCCGGGCTGCAGAAGCTCTTTCTCCAGTTCTCGTTTCCCGGAGGTATCCCCAGCCACGCATCACCCGAGTGCCCGGGCTCGATCCACGAGGGCGGCGAGCTGGGCTATTCGCTCAGCCATTCGTTTGGGGCCGTGTTCGACAATCCCGATCTCGTCGTCGCCTGCGTCATCGGCGATGGAGAGGCGGAGACGGGCCCGCTGGCCACGGCCTGGCATTCCAACAAGTTTCTCGATCCGGCCACCGACGGCGCGGTGCTGCCGATCCTGCATCTCAACGGTTACAAGATCGCCAATCCGACCCTCCTCGCCCGCATTCCTCGCGAGGAGCTGGAGCAGCTGCTCCGCGGCTACGGATGGACGCCCTACTTCGTCGAGGGGCACGAGCCCGAGCCGATGCACGAGGCCATGGCCGCGACGCTCGACGCCGCGGTGGAGCAGATCCGAGGGATCCAACGGGAGGCCCGCGTCCGCGGCAACTCCGCGCGTCCGCGCTGGCCGATGATCGTCCTCGATTCACCGAAGGGCTGGACGGGGCCGAAGGTGGTCGATGGCCTTCAGGTGGAAGGCACCTTCCGCGCTCACCAGGTGCCGCTCCACCCGGCCGCTCATCCCGCCCACCTCGAGCTGTTGGAAGACTGGCTGAGGAGCTACCGGCCGGAGGAGCTCTTCGATGAGAAGGGGCGCCTGAAGCCGGAGCTGGCCGAGCTCGCACCCACGGGTGAGCGGCGGATGGGCGCGAATCCTCACGCCAACGGCGGCAGGCTGCTGCGCGACCTGGAGCTGCCAGATTTCCGCGACTACGCGGTGGATGTTCCCGCTCCGGGAATTTCGGGTATCGGCGACACGCGGGTGCTCGCGCCTTTTCTCCGTGATGTGGTGAAGTCGAACGAGGAAGAGCGGAACTTCCGGATCTTTGCTCCGGACGAGACGATCTCCAACGGTCTGGCACGAGTCTTCGAAACGACCCAGCGCCAATGGGACGCCGCGACCGTGCCCAACGACGAGTTTCTCGCGCCCAGCGGGCGTGTGGTGGACTCGATGCTCAGCGAGCATCAATGCCAGGGGTGGTTCGAAGGCTACCTGCTCACCGGGCGGCATGGGCTCTTCAATTGCTACGAGGCGTTCATCCACATCATCGATTCGATGTTCAACCAGCACGCCAAGTGGCTGACGGTCACGTCGCATCTGCCGTGGCGGCGGAAGATCGCCTCGCTGAACTACCTGCTGGCCTCGCACGTCTGGCGCCAGGACCACAACGGCTTCACGCACCAGGATCCCGGCTTCATCGACCACGTGGTGAACAAGAAGGCCGCGGTCGTGCGTGTCTACTTTCCGCCGGACGCGAACTGCCTGCTGTCGGTGATGGACCACTGCCTGCGCAGCCGCCACTACGTCAACGTCGTAGTTGCCGGCAAGCACCCGGCGCCGCAGTGGCTGACGATGGACGCCGCCGTCGAGCACTGCACCCAGGGCATCGGGATCTGGCAGTGGGCCAGCAACGACCAAGGCGCCCAGCCCGACGTGGTCATGGCATGCTGTGGCGACGTGCCTACGCTGGAGACGCTCGCCGCCGTCTCCATTCTACGCGAGCATCTGCCCGAGCTGAGAATCCGGGTGGTCAACATCATCGACCTCATGAAGCTGCAGCCGCCAACCGAGCACCCACACGGATTGAGCGACGTCGCTTTCGACGCACTCTTCACCCGGGACAAGCCGGTCATCTTCGCTTTCCATGCCTACCCGTGGTTGATCCATCGGCTGACCTACCGGCGCACCAACCACGACAACATCCACGTCCGCGGCTATAAGGAGGAGGGCACGATCACCACGCCCTTCGACATGACCGTGCTGAACGACTTGGATCGCTTCCACCTCGTGATCGACACCATCGACCGACTGCCGCAGACTGGCGACAAGGAAATCCGCCTGAAGGAACACCTCGAGATCAAGCTGATGGAGCATAAGCAGTACATCGAGAAGCACGGCCAAGACATGCCCGAAATCCGTGACTGGCGCTGGGGTGCACGACGGTCCGCAGACGGCGTAACGAAATGAACTGGGCGTTGCCGAGGCCGACAGCGCTGAGGGCGCTGCCGTATCGCCGAGGGCAACCGCCAGGTCGTCCTCGAAATCACAGGGCCCCCCTATGAACAAACACGAACACACGGCCAAAGGCGAATCGGCAGCGAAGTCGGCCCAGCCATCGCACGCCGGCGCCGATCACCATGCTCACATGGCGTCGGACTTCCGGCAGCGGTTCTGGATCTCGCTGATCCTGACCCTGCCGATTCTCGTCCTCTCTCCGCTGCTCCAGAGGCTGCTGGGCCTGCGCGAAGCGATCCGCTTCCCCGGCGATCTCTATCTACTATTCGTCCTCGCTTCCGCGGTGTTCTGGTATGGGGGCTGGCCGTTCCTCAAAGGCCTGATCAAGGAGCTCCGAACCCGGCAGCCCGGCATGATGACGCTATTCGCCGTCGCCATAGCGACCGCCTACCTCTACAGCAGCGCGGTGGTGTTCGGCTTGACCGGCAAGATCTTCTTCTGGGAGCTGGCCACCCTCGTCGACATCATGCTGTTGGGGCACTGGATCGAGATGAAGTCGGTGATGGGCGCCTCGAAGGCCGTGGAGGAACTGGCGAAGCTCATGCCCTCGGACGCTCACAAACTCATGCCCGAGGGCGGTGTGAAGGACGTACCGCTGAGCGAGCTGGAGGTGGATGACAAGGTCCTGATCAAACCGGGTGAGAAGATTCCCGCGGACGGTGTCGTCATTGAGGGCGAGAGTTCGGTCAATGAGGCGATGCTCACCGCGGCATCAACACCGGTCACCAAGAAGGCCGGCGGCGAGGTCATCGGCGGTTCCATCAACGGCGACGGCTCGCTGACCATCGAGGTCAAAGGCACCGGCGAGGATTCGTTTCTGTCGCAGGTCATCGACCTGGTCAAGCTGGCCCAGGAAAGTAAATCGAAGACCCAGAACCTCGCCGATACTGCCGCGATGTGGCTCACCCTGATCGCCCTCGGAAGCGGCGTGCTCACTCTGCTGATCTGGCTGCTCCTAATGAACCATGAGTTTGCCTTTGCCATCGAACGCCCCGTCACCGTGATGGTGATCACTTGTCCGCACGCGCTCGGCCTCGCGGTGCCGCTGGTAGTGGCCGTCTCCACGGCGCTGGCGGCGAGCAGCGGCTTGCTCATCCGCAATCGCCGCGCCTTCGAAGCTGCGCGAAAGCTGCAAGCCGTCATCTTCGACAAGACCGGAACGCTTACCGAGGGACGCTTTGGCGTGACCGACACACTGGTACTCTCGGAGGATGTCGACGAAGAAAGGCTTCGTATGTACGCAGCCTCCGTAGACGCCAGCTCCGAGCATCCGATCGCCAAGGCCGTCGCCGCCTCTTCGGAGGAGAAGCTACCCGTCGACGAGTTCAAGAGCATCGCGGGAATGGGCGCGGAAGGCAGGGTCGAGTGCAGAGAGGTGAAGGTCGTTAGCCCGGGCTTCTTGCACGGCCAGGGCATCGACCTCCCCGAGCAGCGCGTCGAGCCGCTACAGGCCCAGGGCAAGACGGTCGTGTTCGTCCTCATAGACGGGAAGTTGAAAGGAGCGATTGCCCTGGCGGACATCGTTTGGCCCGAAGCGAAGCAAGCGATCGACGCCCTCAAGGCGTTGGACATCCGCTGCATGATGCTCACCGGTGACAATCCAGCCACGGCCAGATGGGTCTCGGAGCAGATCGGATTGGATGAATACTTCGCCGAAGTCCTGCCCCAGGACAAAGCCGCCAAAGTGAAGGAAGTTCAGTCCCGGGGCGTGCTGGTGGCCATGACCGGCGATCGAGTGAATGATGCCCCGGCCCTGGCTCAAGCTGATGTGGGCATCGCCATCGGAGCCGGCTCGGATGTGGCGGTCGAGACCGCCGACGTGGTCCTGGTGCGAAGCAATCCGCTGGACGTCGTAGCCATCGTGCAGCTTCCTCGCGTCAGGTATCGGAAGATGATTCAGAACCGTCTTCTGGGCGACGGGCTACAACGCCTTCGCCATTCCGCTGGCTGCCGGAGCGCTCTATGCCTGGGGCGTGCTGCTCTCTCCTGCGCTAGGTGCGGCGTTGATGTCGGCGAGCACGGTGATCGGGGCCGTCAATGCTCTCCTTCTGAAGATCCGGCGGTAGTCAAGAGGGTCGAAGATGGAGATAGTCTAGATGCCCAGGGTAAGGTCGCGTTGCGAGAAGACGAAAGGTGCTCTGCGATGAATCATACAGACATGATGAACCATACCTATGGTTGGATGAGTGGCTGGATGGGCGGAGGAATGTGGATCTGGACGGTGATGGGGGTGCTAGTGGTTGTCCTGTTGGTCGTCCTGATTGGCAAACTGTCCAAGAAATGATCGTTCGAGGCTGCTGAACCCGCGGAACTTCGAGAGATTCGCATCTGGACATGGAACCCGAGCATCCCGTCCGCGTCCTACGAGGAGCCATGAAGACTGAGGCCAGTACAGCGAGTCTCGGCGCGGTCGTCTCGGTCCGCGGAAGCGTTGTGGATATCCGATTCGAAGAGCATCTGCCTCCGATCTATTCGGTGCTGCGCGCTGGAGATGAGAGGCAGATCGTCATCGAGGTGCTGGCGCAGCGCGATGCGCATCACGTGCGGGGGATCGCGCTGACCCCCACGCAGGGGCTTGCGCGCGGTATGCCGGTGGAGGACACGGGGGGACCGCTGAAAGCTCCGGTGGGCAAAGGCATCGTTTCGCGCATGTTCGACGTGTTCGGCAACGCCATCGACCGCCAGCCGGCGCCGACGGATGTGCAATGGCGTTCCGTGCACCGGGCGCCGCCGCCGCTGGCGAGGCGTTCGACGAAGTCTGAGATCTTCGAATCGGGCATCAAGCTGATCGACGTGCTGATGCCACTGGAGCGCGGCGGCAAGGCGGGACTCTTTGGGGGAGCGGGCGTCGGGAAGACCGTGCTGCTCACGGAAATGATCCACAACATGATCGGGCACCATGAGGGCATCAGCATCTTTTGCGGCATTGGTGAACGCTGTCGCGAAGGCGAAGAGCTCTACCGTGAAATGAAGGAAGCCGGGGTCTTGCCGAACATGGTGATGGTGTTCGGCCAGATGAACGAACCGCCGGGCAGCCGCTTCCGCGTGGGTCACGCGGCGCTGACGATGGCCGAGTATTTCCGCGATGACGAGCACCGCGATGTGCTGCTGCTCATCGACAACATCTTCCGGTTCATTCAAGCGGGCTCGGAAGTGTCAGGCTTGATGGGGCAGATGCCATCTCGCCTGGGCTATCAGCCCACGATGGGCACCGAGCTATCGGGGCTGGAGGAGCGCATCGCAAACACCGATACCGGTGCCATCACCTCGCTCCAGGCAGTGTATGTGCCGGCGGACGATTTTACAGACCCGGCGGCGGTGCACACGTTTTCGCACTTGTCCGCGTCGATCGTGCTCTCGCGCAAGCGGGCAAGCGAAGGTCTCTACCCGGCCATCGACCCGCTCCAATCCAATTCCAAGATGGCCACGCTGGGCATCGTCGGCGAACGGCATTACCGCCTGGCACAGGAGATCCGGCACACGCTCGCGCAATACGCGGAGCTCAAGGACATCATTGCGATGCTCGGCCTCGAACAGCTCTCCGCCGGAGATCGCAACGTGGTGGCCCGCGCCCGACGGCTGGAGCGTTTCCTGACCCAGCCATTCTTCACGACCGAGCAGTTCACCGGTCAGAAGGGCAAGCTGGTCAGCCTCGAGGACGCGTTGAGCGGTTGTGAGCGCATCCTGCGCGATGAATTCCAGGATTACCCCGAGAGTGCGCTTTACATGATCGGTGCGGTGGAGGAGGCCAGGGAGAAAGCAGGATCCGGCAAGTCTCGCTCAGACGACTTGTCCGGAGGTGAGCCAGAAGCTCCAGCGTCACGCGGGTTCCATCCGGAAGACGGCGCGATACCTCAACCGAAGGTTGAGCATGCCGCCGACGCTCATTGATCTCAAGATTCTCCTACCGTTCCGAATCTTCGAAGCGAAGAGGGGTGTGTCGCGCATCGTGGCCGAGACGCGCGAGGGCTCGTTTGGACTCTTGCCGCATCGGCTCGATTGTGTGGCGGCCCTCACGCCGGGAATCGTGACTTACGAAACCGAGGAGGACGGCGAGGTCTTCGTCGCGGTGGATGCGGGCGTGCTGATCAAGACCGGGCCGGAGGTGCTCGTTTCCGTGCGTCAAGCGATCGGCGGAGTGGAGCTCGGTCGATTGCGCGATGCGGTCGAGCGGGAGTTCTTGAACCTGGACGAACACGAGCAAAGCGTGCGCTCGGTCATGGCGAGATTGGAGACCGGGTTTCTGCGTCGGTGTGCGAGCTTTCAGCATGACTGACGAGCCGACTCCGAAACCGTCGAAGAACGGGCCGACGTTGGCTGGGCAGGTCGGCGCGAAGGCGGCGCGCAAGCTCAAGGCGCGGCGGGACGCCGCGCCGGGTGTCTGGTTCGGCCTGGGCATGATGGGGCTTGTCGGCTGGTCGGTGGCGGTTCCGACGCTACTGGGCGCGGCGCTCGGGATGTGGTTGGACAGAAGCCATCCGGGCCTCCATTCCTGGACCCTGGCGCTGTTGGTCGCCGGGCTCGCCGTCGGCTGTTTGAACGCGTGGCATTGGGTTTCCAGGGAAGACAAGGCGATCCGCGAGGAACGGGAGGATGACGATGATTGAGTTCCTGCCCCTGGCAGCGGCTTGCGCGGCGGGCCTCGTGCTGGGCGCGAGTTTCTTTGGCGGGCTCTGGTGGACGGTTCGCAGAGGGGTGTCGTCGGCGAAGCGGCCGGCACTCTGGTTCCTCGGCAGCGTAGTGCTGCGAACGAGCATCGTCCTCGTCGGGTTCTATCTTGTCTCGAGCGGTGATTGGAAACGGCTGCTTGCCTGTCTCCTCGGCTTCGTCATCGCACGTTTCCTGGCGACGACTCTGGCCAGCACGTCGATCGGACCCTCGGAACTCCCAGCGGCAAGGACGGCTCATGCGCCTTAGTCCCGACGAGGTCATCTTCTGGCAATACGGGTTTCTCAAACTCAACGCCACGATCGCCTTCACGTGGGGATTGATGCTGCTGCTGGCCATGGGTTCGCGACTCGTTACGCGCAGGCTGTCGACGGAGCTTGGACGCTCACGCTGGCAGAACCTTCTGGAAATCGTTGTCACCGCCATCGAGAGACAGATCGAGGAGGTCGGGCTGCGCCATCCGGAGAAGTATCTCGGCTTTCTCGGCACGCTCTTCCTGTTCGTCGCAGCGGCCAGCCTGTGCACCATCATTCCGGGCTACCAGCCCCCGACAGGCTCGCTCTCGACGACCGTAGCGCTCGCGCTGAGCGTGTTCGTGGCTGTGCCGCTCTTCGGCATCGAGGAGAAAGGCATGAGCGGCTACCTCAAGTCCTACGTGGAGCCGACGGTCATCATGTTGCCGTTCAACGTGATCAGTGAAGTATCGCGCACCCTGGCCCTGGCGGTCCGGCTGTTCGGAAACATGATGAGCGGGGCGATGATCATCGGAATTCTTCTCAGCATCACGCCCTTCATCTTTCCGATCTTCATGACGGCGCTCGGTCTGCTGACCGGCATGGTGCAGGCCTACATCTTCTTCATTCTGGCCACGGTCTACATCGCGGCGGCCACGCGAGTTTGCGAGCGTGGCTCCGAACCCGGAGAGGAACCGGTCCAGTGAAGGAACCACTTCAGGAATCGAGGGGGGCAGCATGGACAACATGACGACAATCGCGGTGGCGTCCATCGTCATCGCCGGAATCACCACGGGCTTCGGCACCATGGGGCCAGCACTCAGCGAAGGGCGCGCGGTTGCGGCAGCGCTGGGTGCGCTGGCGCAGCAGCCCGACGCATCGGCCACGATCACGCGCACGCTGTTCGTCGGTCTGGCGATGGTCGAGTCCACGGCCATCTATTGCTTCGTGGTCTCGATGATTCTGATTTTCGCCAATCCGTTCTGGAGCTACGTGATCGCGGAAGCCGTGGGAAAGTAGTTCATGCTCATCGATTGGTTCACCGTCGGTGCGCAAGCGCTCAACTTCCTCGTGCTGGTCTGGTTGATGAAGCGCTTTCTCTACCAGCCTATTCTCCGCGCGATCGATGCGCGGGAGAAGCGGATCGCCGCGGAACTCGCGGACGCCGACGCAAAAAGAACCGAAGCCGAGAAGGAGCGCGCTCTGTTCGAGAAGAAGAGCGAGGAGTTCGATCGACAGCGGGCTGAACTCCTGAGGCAGGTGGCGGCCGAGGCGGAAGCCGAGCGGGGGCGGCTTCTGGGCGAAGCACGGCAGGCGGCCGAGGCCTGGAGGGCGAAGCGCCAGGAGGCACTGAGACGCGAAGTCCGCAGCCTGACGGAGGCTATCAGCCGCCGAGCCGAAGCAGAGGTGTTTGCCATCGCGCGAAAGACGCTGACGGACCTCGCGGGGACAACGCTGGAAGAACGCACGAGCGAGATGTTCACGCGGCGTCTTCGAGACCTGCCGGATGAGGCCAAGCGAGGTCTCGCCGCAGCCTTATCGGCATCGTCGGCGCCGGCCATCGTGCGCAGCGCCTACGAGCTGTCGTCGGAGCAACAGGCCGCAGTACGCCAAACGATCAACGAATGCGTTTCGAGCGAGGTCGACGTCCAGTTCGAGACCGCGGCGGACCTCGTGAGCGGGATCGAGCTGACCTCGAATGGACAGAAGGTGGCCTGGAGCATCTCGGATTACCTGGGGTCGCTGGAGAAGGGTGTCAGGGAGCTTCTGGACGAACCAGTGCGACCCGAGGCATCCGGTGAGCGCGAGACCGAGCCAGAGCCAGGAGCGAGCCATTGAAAGCTGCGCCTGAAACCTTGGAGACGGCGTTCGAGCGCGCGTTTACGAGCCTGCGCCGGGCGCGCGAGGGATTCGTGCCGCGGCTAGAGGCCCGCGAGGTGGGCACGGTCACGAACGTCTCCACGGGCATTGCCAAGGTCTCCGGTCTTCCCGGCGTGGGCTGCGACGAGATCGTGGAGTTTCCTGGCGGCGTAGCTGGTATCGCTTTCAACGTAGACGAGGACGAGATTGGCGTCGTGCTGCTGGGCGAGTACTGGCATTTGCACGCAGGCGATGAAGTCCAGCGTACGGGTCGGGTTATGGACGTGGCCGTGGGCGACGGCTTGCTGGGACGCATCATCGACCCGCTCGGTCGGCGACTCGATGGCAAGGGGCCGGTGGACGCGAGCCGGCGCTTGCCCATCGAACGCCCCGCTGCGCCCATCATGGACCGGGGACCCGTCACCGTTCCGCTCCAGACGGGGCTCAAGGTCATCGATGCGCTGATTCCCATCGGGCGTGGACAGCGTGAGCTGATCCTCGGGGACCGGCAGACGGGCAAGACTGCGATCGCGATCGACGCCATCCTGAATCAGCGGGGCCAGAATGTCGTGTGCGTCTATTGCGCCATCGGCCAGCGGGCGTCCGCCGTGGCGAAGACATTGGCGACCTTGGAGGAAAAGGGCGCGATGGACTATACGGTGGTGGTCGTCACCGAAGGCAACGATCCGCCCGGTCTCGCCTACATCGCTCCCTACGCCGCGACCAGCATCGCGGAGTACTTCATGGAAGCCGGCCGCGACGTGTTGATCGTCTACGACGATCTCACCCATCATGCACGCGCGTATCGCGAGCTGTCTTTGTTGCTGCGCCGTCCGCCCGGTCGCGAGGCCTTTCCGGGAGACATCTTCTACATTCATTCGCGCCTGCTGGAACGGGCGACACACCTGAGCGAAGAACGCGGTGGCGGATCGCTGACCGCCCTGCCGATCATCGAGACGCAAGCGCAGGACATCTCCGCCTATATTCCCACCAACCTGATATCCATCACCGACGGGCAGATCTACCTGTCGCCGTCGCTGTTCGAACTGGGCGTGCTGCCGGCGGTCGATGTCGGAAAGTCCGTTTCACGAGTCGGCGGAAAGGCGCAGCGGGCGGCCTACCGCGCGGTGGCGGGCGATCTCAAGCTCGCGTTCGCCCAGTTCGAGGAACTCGAGACCTTCGCCCGGTTCGGCGCGCGTCTGGATGAAGACACCCGCAAGGTCATCGAGCACGGACGGCGGATTCGCGCCAGCGTCAAGCAGCTAGAATTGTCTCCGGTGCCCGTGCCGGCGCAGATCGCCGTCCTGCTGGCGTTGACCGCGAGACTCTTCGACGAGGTGCCGCTCGAACGGATGATCAACGCCGAGCAGGCCGTTCGCGAGGCGGCGGAGAACCTTCCGGCGGAGCTACGCCAGCGCTTGGAATCCGCCGACGAGTTGAGCGGCGAGGACCGCGAAACGATCGTCGAAATCGGTCGCCAGGCCCTCGCAGCGTTTTCGTCGGATGCGGCACGCGAGCCGAAGCCATGAGCGACACGACGGCGAGCCTGCGCAGGAAGATCAGCAGTGCCGGCGACCTCCAGTCGGTCGTCCGCACGATGAAAGCGTTGGCCGCCTCGAGTATCGGCCAATACGAGCAATCGGTGCGCGCGCTGGCCGACTACTACCGGACGGTGGAGCTGGGGCTCCGCGCTTGCTTTCGGGAAAGCGAGCCAGGGGCTTTCATGTCAGCAGGCAAGGCCAGAGCCGATGGGGATGTCATCGGCGCGGTCGTGTTCGGTTCCGACCAGGGGCTGGTGGGCCAGTTCAACGAGGTGGTTGCCGAGTACGCGGTCGAGGCCCTCGCAGCCTTGCCTGGGGATGCCCAGGTATGGGCCGTGGGTGAGCGCGTTCATGCGCGCCTGGCGGACGCAGGTCTGCTGCTGGCAGGAGTCTACGCCGTGCCGAATTCCGTCGAGGCCATCACCCCTCTCATCGGACAGATTCTCCTGGAGAGCGAAGCGCTCCGCGGGGATCGTGAAGCGAGCGAGCTCCATCTCTTCTACAACCGCCCGAGGTCCGGGGCGGCTTACGCGCCCGTCCGTCAGCGACTGCTACCGCTGGACCAGGCCTGGCGCGACGATCTGGCCGAGCTTCCCTGGCCGACCAAGAACCTGCCCGAGGTCATGGGCAGCGGTACCGGGGCCTTGCGGGCGCTCATTCGCGAGTACGTCTTCGTCTCCCTGTTCCGGGCTTGCGCCGAATCCCTCGCGAGCGAGAACGCGAGCCGCCTGGCGGCCATGGAGCGCGCGGACAGAAACATCGACGAGTTGCTGGAGAATCTCCACCGAACGTTCCACCGGGTCCGTCAGGGCGGCATCGACGAGGAGCTCTTCGACGTGCTCTCCGGTTTCGAGGCGTTATCGGAACAGACTGGCAGAGCGGGCCGCCGTCCGAAAGCCGGACGTGATTGATGTGCGGACAATGGCGCGTAGGCTCGGTGCCTGCGAGCGGCTGCGGGGCGACGCAATGGCCGGCTGTTCTCCGGGGCTGAGCGCGTGGTGGGCATGGCCTTTGGCGAGGCGAAGGCTGGCGCGATCCATCAGGCGATCCACCGTCGGGATTCGGCGCTGCCCGTTGCGCGGGTGCTGCGAAGGGCAGGGCGGTCCGTGGTGTTCGTGGACGAGGCAGCTGCGTCGCTGATGGGCCGGTGCCGGCGCTGATTGGAAGTGTCCTGGGGCTCCTCGGAGAATTCTACGACGTGTGTCG
>Ga0315553_10003743_pt1 | contig 11699 bp, 14 predicted proteins | sample SalMarSW160140MG_FD_203099 | JGI IMG/M metagenome (GOLD analysis project Ga0315553, IMG submission 203099) | Salt marsh sediment microbial communities from the Plum Island Ecosystem LTER, Massachusetts, United States - Salt Marsh Sediment SW1601-40 ... | reverse complement strand
AACCCTCTTGACTTCTCCCCTCTTTCCACCTATTTTATTAATACTTACCCCGCTGTTTTTGCGGGTTCCTTATCGTCTCAGCGGGGCGGCGTTAGAAAATACTTAATCCAATCGCCATTGCGGAATCAACACAGGATATGTTTTTTACCCGGCGCGAACAAATCGAGACGATTGGCTAAAGTCTTAATAGCCAATCGCGAGTGCCTCGCCAGAACGCTTGAGGTGAGCTAACTTGGAAAGCCTAGTTCGAGAGAGTTATAAAACTTACTTGTGCTGCCTGCTGCTCAGAACTTGTTAAAACCACCCCAGATTTCGCCGAACTCAACCAGTGAAATACGAACTTCGATCAAATCTGCTGCACTCCAAAAAACTGTACAAAAAATGCGCATATCTCCCCCAATTATCACAAAAAAAACACACGATTTTACAAATCTTTACAAAGTTTTACTTAACTTTCACAACATTCTGCAACAAGTGCTGCGTTTTTGATTGATTTTTTCCTTACCCATCTCCCCTATATCCGCAAAATCCAACCCCAAAAAATACTAATTTTGCACAAAGAAATTCCCCGGCAGCTGCCTCACCAGCCCCTTTAACTGTAGCGATATCAATCCCGCGTTAATACTCCCCGCCGGCAAATCCGTCTCGATAATTATCTTATCCACATGCATCGGCTCTCTATTCAGATAATCGTAAATCCTTTTTTCATGGCCACTTAACTTCAACCCTCCCCTCGCAAACAACGGCGTCTTCACCTTCTCTTTTGTCCTCTTAACCGCCTTTTCCGCCGCCTCGCTCACATGCTCTTTTATCTGCTCACCAATATAACCCAGCGCCTCCATCACATCCTCCACCGACTCCACCAGCCTCGCCCCATCCTTTATAAGTCTATGCCCACCCTTACTTAACGGCGAATCTATCTTCCCCGGCACCGCCATCACCTCCCGATTATTATCCACCGCCGCCCTCGCCGTTATCAACGCCCCCGAATTCTGCGCTGCCTCAATAACAATCACCCCCAGGCTCAAACCCGCTATTATCCTGTTCCGAGGCGGAAAATTCTCCGCCTTCGGCTCATACCTCAGCGGCAACTCACTAATACACGCCCCCGATCCCGATATCAGCCCAAATAACTTACTATTCTCCGGCGGAAAAACCCTACTCAACCCGCACCCCTGCACCGCAATCGTGCGTCCCTCCGCTGATAACGCCCCATGATGTGCGGCCGTATCTATCCCACGGGCCATCCCCGAACAAATCGTAAAACCCGCCGATGCCAGCAGATGCGCCAACCGCGATGCCTGCTCCTGCCCATACAAACTACAACCACGAGTACCCACTATCGATATAGCTAAACTGTCTCCCCGCTCCAAGCTCCCCTTTATATAAATCACTGGCGGCGGGTCATAAATCCGCTTTAACAGTGCAGGATAACGCTTGTCTTCAAGATTTATTATCCAAACACCAAGCTTCCTCGCCAGCTCCAGCTCCCCGTCTGCATCGAATTTCTCCCGCGTCGCCGCAATACGCTCACCAGTCTTGTAACCTATCCCCTCAACCTTAACCAACCCGCTAACAGATGCCCCAAGGGCCTTATCAATCGATCCAAAACGCCCAATAAGCTTGGCAAAAGTAGTCGAGCCTACACCATCAGCCCTGATAAGTTTGAGCCACTTCTCGATATCAACGGAATTGGGTTCTGTCTCCGGCATTTTTTCGCCTCCGCAAAACCAGCTAAATGTTAACTTGCTAATCTGCTTTCCAGAACAACCAGACTAAAAAACATTCAACAAAATTACAAACTGATTTTTTGCAAAATCAGAACTTTCAACTTAAAATACCTCCTTATTAGCCTTTTTAAGGCCCAGTTAGCATAACCAAAATTGCATGAGCTCAACCAGCAACCAGAAGGCAGTAGCAGTAACTATGCGAACAGTCATACAGCGTGTTTTGCAGGCCCAGGTCAAAATAGCAGACCAATCGGTAGGGCGGATAGATAAAGGCCTGCTCGTTTACCTCAGTGTCGGCAGGGACGATACCCAAAAAGATGCCGAATTTATAGCTGAAAAGCTGGTTAACCTGAGGATATTCCAGGATGACGCCGGCAAAATGAATCGCAGCCTTCTCGAAGTCGGCGGCAGTATTTTATTGGTCAGCAACTTCACCCTCCACGGCGACTGCCGAAAAGGCCGCCGGCCGAGCTTCGACAACGCCGCTGAGCCTAAATCAGCAAAACAACTCTACGAAAAAGTCATCGACCTGATTAACGAGCAGGGCGTTACCGTCGAAAAGGGCACTTTCAGGGAACATATGCACGTAAGTTGTATTAATGATGGGCCTGTAACCTTTTTACTCGATAGCAGCCGACTGTTTTGAACCCCAGGGATGTACTATAAATGCACTATAAATGTACTTTCGAGCAGTCTTTGATGGCTCCCAATCCTATCTTCTCCTTCTAAAAATCAGGCCCCCTAATCCAAGCAGCAAGAGTGTGACCGGCTCGGGCACAACTGTTATTGCTCCTGGCCCTGGAGTACTTGGTCCTTGCGGCTCCGCGATGTCTATGCCGAGAAATACCTGCCCGCCATAATCCGCAGCACTGGTGAACAAACCACCGCTACCACCACCGCCACCAATTATAGTACCGCCAGTACCATTACCTCCGGCACCTCCGCTACTGCCACCTCCGCCACCACCAGCAGCAGGCATATACTCTGGTTCATCCCCAAGCCCATATTCAAAGGGCTCAAATACCGCAATAACAACCTTTGATCCATCAAGATTTACCGCGGTACTGACCGCCCTCGGATCGCTTACATCACCAAGCCAGTAAACAAATCGATAACCGGGCCGTGGAACTGCAGTTAAAGTAATCTCTGAGTTTGCTTCAAATTGATGTATCCCCTCTCCCGGTGTTATTGTTCCGCCCTGGGCAGGGCTTTGTTGGAGAAGTAGCGCAACACCCGCAGCCCGACAATCCGTCGTACTAGGCCAAGCTGCCACGATAAGCGCAAGGGCAAACACTACACCCTGCCATCCAACAAATCTGGAACTACCGCTATCCATTAACTCCCCATCAATCCCCCTTGTCCCGCCGCTGAAATACACTGATGTTTGAGCTTACGTCAACATATCATCAAACAATTTAACGCGTGTTAAAATGGGACATCTTTGGAATTCTTCCCCTCTCCTAAGTTAACGACCCCCATAGATATACACACTATTATCTTATCATCTCCGCCCCAAAAAGTCAACCCTTTTTAACATTAATAACTAATAAACCACAGAGCTCTTTCTCTATCTTCCCCCGGGCAGAAAAAATGAAATGATTTTAGGACCTAAAACGGATTCAGGGTAACGATTAATTCCGAATTTTCAGGCTCGCAACTACAAGAAATCAAGATTCTATGCTGCTGTTTTTCCGCCATTCCCGAAAGCTTGCTTGAACTCTCCAATCACAACGTCGGCTCCCCATTACGAAATCAAGAACAGTGGCAAGTCCCGTATGGTTCAATCTGTGTTGGGTTGCTCTTCTTCGCCGTCCTGCTCAGCCTGTTCCTGCTTGGCGGTAGCCTCCTGACCCTCGGATACAACCACAACGCTGACGGTGGCGGTCAAGTCTTCAGCGAATTTAAGCGTTACAGGATGCGTCCCAACCTGCTTTATGTGTTCGGGAAGCCTAACAACCTCGTCTGCCACTTCAAAGCCCTGCTCTCGCAGATTAGCTGCTATCTGGCCGGCGGTAATCGAGCCGAACAAATGTCCCTGCTCATTGGCTTTGACTGCCAATACAGCTTCTGCGCCTTCGACTGCTATGGCTGCTTCTCCAATCCGTTTATGATCCTTCAGCCTTTGCTCAGCACCCTTGGCTTTTTCTTTGGCTATGGCTTTTATATTCGCATCAGTCGCAACCTTCGCCAGGCCCTGCGGCAACAAATAGTTTCTGGCATATCCCGTGGTCACTTCCACAACATCCCCAAGCCAGCCAAGTTTCTTAATGTCCTCACAAAGCAATACCTTCATATTTCATCTCCTGTGACTCGTCTCCAAGGGCCCGGGTCATGCAGTATATGGCAACAAAGCCATATACCTGGCGCGTTTAATTGCACGCATGGCTTTTCTCTGACAGCTGGCACAATTACCGCTGCGTTTGCGCGAATATATCTTGCCGCGGTTGGTCAAAAGTCGCTGAAGTGTCTCGACGTCTTTGTAGTCAATATATTCTATACCCCTTCTACAAAAACGACATTGTGTCTGCTCACGAGCGCCTGTAAAGCCTGGTTTTCTTCTGTTATCTCTTGTTTGCATTTTTCCCATATTTTACCTATCCATTTTCATTGCGCAGGTTTCCTATTGCTTAAGGCAATAACCAATAGGCACTGCGCAGCACATGATTAAAACGGTATATCATCAACACTGCTCTGTTGCTCTACGCCGGAATCCGGGCCGTCCACACTACTCTGCTGGACCTGTTCAGCACCCGGGCCTGCCTGGCCCGGCAGAAACTGAAAGTTTTCAACCGTCACTCGGTGCCTGCTGCGTTTTGTACCATCCTGAGCTGTCCAGCTATCGAACGTCAGTCTGCCCTCGACGAAGACCGGCCTGCCTTTAGTCAAGTACTTGTTTATATTCTCAGCCAGCCGGCCGAAAGCCCTGCAATCCACAAAACAAGTGTCCTGGCGCTGACTGCCATCCTGAGCCGTCCACCGTCGATTCGTTGCCAGCCCAAAATCAACCACAGCCGTCTGGTTCGGCGTATATGACAGCTGAGGGTCACGAGTCAGATTGCCCATCAGAAAAATCTTATTAAAACCAGCCATAATTACACTCCTCTATTTGGTTAAGCCCAAAACACTCCAGTTTTTTCTGTCTACTGGTCGGTACTCGGCTGTTCAGCTGCAGGTTCCGGCTCCGGTTCCTTCGACGGCTCTGGTTCCTTTGACGACTCCAGTTCCTTCGACAGCTCCTGTGCTGGTTTCTGCGGCTCTTCCTGCGGCGCTGCAGAAATATCCTTCTCAACACATTCGCTTGGCCGTTTGTCGGTAGCCAGAACCAAAACACGCATAATCTGCTCTGAGAGCTGAACATCCTTCTCGATACCCCGTATCTTTTCGCCATCAGCTCTGAAATAACAAAGGATATACGTGCCTCTGCTTTTGTGGTTGACCTCGTAGGCAAGTCTCCTGTCGGTCCATTTTTTCAGCGAGACAATCTCGGCCCCTGCTTTCTGGAGTATGCTCTTGACAGCAGCGTTGACTGCGTCCCAATCTGCCGCTGCCTGAGCCGAATCAACAAGGAACATCGCCTCATATAGTTTCTTCTCAACTGTTTCCAAAACTAATTACCTCCCGGATTCTACGCTTTATTAAACTGATTCATCGCTATTTCTGTGCCGGATTCAATCCAGCAAATCACTGCGTCACGTGCCCTAGCAATCGCCTCATTCAGCAGAGGCATTTCTGTCTCTGTCGGCCTATCGAGGACATAATCTACCGCCGATTCTTCCGTGCTCTGGCCGATTCCGATTCGCAAACGAGCAAACTGGCTCGTGCCAAGGGTTTCTATAATATCAGCAAGGCCATTATGGCCGCCAGCCGAGCCGCCAGCCCTGATGCGAATTCTGCCCGGCTCAAGCGCCATGTCATCGGTTACCACCAGCAAATCGTCGTTGCCGAGCCTGTAAAAACCCATCGTCGTCGCAACAGGCTGGCCACTTTGATTCATAAACTGCCACGGCTTTAACAATATTAACTTTTTATTTGCAAATTCGCCCAATCCAAAACGAGCGCCAAACTTTCTTCTTGCCAGCCTAATTTTCAGCATCTCAGCCAGCGAGTCTATAACCTTGAAGCCGGTATTATGCCGGGTATCTACATACTCGGCGACCGGATTGCCCAAGCCGACAATAATCTTAACCCCGTTAGAAATATCCATATCTATCCTTTTATGGCTTAGCCAAAAGCAGAATTTCTAACGTGGCAAATCTCAGCCATTGCATCTATTCTTGCCCGATAAAGTATTACTCGTCCTGCTTCTGTGAGGACTGTTCTTCTTCAGGCTCTTTAGTCTCACCAATAACCTCAGGGGCGATAGGTACTTCTTCTTCAAGCTCCTCGGTGCTCTTGGCAGCAGCAACCAAATGACAGGTAACCAGCAATGCCTCCGGCGAGCTGACCAGTTTCACGCCATCCGGAAGTTCAATATCGCCAGCGTGCAAAGCGTCGCCAATATCTACTTCTTTGACCGAAACAACAATGGATTCCGGAATATTGGTTACTCTGCACTCCACTTCCAAATGGTCTGTATGCACCTCAATAATACCACTCTGATGTGTGCCCTTGGCAGTACCTTTAAGCTCAATAGGAACCGTCACCTTAACCTCTTCGGTCACGTCGACCCGCATCAGATCCGCATGAATGATATTTTTGCCCAGATGGTCGTATTGTAACTCTTTGACAATAATCTTTTCTTTGGCTTTGCCAATTTTTACATCTATCAGCCGAAGCCCGTGATGCAGTCCTTCGACAAAGTTGTGCGTATCCAATGAGATAGCGACCGGATCTTTTTTATGCCCGTATACAATAGCGGGTATTCGGCCCTGTTTACGAACCTTCTCCGCCGCTTTTGAGCCGGTCTGTTCCCGAATTTCTGCGACTAATTGCAATTCTTTTCCCATAATCTGCTCACCTGTAAACCCAAACGCAACTTGTTTTATCTTAACTAACTAAACAAACTACTAACCGATTCATTTCTGTGAATTCTCTTTATCGCCTCGCCCAACATAGCAGCCACACTTAAGACTTTGATACTGCCAAGTTCTTTGGCCTGCCCGCTCAGTGGTATCGTGTCGGTAACTACTATTTCATCAACCGGTGCTTTGGCCAACCTGTCTAATGCTTTTTCAGCAAAAATACCATGTGTCGCACCGATATATATATTTTTTGCTCCTCGCTGCTCAAGTAATTCGGCCGCACTACATACCGTCCCTGCAGTAGCAATAATATCGTCACACATCAGGACATTTTTCCCTTCAACCTCTCCGATTATCTCATAAGCCTTCACTTCTCTGCCGCTGATCCGCCTCTTGTGCACAATCGCCAGTTCTCCTCCCAAGTGAGACGCATATAAGGCTGCGGTCTTAATGTTACCGACATCGGGTGAGACCACGGTCAAATCGGGTATTTTCTTATCCTTGAAATACTTGCTCAACACCAGTTCGCCGGTTAAGTGGTCCACGGGTATATCAAAAAACCCCTGGAGCTGATGTGCGTGCAGGTCTATAGCCAAGACCCTGTTAGCACCGGCGACAGTGATAAGGTTTGCCACAAGCTTGGCAGTAATTGGCACTCGCCCCTCGTCCTTTCTGTCCTGACGGGCATATCCGAAGTAAGGGGTAACCGCGGTGATACGCATGGCACTGGCCCTTCGCAGACAATCCAGATAAATCAAAAGCTCTACCAAATTCTCATCAACGGGGCTGCATGTTGACTGTACAACAAAACAATCCCTTCCACGGACGTCATCCTCTATTCTGATTACCTTCTCCCCATCCGGAAATTTGTCGACATTTGCGCCTCCGAGTGGGATACCCAAATACTTACAAACTGCGACAGCCAATGCCGGATTACCGCTGCCGGAGAATATCTTCAGGTTATCATTCAGAAACATTCTTATCCGCCTTCCCGCCCAACTCGTTTACACTTTCCTGTGAAACTACTATCCCTGCGTTTATATTCAAGCCATCCTTCAACACAAGCGGTGCTACGAGTATCGCGCCCGACCCTACATAGCAATCATTGCCTATAGTTGTTCGGCTGACCTTTTTGCCGTCGAAATTAACCGTTATCGCACCAGCGCCGATGTCCACATTCCGTCCTATGGTAGCATCACCGACATAACTGTGGTGCCGTGCCTGCACCTTGTCGGCCAAAGTTGAATTTTTAACTTCCGTAAAGACCCCCAACACAACGTCGTTTTCCAGAATGGTTCCATCTCTGACATAAGCGAAAGGCCCGATTCGACAATTCTGGCCGATTTTGACTTCGCCGTGAATACAAGTGAAAGGCTCAATCACGGTATCCTGTCCGATTTTTGCCCTCGCATCGATCCAGGTATTATCCGGGTCAACGATTGTGACACCGTGGTCCATCAATTCCTGCTGAACCCTGCGTTGCATAATCTTGCTGGCTACGCTAAGTTCTGCTCTGCTGTTGACGCCCATTGCCTCATCCGGTCGGACCGCTGTAACCGCCACAACTTTATGGCCGGTCGCAATGATACTGGAGAACGCATCCGTCAGGTAATACTCTTTCTTGATGTTATCAGGCTTGAGCTGCCCCAGTGCTTCGTAAAGAACTTTATTATCAAAGAGATAATAGCTCGGATTAACTTCGTTGATACCCAATTGTTCCCTGGTGCATTCGGTATCTTCCACAATGCCCTGGATGTTGCCGTATTTATCTCGGATTATCCGTCCATAGCCAGTCGGGTCGTCCAGCACCGCCGTAGCCAATGTGGCTGCTGACTGCTCCATACTGTGTTTTCCTATAAGCGTGCTGAGCGTTTCCGTTCTGACCAATGGCCCATCACCGCAGAGTACCAAGGTTTCACCTTCAAAGTCCGCCAGATGTTCCCTGCAGCACAAGACGGCGTGGCCGGTTCCCTTTTGCTCTTGCTGGTAAATCCACACAACATCTTGAGCCTGACTGAACCGTTCTTTTACCTGCTCGGCACCGAAGCCGACCACAACGTATATTTTCGCGACGCCAACCTCACGACAGGCATCTAGCACATAGGCCAGCATAGGTCGGCCGCATACTTCATGCAGGACCTTCGGCAGCTGGGTATTCATTCTCTGGCTCACTCCGCCGCCCAGTATTATAGCTACTCTTTCGGCCACCGATTATTCCTCGACTTTATGCCTTTAGTTTCTCAAAGCTACCCGGCCAGGACTCGAACCTGGAATATGGGCACCAAAAGCCCATGTGTTGCCAATTACACCACCGGGTATTTAAACACAAAACGAAAAGATAAAAACCGTAGAATTATTTATCTTTAGGTTTTTTGCCTTTAAGCTTTTCACTTTCTATCTGTCACGGAGACCGTCCTGTACGGCCCGGCTTGGCTCTGCCGGAGGCTTGAGTCAACCACGCCGTGATGCTGTTGACCCCACAATGAGTCTACCCCGTGCGACAGAGCAAAATTTACAATTTCGAAACTATAGCTGATTCGCACCAGCTAATCAACCTTTTTTTTCTTTTTTAGGGGAAATCTTCGGGTAGAATGAAAGCCACAATTTATAGCGGAGAAGCACTGAAATGACAAAAATGCAAATAATAGCGAAAACCGTCCTCGTCGTCCTGGGCATCCATGCTGTTGTAACCTTGTATAGCTTTTATCCAGGCATATATGTGTACCGGCCGGAGGGGCCTTCTATAATGCAGGAGGTTATTTCGCTCTCGTTTTATGCAGTTTTAGCCGGATTTATCGTTTACTTTGCAATCTTCAACAACGATGGCTTGTCTAAATGGATGGCTGGAGCAGGAGAGGAGTTTGAGCCCCAAAACCAGGCAGTGTGGCTGGTGAAATCACTTCGCGTCGGATTAGTCTTCGCCGGTCTGATGCTACTATCCGGGTCTATCTCCACCATAGTGAAGATTCCAAAGATATTCTTTCTAATCCGCCCCGCCATCAACGACATAATCATATCCAAGAGCGTGCCAAGCATCCTCAAGCTATCCTATTCAGAGTGGTATAGAAATATATACGGCATCTTAAAGGCGATATTGGCCTTTTATCTTATCTGCGGCGCGCCGCATTATATCCGCTGGCAACTGGAACATACTCGGATCGGAGAACCCAAAATCGAACAGGCTAAACTCGCAGACTCCTCCATTAGCAACTTAGAAAGGGAAGAAAATGAATAAAATGCATACACTGGCGAAAATCATGTTGTCCGGTATGGGGATATTCTTCGCCATACGCCTAATTTCCTATATACCTACCCCTATATCGCTGGCATTGACGAGGCCTTCGGAAACACCAATATTAACGGCTACGTTCTCAATTGTTTTTCAAGCAATATGTTTGGCGGTGCTGCTATACATATTCCTTTATAAAGGTGAACAGTTCGCCGAAAAGATTGTGGGGACAAGTGAAGTTTCTGAGCCGGTTTCGCAAATCCAATGGCTGCCCGTTGCCTTTCGGCTGATTTCTATGGCCGCAGGTTTATACAGTCTCATCATCCTTTTATGGCAAATGACCTATACGCTAATGAGTTATGCGATGCTTAAAGCTCGGTCTGTGGCAGGATACAAAACAATATATACTCCACCATTTCTGAGTGTTGAAAAAGTCTTACCCTGGCTGATTATGCTGACAATCGGGATTTATCTGGTCTGTGGCGCGCCACATTTCGTCCGCTGGCAGGTGAAAAAGACTCTCGAATTATGCAAACAACTGCCGGAAATCAAAGAGAAGCAATAGTCGATTTATTCGAGCCTGCGACGGGGAAGTTAGAGTTATATGTTAAATCCTTTAATCGCCGAAATCATCGACCAAGTCAATAAGGTTGCCACAGGCAGCTCTCAGCAAAGTATAAAACTGTGTGCTTAGATACCGCTTAAATCCACCCAATTTTATTTTTGTGCAATGAAAGGGGGGGCTCCGGCGTCTACACAAGTGTATGCAATTTATATTTTACTGACAAAAGATTGTTTTAAGATGAAAGGGACACGAAAATGAAAAAGCTACATTTACTAATTTTGGCAGGTTTGATTGTTGCTTGCGTATCGGTATACGCGATTGCTCAGCCCAGAGGCGGGCGTAGCTACGGAGCCAACAGGATGCAGGGCGGCAGGCCCGGCATGCAGGCCGAGCCCGGGGTCGAGATGATTCTTAGACTAAAAGAACAGCTCGACCTTACTGAGGGACAGGTCTCGAAATTAGAGGCTATCGAGGTTGAAGTCAAAGCCAGCAACGAGGCTGTCCAGGCCAAGAGAAATGCCCTCCAGGAAGCAGTACAATCCAAAGCTATAGAAAATGTGATTCGTCCTATAGCGACCGAGCTTGGTAAGGCACTGGGTGATCAGGCAGTTCTCCAGGTAAGCTCCAAAACCAAACTCGACGGGATTTTAACATCTGCCCAAAAAGTAAAGCTGGAAGAACTAAGACGGCCGCGAGGCATGAACAGAGATGAGCAAGGCCAGGGCCGGAGAGGCCGGGGCGACTCTGCCGGGGCATGGACTCCAGAGGCAGCATTTGCGAGGATTGACTCTGATGGAGACGGTTCCATCAGTCCTGATGAGTACACGTCTCATATAGAGCAAATGAGAGAGCGTATCGGCGGCGAAGGCCTAAGAGAACGTGGAGGGTCAAGAGGCCAATTGGGACGAAGGCCCAGATGACCTTCGCAAGGAATCCGCCGATTAATAAGTTGTTTTTAGATCGGGGTTTTTCAGCCTGTTGAATGCAAAAGTATCGCTACTGCGGACAGTTGGGACTTGTGGCGGATAATGACAGTGGGTGTTTTGGAAGTACGCAAGGAAACAAAAAAGAACCGGCAAAAGATTTATCCGATTCGACTGGATTTACTCTTATTTGCCTCATGCGTGCTGTCAACCCAGCCAGTTCCCAACTGCCCGCAGGCTGCATAAATCCTCTGGCCTCTTTTGAATCGAACGGTAGTTTCGAGGTCTGCC
>Ga0315553_10003741_pt1 | contig 11701 bp, 10 predicted proteins | sample SalMarSW160140MG_FD_203099 | JGI IMG/M metagenome (GOLD analysis project Ga0315553, IMG submission 203099) | Salt marsh sediment microbial communities from the Plum Island Ecosystem LTER, Massachusetts, United States - Salt Marsh Sediment SW1601-40 ... | reverse complement strand
GGATGGTGACTGCGCCAACTGGCGCGACTATCACGATCCCGAGGACGTGGAGAGCGAGCTGTACATGGCCATGAATGGCACCGGCCCGTACAAGTTCGATCACTGGACCCCGGGTGAGGAGATCGTGCTGGTGCGCAACGATGACTACTGGATGACCGAGCCGCTGTGGGAAGGTGCACCAACTGGTCCTGCGGTCTTGGAGCGCGCTGTCTGGAAGTACATCGAAGAGTGGGGCACCCGCTATGCTGCGTTTGAGGCGCAGGATTGCGATCAGATGTACGTGCCCAGGCAGTACGTCAGCCAGGCTGACGAACTGGTGAGGGAGCAGTGGGACGCCATCGACGTGTCGGATCCCAGCACGATGACGGTTCTCAACGAGAGTGGCATTGCGTGCTCCTTCATCAACCTTCTGCAAGTGTCTTCAGCCGACGTGTTCTTCAACCAGGACGTGAACGTGGAGGGAGGCAACGCCTATCTGGGCAGCGGTGAGCTGGACGGGAACGGGATCCCGCCTGACTTCTTCGCGGACGAGCATGTGCGTAAGGCCTTCAACTACTGCTTCGATTTCCAGACCTTCATTGACGAGGCGTGGCTGGGCGAGGCCACCCAGCGCAGAGGCCCCATCATCTCGGGGATCCTGGGCTACAACCCGGACCAGGAGGTGTTCACCTACGATCTGGCCAAGTGCGAGGAGGAGTTCAAGCTGGCTTGGGATGGTGCGCTGTGGGACACGGGCTTCTACCTCATAGCGGTCTATAACGGTGGGAACGACCAGAGGCGGACGGCGGCGGAGATCATCGAGGCCAATGTCGAGAGCATCAACGACAACTTCTCCATCTCGGTGCTGGATGTGCCGTTCGCGACGATGCTGGATGAGACGGTTGCCGGCCGGTTGCCGCTGTTCATCATCGGGTGGATCGAGGACTATCACCACCCGCACAACTGGGTGGTCCCGTACATGAGTTCCTCGGGCACCTGGGCTCAGTTCCAGACTCTGCCCCAGGAGCAGTACGACCGGTACGATGCGAAGATCGCGGAGTGCTTGGTGCTGCCCTTCGGGCCTGACGCGGAGGCGTGCTACTTTGAGTTGCAGTCCATGGCCGTCGAGGATGTCCTTGACATCTTTATGACCCAGGCCCTGGGCCGGATGTACTTCCAGGACTGGGTGCAGGGCTTCTACTTCAACCCGATCTATCCGACACAGCAGTGGATATATCGGTACTCGAAGGGGTACTAGACCCAACGCCCCTTGCGAGAGTACTCGGGCAAGGACCGGGCTATCCCGGTCCTTGCCCTCGGTCCCCAATCATGGTCTCGTGGCAGCTCGCGGACAGAGCCGCGCCGGTCGCAATGGACACGCAGGGAGCTTCGCGAGGCTGCGTTCTATCGTTGGGCAGGCGAGACTGCTTTCGCACTGCGGTATCGCGCAAGGCAGGGAGATTGAGAAATGGTAGCATATATCATCCGCAGATTGCTGATCCTGCCGATCATCATCTTTGGGGTGACTATACTGATCTTCGGGATGATGTCATTCCTGGACCCTGGGCAGCGGGCGAGCCTGTACGTGGCGGCCATTCCTCGGGGCGCTGGCGAGCTCGATGAGATCATCGAGAAGTACGGCCTGGATGACCCGATCTACATGCAGTACTTCCGGTGGCTGAATGGGGTCTTGCACGGGGATCTAGGGTTCTCGAGGACTGGCCACGCGCCGGTGCTGGGCACCATCAAGAGGTATGTTCCAGCGTCGTTCGAGCTGGCGCTGTGGGCTGCTGTGCCCTTAGTGTGGATAGGGATACAGCTAGGGGTGATATCGGCGCTGAATCATAACAAGGCGATCGACCAAATCTTGCGGGTTTTCGCCATCGTAGGGTGGTCATTTCCCACGTTCGTGTTTGGCTTGCTGGTGTTGATGATCTTCTATGCGAAGCTACAGTGGTTTCCGGCGGGGAGGTTATCGGACTGGGCGAACCAGGTAGTGCTATCAGCGGAGTTCACGCGGTACACGGGGATGAACACGTTAGATTCGTTGCTGAACCTGAGGCTGGACATCTTCTGGGACGCGATGAGGCACTTGATACTACCGATCATAACCCTGTCGTACGTACAGTGGGCACTGATTCTGCGGGTGACGAGGTCATCGATGCTGGAGGTGTTGAGGGCGGACTACGTGACCACGGCGAGGTCGAAGGGGTTGGCCGAGCGGGTGGTGATCGACAAACATGCGAAGCCGAACGCGTTGATACCGGTAGCCACGGTAGGCGGGTTGGTGATGATCTGGATGATGAGCGGTGTAGTGATCACAGAGACGGTGTTCAACTACCGAGGCTTGGGGTGGTGGGTGGCGACGTCGGCGGGGCAGTTGGACGTGATCTCGGTGCTGGGTTTCTCTCTGTTCTACGCCATACTGGTGGTCTTTGGGAACCTGGTAGTGGACGTGCTGTACGCGTATCTGGACCCACGAGTGAGGCTGGAGTAGGGGGTAGCGATGACGACGTTCGAGGATGCAGAGAGCACCATTGCCCAGGATACGGAGGGGGGAGCGGGGAACTTCGTTCGCAACCTGGCGCTCAGCGTGCGGCATCCTCCTAAGGTGATCGTGAGGATGTTGAAGAACCCGGTATCGCTGACGGGGATCATATTGGTGTTGGCGTTCGTAGGGATAGCGATCCTGGCGCCGGTGTTGGCGCCTCCGGAGAGACCAGCGGAGCCATACAGGATACCGAGGGATGGGTACCTGGCGGAACCCAAGCCGCCGAGTGCGGAGCACCCCTTCGGGACCACAGAGGGGCAGTATGACATCTACTACGGGGTGATCTGGGGTACGAGGACGGCGTTCCGGGTAGGGGTGCTGATCACGGTCGCGACGATCATCATCGGGTTGCTGGTAGGGACGATGTCGGGGTACTTCGGGGGCTGGGTAGACGAGGGGCTGATGAGGGTGGTGGACATCTTCATGGGCTTCCCGTTCCTGCTGGCTGCGATCACCTTGGCGGCGGTGCTGGGGTCGAGTCCGAGGTTCGACCGGATCACGACGGGGATGATCGCCTTGATCGTGTTTGGATGGACGACGTATGCGAGGTTGTTGAGAGGGGACATCCAGTCGGTGAAGGAGAGGGACTACGTGATGGCGGCGAGGACGTTGGGGGCGAGTCACCAACGGATCATGATGAGGCACGTGATACCGAACTCGATCTTCCCAACGTTGGTGGTAGCGTCGATGGACATAGGATCGTACGTGTTGAACTTTGCGGCGTTGAGCTTTCTGGGGTTGGGAGCGGAGCCAGGGTATGCGGACTGGGGGCAGTTGATCAGCTTCGCGAGGAACTGGATGCCGAGTCTATTCGACTACTGGTACATCATCGTGTATCCAGGGATAGCGATACTGCTGTTCGTGCTGGGATGGAATCTGATCGGGGATGCGTTCAGGGACATACTAGACCCGAAGCTGGCGAAAAGCAGGCGATAGTTGGCGATTGTGGGTAGGACCAAAGCTGTGTGAAGTTGCCTGACACAGCAACATCTAGTATATTCCAGGAGGCGGGCCACCAGATGTCCCGCCTCTTGCACTTCATGGCGGGGTTCGTTTGCCTCGTCTCCCAACTTGGGACAAACGAGCGGTACGTGTGGCCTTTGTGCTGTGGGCTACAGCAGGTCGTGACCATCAGACCGCCGGCAATCTGATGGGTCATCGCCCGGTGCGCCATGCGGCCGAGTAGCAGGCTGCGCTGCGGAGGTCGTTTGCGAGAGAAAGACAACCAGGCGCGCTCATCGGAGAAGGTGAAGGACGTCCACGAACTCCTCATTGGTGAGTATGGACATCACCCGTGGAAACCGCATCGGGACCCGTTGAGTGAACTGGTGCGTACTATTCTCTCGCAGAGCACCTCGGACGTAAACAGCAATCGAGCTTTCTCTCGCTTGCGGGACAGGTTTCCTGCCTGGGAGGACGTGCTGCGTGGTGACTTGGAGGAGACGATCGAGGCTATAAGGTCCGGAGGGTTGGGGCGCATCAAGGCGCCGCGTATCAAGGGGGCGCTGGAGGCAATCCTGGGGGAAAGGGGTGATCTCGACCTGAGCTTTCTCCAGGAGATGGACGTCCACGAGGCGAAGGCATGGTTGGAGTCTCTGGAGGGTGTCGGGCCCAAGACAGCGGCCTGCGTGCTCTTGTTCTCGCTGGGCAGGCCGGTGCTTCCCGTAGATACGCACGTGCTGAGGGTCAGCCGACGAGTGGGGCTTATTGAATCCGGTACCTCGGCCGAGAAGGCCCACGAGATACTCGGTGGTATGGTCTCTGACGGTGCGGTGTACGACTTTCACGTGAACATGGTGGCCCACGGTCGGCGGGTGTGCCACGCCCAGCGACCAGGTTGCGATGTCTGCGTGATTGCTCGACTTTGTGACTACTTGCACAAAGGGCGATGAAGAAGGAACAAGGTCAGATCAGGACAAGACATGCGCTGTTGCTGTACCGGCGGCTAGTGAGCTACTATCGGGGCCCCTGCCTTTGGCTGCTGCTGGTTTCGGTGGTCCTGTTGGTCTGGGATCACCCTTTGCTCCGGGTACTGCGATTGCCCGTGGTGATGACTCTCCTCCTATCCGTGATCCTGCTTCTCCTGACCTTCGTCATGAGTAGGCTGGCCTACGTTCAGTGCGGCGAGGATGGGATGCTTATCCACCTGCCGTTGTATCGTTTCCATGTGCTCTATGACTCCATCGTTCAGACTCGCACTGCCTCCCTGGCCACGCTGTATCCCCCATCAAGGCAGCCTTTCTCTTCGCGCAACTTCCTCAGGCCTCTTTGGCAGACGCCTGCGCTGGTGGTGCACGTGGAGCTGCTGCCGAAGTCGAGACAGCAGTTGAGGCTGTGGATGGATAGCCGAATGCTCCTCAGGAGCGCCCTCGTCTTGCTGGTAGAGGATCACCGGGCGCTGCGAAGTCAGATAGAGGAAGCCATGATTCGCTGGAGGATTCGCAAGGGGGAGTCCGAGAGACGACTATAGAAGGCGAAGTCGGGCGCTGGCACGTTGGTGCGCACTAGGCTACCACAATCTGAGAGCCCTGTGGTGTCTTGAACACGTCGATGCGCACAGGGAAGGAGTCCTTCAGTTCCTCGATGTGGGTGATCACCAGGATACGCTCGAAGTCGTCCTGTATCGAGCCGATGGCCTCTACTAGCCGCTCCCGGCCCTGGGCGTCCTGGGTGCCGAAGCCCTCGTCCACGATGAGCGTCTGGAGCCTCGCTCCGGCGCGCCGCGCCAGTAGCTTGGCCAGCGCCACGCGGATCGCGAAGTTGATGCGGAAGGCCTCGCCACCGGAGAAGAGGTCGTAGCTGCGGGGACCGAGTTCGTCCGCCACCTCTATGTCCAGGGTCTCCACCGTCTTGCCCTTGAGGGTTTCGCGCTGGCTCATCAGCCGGACGTGCAGCCTGCCGTCGGTCATTCGAGCCAGGAGGCGATTGGCCTCCTCCTCGATCTCCGGTATGGTGGCTTCGATGATCATGGCCTGGACGCCCTTCTTGCCGAAGGCGACTCGTAGTTCATCGTAGACGCCCTTTTCCTCTTGCGCTTGTCGCTCCTCCCGGGACCTTTCCTCCTTCTCCTTGTCGAGATAGGAGAGGTGGGCCAGTTTCTGCCTGACCGCACCAAGGCGGAGTTGTGCATCGGCGTCCTGCAACTGGAGCTGCTCCACGAGGCGTGCCTGCTCGTCAAGGTCGCGTGTGGTGACCTCCAGATCGGCTACCTGTGCGTTCAAGGCGCTCTTCTTGGTTCTGAGGTCCTCAAGCTCCTGATCGAGGCCCTTGGCTTGTTGCTCGCGCTCATCCAGCCTGAGCGTCTCCGCCTTCAAGCGCTCTCCGGCGGCGTCGAGCTCTTTCTTGGCCTGCTCGAATCGAGCTGTCTCGGCCAACGTCTGGCGTATCTTCTCGTGCTCCTGTACGTCGTAGCCCAGGGAGGCGAGCTGTCGCTCCAGTTCTGAAAGGCTCTCCCTCTCCTCGGGTGCGAATTCTTCCCTCTCCAACTGCTCGTCCAGGAAGGCCAGTCTGGCTCTGGCCTGCTCGAGTTCGTGCTTGGCCGCCAGTGTCTCCTCCAGCCTCTGGGCCAACGCGCTTTTCTCACCCCGTAGCGATGCGAGGGTCGCCAGCTCTGCGTCACATGCCTCTCTGGCGTGGCGGGTGTCCTCAAGAGACTCGCTCAGACGTCGGATAGAGGTGGCGTTGAGCCGGTAGGAGTCCCCCTTTTCCCTGCCCGCCCCGGCATAGTTGTCCTCGATGTGCTTTCTTTCCTCTTCTTGAAGCTCCGACCCGCACAGGGGACAAGAGGCTTCCGCCTCCTGGAGCAGATTCAGCTTCTCCTTGAGGAGGTCCATCTCAGACTTCAGTTGTTCGTTCTGGGCGCGCAGGGTAGCTATCTCGTTCGATAACCGCTGCTCAGAAAGGAGCAGGCTCTCCCGCTCTTCCTCCCTCGAGGTCAGTTGTGCCAGCTCGATGCGGACTACTTCCAGCCTGGCCTCCACCGCTTCTGCACGGTTGACTTTGTCCTCCAGACTGCGAGCGCTGCTCGAGTGTCGCTCTCGCTCGACGAGAAGCTTGCTTCGGGCTCCCTCGACGGCCCTGCGCAGCTCGGCTTTCTGTTCGTTGAGACTCATGTGCTGGCTCAGCTTGCGAGAGAGCTGCTCATTGATCTGTCGGGCGGCCAGGAGAGAGCTATAGCCGTCTTCGATGCCGGCCGCCTCCGAGATGATGCTTTGATAATCGGATATCCTTTCTCTTGTCTGGTCCAGCTCGGCGTTCACACGCTTCAGTTGGGAGTGCTTGCGCTCCTGCTCGTCTTCCACTTGCCGAAGCTGGTCCCTCCTGAGCTCGAGTTCCTTTCCTTGTTCGCGGAGGGTTCGGAGGCGGTCCTCTTGGGTCCTCAGGCTAGCGCCTACGCCGTGAGCGACCCCCTCCGCTTCTTTCAGTTCCGACTTGTACTCCGTTCTGTGAGCCAGTTCTCGCTCTATCTCCGCAAGACTAGCCCGGACCTGAGACAGTTTAAGCTCCAGTCCCCTGGCTCGCTCCTTGGACCTCTGTTCCAGTCTGTCGTACTGGCTGAGGTCTAGTATCTCCCCCAGTATGCGCTTCCGCTCAGCGGGGGGGTGCGCCGTGAACTCATCGGCGCGACCTTGCAGGAGAAAGGCGGAGTTGATGAAGGTCTCATACTCCATGTGCAGCGTCTCGGTGATGGCGGCCTGACTCTGACGGACGGTGTTGCCCGTCAGCGAGCGGGACTGTCCGTCGTCCAGAATCTGGAACTCGAGTGTCGTCCGACCCTTGGTCCCGTTCTTCTGTCGCTGGCGCAGCACTCGAAAGTGATTGTCCGCGAGGAGGAACTCGAGCTCCACTTCCATGTCTGCTGCCCCCAAATGGACCAAGTCGTCGTCTCGGTGGGCACGCGCCTTTCCCCAGAGCGCCCAGGTCATGGCGTCGATGATGGCCGACTTGCCGTGGCCGTTGTCGCCGGCGAGACAGGCTAGATGGATGCCGGAGAAATCCAGCGAAGAGACCTGCTCGCCGTAGCACATGAAGTTTCGCATGCTCAACTTGAGAGGTATCATGCTGAGGGCTCCTCCCCGTCGTCCTGACCTTGGGTGCTGTGCGCCGTGTTTATCATACCACCCCTCGCCGTAGGCCTCAACCGCGCGGTGAGTCTCGTGGCCGCAGTCTGACACCTTTCCAATTGCCGTGGCGGCCTACGGGGTGATCTGCTATAATCTGGAACAGCAGGGCAAGGAGGAAGGAGAATGGTCTCGGAGGCAGAACTGGAGGGGCGCAGACAGCGAGCTGCGCGAATGATCCTGGAGGGCGGGATCGTAACTCCGGCACTGGGAGATGACGCGGCTGAGGCGCTGCTGCATTGGGCATTGTCTCGGGTGGACAAGTGCGCCTTTGCCACCGGCGACATGGCGGACGACCAGGCCGACAGGTACGTCTCAGAGGGCGTGAGCAAGGTGCGGCGGTTGATGGGGATGGTCAACCATCTCGTGGAGGAGTACTACGAGGTGGGGCATGTTGAAGTGGTGGAGGAGTTGACGAAGCTGTTGTCCGCCGCTATGGAATGACACCATCGCGCTTTGGACTGGGATGAGAGAGCAGGGAGGTAGTGATGACGAAGCTGGAGACCATAGAGGGCATCGGACCTGTGTATGCCAAGCAGTTGAGGAAGGCTGGAGTCGCCACCGTGGAGGCGTTGCTGGCCCAGGGGGCGACGCCAGGAGGCCGCCAGCAGATGGAGGAGAGGGCGGGCATCGGCCACGCTTTGATCCTGGAGTGGGTGAACCTGGCTGATCTGATGCGCATCAAGGGGATCGGCGAGGAGTACTCAGATCTGTTGGAGGAAGCGGGCGTAGACACGGTCAGGGAGTTGCGCAATCGTGTGCCCGAGCATCTCTACGAGGCGTTGGTCAGGACCAACGAGGCCAAGAGCCTGGTACGCAGGCTCCCCACTCTGGAGATGGTACGGGATTGGGTCCAGCAGGCCAAGAGGCTGCCTCCGAAGGTCGCCTACTAGCCTCTGACCAGTTGCTTCATCGCCAGCATCTGCTCGGACGTGCATAGATCGCTGCGGCAGTGATCTGTCTGGCACTGCGGGTGTGGCTTTGCCTTGGCCTATTGGGGCGGCCCGCTGGACGTGTGCCGTGAGTTGTGTCGCGGCTCTTGGAGGATAGAAACCGTCGGTGGGCGTCAACATCGCCCGCCGATTGCTATACACTCCGCTCCGGTTCGCTGGTGGCCAGCGACGGACTCGACGATGTACCTTCGACCGCAGCTTTCCATCTCTCGACCTCGCCCTGCATCTCCTGAGCGCTGCGGTGAGTGGCCTCACTCTTGGTCCCTAGCATCTCGGCCAGCTCCTCGGTCCGTGCGTCGGGGTCAAGTCTTTCCAGTGAGGTGATGGTGCGGCCGGATCGGACGGCCTTGGCGACCCGATAGTGAGTGTCACCGAAGGCGGCGATCTGGGGTAGATGGGTGACACACAGAACCTGGTGATCTCTGGCCAAGGCCCAGAGCTTGCGCCCCACCACGTTGCCGGCCCGGCCCCCCAGACCCGCGTCTATCTCGTCAAAGATGAGGACCGGTACTTCGTCCGCGGCGGACAGGACAGTCTTCATGGCCAGCATCAGTCGCGCTGTCTCGCCCCCTGAGGCAATCTTGGCCAAGGGCTTGAGGGGCTCTCCCACGTTGGGCGAGATCAAGAACTCCACCTGGTCAATCCCTGTGGAATCGAAGGCGTAGTGCTTTCCGCCTACCTCGACCCCTCTGTCGCGTTCTCTCCGCGTCAGGGATACTTGGAAATGGGCCTTCTCCATGCCCAGTTCCTTCAACTCCTCTTCCATGGCCTGGGCGAGCGCTTCGGAGGTGCGTTGGCGGACCCCGGAGAGCTGGCCGGCGAGTTCACCGATCTCGGTGAGCAACGCCCCTTCGCGAGCGCTCAGTTCGGCCACGCGCTCTTCACTGTGGGATAGTCCCTCCAACTCCTGCGTTGCCGACTCTGCGAAGGCGAGGATCTCTGCTGCGGAGTCACCATACTTACGCTTCATGTTGTGCAAGAGACCAAGGCGTTCCTCGACCATCTCCTGCCGGCTGGGATCGTACTCTATCTCCTCGGCGTAGGAGCGCAGCGCCGTCGCGATTTCGCCCAACTGGTCGGTGATTTCTTCTACGCTGGTTCGGTGTTCCTTCAGTCTTGGGTCCAGCCCGGCGAGTTCGGCCAGGTCTTCGGCGACTTCCCCGAGGTGATCGAGGACGGAGTCCTCCAGCCCGTCACCCTCGCTGAGGGTCTTGTAGATCGAGTCGGCTTGGCTGATCAGCCGCTCAGCGTTGCTCAGAATGGTGAGCTCAGCAGACAGTTCCGCTTCTTCTCCTGGCTGAAGCTTCGCCGCCTGGATCTCCTCTACCTGGAACTGGAGCAGGTCGGTCCTGCGTGCCAGTTCTCGCTCGTCCTGTTGGAGCGCCTTCAGCTCCGTGCGGACTCCTTGGAGGGCATGCACTCTGTCCGCCACCTGCCTGCGCAGGGCCAACGTCCCGGCGTACCGGTCCAGAAAGTCCACGTGCTGGTGCACGCGCAGGAGCGAGAGATGCTCTCCCTGGTTGTGGATGTCCACCAGTCTCTGGCCGACGTCCCTCAGTAGGCCAAGGGTGACCAGCCGTCCGTTGACACGGCAGACGTTGCGGCCTTTGCGGTTGATCTCCCGGGTCAGGATGAGAGCATCCTGCTCCTGTTCGTCCAGCCCGTGCTCCTGTAGCAGCGGAAGCAGACGCTGCTGGTACAGGGTTTGCGGTGGTGAGAAGGAGCCTTCGATGACCGCTTGTTCGGCGCCGGCTCGGATATAGTCCGTTTCGGCCCTGCCGCCGAGCAGGGTGCTCACGGCATCGATGATGATAGACTTGCCAGCTCCCGTTTCGCCGGTAAGGGCATTGAAGCCCGCTGAGAGGCGGAGCTCCAGGCGTTCGATGATAGCGAAGTTGCCAACGGTCAAATAGGCGAGCAAGCGTCCCCCCAGGAGCCGCCGACTCAGCGCAGGCGTGTCACGGCCACCGCTGCGGCGACGATCGGGTATAACCAGTAGAAGGGGTTGAGCAGAAAGCCCGGCATCAGGAGCAGCGCTATCCCGCCGTACCTGAAGGCGGCCACGCACAGTGTGCCCCCGATGGAGCCTACGAGAACGGACAGAGCGGCGATGACCTGCAAGCCCCTACCCCTCTTGTAGTCCGCTGCCCGGCCGATGGCCTCGCCGATGATGGCTCCGGCCGCCATAGCCAGCAAGAATGACAGGAACATCACAGGAACGAATAGGGGAAGGATCTCCGCGACCACCGCGCACAGCAGAGAAACCCCGGTGCCGGCACCCAGCGCTCGCAAGTAGTAGGTGGCCGGGACGTCATAGGTGGGCACCTTCTTCAGTTGGGCACACTGTGGACAGCGCAACCCTACAGGGTGGCGCACCGCACATTCGGCGCAGATGGGCTGGCCGCACTTGCCACAACGCAGCAAGGTCTCCCGGTTGGGGTGATTGACGCAATACATGGACTCAGGCATGACTACTGCTTCAGTCTCTCCAGCAAGTTGTGCCCGAAGTAGTTGGTGGGCTGCGTCCTGACCAGTCTGCACCGGTGAGGGCTCAAGGTGACCAGTACCCGATCTCCGTCTTCCAGCTCCGTTTCGATCTGGCCATCGATGGTGAGGACGGCTGGATACTCGGTGGACAGACGGATCTCGATGGCAGACTCTGGAGGGAGGACCAGTGACCGCCCGAGGGCTCTGTGAGGAGCGATGGGTGTGAGCAGGATGTCACTCAGCCGAGGGTGGAGGATAGGGCCTCCGGCGGCCAGGGAGTAGGCGGTCGAGCCTGTGGGCGTGGCTACGATGAGCCCGTCGGCCACGTAGTCGGAAAAGTCCTCGCCATCGACGTAGGCTGCCAGGCGCACCACTCGCGAGATGGTGCCGTGTCCCACGACGACGTCGTTGAGGGCTTCGCGCGACTCTTCGATCGAGCCACGGCGGTGAAGCTCGGCATGGAGCATGATCCGCTCCTCGAGCCAGTACTCGCCCGATAGGACCGTATCCATGACCCGCACCGCTTCGTCCGGCTGGACCTCAGCCAGAAAGCCGAAACGGCCCAGGTTGACACTGAGAATGGGTGTGCCGTCGAGCATGGCCAGTCTGGC
>Ga0315553_10003738_pt1 | contig 11703 bp, 10 predicted proteins | sample SalMarSW160140MG_FD_203099 | JGI IMG/M metagenome (GOLD analysis project Ga0315553, IMG submission 203099) | Salt marsh sediment microbial communities from the Plum Island Ecosystem LTER, Massachusetts, United States - Salt Marsh Sediment SW1601-40 ... | reverse complement strand
CGATCTCGGTGGGAGTCACCGCGGTGATGGCGAGGCAGTAGCAGACGGCGGAGTTGGCGGCCGAGCCGCGCCCCTGACACAGGATGCCCTGCGCGCGGGCAAAGCTGACGATATCGTGCACGGTGAGGAAGTACGGCGCGTAGTTGAGCTCGCCGATCAGCTTGAGCTCACGCGTTATCAGCGCGTGCACCTTTTCGGGGAGGCCCTCGGGAAAGCGCCAGCGCGCCCCCTCCCAGGTGAGGTCCTCCAGATGCGCCTGCGGGCTCTTGCCAGGCGGCGTGGGCTCGTTGGGATACTCGTAGACGAGCTCGTCCAGAGAGAAGCGGCAGGCGTCTGCGATCTGAAGCGTGCGCGAGACGGCGTCCTCGTAGCCCTTGAACAGGCGGGCCATCTCGCGCGGAGCTTTGAGGTGGCGCTCGGCGTTGGCTTCGAGCTGCAAGCCCGCGTCTGCAATCGTCGTCTTCTCGCGCACGCAGGTCAGCACGTCCTGCAGCGGTCGGCGGTGCGCCGCGTGATAGAGCACGTCGCCGGTGGCGACGAGCGGCGTGGCGCAGCGCTCTGCCAGGGCATGAAGCGCCGCGATGCGCGCCCGATCATGCCCGCGATAGGTGTGGCTCGCCGCCAGATAGAGCGGGCTTTCCCCAAGCGCCGTCTTCACGCGACGCAACGCCTGCTCGAAGCAGTCTTTCTGCTTCGGTTGGTTTGCGCTCTGTTGTTTTCGTTCCCTCCCCCCTTGCGGATAGGCTCGCCGTTTTTCCTCCCTCCCCCTTGACGGGGGAGGGTCGGGGAGGGGGTGGTGCGAAAACCTTTCCCGTGGTGCACACCCCCCACCCTGTCCCTCCCCCACAAGGGGGGAGGGAACGAAAATAGAAGATGTCGCACTCACTCCAGCACGAGGGCCAAACGGAAGAATGGCGGCGGTCGGTGCGGTTGGCACCTCGCGCCAGTTCCAATCGTCGGGGGCAAGCGCGACGAAGATCTGGCCTTGCGCGTGGCTCGCAACGTCGTCGAGACAGAGAGAGCATTCCCCCTTCTTGGCGCGCATCTGACCGAGCGAGATGAGACGCGAAAGACGGCCGTAGGCTTGGCGGTCGCGCGGCAGGCACAGCAAGCTCGGCGCATCCTGCAAATCGAGGCGCGCGCCGACGATGAGCTTTAAGCCCACCTCCTTGGCGGCTGTGTGCGCGCGCACGACGCCTGAAAGCGTGTTGCGGTCGGTGACGGCGATCGCTTCGAGCCCCAGCGCCTTCGCCTGGGCCACAAGCTCCTCGCCATGCGAGGCCCCGCGCAGAAACGAGAAGTTGGTGGTCACCTGCAGCTCGGCGTAACGCGGCACGGCTCGACCTCCCCTCACCCGAACAGCCCGTGCAGGAACCAGGCGGGCTGCTCATCGTCGCGGCCATAAAGCCCCTCGCGAAACACCCAGTAGCCCGCACCTCCCTCGTCCTCGAGACGGTAGTAGTCGCGCGTGCGGCTTGCGTTCGCTCCGATCTCGCGCCACCACTCGGGCGCGATGCGCTCGGGCCCTTGTGCGCGCGCAACGCGGCGCTCGACACGCCGCCAGGTGAAGCGGGCGGGCGGGCCCTCGGGCACCTCGGCAATGACATGGATGGGCTCAGGACGCGCGAGCAGAAAAGGCGGGCGGGACGCGACGGCCCTCGGCGCGGTGTCCTGCGGGGGCGCGTGGAGCGCAGGCCGCGCCGCCTCGGCACGTTCGGGGATGTGGCTCGCATGCGGCTCTAAGCGCATCACCCGTGCAGCCCCCAACCGGTTCGAAAGACGATCGATAAGGCGTGCCCCATCGCCAGGTGCCGCAGCGCCGAGCCGGGGGCCCAGCGCTGCCTGCTCAGCGTCGCGCCGCTCCACATGCAAAGCGGAGAGGACGAGCGCATCGATCCCGAAGCCGGCATCGAGGGAGCCGAGCTTCTCTTTTAAAAGCGCCGTCAGATGCTCGGGCGTGCGGCAGGGAAAGCTAAGACCTGCGCGCGTCTCCGCCACCGAGCCGTCGGCGCGATAAAGCGACAGGCACACGCGACGGGCCCCCAGATTGCGCGCGTCCAGCGCCGCACACAGCTCCTCGCTGAGCCGCGCCGTCTCCGCTTCGAGGCCCTCAGCCGAGACAAGCGGATCGGCGAAAGGACGCTCCACGAAAAGGGCCGACGGCTCGGCGAGCGGCCGGCGGGGCTCCGGCGCGACGCCCAAGGCCTGATCGAGACGCGACAGCACCGCCGCGGCCGTATCGGCTGAGCGGAAGCGGCGCTCCAACGCTGCACGCGGCAGGGCATAGAGCTGGCCGATGCGCCGCAAGCCCAGCCGCTTCAACAGCAGCACGGTTTCAGGCGCGAGGCGCAAGGCTTCGACGGGAAGAGGCGCAAGCCGCGCCTCCGTCTCGCCAGGCGGCGCAATGGTCGCGGGCGAGGGCGCAAAGCGGGCGAGCGCATGGGCAGCACCAAGCGTATCGGCGAGAGCGGCGCGCGCCGTCAGGCGGAAGCGCGCAAGACGCGCGCACAGATCCTCGATGAGACGCGCCTCACCTCCATAAAGATGGGCAACGCCCGTGACATCGATCCACAGCCCGTCCTCACCGTCGGCATGGCGACCCGGCCCATAGCGGCCGCACCAGCGCGCAAGCTTCAAAAGCGCCAAGCGGTCGCGGCGCGGCTCGCTCACGCGCGATAGAAGCGAGGGCAATGCCGCGCGCGCATCCGCGAGCGCTTGGCCCACGCGCACGCCCTCTGCCGCCGCGCGCGCGTTGACGGCGGTGATGCGAATGCCATGGCTCCCCGATTGGACGAGCGCGAGCGCAGCGTCATCCGGCACTGAGGCCGGCGCGGCGCGGCGCATGCGCTCGATGGGCCAAGCGGGAAGCCACACGGAAACGATGCGTCTCATCGGACCATTCCAGGAGAAGCGACGAAGCCTCGATCATGAGCGCGCCTTCACGGCAGCGTTCGAGCGCGACGGCATAGCGGGGCGCACCGGGGGCATCTGCCTCGAAAGGATGCGGCGCGCTTTGGCGCTGAGCCACGCGCCAGCGGGTTGCGGTGGAGCCGGCAGCGGGCGCACGCGGATCGGTGATGATGAGGCACGCTGTAGAGGCGCCCGCGGCGGCGAGGCTCAAGCGGCGTGCCGGTGTCAGCGCCACCTCGGGCATGAGGCCAATGACCAGCGTCAGGCTTGCCGAGCGCAAACCCTCCTCCATGGCCCAAAGCGTCTCGCAAGCGCGCGCCGTTTCCACGAAGAGACAAGAGGACGGCGCAAGACCCAAAGAGCTGAGGCCCTGTCCATAGGGGCGGCCGATCTCGCGGGCGAGAACGGACGGCCAGCACCAAAGGATGCGCGCTGGCGTAGGACGAGCTTCAAGCGCATCGAGGCGCCGCAGAGTGAGCCGCAGCGCGAAGCCGAGAGCGGCCGCCCAATCGCCCGCTGCCGTGCCGCCGGCGCATCCTTCACCCTTCACTTCGTGCAGAGCGGCGGTATCGAGACCGCCGGCGAGGCGATGATCGATCTCGGGCGCACCGAGCGTCCATGATCGCGCCGCAGAATGGGCGCGCGCGGCCTCGGAGATAGGCGCAAAAGATGTTTGCGGAGAAGCGTGACGCTCGAGCCCGGCGATGCGCGCGCGCAAACCAGCAAGAAGGCGCACTCGTCGTGCTTCTTCCCGATCGGCCCCCTCCGGAACGGCGAGGAGGGTCTCGCCGTTCCGGCTCGGGCAAGAAGGCCAGAGCCCGACTCCACGCGAACGCGAACTTGGCTCTGGCTGCGAGATCCGCCGTAGACGGGCGGACGGGATGGGGGATGGGTCCGCCTGGTCCACGGGAACGCTCTCGCAACATCTGTGGGACAACGGGGCTCGGGGCGCCCCGATGTTCTTTCTATGTTCTAAGAAGCTTCGCGCCGGAGGTCAAGTCCAAAAACAGAACAAACAGCGATCAAATGTTCTAACTACAAGTCCGGCGCCTCCTGCCCGAGGCCGTGCAAGGAGAGGCCGCTCAAGCCCTCGATCCTCGCAAGCCGGGAACACTCCGCAACAAAATTCTCCAGATCACCCCTTGCGCGCCGGTTCCTCTCGCGGGTGTGTCCCTCATGCTCTGGAGCAAAAAAATGGGACTGTTATATACGCTCCATTCACCATGATCCTGCACGCTCGAACGCGAGCTTAATGTTTGGAGCCTCTCCAGTATGCCCCTCCGCAGCCTCGTGAGTTCCCTCGTTTTTGCAGGTCTCGCCGCTGTTTCCCTCCTCACTGCTGCGACCAGCGTTCAGGCCCAGGGTCTGATCGACTTCCTGTGGGGCGGCAGCCAGGAGTGGGGCGGTGGCCGGCAGACGGTCAGCTTCAATCCCAAATACACGCCCGGGCAGATCATCGTCAGCTTCGGCGACCGGCGCCTTTATCTCATCACCCGCAAGGGGCAGGCGATCAGCTACCCGATCGCGGTGCCGCGCGAGGACAGCCGCTGGCAGGGGACGACCAAGATCTCCGCCAAGAAGATCAATCCATCCTGGCGCCCGACGCCGGAGATGCTGCGTAAGAACCCCAAGCTGCCGCATTGGGTCCCCGGCGGCCACCCGATGAATCCGCTCGGCGTGCGCGCCATGTATCTCGGCGCGAGCACCTACCGCATTCATGGCACCGATGCACCCTGGACCATCGGCAAGGCCGTCTCCCAAGGCTGCATCCGTATGACCAACGAGGACGTGCTCGATCTTTACCCGCGCGTACCGGTCGGAATGCGGGTGACCGTCACCTGGGAGCGCTTCTCCGGCCAGTCGGTGGCGTCCTCGTCCTACGAGGCCCCAACGTCCCACGCGCACTCCTCGTCCTACAACGACGTGCCCGAGCCGCTGCAGCCGGCAGCGTACCAGGAAAGCGCGTCGCACCACGTCATTCGTAGACTGCCGCCGCTGCCGCAATCGGTGCGCGACGCGCAGATCGCGGCCGTGCGCATGGAGCACGCGAAGCGGGTCTCAGACAAAAAAACGGAAGAAAAGGCCGAGAAGGCTGAAAAGCCTGTCGCCGCCAAGCAACCTGTTGCCGCTAAGAAGGCTATCGCCGCTAAGAAGCCGGTCGCTGAGAAGCCCGCCAAGGTGAAGACGGCTTCGCGGTCGCACGAGACCAAGCCGAGCGCAGCCGTCACCAGCGCCAAGCCGGTCCCCGCCAAGACGCCGAGCGCGGCCGCAACGCGCGGTGCCGCGAGTGCGGTCGAGGCGGCCCGCAGGGCTGCGGCGGCGGCGGCGAGAGCGGCCGAGGCTGCGCGCAAGGCGGCGGACGCGGCCAAGAAAGCCGCCGAGGATGCCAGGAAAGCGACCTCGACCGATGCCGCCACTGAGCCGGGCAAAGCGGCCGCCAAACGCGCGGCCCTTTAGACGCAGAACGTTTTGACAGGCAAAAAGGGCAGCGGCTGGTCCGCTGCCCTTCTCATGTGACCTGCGCCCCGAGCGCAACCCGCTGCGGTCGGCTCACGAGGATTGAGCGAGGCAGGACTTGAGCCCCGCCGCCAGGTTGCGCATGAGCTTGAAGTAGAGATCGGCCCCCGGTGCAAGCGTGCTGCCCTCAGGATCGAGCGTGCCCGAACGCGCGTTCGTTCCCTCGGTCACCGCGGCAACGAGATTGGGCTGGAACAGGGGCTCGGCGAAAACACAAACCGCCTTGAGCGACTTGATCTTGCGGCGCAGCTGCGACAGCCGCTTGGCGCTCGGCTGCACGTTGGGGCTCAAGGTGATCGCGCCGACGGCATCGAGCCCGAAGCGCTTCTCGAAGTACTGATAGGCATCGTGGAAGACGACGAAGGGCTTGCCCTTGAGCGGCCGCGTCTCGGCCTCGAGGTCGGCGGTCAGCGCGTCGATCCGGGCATTGATCCGTCGCGCGTTCGCCTGCAGCTTGTCGGCGGCAGCTGGCGCGCGCGCTGCCAGCACCTTCGCCAGGTAGCTCACGATCGCCTTGGCGTTGTCGGGGTCGAGCCAGATGTGGCCGTCCTTGCCGGCGTCAGCGGCGCCGTCGGCGGGCGCCGCCTCCGTGGCGGCAGCATGTCCCCCTTCGGCATGGGCATGCTCCTCGAAGGTGCCGCTCGTCCTGCGATCGAGCAGCTTCACGCCCGGCGCGTCCTCGAGCGTCACCAGCTGCACGCTCACCGGCAACGCAGCCACCACCTTGCCCGTGAAGGGCTCCAGCGTTTCGGAGACCCGCACGAAGACGTCGGCTGCGTTGATGGCGCGCACCGCAGACGGCTTCAGAGCGAAGGTGTGCGGAGAGGCAGAGCCAGTGACCAGAAGCGTCGGCGTGCCGACGCCCTGCATCAGCTGGATGAGAAGCGAATGAATCGGCTTGATCGTGGCGACCACCTTGAGATCGCCCTTGCTGCCGGCCGACGCCGCCGTCGCGAGCATGCCAGCCAAGGCAACGACAACAAGGCACCTCGCACCCATCCGCATCGCCATCGGCACCTTTCCCTTTCCCATGCCCGCTTTTCGCGCCGAGGCTCGCAAGATCTCGGCCTCTCCCGCGCCATATTGTGATAATATCCGGTTTGGCACCCTAGGGCCGGCAGGACGACCACGCAACCGCCAACATCCTGCGGCAATGGGCCGTCTGAGAGTGCGAGTCGACGCCAACAGATATTGCCAAGGGGGATTCCAGTTTGCGCGCTGCCAATCTGATCGTGCCGTCACTCGCTGCGGCCTCGCTCTGGCTGCTGACGTCGGGAGCCTGTGCTCACCCGCACGTGTGGGTGAGCGTCAAGGAAACCGTGCTCTACGACAACGGATCGATCACCGGACTGCAGCAGGCATGGACCTTCGACGAGTTCTACACGGCCCAGGCCATCGAAGGGCTCGATAAGAACGGCGACGGCAAATACGACCGCGAGGAGCTCTCAGAGCTCGCCCAGGTCAATATCGACGGCCTCAAGGAGTTCGACTATTTCACCTACGCCAAGCTCGGCAAGGAGGAGCGGAAATTCAAAGCTCCGCAGAACTACTGGCTCGAGCATACAGACAAGGGCATCCTCACCTTGCACTTCACGCTGCCGCTGGAGCAGCCGATCCTGGCTAATGCGGGGGCGTTCTCGTTCTCCGTCTACGACCCGAGCTATTTCATCGCCTTCGACCTCGCCAAGCACGATCCCGTCAAGCTCGGAAGCGGAGCTCCCGCGGGGTGCAGCGCCGCCGTTCGCGACCCGCTCGAAGATGAAAACAGCAACGCCGGGAAGCTCAACCAGGCTTTCTCCGGCGTGCTCGGCCAGAGCGGCAGCGTCAATCTTGGCGGGGACGCCAAGTCGGTCTCCATCGAGTGCGCGAAGTCCTGAGCTTCCCCAATTCGGGACAGCGATTAACCATTGCTTCACTCTAGGCGCGGCGGGGCCGCGTCGCCGACTAAGGTGCCGGCGACCGCCGTCCTGAGTCCTGCTCCGATCGCATGCTGCCCCGCCTCCGACTTGCTCTCACCGTTCTCCTCGCCATTGCAGCGCCTTCGCTCGGGTACGCGGTGCCGCAGCCCGATAGAAGCTTAGCTCCCCCAGCACGCATCGCGCTCATCGTCATCGAGGTGCCGGGTTGCTTCTACTGCCGCGTCTTCCACCGCGATGTGCGCCCCCTCTACGAGGCCTCGCCCCGCGCCCGCGAGGTGCCCATGCGCTTTCTCGACCTCGATGCGGCCAAGGCGATCCAGCTCGCCTTCGAGCGGCCGATCGACGTGCTTCCCACCGTCGTGCTCTTTCGCGGCGGCAGAGAGGTGACCCGCATCACCGGATATTTGCCGCCCAAGAATTTCGTCCGTGTCGTCAACCACTTGCTGTCCCGCCTGCGCTGAGGCCCGCAATAACAGGCCTCTTGCCGCCAAGCTGCCGCGCCACGTTGTAAAGTCGGCGCCAATGGGCTTTGATGCCTTCGTGCATCCGCAAGGGGGGGTGTCGATGGACCGGCGCGCATTCTTGAAAACCACTGGCGCCGCGGCCGCAGCAGCGACCACGGCGACGACCGCCTCGGCAAGTGCTGCGGTCGGGCAGACGCCTGACAAAGGCGATGTGGCGGCGCCGGCCGTCGCCAAAGGCCTGCGTCGGTTGCGGCTCGCCATGGCCTGGCCCGACAGCGTCTCTGGGCCTGCCGACCAGGCGCACCGGCTCGCGCAACGCATCACGGCGATGAGCGAAGGCCGCTACCGGATCGACGTCATGGCAAGTGCAGCCGGTGGGTTCGCCGCCGTGCGTGCCGGCGAGGCCGATCTCTATCACGCCAGCGAGCACGATCATCTCGGTGCCCACCGCGCGCTTGCCTACTTCGCCGGGCTTCCCGGCGAGCGCGGCATCGCCGCCCGCCACCTGGCGGCATGGATGCTGGTCGGCGGCGGTCAGACGTTGTGGGACGACCTTGCCGGCGATTTCGGCATCAAGGCGATGCTCGCCGGCCATAGCGGCGATCAGGCCTGCTTCCTCGCCACGCGCCGCATCGAGACGATGAGCGAGCTTGCCGGCGAGAAAGTCTCGGTGACGGGCTTGGCGCGCGACGTGGTGCGCGGCTTCGGGCTCGAGCCGGCAGACCTTGCGGCCGGAAACTTGGCCGACGCCCTGCCGCGCGGCGACATCCTCGCCGCTGAGTGGGGCGGGGCGCTCACCAGCCATTCTCTGGGCTTGACCGCCGCGGCTCCCTATGCGGTCGGCACCAGCCTCAACAAGCACGGATCGGCGCTGTCGCTCGGCATGCGCCGCGCGTTGTGGGATGGCCTCGGTGCCGGCGATCAGGCGATCTTCACCGCGGCGGCGGCAGCCGAGCTGCAGCTGGCGCTCGCCGAGGACGAGGCCCACCGCCGCCTTCTCTCGCCTCAGCCGCCCGCCGACAGGACCTGGCCGCTGGCGCACGAGCTGCGCCGCGCGATCCCCCGCGTCGCCGACGCTGTGGTGGCGCACGTTGCTGCTTCGGACGGCCAGGCGCAGCGGATCAATGCCGGCTACACGGCGTTCCGCCGCATGGTGTTGGGTGACGACGCAAGCGCCGAGAGCGTCTGAGGGCGCAATCGAGGCGGCTGACGATGCAGAGCGCGACGCACGGTCCGTGTCGTCGCCCGCGCGTTGGTGCCCAACTGCTCAGCCGCGCAGAAATCGCCTTGGTACCGGGAAGATCCGCATGCGTCGCGTACCAGCCTTGTGTATCCTGGACACCCCGCGGCACGAGGGGTCGCGTCGCGGCGGCTAGACTGCCAATCCAAGTCCGATCGGGTTTTCAATGAGTATGACATCCATGACGCAGCCGGGAGGCAACACGGCGGAGGCCCAGTCCGCCGACGCCGAGATGGAGCAAATCCGCGAGCTCCTCGTCGGCGAAATCTTGCGCCGGAGCGAGGCTCGCATCGACATGCTCGAGGCGCGGCTCAAGGAATTGGAGGCAGAGATCACGCATGGTCTTGAGGCGCTCTCAGCGCGCTTCGAGGCGGTCGGGGCGGAAACGGCCGCGGGACAGCACGCGGCCTTTGAGAAGCTGTCGCAAGGCGTCGCCGAGCTGCGCGAGCGCATCCGCGGCCTTGGCAAAGGCTAGAGTGGCCGGAGACGGTACCGAGTAGACCGCGAGAGGCGGCCGATGTCCCAAGACGTCAACCGATTGAAAGAGCTGCTGTTCGAGAACGAGAGCCGTGCGCTCTCCGAGCTCAACCGGCGCATGGATATTGTCTTCGAGCGCGTCGGATCGCCCGAGCGCTTCACGGGGAGCGTCGCCTCGGTTCTCGACGAGGCGCTGGCGCAAGCCGAGACGGAGCGCCATGCCGAGGTCTCGCATGCGATCGCGCCGCTGATCGTGCAGACCATCAAGTCGGAGATCCGCGGCAGCCAGGACGAGCTGGCCGAGGCGCTCTACCCCTCGCTCGGGCGCATGGTGAAGGCCTACGTGGTCAGCGCCATCCGCGACCTGATGGACGAGATCAACCGCCGGCTCGAATCCAACGGCTTCATGCTGCGGTTGCGCAGTCTGCTCACGGGGCGCCCCGTGGCCGAGCTCGCCTTCGTCGAAGGCCAGAGGCTCAGGGTGGAGGAGATCTACCTCATCCGGCGCGGGTTGGGACAGCTCCTCGGACACTGGCCCGCCGTCAACGGCCCCACCGCGCAGGACCAGCGCGTGTGCGGGATCCTGACCGCGATCAACGAGGTCGCCAACGAGGTCTTCGATGCGGACAAGGCGGCGCTGCGGCGCATCGATCTCGGCACCTCGCTCATCTATCTGAGGGCTTCACCGACGCATCTGCTGGCCGCCAAATGCCGCGGGGTCGCGCCGCTGGCCGTCGAAAAGATCATCGACGATCAGTTCCTGGCGACGATCGAGCGGCTGCGTGCTCTGTTCAACGGCGGAGAGGACACCAACGCGCCGAGCCGCGCGGTGTACACGCTGCTCGACGACCTTGCGGACAGCCTGGAAACCAGCATTGGCGAGCAGCACACCAAGCTGTCGCGTCGGCGCACCGGCCTGTCGCCGGCCGTGGTCCTCGTTTGGGGTATTGGGCTCGCGCTGGCAGCCTGGGCGGCCTGGAGCGCCTATGCCGGCTACCAGACGGCCCGCGTGCGCGCCATTGCGGCACACGTTCTCGCCAACGAGCACGCGCTCGCCGGCTATCCCGTGCACGCCGCCGTCGAGCACCGCGGCCGCGAGGTCGCCTTGACCGGGCTCGTCCCCACGACCGCGGCCGGCCAAGACGCGTTACGCGGTCTGCGCCAAGCGTTGCCCGGCTCGCAGATCGTCGATCGCACCACGGCGCTGCCGACGAAAGGCCTCGAGGAGGCCCGCACCGACATTGCGGCACTGAAGTCCGGCGTCGCGGCAGTGAAGTCCGACGTCGCGCGCGTGCACTCTGAGAGCGCCAAGGCCGACGCAACGCTGCAAGACGATCTTTCCCGGCTCGCCGCCGAAAGGACCGAGGCCGTAGCCGCCTTGAGCAAGCGCGTAGACGGTCTCGAGAACACGCTGAAAGGCACAGACGTGAGCTTGCACGGGGAGCTGAAGGATCTTGCGGCGCAGCTCGCGAAAGCGAACGCCGACACCGAAGCGGGACTGGGCGGACTGCGGACCGCGCTTGCGCATGCGGTCTCGCAAGCGGAGATCGCGCGCCGCGCCGACCTTACCGCCTTGCGCAACGAGATTGCCCGCGCGGTGGCGCCTTCAGCGCGCGCCAAACTCGAATCCTGGATGGCCTCACACGCCATCTTCTTCGCGAAGGACACCGATTACCGCGATCCGCGGGGCGCTGCCGCCGCGCTCGACGAGCTCGCGCAGCTCATCAAGGACACGGACGTCCTCGTGCGCGTGGTCGGCTACACGGACGAGAAGGGCGGCGAGGAGCGCAACACGCCACTGTCGCAGGGGCGCGCCGAGAAGGTCATGGCGGACTTGAGTGCGCGCGGCGTCCCCGCCGCGCGTCTCGTCGCCGTCGGGCGCAGCGACAGCGCCGATCTCAGTCCGTTCGTGGGGGATGCGAGCCCCAACCGCCGCGTCGAGTTCGAGATCGGATTCTTGAGCGAAGGCGCGCCATGAGGCCACGCAAGATCATGCTGCTGGGCGAGATTGGCGTCGGCAAATCGTCGATCGCACGTCGGCTTGTGTTCGGCCGCTTCGAATCCGACTACAAGCCCACGCTCGGCGTCGACGTCTACAGCTACGAGATCGAGCCCGGCCTCTTCCCGGGTGGGGCCGCCAAGTTCATCATCTGGGACACCGACGGCAACTTCCGCG
>Ga0315553_10003737_pt1 | contig 11707 bp, 8 predicted proteins | sample SalMarSW160140MG_FD_203099 | JGI IMG/M metagenome (GOLD analysis project Ga0315553, IMG submission 203099) | Salt marsh sediment microbial communities from the Plum Island Ecosystem LTER, Massachusetts, United States - Salt Marsh Sediment SW1601-40 ... | reverse complement strand
GTACGTTCTGCAGGAGCTAAACATGGAAACGTTGTCTTACTAACAAAACCTCTTGGTATACAACCTGCAATGAGATCTTATCGTGATTTACAGGATGAGAAACGGGATGTACTGCTAGAAAACTTCCCGGAATCAAGCCTCCGGGAAATGCAGGATATAGCTGTACGAATAATGACTCAAAGCAATCTTGAGGTGGCACAAGCTATGGATGCCATAGGAGTTAATGCTGCGACTGATGTTACAGGATTTGGCATTCTTGGTCATGCTGAGAACGTTGCAACGTTGAGCTGTATGGATATTGTCCTAGATAAAATCCCAGTGATTTCTGGAACACTAGAGCTCGCTAATTTCTATGGACATGACCTCGCCGCTGGTAGAGCAGCTGAAACCGCCGGAGGAATCCTTGCTTTCCTTGAACCTGAGAAGGTGCAGGGCTTTATTGAATTCCTTGAAGAATGCAATCTGCCTTGCTGGCCTGTTGGAGTTGTCACCGAACCCGTTGGTGTACCATCTGCTAAATTGGCATATGACGTCGAGTTTATTGAGACCGATTTCCCATGATGACCGCTACAAACCTACTGGGAAGCGGCTGAGGAGATGCTGTCGCAAACAGCCGGTCTCACATCCTATTTCTTCTATTCTGATGGATTGGCGCTATTCAAAGACTTGATTCAATCCCTAAATTCGTTCGATATTTTCTTCTGGAGTGCTAAGCTCAATTTCAGGAATAACGAATTTACCTATCTCAAAAATCTTATGCAATTCCTATTCAAGTAATCCGAATAACTAGTCTAATCCCTGTCTTATTTCAGATATGTACTAATTTCCTCTCTCATAATCATGTGGCATAAGTTCGTTTTTTGTCGATGTACGTGATTGGATTTCAATTTTAACCATGGTAGAAGGAAATATTTACTCATTGAGGATAACACGATAAACCATAAAACCACTAACTAGTTAGTTCCAATAGGGATTCCGAGAGAAATTTGAAGGTGCTAAAACTGAAAATAGTTGTAACAGGTCCATATGAAGCTGGAAAGAGCCTACTAATTAACAAGCTTACGGGGGGTGCATGTATCAATATCGAACGTCGAGGAACCACTATTGCTATGGATCACGGGTTAAAGGATGTAGATGGGATGACTGTTTTTCTTTTCGGTACACCCGGACTATTACGATTTAGAACCATGAGAAAGATTCTTAGCTCAGGTGCTGATGGAATTATCTTCGTTGTAGATTCAGCGGATAAAGAATCTGATGCAAGAGCTAAATTATTTTTCAGGGAGATAGCATTCTTTCTTCCAGGGGTTCCGTGTGTAGTTGCTGCAAATAAGCAGGATTTGCCAAACGCTCGGAGGGTTGATGAGCTCAGAGATAGTATGCGCTTTCTCGTCGGTCTTCCTGTAATACCATGCTCCGCAGAAACTGGATCTAATGTAGATAATACTCTGAGAACTCTTCTATATCTCTCTATGATGCAGTGGAGTTCAGTATTCTCAAAGTTCGCTGAATTTAGTGGTAGTGATGAGGGCTTGAGGAATTTGATGGCTCAGCTTAACCTTGAGCGAAACCAAGCAGTCGGTTATTTACGGCGATTTGAATTAAGAAAACTATTAGAGGTTACTTTGGGTGATGAAACTTTTACAGTAAAGGATTCTGTCTTACCAATACTAGAAAATCCTACGTTGATAATGAAGCGATAATGCACTTGGGGAAAGAATCAAAAGCAAGATAGACCCGACCTCTCATAGTCTGAGAGGTGTTTAATATTGAGCGACGAAGAAGCTGAATTAGAAGACATGGACCCTACTCAACTCCTTGAAGAGGCAAATGCAGCAAAAGAATCTGGTGAAAAGGAAGTTGCTGCTAAATTGTTCAACGCTGCAGGCAACATCTACATGTCAGTGGCTGAATTCGAAGAAGCACTCACAAGCTTTCAGAGTGCTTTAGAACTTTATGAAGATCTTGGAGATAAGATTGGTATCAGCGATAGCATATACAATCTTGGAGTCGCCCAAATTAATTTAGAACAATGGGACGAAGCTGCAAAAACCTGTCAGACTGCGAAGGATCTATTCGAAGAAACATCTAACAATGAGGGTGTGGCTGATGCACTCTATGGGCTTGCATTGGCTCATCTAGGTCAGAAGCAATTCGAAACCGCACTTGATTTCTTTAAGCAAGCACAAAAGGCTTACAGTGCAGTCGATAATGAGCAAGGTGTTGTCAGTATAATTATGGATATTGGTAACGCATATGCAGATCAGGAAGATTTTATCACAGCGGAAAAAGAATTTAAAAAGGCTCTGAAAATCTATCGAGAACTTGACGACAAAGCGGGTATCGCTGATGCTCTCTCATTAATCGGTGATATCGCTGAGATGAACAATAACCAGAAGAAATCAGCAGAGTGTTTTATTGAAGCTGCACAATGTTACATGGATGCAGAAATCTATGAAATAGCTCGTGAAGTTATTGAACGAGCCGAGAGTAAAATGTGGGACCTTCCCAAAGCAACACGTAGGCGTCTTAGAAAAGAAGTAGACGATATCATCGACGCTTTGCCAGAGGATATACCTATCGATGACGACGAAGACGGAGACTTTGACGAAGATTTAACTGACTTTCAATAAGATTTCTCCAGCTTAACAACTCTATTGAATGGAATAACAGTCAGGAAAACCCTATTATCATTCATGTTTCATATTGGGTTGCACAGATGTGTGGAAGTGGCCCTATTTGCAAGGTAAGCAAAGAATATTCAGCATCATCATGATATGCATCCTTCTTTTCCAATTCACTTTTCTATTACATCCTCGAAAAGAAATAATTGCACCTGTCGTGTTGGAACCGCTAAATCATAATCTTGCTGCTGATGTTCCTATTCATCCTTTAAGTAAAGTCACAGTTGTCGATTTTGATTCTGAATCCTATATTGACGATTTCTCATTTATGGCTGCAGTTCCGACTAGCGTTTATACATACAATGGTGAACAATACTTGTCACCTCTCTTCTTTTCCACAGGTTCAGAGTCTGAATCTTGGTTAATAGATGATTGGGTTGAATATATGTCAGTGGATGATGGAATATCTAGTGCAGTAGCAATCGGTGATTTATCTGAGACCAAACTACAAGATGTCCGAGAGAAACTTGGATCCAAGATATGGCCAAGGATTGATGGTGCGTCATCATCAGAGAATGCTGCTATGCTAGCAGCCTACGAATGGAATAGTTCAGATGTAGCTATCCTTGCACTTTCTCGTGATGAATTTCCCGAACCAACAATCACAACTGGTTCTAGTGAACATACCTTAACTAATGAGGCTGTGCAGCTTTACACATACAACTTCACTGTGACTGATTCAAATCCTTATAACTTTGCATTTACTCCACCTAGTGATTCTTGCTGGATAGAGGGATATGTGGATTGGGCTGGATCTCAGGTCTTCACCCACACACTGAACACACCTGATGATTACATTGTGGATTATTCGGTTTACAGGCAAACAGTCTTCGAGCGTAACCCTCTTTATGTTTCTGAGCTGGTCCCACTTCATTTCTGGTATCCAATGATATCCGATGGCGAATGGACAATGACTATTACTCCTAGGACCACCGTAACAACGCCTATCGATCTGAGTGCAGTAGTAAAGTATCATCCAGGATTCACTCAAGCAATTACTGTTCCATCGAATGCGAAATGGTTGAATGTAAGTATCAATTGGGATAATGCGGGGACTGATCTAAATCTTGCATTGGTGGATCCCACAAATCGTCTAACTCAATGGGCACCTGCTGAGAGCTTAATCTCTGGAGCTGGGCGTGACAGTATAGATATTCCATATCCCATGGGTGGACAGTGGAAGCTAATCGTGACATGGCCTGACGCGTCATCCGAAACAAATAATGTTGATACTAATTGGATTATCGAATCACTCCCACAGAATTTAGACGCCTATATGGAGTCTGCTGCAAATGGTGCAGTCATTGCATCGCTGATGAATGCCCCACTTCTTTACGTTTCTCCAAGTTCAGTTCCTACATATACTGAATGGGCTTTAGAATACTTGGATGTTTCAAACATTATCCTCATTGATCCTGCGGGAATACATCAGTCATCCTTAGAAACTCAGATTGATTCTATGGTGACTCGAATGAACGCAGATACCTATCCTGCTGTATCTGCAATCATTAATAGCTTGGCTAACACACTTGGAATTATGGAAAGAAATCTTGTCGTTACAACACCCTTGGGTCATGGTGAGGAGTTCTTTCCTGTTGCTGCATTTTCAGCAGCAAAACAAGCTGCTACCGTTCTTTCTCTGTCTGGAATTGATAATTCCGTTACCACGAGAGCTGAGGAAACATGGTATCCTTACCTTATTGGACCTGATATTGAAAATGTCTATGTTACAGAACGATGGACAACTCGTACCGAGAATGGGTGGTACGATGAAAGAATTCCAAATAGCTATTCGATGAACGCAGCAGCTAATACATTCATTGATTTTCTTGATGACCGGGGCGCATATGATGCTGTAAACCAGCAAATGGTCACGATACTCTCCCCAACAGACATGATCAAAACAAGTTTCGACCGTGCCATTCAAGGTGAATTCATTGTCGGACGACTTCCTGCTGCTCATGCACCGTTAATGTCAATATTTGGATGTAAAGGTGCACTTCATCGATTTCTATTCAGCACAGCGGATTCTGCTGATACTTCCTTATTGTCAATGTATGCTTATACTGATGGCTACAATTATTTGGATAATTTTGGAACCACCCATTATATCCAGCAGTATGATAATTCCTTAAACGCTCTTGAAGGAGCAGATTTCACTATAGAATCCCATGTGGGGAAAAATGAGGTTTATTCAATTCTAGGGTCACAGGTTGCGATTTGGTCTTTCAGTACCCATGGCACTCTTACAATAGCACCCACAGATCCTCCTGAACGACCTGGTGGTCTTGGCTTTTTCTCTCTTCGAAGCGAAGATGCGCCATATGGATTTGAAGAGAGCATAGCTATCAGAGAAAGTCCTCAAGATTCGGATAATCTAGTTAATCCAGTTATGTATCCAGATGAGAATGCATACCATGTTCTTGGAAATACTGAAGAGTTGGATTCTCAAATTGAGAATATCGGATCTCCTATCGTTCTTATTACAGCTTGTCTGTTGGGAGGTACCAACTTACCATATATGCTCATGGAGCATGGAGCCGTTGCAGTCATAGCCGCCCCCAGAACTGTATATTTTCAACCGGGCGGGTTACTCTGTGATATAGCTACGGAATCACTAGCTGATGGTAATTCTACAGGCGCCTCTCTTACATACGGATTGATGGCTGTGTCATCTAATTATGTTGACTATGTTGATGATACAGGTTCTGATTATGGAAATCAGCAAGTTCTCTTTGGAGACCCATCAGTAAGGCTCTATGAAACAACAGCGTCACCCCATGTAGCTGCCGTAGACCCGCTATCAACTGAATTCGGAACACATACACCAGGACGCGGTATTCCTGAGATTGCAGCTCTTGGATCTAGTAATGACCTACCTATCGCTCTCCAAGAACTAGAGATTGATTATGACTTCTACACATCTGGTAATTATACCGAGTTCATGCTGCTCTTAGATTTAAGGAGAATCCTGATTATCTATCCAGAGTCCGATGCTTCCCTTCTATCAGAGCTGGAATCTCGCATTGATTCAATGAAAGATTACGTTGCCTCTGGTGGAGCTTTAACATTCTTTGGTGTGTCTGAAACCCTTGATTGGTTACCTTGGTCAGCTTCTTACCAATCATCTGGACCTGGTTCTTCGGTTACTATTCTAGAACCAGAACACCCTCTAGTCACAAGCCCCAATCCAATCTCAGAATCACTCACATATCAGGGAACACTGGATTCCCTTTGGAGTAACTTCTCAGTTATAGCCTCTGATGGTTCAGGTGCTGTTTTTGTTGCAGGTACATATGGAAATGGCAAGGTGGCTCTTTCGACTATCAATGTCATTGGGATTCAGGAAGAGCTATTGTTGGAGAATGTTGCTGGTTGGATAGATGCCCCCTCTTTGTATCTGCTTGATGTTGAACTGAGTCAAATCATCATCTGGGGTGGGGATAGAGTGACAATTACTTTAACAGTAGTCGATCAGCGGGGGATTGGAATAACAGGGTTGGCTCCAACAGTCTATCTAAATTCTACTGAATTCGCAGTCACTGAGATTGGTAATGGCTTATACAGATTTATTGCAGATGAAACATGGACCTCTAACAATGCAGGTTGGATTGAACTCCGTGTGTATGCTACAAGAACGGGTTACGATCCACTCAATGCGGTCATTCTGGATCTAATGTATATCCGGCTGACTCCATATCTTATGATTGTGATAGCAGTTGCAGCCATTGTTATCATTGCAGGTGCAAGTTTCTATATTCGAAGACGTGGAAGTGGCAGTAGAAGTCGTACTAAAGATGAGTATAAGAAACAGCAGTCAGAAGACGCAAAGATTGATGCGAAGGAGCTATTTGGTGTTTAAGTAGATAGTATAACCATTTATTAGTCAACGTCAACGACAATCAAATACGGTTAATCATTTAGAGGTAATGAAATTGTCCAGCCGTGTAGATGCAATCAATAGAGCGATACGTGATTTCGAAACTGTCCCAGGTGTAGAAGGCGCAGCCCTTGTATCCCGAGATGGTCTGATGATATCTTCTGCTCTTCCAGAGAGTGAACAGGAACGAGTCGCTGCTATAAGTGCTGCAATGTTATCTCTGGGCGAAAAAGCGACCGGAGAGCTTGACCGAGGGAATCTGCTAGAAATTTATGTAAAGGGTGATAGGGGTTATACTCTTCTCACATCAGTGGGGCCTGATGCTCTCTTACTCGTACTAGCAAAGGTAGATGCTCAATTAGGGCTCATCTTTGTAGACATGAAACGAATGGCAAATAGCTTATTGGAAATCCTATAAATTCTAGACTATGAACTAATCATATCTTTGACCAAATCCATAATCTCCTTTGCCACTAGCCTCTTAGATACAAGTGGGACCTTCTTGATAACTCCATTCTTACCCACTATCAGGACTTCATTTGTATCCCCACCGAATGCTACACCTTTTCTAGCCGCATCGTTGGCTACCACAATATTGCAGATTCCTTCATCAATCTTTACTATCGCTCTTGCTTCAAGCTCATCATCACTTACACCGGATTCGACCTTGAAACCGACAATGAAGAGAGTTCCATATTTCTTTCTTACCTCTTCAATTATTTTCTTTGTTGGAACAAGATCTATTGTGAGGGATTCGTTCTTGGATGGAATTTTTCTGTCCTCTGTCTTTGATGGTTTGTAATCAAGAACTGCTGCTGATGAGATGAAGACATCACAATCATCAAGTGAGCTTAGAGTTGCCTCCAGCATATCATCACTTGTTGTCACTCGGATTGTATCAATGTGACTAGGTGGTTCCATCATTGTTGGTCCAAGTATTAATTTGACATTTCCTCCCCTTGAAACAATCTCATTCGCGATTGCTATACCCATTTTTCCTGTAGACGGGTTTGTAATATATCGGACTCTATCAATCCACCCTTGGGTGGGTCCAGCTGTTATTACGAAGTTAATTCCATTGAAATCCTTTGGGCCAATCAATGAGATAATCTGAGCAACAATATCCTCCGGATTCGGGAACTTTGCTTTTGCCTCTTCCATACGTGGCTCGACAAAGTGAATCCCCATTTGTTTTAGTTTCTGGATATTTTCAATTACTGCAGGATGGTCATACATTGACTCATGCATTGCTGGAACGATAACCACTGGGATTTTAGTACCTATAGCTGATGATATTGTGGTTGTGACTGAGGTGTCGTCTATTCCATTGGCAATCTTGCCTATGGTATTTGCAGTCGACGGGGCAATGAGTGCAAGATCGACATGTCCATCATGTTTTCCTGCAAGAGTAATATGTTCAATCTGACCCGTCAGCTCAGTAACGACTGGATTCCCAGTTGCCCATTCCATCAGATATGGATGAATAAGTTTCTTCGCAGCTTCACTCATTACAACATGAATTTCAGCACCATGCCTCATCAAAAGCCGAGAGAGTGCCACACACTCCGCCGCTGCAACACTTCCTGTGATACATAATGCGATTGACTTTCCTTCGAGGTTGCTACTATACGTTGATTTAATCAGCTTGGAAGTGTGATTCATTATTGGTTCTCACAATTTTATATTCTAAACCAATCTTGATAAAGTAGACGGAAATGTACAAAATCGTATTGATGAAGCATCTAGAAGTCTGAGCAAAGGATATATTTGTGAAATTGTTTGGACAGCAGTGTCATTGACGTTCACCTCAGTGGTGATACCGAATGGAATACGCGCTATACGGACTGGATTCGGAGAAACACAATCGTAGAAGACAGCCCATATTAGACAATAATAATACATGAGAAGGTGCGATGGTACTTGGCAGATTCTTCTGAGGAACTGGAGGCCGACTTTAGTAAGTTTAAGCCAGAAAAAAAGGCCCGGTTCCAAGCGTATGATAAGGTTGTATCTGCCTTTAATACACCAACACAATCGCTCTTTGTTCTCGATAGTGATGCAGAAGTAGATACTTTTCAACGTGACTTCAATGAGTATCTGAAATACACAAATCGGATTGATGAGGGGTCGTTAGGTCTTCCATATCATGTGGTTCGGATTGGCTATGACGGTGATATGTTAGATGATATGTTCCGATTGGTCGTATCTGATGAGTCTCACAATTTTAATCCAGCAGATTTAGACCCGAGTATGTTATATTCCAAACAGTCAATCTTTCAACATCTCTATCAGATCATCACAAAAGACAAGTTTGTGATTTTTCATATCACTGAATTTCCTCTCGCATATTATTTTGAAACTGCCGTTGTAGTTGATGTTGAAACATTATCTGATATTATGGATCCCTCTGTCCATGATGACACAATTATCAGGTATCTTAATGACCTGCGAGAACAAGGTACTGAAGAACATAGGAAGACATATTCATTCTTTTACAGAATCAGCACTTCACTTCTCATGGAATTATCCAATGTTTTTCTTGTGGTACCCACTGCTGGAATGAATCGTCATCTGGTTGTTTCCAGCTGGCGTACACAGACACTTCTCCTCGGATTCAGTCCACTCACATGGTCCTCGGGTTCATTTGGTGTCTACGACCTGAGTGGACGGGACATTGATGCCAGATGGGCTTATCCTGCTCCGCAATCGAAAGATCCCCGCGCAAAATGGTATACGAGTCTTGTTCCGTTGAAGAAATAACAACGAATGTATAATGTATATACATGTATATCCCCGTCCAAGATTGTATTAGTAATCTATAATAAGTCGAAATCAAGAATCATTCTTGCAAGACATCTTGGACTAACAGAAGATGACATATCCCAAACATGCCCGTGCTTTTGTACCCGGTCATATAACAGGAATGTTCAGAATTCATGACGACTCTGAAAACCTCCTTCATTGTGGTTCTACGGGTGCAGGTTTTTGTATAATGGCAGGGACTGTCACGTCTGTGGAGATGAAAAAGAACGAACGATTTGAGGTAGAAGTGAGATATAACTCCGAACTCATAGATGGACCTGTAACTAAAGCGGTGATAAGAAAATTGGTTGATGATTATGAACTCAAGTGTAAAGTAAGAGTACATCATGATTCAGCACTACCGATTGGAGTGGGATGGGGTGCATCAGGAGCTGGTGCATTGGGTACTGCTATTGCCGCAACATCTTTGATTTCTAAGGATATCACCCCTTACCAAGCTGCAAGTTATGCTCATGTTGCAGAGGTTGAAAATCATACAGGTCTTGGAGATGTCATTGCTCAGTTTATGGGTGGATTCGAAATACGTCATCGGCCAGGTCCGCCTGGAATTGGAGAGATCACCAATTTAACATATGATGAAGAATACCATGTTGTCTTGGCAGGTGGTATAGGTCTTGAGACCGGTCAGGTTCTTACTAATGACTATCAAAAGACCAAAATCAATACTTTTGGTGATCAGCGTATCACCGAGTTGATGGAGAATCCAACGGTTGAAACGTTTATCGATTGTTCTAGATTGTTCTCTTCTGAAACTGGATTAGAAACATCTAGAGTCCATTCTGCTCTGGTTGACCTTGATTCCAATGAAATAAAATCTGGAATGGTCATGCTTGGGGATTCGTTATTCTGTCTCTGTAGTGAATCAGAGGTGAGTACTGCTGTTGGAATACTATCGCTTTATTGGAGTGAACATGAAGTATTAGTCACTTCGATTGCGAACGATGGTGGGAGGCTCCTTTAGATGAGTCGAATCGAAATACCTCAAGATCATCCCAGACGGATATCTCTTGAAACGCGTGAGAAAGCAATTGAAGGTTATGAAAATCATGTTGTTGCTACAGCAGGACTGCTAGCACATGGGCGTGGTGAAGCTTTTGATTATCTTATCGGAGAGATTACCACAAGTCAAGCCAAAGTAGCCATTAGAGCTGCTGTTGCTAAATTACTTCTAGCAAAACACCCGGTGATTAGTGTCAATGGCAATATTTGTGCACTTGTACCCAATGAATTAGTACGACTCTCAGACTTAACAAATGCACGTCTGGAAATCAACCTATTTTATTATCAGAAAGAACGAGAGGATGCTATTCTTCATCAACTTAGAACAGCAGGTGCTGAACGTGTTTTGGGAACTCATGACCGTCCATCTGAAACAATACCCGAATTGAGCAGTAACCGAAGGAAAGTTGATTCAGAAGGGATTGCAATTGCTGATGTCGTATTAGTCCCGTTGGAAGACGGTGATAGAACAGAGGCTCTCCGTGCGATTGGAAAATATGTGATCACTATAGATTTGAATCCAATGAGTAGAACATCAGTCTTCTCAAACATCACAATTGTCGATAATGTTGTAAGAGCGATGCCGCTTATGGTCGAAGAAGCACGTGAGATGTTGACATGGTCTACGGAAAAGCTGTATGCGGTAGTTACTAATTTTGATAACAACGAAAATCGTGCTATTTCTATCAACTTGATGATTGAACACCTTGAGAATAGAGCAAGAGAAGCAATGGAGGTCCAACAATTATGAAAATAGCTATAATGGGATCTGGTGCTATTGGTAGCTTGTATGGCGGCTTACTCAGTATTGCCGGAGAAGATGTTGTTCTATTGGTGGGTAGACAACGAAATGTTAATGCCATAAATGATAGAGGCCTTCGAATAACAGGTGTTATGGGAGATCACATTGTAAGGGTGCCTGCAAGTGAAGACCCCTCAGGGATTGAAGAAGCAGACTTGGTAATAATCACAACTAAGGCCTATGACACCAAAGATGCTGCTCTGGCAGTTAAACACCTGACTGATTCTGGTGCATATATTTTGGTGCTTCAGAATGGACTTGGGATGGAAAAGAGTGTGGCAGAAATTCTGAACACTACTCGTGTACTAAGGGGTACTACCTGTGCTGGTGCAGTGATGACCGGTCCTGGAGAAGTTATGGCAACTGGAAGAGGGCTTACAGAGATTGGATCGCACTTTCCTGAGAATCGTTCCATGGTTGAACAAATAACTGAAGCTCTATCAAGGGCGGGATTTGAAGTAAGGGCTTCTGAGAATATCGAGGGTGTGGTTTGGACTAAAACAATAGTAAACTGTGGTC
>Ga0315553_10003736_pt1 | contig 11707 bp, 11 predicted proteins | sample SalMarSW160140MG_FD_203099 | JGI IMG/M metagenome (GOLD analysis project Ga0315553, IMG submission 203099) | Salt marsh sediment microbial communities from the Plum Island Ecosystem LTER, Massachusetts, United States - Salt Marsh Sediment SW1601-40 ... | reverse complement strand
GCGGGCGCCTATGACGACTGGCACGAGGGCCGCGACCCGGCGGGCATCAGCACGCAAGACCCTGAGCTCGCCGCACGGCTTCACCCCGAAATGGCTGGGCGCCGCCTCGCCAACTATCTGTCCGTCTTGACACTCGAAGCGCAGACCATCGCCCGGGCCTGCGGCAAGAGCCATGTGCGCAATCTGGAGCCCGAGGATTTGGTGGCACTGACGGTTGAGGCGGCAGCCATGGCCAAAGTGCCGCTTGCTGGCACGAACTGGATTCCGGGGTCGAAATCTGACTGGTAGAGCGGGGCCGAAGCGGGCCTCGAAGGTGCAAAGAAAGGGAGTCCGATGGCTGTTGATCTTGCAATCGAGGCCCGCGAGCGCGGGATCAAGTATTTCCTGATTTCCTTTGTCGATCTGTTCGGCACCCTCCGGGCCAAGCTGGCGCCGGCGAGCGCCATCGCCGATATGGCCAAAGAGGGGGCAGGTTTTGCCGGCTTTGCCAGCTGGCTCGATATGACGCCCGCCCATCCTGACATGCTCGCCATTCCAGATCCCGACAGCCTCATCCAGATGCCCTGGAAGCCGGAAGTCGGCTGGCTTGCCGCCGACCCGTATATGGACGGCAAGCTCGTGGACCAGGCGCCACGCAATGTCCTGAAGGCCATGCTCAAGAAGACCGAGGACGCGGGCTATACGCTTAAGACCGGCGTCGAGTGCGAATACTTTCTGGTGAGCCCCGACGGGTCCGCCATCAGCGATCCCGCCGATATCCAGTCGAAGCCCTGCTACGACCAGACGGCGCTGATGCGGCGCTACGACGTGATCAGCGAGATCTGCGACTCCATGCTGGAACTCGGCTGGGGCCCGTATCAGAACGATCATGAGGACGCCAACGGCCAGTTCGAGATGAACTGGCAGTTCAGCGATGCGCTGACTACCGCCGACCGCATGGCGTTCTTCAAATACATGGTCAAGGCGATCGCCGAGAGGCATGGGCTTCGCGCCACGTTCATGCCGAAGCCGTTCGCCCACCTCACCGGAAACGGCTGCCACGTGCACGTGTCCCTTTGGAAGGGCGACAAGAACGCCTTCGACGACGGAAACGACGGCATGGGCTTGTCGAAGGACGCATACAATTTCATCGGTGGCCTGATTGACCATGCCGACGAGATCTGCTCGATCTCGAATCCCACGGTCAACTCGTATAAGCGCATCAACGCACCGGTGACCCTGTCGGGCGCCACGTGGTCGCCCAATACCGTGACGTTTTCCGGCAACAACCGCACGCATATGATCCGCATTCCGGGCGGCGGGCGGTTCGAGCTCAGGCTCGCCGATGGCGCGGCCAACCCTTACCTTCTGCCCGCCGCAGTGCTCGCGGCCGGGCTCGACGGCATCGCCAAGGGCACCGATCCGGGCAAGCCGCTCGACATCGACATGTATGCCGAGGGGCACAAGGCGCCGGCAGACGTCAAGAAGCTCCCGCTCAACCTGCTCGATGCGCTGCGGCTCACAGACAAGTCGGAGCTCTTGCGCCGCGAGCTCGGCGATGAGTTCGTCGACTCCTACGTCAAGCTCAAGATGAAAGACTGGAATGAGTACCAGCACCATCTGACACCGTGGGAGCGGGCCACCACGCTCGACTGCTAGATGGTGGCCCCTGACGGGCTCCTCATTCGCAATCCAAGGCCTGACGACGGGGCAGCTTGGCGCCGTCTCTGGGCCGGTTATGTCGCCTTCTACGACGCGGACGTGCCGGATGCGGTGACGGCAGGCACATGGGCGCGCCTTCTCGATCCCAATTCTGGCATGATCGGACGGCTGGCGGAGTTCAACGGCGCGGTCGTGGGCTTCACGGTCTCGGTGATCCATCCCGGCTCGTGGACGCTTCAGCCGGTTTGCTATTTGGAGGATCTTTTCGTCGATCCGCAGGCGAGAGGTCACGGCATTGGCCGCGCCCTGATCGACGACCTCGTGGCGCTTGCCCGTGACCGCGGCTGGTCGCGCCTCTACTGGCACACCAAGACGTCGAACAAGACGGCGCGGCGGCTCTACGACCGTTACGTCGAGGCTGACGACTTCGTCCGCTACCGGATGTTCCTCGCCTAAGGATAGAAGACCCCCAGCCCAGGCAAAAAAGAAGGCGTCAGCACCAGGCCGACGCCCCAGAGGGTTAGCCCCGTCAAGACGCTTCGAGCGCCTTAACGGTTTGTGTCCACTTAATAGCGATCGATCGCTGCCCTTGTTTCGTCGCCGCTTCGATCGGCCTCCATGTCGGCGGCAATCTCGGCATTCTCCTGGCGCGTCTGGATAATGTGCCAGCCTATCCAGAAGATAAAACCGAGGATGACCATGAACACTTCCCACCCCTGGAAAGGATAGATTGCGCCGATATCCTTGAGGTCAACGGCCCAGCTCGTTAATCCATTGGTCGTCATTTTTTCTCTCCTCTCGGATCTCTACTTGACCATAGCCTTCTCGGCCGCCTCTACCTCTTTCATCGAGGCCTCGTAAGCGTGGTTGAGCGCAAAGTCGACGCCCTCGAGCTCGACTTTCTGCGGCACGCGCAAGATGCCCATGCCGTCCATGATCTTGCAGGCGATCCAGGTCGGGATCAGGCCAAGCAGGAACATCAAACAAGCACCGGCGAAATTGCCGAGCGGATTGATGTGGGCGAAGCCTTCAAATGGAGAAGACGGCTGCCCCCACAACACAAAGCCCGCAACCACCACGCCGAGGAATCCGCCATAGCCGTGCACCGCGACAGCGCCCACTGCATCGTCGATCTTGAACGTCCGCTCGACCCAGTAGTGCAGTTTGTAGCAGATCGCCGGCACGATGGCGCCGATCAGCAGTGCCTGAATCGGATGGTAGAGATCATTGCCGGCCGAGGCGCCGATGATCCCGCACAATCCACATGAGAACGTCCAGAAAGGATCGCCTTTCGAGATCAGATAGCCGGCCATCATGCCGCCTGTCAGCGACATCAGGAAGTTAAACGTGATCGCCGAAAGCGAGGTCGGCCCGAAATAGATGTTTGTCGCGGTCCAGGTGGTTCCGGTGATCTGGCCCCCGATGCCTTCCGGACCAATGATCGGAACGTTGCACGCGGCATAGAAGCCCCAGAAGCCCGTATAGATCAGGAATAGGCCGATCGTTACGAGCCAAATATTATGGGGAGGTATGTCGCGCGGCGTCCCGTCCGGCCGGAATTTACCGAGACGGGGACCGAGAACCATCAAGAAGGCGAGTGCCGACCCGCCCGCGATGGCGTGAACGACGCCTGAAGCATAGGCGTCATGATAGCCCCACAGCTTGACCATCCAGCCTTGCGGACTCCAGCCCCAGGCCGCATCGAGGATCCACAATACCGAACCGAGCAGCACGGCGATGAACCAGAATGCGCCGGAGCGGGCGCGCTCGATGATTGCACCCGAGACGATCGAGGCGGTGGTAATCGAGAACAGCAGGAACGCGCCCCAGAACACGCCGTTGAGGCGGCTCCAAAGCGCGGCATCGGCCGCCGTAACGCCGTGCTCACCGGGACTGACGCCGGAGAGATGCGTTGCCATCAGCGGATTCCAAGGTAAGGCCCATGGCGCCGAAACCCAGCCGCCGGTGATTCCAGGCCCATTGGCGAACGCGAAGTAGATCCACCAGCCGAAGAGGAAGAAGGTGATGGTGACGATCGGGATAGCCATCGCATTCTTCATCAGCGTCTTGAGATGGTTGCGCCGACGAGACGCGCCGACTTCGTAGGTGCAGAAGCCGACATGAATGAGAAACATCATGACGATCGTCACCCAATAGTAGAACTCGGTGAAGATCGTCGTCAGTGCATTTAAGTTGCCGTCCATTGATTTACCCCCGTAAGTTCACCCCGCAGGACGGCGGCTCCCAGGCCTAGTCCCGCTGCCCCGCGGCCCGATGGATTCAGTTACGTCGTTTGGCTCTCCCACTTTTCCCGCAGGAAAGCGTCTTTCCGAAACTTACCCCATTTTAACAGGATGCTAGGCGGTACCCCAAACGGCGTCAACCGACATGAAATTGCTTTTCCTCTGGTGAAAAAAGTGGCACGGCCCGCGGTAAAGTCTGTTTCCTCCCGCGAAACAGACACTTACGTAGCCCGATAGAGCGTGGCCTGAGATTTCCGGTGGGGATTTTCCCATAAACCTGTGGCAAAACCCGGCAAGTTCGGAGCCAAAGCGGGCCGGAGCCACACCGGGACTGCCCTCGGCGGATGGCCGAAAAGCGCGGTTTCTTGGTCTCGGCTTGGCCTCTCTTACTGGTGTGCTGCAGATCTTGCGCTTGCGGTCTGCGGCTCTCATTGACGGCAATGATCGCGACGGGGCAGTGATGCACGGGTGAGCAAATCGAAAAGCAAGAAAAGCCTGCGTGATACGTTCCTCACCTGGCAATGTCAGATCAGGCAGGATGCTATGCGCGAAGATGGCGGCCGTCCTTCGCTCGGCATGCAGCCACGCCTGCTCGATCTATCGGGCGCGGAGCTTTGGCCGGCGTTGACCGTTCTGCTTCTTCCCGAAGCGCCTGAAGAGAGCACCGCCTTCTTTCGGTTTCAGGTGATGAAGACGTCCGATCCGCGGGAGATCTACGAGAAGACGCTGCGCTATTTGCAGGCCGACTACTTCCAAGACCCCAAGGCATTTAGCGACCGGCTGGTCGCTACGCTGCCGAGCGACGCTCCGCTTGCCGATGCGTTGCTCGCGGCGAAGCGGTGCGTGCTTGATTTCGCGCAAGGGCGCTACGGCTACCGCGTGACATGCAAGGTCAAAGCGCTGAAAGAGGGCAACGCGGATCGCGATGCCGCGATCTGGCATAACCGAGTGTTCAATCGCACCCTGCCCGACACGGTGCAGGTTCTGGCGTTCAAGCCGGATTGGAAAATGGCCGAGACCAGGAACTAATATCGGCCAAGTTGGCAAGCGGGAATGGCTCGCTTCGGTTCTGCCTATGTCCAGAAAATCACGTAGGCGGTTAGGGCGGAGAGGATGCCGCCGGCAAGCGCCACATAGGGCAGCATGCCCGCCTTTGGCCCGCTGACGGTCTGTCCGTCGACGGAAAGATCGGCCAGCATTTGCGGGGGGAACACGCCCTTGTCTTGGATGAAGTGCCGCAAGATGAACACCGGAATCACGATGGCGATGGCGATGACACCCGCCGTCAATGTGCCCGATCCCCAAACGTCGGCGCCGGCGCCGAGCAGGAACCGCATCACCTCCTTTTAGAATTTGCGGTAGGCCTTATTTAGCTCGTGAAGCGGATGGTGGGGGGAGGTCTGGAAGCGGATCAGGAGCTCGCGGGCCAGCATGTCGCGGTCCTGCTGGTTGCCGGGGAGCTTCATGGTTTTGGGGATGCGCACCCAACCGTTGATATTGCGGTCGAAGATGGCGGGCTGGCCGGCCTCGTAGCCCATATGAACGTCCTCGAGCCAGTTGAGGTCGTCCCAGCCCATGAACTCCATGTAGTCTTTGAGGAACGGCGTCAGCCGCTCATAGTCGGGCAATAGATTGACGTCGTAGCGGTAGCCGATGTGCTGGCCGATCACCTTCTCGCGGTCGGTGTCGAGGCCGGCGGCGTCCTTGATGTATTTGTCGACGTCGTCGCCCGGTTTCGCCGTCTTGGCGCCCTTGCCGTTCTTCATGTCCTTGGCCATAAGGTGCCTCCCCTCAACCCAGCTTGTGATAGTTCTCGACGCCGACGGTCATGTCGGTGCCGGCGAGCGGCACTTGTGCCATGGCCGAGGCCTCCATGGTGAGTGCAGCGAGATCCTCCGGCTCGAGACTGTGGACGTCGGTCTTGCCGCAGGCGCGCGCCAGCATCTGCGCCTCGAGCGTGAGCGTGTGCAGGAAGTTGTAGACGCGCTCGGCTGCCTCGTCTGGATCGAGCCGCTTTCTCAGTTCCGGATCCTGCGTGGCGACGCCCACGGGGCAGCGGCCGGTGTGACAGTGATAGCAATGACCTGCCGGGACGCCCATCTCGGCCTCGAAGTCCGATTCCGGAATCTCTTTGTTGCAGTTGAGCGCCATCATCACCGAATGGCCGATGGCGATGGCATCGGCGCCAAGCGCAAGCGCCTTGGCCACATCGCCACCGTTCCTGATGCCGCCGGCATAGACCAGGCTGACCTCGCCGCGCTTGCCGAGCTCGTCGATGGCGCGGCGGGCCTGGCGAATGGCGGCGATGCCGGGGATGCCGGTGTCCTCGGTGGCGATATGGGGGCCGGCGCCGGTGCCGCCCTCCATGCCGTCGATATAAATGGAGTCGGGCCCGCACTTCACCGCCATGCGCACGTCGTCATAGACGCGGGCGGCGCCGAGCTTCAATTGGATGGGGATCTCCCAATTGGTGGCCTCGCGAATCTCCTCGATCTTGAGCGCAAGATCGTCAGGCCCGAGCCAGTCGGGATGGCGCGCCGGCGAGCGCTGGTCGATACCCGCCGGCAGCGAGCGCATCTCGGCGACCTGGTCGGTGACCTTCTGGCCCATGAGATGGCCGCCAAGGCCCACCTTGCACCCTTGCCCGATGAAGAACTCGCAAGCATCGGCGAGACGCAGATGGTATGGGTTGAAGCCGTAGCGCGACTGAATGCACTGATAGAGCCATTTCGAAGAATAGCGCCGCTCGTCGGGGATCATGCCGCCCTCGCCCGAGCAGGTCGCCGAGCCCGCCATGGTGGCGCCGCGGGCGAGCGCGATCTTGGCCTCGTAGGATAACGCGCCGAAGCTCATGCCGGTGACATAGACCGGGATGTCGAGCGCCAGCGGGCGCTTGGCCTTCGGGCCGATCAAGGTCTTGGTGTCGCACTTCTCGCGATAGCCCTCGATGACGAAGCGGGTCAGCGTGCCGGGCAAGAAGGTGAGATCGTCCCAATGGGGGATCTTCTTGAACAGCGAGAAACCGCGCATGCGGTAGCGGCCGAGCTCCGACTTCACATGGATGTCGTTGATGACCTCCGGCGTGAAGATCCGGCTCTGGCCGAGAATGAACCGGCTCTGCTCGGCGGGCTCCGCCGCGCCGTTTCCTTTGCCCCTCTTGGTCTTTGCCATTAGCCCAGCCTCTCTCTCACTAGAGCACGAGTTTCTTCTCGGTCGGCTCCAGATTATCGTAGTTCCACAACTGCTTGCCGGCGACGATTTTACGAAACGACTCGATGCCGCCCTTCGGCATGACGTCGTACATGCGGAGCTTCCGCTCCAGCCATTCCTTGTCGAGATCGGTCATCTCGCCCCACACCGCGTCGACGCCGAGGCTCTGCGGCTCGCCGCCGATGTAGATCGTGCCATCATACATGGAGTCGCCGAGATTCTTGCCGGCATTGCCGCAGATCACCATGCGTCCGCGCTGCATCATGAAGCCGGTGAAGGCCCCGGTATTGCCGCCGACAATAATGGTACCGCCCTTCATGTCGATGCCAGTGCGCGAGCCGACGTCGCCTTTGCATACCAGGTCGCCGCCGCGGATCGCCGCCCCGAATTGAGAGCCCGCATTCTTCTCGATGAGGATTGTGCCGCTCATCATATTCTCGCCGCAGGACCAGCCGACGCGACCTGCAATGCGGACATTCGGCCCGTCGATGAGCCCGACGCCGAAATAGCCAAGCGAGCCGTCGATGATGAGGTTGAGCCGGTTGAGGATGCCGACCGCCATGGAATGCTTGGCACCCGGATTCTTTAGAACGATGGTGCCGTAGCCCTCTTTCATCATCTCGCGGATCCGCGCGTTGACATGCTTCGCATCCATGTTTGAAGCATCGATTTCGCCGCGCTTGTTGAAATCGACGTCGAAGGTATCGGGCAGGCCGAAGCCGTGATGGGCCTCGCCCAGATCGATGTCGAAGAACACCTGCTGGGTGCGGCCGGTGAGCTGCTCCGTATGCATGCCCATCTCATGGGACTTGCGTTCCTGCTCGGACGGGGCCGATCGGGTCAGCGCTGCCATACGCGCACCTCCTCATCATAAGGGTCTGACGTGTCGATCTCGCGCGGGACGATGGCGCGGATGGCCACCTCCTCGGACGCGAGCGCAACGAGATCGTCGCTTTCGAACAGAACCATGGGCTTGGCCGCCATGGTGTCCTTGGCCAGGCCAAGCTCCTTGTCGGTGGCGACGAGATAGGTGAACACGCCGTCGATCTCCTTGATCGAGGCTCTGAGCGAATCCTCGAGCGTGGCGCCCTGCTCCAGGTTGTTGGCGGTGTAGACCGCGAGCAGCTCGGAATCGCAGTTCGACATGAAGCGGTGGCCGAGGCGCTCAAGCTCCCGACGCATGATCCAGTAATTGGTGATCTGGCCGTTATGGACCACGGCGATGTCGTTATAGGGATAGGCCCAATAAGGATGAGCCGAGCGGATATCGACGTCGGACTCCGTGGCCATGCGGGTGTGGCCGATACCATGAGTGCCGCGGAAGCCGCCGAGACCGTAGGTTTGCGACACGCGGGTGGCATCGCCGAGATCCTTGATCAGCTCAAGCGCATGGCCCAAGGACAACACCTCGGCGCCATCGATCTGCTCGATATCGGTGGCGAGCTGCTTGGTATCGCCCGAATAGCGCAAGCGATAGCGGAACGCGTAGGGCGTGGGCTCTTCGACAGCAAGGGTGTCGACCCCGAGCTCGGCGAGCCTCTTGTCAACCTCGGCTTGGCGATCCCGGATCTTGTCGCGAATCTTGTGGTCGGTCTCCAGATCCTCGGCTTCGGCGAGTTTGAGGCGCATGACGTACTCGTCAGCTGCGGTCACGCCGTAGACCGCGAACCCAGTGGAGTCCGGCCCGCGGTGCCTCAAGCTCTGCAGCATCGCCGTCATCTCCTGGCCGACGCCAGTGGCGCCGCCCCGGTGGATCACTCCGGCAATTCCACACATTCAGTTGTCCTCCCTTACGTACCGCCGCTTACGGCAAACAGTCGAGATAGGTCTCGAGATCCCATTCAGTGACGGTGTGATTGAAGCGCTCCCACTCGTCCTGTTTGTACTCATTGTAGAGCCGGTACATCTCGCCCGGCATACCCGCGCGGATGACGTCGTCGCCCTTCAAGGCCTCAAGCGCATCGCCCAAGGTCATCGGCAGCTTCTTGACCTGCTTGCCGGCTTCCATGGCCTCGTAAATGTTGCGCTCCTCCGACTTGCCCGGATCGAGATTGTTCTTGATGCCGTCGTCCATGGCCTTGAGCAGGGCCGTGGCCATGAGATGCGGGTTCACCATGCTATCCACGGCGCGATACTCGAACCGGCCAGGGGCCGAGACGCGCAAGCCCGTAGTGCGGTTCTGGAAGCCCCAGTCGGAGAACACCGGCGCCCAGAAGCCCGTATCCCACAAACGGCGATAGGAGTTCACCGTCGAGCAGCCGATTGCCGTGAGGGCGCCCAGATGCTTGACGATGCCGCCAATGGCTTGCAAGCCGATCTTGCCGGGAAGCTGCACGTCGCCGGTGTCGGGCATGAAGGTGTTGTCGCCACCATCGCGATATACATAGTTCTGCATCATGCCCGGCATCTTGTCGGGGTCGTTGCCGAGATGCTTCACCACATCATCGCCGCCGCGCCACAGCGAGATGTTGTGGTGGCAGCCATTGGCGGAGACGCCCATGAACGGCTTCGACATGAAGCAGGCGATGATGCCGAATTCGCGCGCCACCTGCGCACAGATCTGGCGATAGGTGGCAAGGCGGTCCGACGTACGCAGGCAATCGTCGAAGGTGAAGTTGAGCTCGAGCTGACCGGGCGAGTCCTCGTGATCGCCCTGGATCATGTCGAGGCCCATGGCGCGGCAGTAATCGATGACGCGCAGATAGACCGGCCTCAGGCTCTCGAACTGGTCGATGTGGTAGCAGTACGGATTGGAGTAGCCGCCCGCGGGCTTGCCGCCCTCATCCTTCTTGAACCACATCATTTCCGGCTCGGTGCCGTGCCGGAGCTCCAGCCCATGATCTTTCTTGAACTGCTCATGGATGCGACGAAGGTTGCCGCGCGCATCCGCGGTCAGGAAGGCACCCGGGTCCTCACGCTCCTCGCGGTTACGGAATAAGGTGCACCACACACGCGCGATGCGCTTGTCCCAGGGCAACTGCATGAAGGTCTCGGGCTCGGGGATGCCGACCAGCTCCGCCGCTTCCGGACCATAGCCGAAATAGTCGCCATGCCGGTTGAGGAACAGGTTCACCGTGGCGCCGTAGACGAGCTGGAAGCCCTTCTTGGCCACGCTCTCCCAATGGTCGGCCGGGATGCCCTTGCCCATGATGCGGCCGGTAACCGACACGAATTGCAGATAGAGGTAATCAACGCCGAGCTCGTCGATCTTGCGGCGTACCTCTTTGACAAGCTCTTGGCGTTCTGGATCGTTTACGAATCGCTCGATATCCGTCGATCCAGAAGTGGATGCAGCGTCGTTCATATCACACCTCTACCGGTCAGCTCCACGGGAATGGACTATGGGAGGTCGGGTGCAGCTCACCCTTGGCAAAGCGATCGAAGCGGAACGGCTCCAACAGCCTGCTCTTCTCTCCCATCAACTCTTGGGCCACGAGCTTGCCAACGCCGATCATCTTGTAGCCGTGGTTTGAGTCGGCGATGACATAGACGTTCTCGTTGAAAGTATCGAACACCGGAAAATTGTCTGGCGTGAAGCAGCCGAGCCCGCCGGACTTCTCTTTATATTTATACAGCCCGATCTTGCCCTCGAACCGCTTCTGGCAGTGGGCCAGCATCGAGCACCACATGTGAATGAAGTCGTCGCCGACGATGAAGTCGGGCGAGTCCGGCCCGTAGGGATCGATGGCGACCTGATCGGGGTCCTGCTCGACCTTGTATGGTGAGGCACCACCTTGGACGCCGCCAAAGTTGAAGTCCGGCTTGTAATAGAGGCCCCACAGCTGATCGGTGATGAGCGAGCCGTCGACGTCGGAATAAAGCGGTGCGTCGGTGTCCACATGAATGACCGGCGGCATCTTGCCGTCATTGGTCTTGTGCATATTGGGATCAACGCCGAGCGTGCCTTCCTCGAGGCACCAGAACTTCCACATCGGCACGTTGTTATGCATCGTGCCGTCGCGCCCCTTGATCGAGATGGCCTTGGGCAGCTCGAGCATGTCCCAGAACTTTATTACCCAGGGACCAGCGCCGACCACGATCACCTCGCAAGGGATCACACCCTGATCGGTGATGACGCCGGTGACGGCGCCTGAGTTCGAGCCATATTCGAAGCCCTTGACCTCCACCCCGGTCAGGATGCGCACGCCTTCAGCTTCGGCCTTTCCGGCCAAGCCGTAGAGCGACGCGGTGTTGTTGGCATAACCGCCCCGCTTCTCATGCAGTACCGAGGTGATTCCCTTGGCCTGCCAGTCGTCGAACAGGCCCAGCATATAACTCTGGCAATCGGCGGCGCCCTCGATGAAAGTCGACTCGTAGCCGATCGCCTGCTGCTGCTCGTAGATCGTGGCGACGTCCGCGTGCATCACCTCGGGGCTAATCTGCATGTAGCCCACCGGATGATAGCTATAGGCCTTGGGGTCGCTCTCCCACACCTCGACGGAATGGGCCATCAGCTCGCGCATCGCCGGCTGATAATAGTTGTTGCGCACAACCCCGCAGGCAATCCCCGAAGCCCCGCCGCCGATTGAGGTCTTGTCGATCACCAGAATGTCCGCGCCAGAGCCCTTGCCTGACGCCTTCAGGTTCTGCGCCAGGTGATATCCCGTGCTCAG
>Ga0315553_10003735_pt1 | contig 11709 bp, 7 predicted proteins | sample SalMarSW160140MG_FD_203099 | JGI IMG/M metagenome (GOLD analysis project Ga0315553, IMG submission 203099) | Salt marsh sediment microbial communities from the Plum Island Ecosystem LTER, Massachusetts, United States - Salt Marsh Sediment SW1601-40 ... | reverse complement strand
GCATGCAGACTAACCCAATAGTTTTGCGTGCAATCTAATGTGTTATCTATTGACTTCCAATATCCATAGTTTACAATACGACCATGGTTTCTTGTCCTGTCAGAGTTGGAGGTGATCGGCCATGGAGGATCAGCCTAACCAAGATCGAACAGATATATTTTGGAGCCGTTACAGAAACGCCTTGGCTGCTCAGGGCCTTCGCGATAGAGAGGCCGACTGGTGTATCAAACGGGCAGAGAGTTTCATCAAATCTGCCAAGGGTCTCCTCCTGAAAGAGCATACGGCAGAGGACCTGAGAGCGTATCTTTGCCGACAGGCCGTAGACGGACGACTCAAGGATTGGCAGTATGGTCAGGTGGTGGACGCACTGCGCATTCTCTTTATTCAGATTGTCAAATCCCCATGGGCCTCTGATTTCCCGTGGGACATGTGGAAAGAACCGCATCTGCACTTTCCGGACCAATTGGAGCAATTTGACCAAGTTGGCAGGCATATCCCCGTATCGGGTGGAAGCCAGGTGTTTGCGGATGGGCTTAGGGGGCACCGTGTGGGGGACCTCTACGCTGCTGAGCTTGACCTTTTGAGGGAGACAATCCGTAGACGGCATTACTCGATCCGGACGGAACAGAGCTATCAGGAGTGGCTGATGAGGTTCATCACTTTCCACGACCATCGGGCGCCAAAGGAGCTGGGTGCTGAAGAAGTAAACGCCTACCTGACCTACCTTGCGGACGTTCGGCGTGTGTCGGCCAGTACCCAGCGTCAGGCCTTGAATGCCCTGGTGTTCTTCTACAAAGAGGTGATCAACCGTCCCTTCGGCGAGGTGGGGGACTTCGCACAGAGCAAGCGGCCTCGGCGGCTTCCGGTAGTTCTCACAAAAAAAGAGGTGGGCAGGCTCTTCGAGCATGTGATCGGCACTCAATTGCTCATGGCAGGACTTCTCTATGGCTCCGGCCTCCGTCTCATGGAATGCGTGCGGCTGCGGGTTAAGGATATCGATCTCGAACAGGGCCAGATCCTTGTACGCGACGGTAAGGGCCAGAAGGACCGGGTAACGATGCTTGCTGAGAAGTATAATCAGCCACTGGCGAAGCACCTGGCCAAGGTAAACGATCTGTTTCAGAAGGATCAACGCGCCGGTGTAGCGGGAGTATATATCTGGCCATCCTTGGCTCGAAAGTACCCCTCTGCGAGCAAAGAATGGGGTTGGCAGTATGTGTTCCCATCGGTAACCCTGTCCACGGACCCTCGGAGCGGAAAGGTCCGCCGGCATCATATACACGAAAGCGGCCTTCAGCGGGCGGTCAAGAAGGCAGCCCTTGAGGCGGGCCTGACCAAACAGGTCAGTTGTCATACCCTGCGCCACTCCTTTGCCACGCATCTGCTGGAGGCCCATTACGATATACGCACGGTGCAAGAACTCCTGGGACATGCGGATGTCTCCACAACCATGATTTACACCCATGTATTGAACAGGCCCGGAATCTCGGTAAAGAGCCCGGCGGATATATGAAGACCTCCCAAGGAGAGCGCTCATCGCCGGTTCTTGAGCGGCTTTTGAACGCAGATGCAGATAGAAAAACAGGGATGTGATCAGGGAGGCATCAGTCCGGGTTGGGCTCTTTATTGTCAGGGTGAAGATCGTTCCGGTCGTTGAGGCCATGAAAATCCTTTCAGGCTGTCTGCCTTTCTCAGATTATCAGGCTCAGAATCGATTTCTTCCGTTTTCATAGCTTACAAATACAGATTTACTATAGGCAATTGTAGGCATATGTCAATGATAATTATCACCAGCCGTTGTTCAGACACTAAATCTCCAGCTGATTAACTCCATAACTATTTCACCGCAGAGACGCTAAGGACGCTGAGAGAAGTCTTTTTTTCATGTGCCGTTGACCCCAGTTACATAGGCTATCGCATATAACGGGGCAAGGAGGACGCCACGTGAAAAGAATCTCAATCCTGTCTGCGTGCAACGCACAGGCAGGGATGATGGGTGGTCCCGATGTTAGGGACATGCCGGATACTGATAGAGTTTATCCTGAGTTTGTCGAAGGAATGAGGTGAAGGGTGAATGTATCCTGAGCTTAACGAAGGACTAGGAGCGAGAGACTAGTTGAATAAAAAATCCATCAATGGGCAGGGGAGAGGTGTATTCACATGAAGCTAATACTTTATATGTTATTGATATTATTTTTAATTTAGCTTATTGAAATCTTCTTTTGACAGGGGGAATATAGGATGTCGCTAAAATTCACACATTGATCTTCGCAGCCCACTCCCGGACGTCGGAAAAGTCCCCTTCCTGAATCTTTCGCCGCTTTACCAGCAAAACGCTCCTGACCGTGGCGGAAGCGTTGTCGATCTTCTTTTTATAGCACTCAGCATACCGTTTTTCATCAAAACCGCGGTAGGTTATGATCACAAAAACAGTCTTGCCCTTTAAATACCCTTTGCGAAGAAGCGTGGTAATGGGCGGGCAATTAATCGTCCACTTAGGCATACCCAGGATGACCACGGGCGCGGTTGCCGAGAACGGTATGATTCTCGTTCCGATTCCAGGCAAAAAAGACAGAAGCAGCCAAATGAGGTAGGGAAAATTGCAGCGGGGCTCAATAGGTAAAAGGTTTAGCTGATAGCGCGAGGAGACGGTTTGAACGATCGTGTCCACAACCTTTTTAGTGTTTCCGGTCCAGGAGAAGTAAATAATATCAATTGCAGGAGGTGTAAGAGGCGGATTCATGGTATCATGTTTTGAGAATAACCTGCGCGGTCTCTTCAGAACTGTCCGCGCTTCTCAAGGTATCTTAGGATAAATTTTCTTGAAAAGATCATCTGCGAGGAGTTTGCCTTCAGGAGATTCGCCATATAAGCCCCTTATGATTCTATATGCCGGCAAAGCACTGTCCCTATTTCCTTTTTCGAGAAGAAGACAACCTGCTTTATACAGGTGGTCAAACGCCTGATATCCAAAAGCTGCGAATATCACAATTAATTGGTTTTAGCTATTGAGAAGATACATTTAGTATGAAAAAATGAGGCATTGAAATTTTCAAGGAAAATGCTGGGATGTCAACAAGGTATGTGTTTCAGCCGATGAAAACAGGACTACTGTCCACCTCTTGGATGAGGAGGCACAATTGTGATTCCATGGATAAAAGGAGAAGGAAATCGTGACGAGCTTTATGCAAGCCGCCGTGGAGATCGCCAGGGAAGCGGGGGCGTTTCTCAAGAAGAGGCTTCATGCTGATCATAGGATTGATTTCAAGGGGGAGATAAACCTGGTGACCGAGGCTGACAGGAGCTCAGAGGAGATCATCACCTCACGGATTCGGCATCTGTTTCCGGACCATGATATTATAGCAGAGGAGGGCACCAACATCGCGATGGGCTCCGAGTATAGATGGATTATAGATCCCCTTGATGGAACCACCAATTATGCCCATGGGTTCCCCGTGTTCTGCGTATCCATAGCGCTCCAAAGGGTGAGCCAGGTTATCCTGGGGGTGATCTACAATCCCATGCTCGATGAGCTTTTCGTGGCCGGAAGAGGGGAGGGCGCCTTTTTGCAGGGAAGGAAGATTCATGTCTCCTCTACGAAGAGTCTGGCCGAGGGGTTTGTAGCCACGGGATTTCCCTATGATATTCGTGAAAATTGCCGGGATGCCCTTGCCTATTTTAATGAGATGATCCTTAAGGTACAGGCAATCCGAAGGGCAGGCTCGGCTGCGCTCGACCTCGCGTACCTGGCGGCAGGCCGTGTCGATGGGTTTTGGGAGCTGAGGCTCAAACCCTGGGATACGGCGGCAGGATGGATATTGGTAGAGGAGGCAGGGGGCGTGGTCACGGATTTGTCCGGCAAGCCTTACTTCCTGGAATCACCCTCTATTGTTGCATCGAACGGGGTGATGCACAAAGAGTTGATGGAGACCCTGGACCAGGCATCTTCTAGGATATGATCTTCTTGATCGTGTCCGCCTTCTTCTTTACCTTCAGGCCTTCTTTCACCCCAGGGACCTTTTCGATTACCTTCTCGACCAGCTTTTCTTCAAGGGTGTTGTTCTTCTTCTCTCCCTTTTGATCCACCTCCTTTTCCTTGTCATCAGGGCTTATTTCCTTTTTGACATTTCTGAACTCCCTGATTGCGCTTCCCAGGCCCTTTCCTATCTCAGGCAGCCTCTTGGCGCCGAAGATAAGCACGATAATCCCCCCGATGACAATCAATTCCGTTGCGCCGAGGCCGAACATATGATGTACTCCTTTTCCCTTAGTTATTTTTTTCAGAAAACCACGTCCTCTGGGTGTGGTCAGAAACGATGGCTCTGCCGGGCATGGTGCTTATCTTCGTACGGAGTGATGGAGTATTGGATGATTGGAGTAGTGAAATCCATCTTAGCGGATACCCTCCACGCACGGTCCACGGGAAACCGTGTGGGCGCGGCCTTCCTGACTTGTAAAACCCTTCCTTCAATTCTATACCAATACTCCAACACTCCATTACTCCACTACTCCAACAATCCCATGATCTGAGGACACACATTTGGCCTCCTTTCCAGGGGCCTCCAAACGAAGCCACGCCCTCTAGGCGTGAATTCTTTGCTATACCTGTTAGGGTAGCCACGAAGATTATATAATTATCTTTTTAATTCATTTTAGATAAAAGGTCAATACTCATAGGCATTTGCCTCGAAAGCGAGAGCGAATCAGACAGGCACGTTGCAGATGAATGGTAGGGTATTCTTCGTGTCTTGGTGCCTTGGAGGCGGAATAACTACTATTTTTTTACCTTCTCAATCAATGTGTCAAGATCCCAGTCAACAGGGAACCTGAGTCTTTCGTTATGCCCCTTGTCCTTGTATATGAGGTAGCCCTTATCAAGGCCGTGGAGAAAAAGATCCCTGGTAAGGATAACATCGTCTTTGCAGTACTCCGTGAGCATATCCATCTCACCTGCCTTGAACCACTCCAATGCCTTCAAACCATCTCCGGACTTTTGCCTCCCGAGGGTCTCAGTGGCCAGATGATCGAGGCTTATCCGATATCGAAGCCTGTTAAAGATCTCCTCGAGGAGATCAAAGGTGGGTAGTTCCCCGAGATCCACGGGCGTATAGGGTTGAAGCACTGCATAATCGAATCGCTTTATATTAAATCCGATCACGAGATCAGCGGAACTCAGCTGTCTAACCAGCTCTTCTAGGTGATCCTCGGTGAAGGCATAGAAGCGGCCCTCCAGGCTATCGTAGGCCACGGCCACTGATACCATCATAAGGTGTGCGTTTTGCCAACCGCCGACCTCGAGCGCTGACCGTTGTGTCTCGAGATCGAGATAGATAATCCTCCTTTGGTTCGTATCTCCGGGCGCCTGCTCTTGTTCCGTCGATTTGATTTGAAGGGGTGGTTCGGGTTCAACAGCGGAGATATCGGTCAAGGATATGACCCCGGTCAAGGCCTCGAGCACCATAATAGCCCCTTTCTTATCCAATGGCTTGTTGCCGGAACCGCATCGTGGTGAGTATATACACGAGGGGCAGCCCTCCTCACAGGGGCATCCTTTAATGAGATCCAAGGTTGCCTCAAAGAGCTGCACTATGATCGCAAAGCCTCTCTGGGCAAGTCCTACCCCTCCCGGGTATCCGTCGTAGAAGAAGATTGCGGCTTTCCCAGCCTGGGGATGGAAGCTGTAGGAGATGCCGCCGATATCGTTCCTGTCGCACAAGGCGAAGAGCGGAAAAAGGCTGATGGTCGCGTGTTCCACGGCATGAATACCCCCCATAAAGTGATGGCCCTCCTTTTCGACCATCTTCTTTATGCTATCGTCGATCTCGACCCAAAGACCCACGGTCTCAAATGTCTGAGGAGGCAGCTCGAGCGGGAAGACGCCAATGAGTTCCTGCCCAGGTATCCTCCTCTTTTCATACCCTGTTATCGTTTCGGTTACCTTGAGATCCCCGAGTTTTGCCACGAATTGTCCCTTTGGCTGGCTCCTCCTGATGCCGAGTATCTCGGTTTCCTTCTCGGATCTGACCCTCGTGAAGTAGTTGAGGTCCGCCCCTTGAACGATCACATCCTTTCTCTCCAGGACCAGTCGTTCCACGTAGTACGGAGTGGCCCTGTGGAGATAGATCGCGCCGGGATGGCACTCCTTCAGTGCCCTTATGCCGTCAACGGTGCCGATCGCCTCTCCAGTGCTTCCATTGAATATGGTGAAGGTCTGCCCAACAGATCGTATGTTCACCTGCAGATGGGGCCGTTTCCTGGCAGCAAACCATCGCGGTGTGCCCTCGCTTGTCCTGCTCAGTTCCCCCGCTGCTTCTAAATGATTGAGATGATCCTCGAGATCCCTGGCCCAGAATCGCGTATCATCGAGACCCAGAGGGCTCTCAGCCGCGGCACACGGCAGGTGGGCGCGTATGACATGGGCGTTGTCGGGATCGATTACAGCGGCCTCGAAGGCCTGTTCAAAGAAGAGCGCCGGATGTTGCATGAAGTACTGATCCAGGGCATCCTGGTCCGCGATCAGGACCACGAGCGAATCCCTTCCCGCACGTCCCACCCTGCCTCCCCGCTGCCATGTGTTTATTATGGTACCTGGGTATCCGACCAGGATACATACATCCAGATACCCTATATCGATTCCCATCTCGAGCGCGCTGGTGGATATCACCCCCAGAAGATCGCCGCTGGCGAGTCTCCCCTCTATCAACCGTCGTTCCTCGGGCAGAAATCCGGCCCTATAGGAGCTTATCTTATCCTTGAATTCAGGGGCGAGCTGTTTCGCCCACATGTTGATGAGCTCGGTCAGCTTTCTCGATTGGGTGAAGGTGATGGTTCTCAAACCGGCCCTCAGGCATTGGATAAAGATCTGAGTGGCCGTAAAGGCCGTGCTTGATAAGGGATTGAGGAACAGAAAATGCTGGCCTGTTTTGGGAGCGCCGCTTTGGGAGATCACCTCCACGTCTCTGCCGATCAAGTTTGCACCGAATTCATGAGGGTTCTGAATAGTTGCTGATGAGAGGATGAACTGGGGCCTGGTATGGTACAGAAGGCAGAGCCTTCGAAGCCTTCTCAATATCTGGGCGAGATGCGAGCCGAAGATCCCCCGGTAGGTGTGAACCTCATCGATAATCACAAACTTCAGGTTGGAGAAGAAATCGGCCCATCCCTCGTGATAGGCGAGCATTGCCCTATGGAGCATGTCTGGATTGGTGAGAATGATATTCGGGATCTTCTCCTTTATCTTTTTCCGGGCCCAGGTCGAGGTGTCTCCATCATAGACGCTTGCGCTGATTTTATCCCCTGCCGCCTTGGAGAGGAGATCAAGGAGATTTTTCAGCTGATCCTGTTCCAAGGCCTTGAGCGGGAATATATAGAGAGCCCGGGTTTGGGGATTGTGGAGCATCGTCTCGATAACGGGAATGTTGTATATAAGGCTCTTGCCGCTCGCAGTAGGGGTAGCTACGAGTATGTCCTTTCCCTCAACCACCTTTCTGATTGCCTCTACTTGATGCGTGTAGAGTTTCGAGATGCCGATGCCCTCAAGGAGCTGTTCGGCGCGGGAAGAGATAACCCGGCATGTGCCGTAGCGCGGTTCCTGGCGGGGAAGGTAGCGGTGGTAGACGATCTGAGGGCCAAGCTCCTCTGAATGTTTGATATGTTCAACAAAGGCTGAGAGCACTATCGATCTCCGGCTCTTTTCAAGATTTAGGTTAGGTACCTAGGAGACCTGGTTTCACCGAGCGACAGTTACTCGCCTGAAATCCCCTGAAAATCCTGTACTCCCTGATGGATGATATCGAAGAGTTCCTGTATATCTCCCTCCTCCACACAGGAGAAGGCCACCCTGATGTCCGTGCTGCCGAGCGAGATGACCCCCACTCCGTACTTGTCGAGGAGGTGTACGCGCAGCTGTTCCGCATCCACGGCTTTTAACCTCAGACACATAAAGTAGCCGGAGTTAAAGGGATACACCTCCCATGCATCTCGGTATTTTTCGTTTGCCAGCACCTTTCTCAGCCTCTCTGCCCTTTTGAGCATTATCTGGTATTTTTCCTCCTTTTCAGCCGCATAGTGCTCGGAGTTAAGAGCGGTGAGGACAATGGATTGACTCAGGTGGGGGCTGTTTGAGATGGTTCCCCTCACGGCTCCGGCCGTCTTTTTCTCGAGGGTGCCGTACGCCTCGGCTGCGTTGGCCTCGAATACCGTTCCGTAGGTAAGAAAGCCAACCCGCAGGCCCCACACGTAGATCTCCTTGGTCGCCGCATCCAATTTGATCGCCATGATTCGGGGGTGGGCACCGGCTAGGGAGGCGAACAGGGATTCCCTCATGATGTTCCCGTCATAGAAAAGCCCGAAGTAGGCATCATCAAGGAGGACAAGCACGTTGCTGCCCTTTTCAGCGGCCTCACGTATAATCTCCACAATCCCTTTGCCTTCCGCCTCTGTGGGTGTATAGCCGGTCGGGTTATTGGGAAAATTGAGGATGAGCACGATCTTCTTTCCCTGCGCTGCCCGCTTGTGTACGGCATCTTCAAGGCCACGCAGGTTGAAGCCTCCCTGAGGGGAAAAGAGGGGATATTGTTCGATTGCCGCCCCATGGAGAACCGTAAACACTAAGGTGTAGTTTCCCCAGATCTTGTCGGGCAGAAGGAGCACATCATCCTCATCGATCCACATCTCAGCGGTGATGGAGAGCCCGTGAGTGATCGCATTTGTCACCACGGGAAGGCTGATTTCCTTGCCGGCAAGCGAAGGATTCTTCGTGAACATCATATCCTTCCATCTCTTCCTGAGCTCGGATTTGCCGAAGGAAGGTGCGTAGGTGAGCGAGTCGGCAGGGGAATGGATTATGGACGACATGATAGAGGGGAGATGCATGGGGACCCCTTTTTCCGTGGCGATGCCTATGGTGGCATCGTATTTAAAGGCCTTTTCCTTTGCCTCAGCGCCTTGTGAAAGGATGCCCTTCGGGAAGTAGAGGTTTTTTCCCTTAACGGCGAGCATCTCATAGATATTGGGGTTGGCCTCAAGGATGATCTCGTTGAGTGCTTTTGCAATTGGATTCACGGTTTCCTCCATCATGTTATTGTTGATAAAAGGCGACAGCGCCGTACCCTACTACCCTTCGTTTCTCTTTGTGCCCGCCATGTTCTACATCGCCGCTGTTGGCGTAGTGTAACACAGTAGCCGCATTTCCTCCGAGCTCTTTGGCCACGGTCATGACGGTTACCACAGAGCCCAGCCCACAGAGTGTCGTTGAGAGATTCTCTATGCCCCTGGTTAGCGCTTGGGCCTCTGAGCGGAATACCTGCTCAGGGTTGAATGTCTCGATGATGGACAAGGTCCTCCCGTCCACCTCCGTCGCATCCCTATAGGTTGGATAATGCGACATGTCGGAGGAGGCTACAAGCAGGACGTTTTTTCCCTTAATGACGCTCGCAAGGGCCTTGCTGATCTCCTTCAACTCGCTCATTGGTGATATTCCCATCACCATAGGGACGATATCGAAATCCCGAAGAACCCGCTGAAGAAAGGGCAACTGGGTTTCAACCGAGTGCTCCCTGGTATGGGCTTCCTCAGAGAACGAAAAGGATTCTTCCCAATCAAGAAGGGCATTCACCAGATTCCTGTTTACGGGTACCCTTCCCAAAGGAGTTTCATAGGCATCCCACGTGCCCACCGATACCCCCCTCAGATAGACGTGGTGGCTCGGTCCGAGTATTACCACGGTATCGTAGTGCCTGCCCCTTATCTCCCGGTACGCATATGCGGCTACCTGGCCCGAGAAGGTATAGCCCGCATGGGGAGACATAATGCCGAGGATCCTTCCATGAACCTGTGACTCAGCAACCTTCGCCATGAAGGCATCAACCATGGAGCCTAACGCGGCTGCATCTTTTGGGTAGAAATAACCCGCAACCGCGGGTTTTCGTATTCTCTCATCTGCCAGGGCTGAGGAGGTAATAGGGCTCCCGAACGCAACCAGGGCGATAAAAAGAGTCCCTACCAGTGCCGGATAAAACCCATCTGGACGATGCCTTTTCCCCTTACTCATATCCGTCCCTGTTCCTTACCTCTGTAAGGGATAACATAGAAAGATTAAGGGATTACTATGAGCATGTCAAATCCAAATAGCAACCAAAGTCAACTGCTACCGGCTGAAGCCGATAGCGTGGCGGGCTGACACGGCTTTGTCGAATGGATTCGACTCGCCATCCCGGAAAGACCGTAGATTGAATATCGAATATTGAACAACGAACCGCAGAATTACGAAGGGATCACTTCGACATTCGATATTACTTGTTCGACCTGCCCGCTATGCCTTTGCGCCGGTCGGGCATGGTTACCCGGTGCTCGCAGTTGCTGCGTCATGGTTTCAACGCTTGGAGCGTTCCGCAGGCAGGCGGGTATTCTGCGGTTTTCAATGCCCTTCGGGCATACTAAAGTCTTCAGCTAAAGGCTATGGTTTTCTCATAATCCACGAGTGGGACAATAAATCTCAGCTCGAATCCGTAAGGGAGTTGTTTTGATTACCCTCAGCGAGATAGGAAAACAAGGAGTGACCGATAGGCATGGATCCATGGTCAGGAGCCAAGTACGCTATTGGCTATCACGATCCTCTGTACCTCAGAGGTGCCCTCATAGATAGTGGTGACCCTGGCATCGCGGTAGTATCTCTCAACCGGATATTCCGTGCTGTAACCGTAGCCACCGTGGATCTGTAAGGCAGTATAGGCACACCTGTTGGAGGTTTCAGAGGCAAACAGTTTGGCCATAGACGCCTCGGCGCTGAATCGCTCTCCCCGGTCTTTCATGGAAGCGGCGTTAAAGGCCAGAAGGCGAGCCGCCTCTACTTGAACTGCCATATCCGCTATCATCCATCGAATGCCCTGAAATTTTGAAAGGGGGCTACCGAATTGCTCTCTCTCCTTTGAGTAGCTCACCGCTGCATCCAGGCAAGCCTGGGAGATTCCCACCGACATGGACGCGATGCCTATTCTTCCCTCATCCAGGGCGGTCATCGCGATAATAAAACCCTGACCTTCTTCACCCAGCAAGTTCTCGGCAGGAACCCGGCAGTCCTCGAATATCAAGCTCGAGGAGTCAGAGGCCCTCTGGCCCATCTTATCCTCAGCAGGCCCTTCCGTAAAGCCGGGCATTCCCTTCTCCAGCACAAATGCACTGATGCCCCGGTGTTTCTTGCCCTTCTCGGTGTAAGCGGTTGCCACCACGATATCGGAGCTTTGCCCGCTGGTAATCCAAACCTTCGTGCCATTAAAGATATAGGTGCTCCCATCCTTTGTGGCGGTTGACTTTTGGCTGGCCGGATCTGAGCCTGCACCTGCTTCTGTCAAGGCAAAGCAGCCTAGCTTTTTCCCCGGTGCCAGGGATGAAAGGTATTTGTCTTTGAGAAAATCGGACCCGAATTTGTATATGGGGCCACAGGAAACGCTGTTGTGAACCGATACGATCACGGCGGTAGCGGCGCATGCATAGCCTATTTCTTGGAGCGCCAAGCTGTAAGAGATGGTGTCCACACCTGCTCCATTGTATTCCGGTGGAACGCTCATACCCATGATCCCCAACTCTCCCAACTGACGTATGATGTCGCGAGGGAATTCCTTGCTCTTATCCCTTTCGGCTGCAGTGGGAAGTATCACCTCTCGGGCAAAATCCCTTACCATGGCCTGGATCATCTGTTGTTCTTCATTG
>Ga0315553_10003733_pt1 | contig 11712 bp, 6 predicted proteins | sample SalMarSW160140MG_FD_203099 | JGI IMG/M metagenome (GOLD analysis project Ga0315553, IMG submission 203099) | Salt marsh sediment microbial communities from the Plum Island Ecosystem LTER, Massachusetts, United States - Salt Marsh Sediment SW1601-40 ... | reverse complement strand
GTGGTCGAGGCAGTCTCTGCGGATCGAGCCGATCACGCGTTCGCAGAATGGATGCTGCCAGGGCGAACGGCAGGCCGTGATGACTTCCTCGATGCCCATGCCTTTTACGCGCCTCCGGAACACGTTGCCATAGACGCTGTCTCTGTCACGGAGCAGGAACCGCGGCGCGGTGTCATACGGGAATGCCTCGACGATTTGCTGTGTCGTCCACGCCGCTGTCGGGTTTCGCGTAACGTTGAAGTGAAGAATCCGTCGGCGGTGATGGTCGAGGACGACGAAGCAGTAGAGAACGCGGAACGTGATCGTGTACACGGTGAAGAAGTCGATGGCGGCGATCTGCCGGGCGTGGTTGGCAAGGAAGCTGCGCCAAGTCGGCGAGGGTGGCTTCCTGCTTCTGACCATGTAACCGGCGACCGTCGACTTGGCTACCTCGTATCCGAGCAGGCGAAGTTCGGAGCGGATGCGCGGGGCGCCCCAGGTAGGGTTGCCACGCGACATCTCGCGGATGAGGTTTCGCATGATGAGGCCCTTCCTCGGCCTGCCGACCGTTGTCCGCAACTTCCAGCGCCAGTAAAGGCGGAAGCCGGCCCGGTGCCACTTGACCACGGTATCGGGCTGAACGATGACGAGAGCGGAGCGCCAGTCGGGCCAGAACTTCGACAGCCACGCCCAGAAGACCCGGTCCCGGTTCCTGAGCCTGGGCCGCCGGACGCTCCGTCGAAGCACGATCAGCTGCTGGCGCAAGGCAAGGTTCTCGGCGACGAGGGCGGCTTTGTCTGAGTAGAGAAGGCGGAGGAGGCCGAACAGGACATGGAGAGCCAACATCTGTCATCTCTGAGGTACCGGAGCGGCGCGGCAACAGCCCCGAGAGGATACTTGCACTGTACCGTAAGTCCAGTCATATGACGGCGGACGGAGTTTTCGGCAGGGACACGGTTGGCCTTGCGATGTTTCGTTCGCCGCCCAAAGGACACAGCACAGGCGGCGGGACGCTTCTCCTTTCCGCCGCCCTGTCCGTTCCGCCTCTCTCCTCGCACACCGCTCTCACCGGTTGCTTGAACTGAGAATCCCGTCTCCGGAACTTCCCAGAACTTCCGAGAGTCCTCTCGAGCCGCCTTTCCTACTCCCTGATGGGGTTTGGCGGTTGGTGGAGCAGCCAGTAGTCGCAGACGTAGAGATACCCTCCGGCGCTGAGACGGTTCCGGCCCAGACCGTCGGCAAAGGCGGCTTTCTTGTAGGCCTCGTCGCCCGTGAGGTGGTAGAGAGCGGCGAAGAGCGTGCTGACCTTCTTGGCGTTCTTCTCTTTTCCTACGGCCAAAGTCCTGGCGAGGGCCAGCGCCTTCGGATCCCGCATGTGCACGGCCGTCATGGCCACGGCCCGACAGAAGATTGTCGTAAACCACCAGTTGGGTTTCTCGACACTGCCGCAGATCAGCGGGGGTTTACCGATCAATGGCGAGTAGGTCTCAAGGATCTTCTTGATCATGGCCCCGGCTTCCTTGTCCCCAGTCAGTTCCCAGTAACGAAACAGGGCTCGCCAGCCCCACCCCTGGGCACGCGTAACCACGGGCTTGTGATACGCCGCAAAATACGCGCCGTGGGCGGCAATGGTGTGCATGTGTTCGTATGCCCGGATATCGCCGAAAAGCAGGTAACGGTCGTAGAGAAGATCGAGCACCATGTGTTCAGGGTTCGGTAGCCAGAACGCACAGCGGGGCCAGATCCCCCGCGTATACTTCTTGATCTCATCATTCTTGGGCTGTGGCCGGTCACCGCGAAACTCGCTCATGTTGTGGGCACGGAATTCGAGCCAGTTCTTATACGTGAAGGGGTCGTTAACCTGGTAGCACCGGACATCTCGGAAATGCCGGCTCCGAACATCGCCCACGGCCATCCAGTCCCGAACGCCGGTCCAGTACCAGCGTCGAAGGTAATCGTCTTCATTCATGGGCTGACGCGCGCCCTGCCGGCCAGACCCGCCCTGGGAACGCCAGCGTTCGCCAAAGACCTGCCACCCGTAGGAATTGCCGTAAAGCGTGTCCAGTTCCAGCATTCGTTTCGCTTCGAGACAGTTCCGCGTATCCGGTCTTTTGTCGGTACCCACCGTCGGTACGACAAACGGCCCAAAATCGGCCAGGGCGCCAGTCGCGGCCTGGTGTTCTATGTTCGGCCGGGGATACACCCGCGCGTTCCACCGCCGCGCCACGCTCTCCGGATCCGGCCCCTTCCTGCCGGGATGAAAATGGAGGATGATTTCGTGCCCTTTGGCCGACGTGTCCTCGAGAAAGTGCGGGACCTTTTGTTCGCGAGGGAACAACCCGAGCCGCAACATTCCATTCCCTGAGACTTCGACGGCTTTGGGAAACTGTTGCCAGAAGTATTTCGTGTGAACAATCACCCCCCCGCGATCGGTCGAGGCGTGGACGAGCCCGCGAGCATGGTCGCCCTGGCCGACGACGTGTTCTTCCCCGTTCTTTCGCTTCAGCAGCCGGAACCCCCGGAAACTGGTAACAAGCCCCTTTTGAGGGTAGTTCCAGCCGTCATCTTGCAAGTCGCCGTCATACCCCTGACAACGCTCCCACGTGTCGGCGCCGTTCGAATCCTGGTAAAGGCACACGGACTCGTCTTTTTGGAGCGTACCGGCGGAAACCTTCTCGCCGGAAATGGAATAGCGAATGCCTTGCCCGGCCAGCTTCAGAAGAAGAGAGGCATCCTCAAATGTTGGAGACCCGATGGATTGGGGAGGATTGTTCGCCAGGACGAGGTCCACGTAGACTTCCGTGCTGCCGGCATAGAAGTTCATGAATACGTCGTACGTATACATCCCATGGCTGTACCCTTTGCCGTTACGGGCCCTGTGTGTGCCCCGCGCCCGCACACACACACGCATGGGCCCTTGTTCCAGGATGGCCACGCTCCGCACGCCTTCCGACGAGTAGTACTTCTCGCCGTATGTGTCTTCGACCACGATCCCCAGGTCCGCGGATCCGTTGAGCAGGTCCTCCGGGTCACTGAACGTCCCATCCTTGTCTGTGTCGATGAAGACCTTGTCCAGAAAGTGGCAGTGTCGTCGATCGATAACGAACCGGGCCGGACCGGTCGTGACGACGATTTCCTTGTCCGATTGCGTCGCCACGAGTTTGTCTTTCGGCGGCGGACGGGGAAGATCGGCGTCGGTCAGGTAGAATACCTTGGTTTCGCCCGCCCGGATGTCCGTGGCAAAATCGAGCAAGACCCAGCGTATGGACTGGTCCGCTCGCCACCATCGTGCCAGGGTCCGAAACTGGCTCGGCACGGCCCGGAGTCTTCCTTGGCTATCCTTGACCGCAAGACGGAGCCGGCTCTCAACTCTGGCCTGTCCGGTCAGAAGGGGCACCCCACCGGTCACGTACCGCTTTCCGGCATGTCCCCAGTGTTCTTCGACGTTCAACTTGATTTCCCAGGCCAAGGCGGTCGAGGCACACGAGAGCGCCAGTATGCCCATGATGATGGGTGTGATTCTTCGCATGATGAGTGCTCCCAAGTTTCGGGTTTCAGAGGACTAAACCACTGCCGGCTGCAAGCTGGCGGGTTTCGCTGGCGGCTAGAAGCCGCCTGAAGCTACTCTGTACGTCGTCAAGCTAATGAGACACATTGGGGGCCTGTGAACTAGACGCCGACTGCTCACTGAGGCCTACTGATAACGTACCGTTACTTTGGCCCGTCGTCAAGGCGGCCTGCTCCAGTTTCCATGCTTCATAGCGTGCTCTCCTTTCCTCCCTCGTCCGCTCCTTGATTGCCTCGCGGCGCCGCAGCACCGCCTTGGCCCGGCCGAAGTACACATCCGCCGGCGTCACGTTGCCCAGGCTCTCGTGGTACCGCTCGTAGTTGTAGAAGCGGTAGAACCGGTCGATGGCCCGTTCCAGTTCCCAAGGGTGCGGGTACACGTGCACGTTCACGTGCTCCTTCATCGTGCGGTGCAGTCGCTCCAGTTTGCCCACCGTCTGGGGATTATGGCTGCGGGCGTAGATGGGCCGGATGTTCTCGCGGTACAGGTAGGCCCGAGTGTCTTTGGCCTCGAAGCACTTGCCGTGGTCGGTGACGATCCGACGGGCGGCGTAGCCGTGTGTCCGCTTGGCGAACGCCACGGCCCCCGCGTACACCTCGATTGCATCACCGGCCTTCTCGTGGGGCCGCAGGTCGTGGGAGCTAAAGAGAAGATTTGGTCTGGACGCGGAAGGCTGGGGGACAGGCACTCCTCTCGCGAAGTGCCTGCCCCGGCCCTGAAGTGTCACTTCTTGCCGAACAGATCTTCGATCATCTCGCTGATCGACGGCGGGTCTCGGCCTTCATCCAGGTCTCGGTGCGTTCGCTTCAAGACGGCCACGCCGATCAGGACGAGGCCGAGCATCCATACGACGCTTGGTGCACAGGCCATGATAATGAATGCCATGATCACCAGCACGGCCCAACCAGCATCACTCATGTTTTTCTCCTTTGTGCTGAGCTACACGCGGATCTGCCGACCCACGTGCAGAGGGCCTCGGTCGATCGGGGCCCGAGTTTTGACAGAGCTCTCGCTCAACGAAACTTCAACCACATCAGATCATCGCTTCCTCCTCTTGACAACGTCTTGAGCCTACAGGGGCCGCACCGCGGCTGGTTCAAGACCTAGTGCGTCGATGCGAACGGGCCGCGGAGCTACGTTTTCGTCTCAAGTATTCTGACGCAATGCTGTACGCGTTTTCACTCGGGCGGGCAGCCCGAAGGGAGAAGGTCCGAGCATCGGTTCGTTGACGCGACCCGTCACGGTCCGCTAGAAATGTGCGCGGGAATGATGAGGTGATTTCAGGTGTTTTCAGGTGCTTTTTGGTGTTTTCAGCCGCTCGCGCCGGCCTTGAATGGGCTTGCCCCTGGCATCATAACCCATGAAGAAGGCCCGCGTTATGCGGGCCTTCTCTGGTGGGCGATACAGGACTTGAACCTGTGACCTCTACAATGTGAGGATATGGGTTGTTGGTTGTATCTGATTGCTCATGGACAGGTTACATATGCGTTTCTGAGGCCGATCGGGAATGGATCGGGACTCAACTGGCCAGATGGTAGCGGAGGCGCGCTATGTAGCAGAAAAGACGATTCCGGGGCTTGAGGTGGGCTTCGATTTTGGCCCGAATGGCGCGATGGCGCAAAGACTCACTCGCCCACCTTGCGGATCTCAATCCGATCGAGGTAGAAGTCGAGTTCCGCGGGCTCAATGCGGATCTCCCGGACCCCGGCCTCGAGAATCTTCACCCGCATCGGTGTCGCTTTCCCGAACCGCTTGCTCTGCTCGGCAACGAGCCGTTCGTATCGTTGCCCCACACGCATGAAGAACGCGTCGGCCTCGCTGTGAGGCGCCAGCATGTGCGCCACAATCTCGAACGTGCCCGCAGGAAGCGAAACCTTCCTGGCGGCAAACCCGTCCAGGTAGTCAAAAAGGGCCGCCTTCCCGTTGCCGGCCTCCTTCAAGTCTCTGGCCTGCACCCGGACCAGTTGGAAGTCCTCGACCTCCAGTACCAGTGACCCTTTGCCATCGGCGGGAAATACGGCCGGCTTAGGCTCCGGCAATGGAGGGGCTGCCTTGAGGCGGAACGGTTTGCCCTGTTTCTTCCAGAAGCAATACTGCAAGAGGTGGCCGGAACGAAGCTGCATCGCGGAACGTCGCGACCACTGCGAGTTGGCGGGCAGGTAGACGGGGGGACACGTGCTTTCGGGTGCGCCCTCGATGTACAACTCGACAGCGTCTTCCACCAAATCCGCGCGGTCCAACACAAGCGCCGTGTAGGCGTGGAGGTCGGCGAGAAACACGGGTGCGTCAAAAAAGTTCGCCGGGAAGTCGAGTTCGCTCCCGGTCCGCAGCAGCTCGAGCACCTTCTTGTCCCCGGTGCGGTGATGCAGCAGGCAGAGGGCCTGGATGCTGTAGCAGTATCGTTGGTCGTCGCGCGTGTAGTCCTGTTTCCGGATCTGCTGGCGATGGTGCAGATGGGCGCCGCACTCCTTCCATTTCGCGACGACCCGGCTGTGGAAGATCTTGGCCGCGAGGTCGAGCCATTTCTTGTCGGCCGTCAAATCATGAAGGGCGCAGCACGAGAAGATGCTGCGCGCACACACCTGCATGTCGTGGAGCTTTACCCACACGTACCAGTTCTTGCTCTTGGGCGCCGTGGTCCAGAAGTATTCTATGGCGGCGGCAGCCCGATCGATGCACTCCTTCGTCTTTGCGTCGCCGGTGAGCATGTGGTAGAGAACCAGGCCCGCCAGCCAGGTCCCATCGACGTTTGGATGGCTGCGCGTGAACTGGTCGCAGTGAAAATGCGCGAAGCCGTGGCCCGCGCGGGCAAACCCGCGTATGCCGGAAAGGGCCGCATCGGAGTCCGACCACTGCTGGTCTATGTCGACGCGGTGGCGCACCATCTCGTCGGCCAGGCGAAGGAAGCGCGCGTCGCCCAGCCGGATCGCGTTCACGCTGGCGATCCACGGCCAGTCATAATGCAGGCTGACCGGCCCTGTGCCGGGAACGGCCATGTCGCCGAAGTCCATCCAACCGTACCAGAATCCGCCGTGCCCGGAACGCCGCCCTTGCAGAATGCTGGATGCGTTCGCTTCATCGATCATGCTGCGGGCCATGGATTCCCGGGCCGCGAGCTTTGCATCGCACTCATCGTCGCTGGTCTTCACGCCCGGCGGAGCGAAGAGGCCCGGCGCGGCGTCCGTCCGCGCATAGTAAGCGGCCGGCGCGAGCGCGAACAGAGGGGCGGAAAGCTCCGCCGCGCTTTCGGCCAGCGGGCGCCCCGAGAGGTCGAGAATGATCTCGTGGCCCTTGTGTACGGAGCCCGGCAGGTTGTAGAGCCCTTTCTTCCGCAGGCCCGCCAGACCGCGTGCATAGCCGGAGAGGCGGCCGAAATCGCGCGGCCACTGGCCGTCCCGCGGCCACAGCCAAAGCCGCAGGGCGGCACCGTCCAAGTCCATCGCCTTCTCGTAGTTCTGCCAGAAATGACGGATGGCCGCAGTCAGCTTGCCCGTACTCCCGGAAATCGCCACCACACCGTCCGTCCGCGCGCCCTTCTTCAGAACACGGTCGCCCGAAGTGATCGAGTACGTGAAATCGTCGAATCCGTACCGTGGCTCGCCACGCGAGTTTTTGCCGACACAGCCCTGGAAAACACGGAGCGCCCCGTTTCCTGTGACGCCCTCACATTCGGTGCGGAGGTCCTCGCCCAGCGCCAGGCCCAGTTCAAGCGCCAGCCCGTCAAACGCATACCACTCCGGCTTGACCTTGCTGCCTCGTGACGTGTATCCGTGTGCGCCGCGGTTTTCCAGCCAGATTCGGGCCTTCAGTTGCCGATTTCCGGCGAAGGCGGTGACGCGCAGCGTGTAGCCGAGCAACCCCTTGTGTTGACCCGGGAACTTCCCTCGCAGCATAACCGTGCCGCGAACGGGCCCTGCCGCTTCAATCGCCACCTCGTCGGGTGGGCCGGCAAGAATCCGGGCCCCCTCGGCGGTGTAGAGTGCCAGACCCGAGTTCCCGGGTGTGACGACTGCTCTGCCGTCCACTTGAATCGAGGACAAGAGACCACGTCCCTTCTTGTCGAGGGTCACCGTCATCGGCCCCGTGCGGAGGATGACACGGTCTTTCTCCTCCTTGATGCTGGCAGGGCTGCGCGGGATCGGATTCCTGCCCTTGTCACGCAATGTCAGCGCAACCTTCTTGCCGGCGGGGACGTCAACGAGGCAGTCCAGGAGCGCCCATCGCACCGAGCCGTCCGGCCACCGGGCAAGTGTGGAGAACTGCGCGGGTATACCTGTATCGTTTGTTGATACGACCAACTTGCCGGTGTCTCTCAGGATTCCTTTTTCGAATGGAATCCCGCTCGTCACCGTGCCGGCATTGCGGCTTACGCCCGTGGTCTCGGCGATCATAAGTGTCGTTTCGAGCGCGGAGGCGGGCAAGGTCATCGCCAAGACAAGCAGCGCGATCACCATCGTGCGCTTCAAGAACACGTCAATAGTCGAAGCATAGCCAAGCTCTTCATATTCGGCAGGGGTCATGGGCGATCTCGCAACAGGGAGGACGCTTTCAAGCCCGGGACGTCCATAAGCATTCCTCGAGGGTTCTTCGCCACGGGGGCTTTCCTTTCCTCTTCTTACCTCGTGGGGTACGGAAATTCGTCCGTCCACAAACTTCCATTGCCTCAGCGGTTATGATACGCTCTCGCCCCTCTTGGCTCAAGCAATCTCAGGGAAGGAGACATGCAAGAGGGTGCGAATCGACGCTTCAACTGGGCCGGACTGCCGCTGATTGCCACCATCGCACGGCTGCTGTGTCGGGAACAGACACTTCAAAACGAGTATCTGCGGGCAGAGAACAAGGTTCTGCGGTCGAAGGTCAAGGGCCGCATCCGGTTCAACGACGAAGAGCGCCGATCTCTTGTAGACGCGGCCTTGGCCATGGGCCGGAAGCTGATGCGGCAAGTTGTCACCATCGTCAAGCCAGAGACGATCCTCAAGTGGCAGCGGCGGTTGGAACGTCACAAGTGGGATTACTCGAAGCATCGCCGCGGCCCGGGCCGCCCGAGGAAGCCTGGCGAGATCGAGGTGCTCATCTGCCGGATGGCTCGTGAGAACACCTGGGGCCACGGCCGTATTCAGGGCGAACTGGCAAAGGTGGGCATCGCGATCTCACAGAGCTGCGTGGCCGGTATTCTCCGCCGCAACGGACTTCCGCCATCGCCCGAGCGTGGTGGCCTGACCTGGCGTGAGTTCCTGTCCCGGCATGCCGACGTCCTTTTGTGTGCCGACTTCTTCACGCAGGAGGTCTGGACGTTCTGCGGCCTACAGCGGGCGTTCGTCCTGTTCGTCATCCATGTCCGGACGCGCACGATCTTACTTGCTGAGGCGACGTTCTCGCCACACCGCCGGTGGATGGTACAGCAGGTGCGGAACGTGCTATGGGAGTGTGATGAACGCGGCATTCAGCCGCGGTTCTTCATTCACGACCGGGACGGCTGTTTTTCGCGAGAGTTCGACACCGTTCTCAAGCACTGCGGCGCCGAAGCCATCAAGACGCCGTTCCGCGCACCGAACGCGAACGCCTACATTGAACGATGGATACGCAGCATTCGGGAGGAGTGCTCGAACCACTTGGGCTTGTTCGGGCTGAACAGACTGCGGCGCGTGGTACGGCAGTACAAGGGCTTCTTCAACGAACAGCGTCCCCATCAGGGGATCGGCAACCGTGTCCCGATCGCCATTGATGCCGAACCGACCGCACAAACGGGGAAGGGAGATACGCGACTTGGAGCAGTCCGCTGTAATGAGTACCTCGGCGGGCTGCTCAAGTCGTACCGGAGGGCCGCGTAACCAAGCGACGCATTTGCGAAAGCAGGGGAGCACCGGCGGGGGAGCGGTCTGCGGCGGCCGAGCCAACCGACTACAAGACTCCTTCAATTGCGTTAAATCATGAAAGGCCGAGTTATCTGAGAGGCAGTCCGCCGCCCCGCCCGAGCCCACAATCAACCGCCATCACCGCGGACGGGTTTTCGGACGCTACGGGCTCCGATACGAACACAGAACTTGGCCCAGCTTTCAGGGCCAGGCCAGCCGAGGTCCGCCACCAAGTTGCATCCTCGCCGGACCCATTCCGGCATCATGTCGCGTCCGGACGGGTGTTCCGGGAGGGACACCTCTCATGCGCCCCGATGGTCGGGGACTCGCCTCTGGGGTTGCCGTCGATGTCTTCGGCCACGTAGTCGAGTTTGATTGCGGCGCCGATCGCCTTGGTCGCGGCATCGGTCAATCGCAGATCGCCCCGTGCAGGATCGATGAACCACGCGGCGGGTGCGCCCTCGATGTTGTTCTCGAGTCGCGTCGAATCCTTTTCGCTGACCATCCCCATCGCCACGCCGATCGGCATCCCCGCCAGCAGATTGTTGGCCACGTACAGTCCCGGCGCGTCCCGGTCGACGCGGATCAGATTACCGAGGGGAATGTCCGGATCATAGATCGTGTTGTGCACGATGCGGCAGTCCTCCGTGTAGCAGGAGAGAATGCCGACTGAATGACACCGAGTGACGAAGTTGTTCCTCACGAGCACGCGCGTGTCGTGGACGGGCTCGACGCTGCGGTGGCCGTTGCCCAGGCAGATGCCGGAGTCGCAGTCAATGATGATGTTCCGCTCGATGAGGCAGTCCTCGCTGCCGTTCCAGATGAAGATGGCCCCGCGTGCGTAGCCCGTGCGGCCGTGGATGCCGACGAAGACGTTGTCGCTGATCGTCCAGCCCTTGCAGCGCATCACGTCCATGCCGCCGATGTAGTTGCCGCCGAAGTTGAACGGCCGTTCCGCCTCGTAGCTGTCGTCTTCAAACTGCTTCCGCCGGTCGTTATAGAACAGACAGTACTGCACGCGGCAGTCCTCGACGGGATGGGTTTCCTCGGTCCCGTCGTCTTTCGGCACGCCGCGGACGCCCTTGACGCCGCGCTGCCAGATGTTGTGGATCACGCAGTTGCGGATCGTGACCGCGTGGACGTGCCTGTTGGCGTTGATCTTGAACCCGTTGCATCGGATGTTCTGGATCGTCAGGTCCGCCGCCGTCACGTCGTGGCAGGTAGTGAACGCGAACAGTTCGATGTGCTCGCTCTGTGCGCCGTCGAGGATGACTTTGCTGCGGTCGCCCGACTCGCTGCGCACGGTCACGGCGTCAGTGTGGATGTCGAAGCAGCTCGGCATCATGTACTGCCCGTCGGCGATGAGGATCGTCCCGCCGGGAGCGATATTTTCCGCCGCGTTGTACAGCGCCTCGACGTCCGCCGCGCGGATCACCTCGCCGGTCGGCGGCGGCAGCGGGGGGGCCTTGGGATACCACGGTTGGTCCAGCAGTTGGTCGATAGCAGTCCTCGCGCGTCCCCTGGCATCTGTCGGTAACGGCGGCGGCCGGCGCATCGTGACGCGCCCCCAGTCGTTGTGCCACCCTCTATGGTAGTACCGCGGGCACAGCCTTGGCCTAGAGGCGAGGCTTGGATGCGGGCCCCCGAGTGGTCCGTCAGCCACCTCGGCCGGCCTGATTCTACTGCCCGGCCGGCGGGCATTCAAGGGCGGCGTCCAGGTCCGTGTGGCAGCGGAGACATGCGATGAACCCTCAGCCGTGCGCGCGGAATATCCACCGGGGTACGGCTCCTCGCCAACTGCTGGGCGCTCATGCCCTGTTGGTTCGCTTGTTGACACTAAACAGTTCAGCAGATTTGCCTTGACCTGGCGGAATACAGTGATAATATTCCGGTTGTGCCTCCCGAAAACTCCGTCCGCCGTCATACTACTGGACTTGCGGCAATGCGTAAGTGTCTTCTTGTTGGGAACCGCTGCTGACCTGATATTGCCACCGAGACCGAGGCCGGTCTAGCGCGAATCCCGTCCTTTCCGGCGACCGGAACATGCTATGAACCCGCACCCGTGCGCGCGGAATATCCACTTGCTGCCGCCAACGTCGCAGATCACGCGCGGCTGTAAGCCGTCGCGTGAAACGGCTTGTTATCACACTCCACTATATGATCTCATCTAGTAACACTTCAGCCAACTGAAGCGTTGGCAATAAAAACGCTCCGGGCGAGCAAACAAAGCTGGGTTTTTGGCGACGGATGCGCATAATGGAATGGCGTGAAAACACAATCCGCCCAACCGGTGGCCGAGTTCACTCTCCC
>Ga0315553_10003731_pt1 | contig 11719 bp, 3 predicted proteins | sample SalMarSW160140MG_FD_203099 | JGI IMG/M metagenome (GOLD analysis project Ga0315553, IMG submission 203099) | Salt marsh sediment microbial communities from the Plum Island Ecosystem LTER, Massachusetts, United States - Salt Marsh Sediment SW1601-40 ... | reverse complement strand
CGGAGGTACGAATCAGCCCCCAGGTCGAGAGCGGACGGCTCCTCGGACCCACCGCCGCTGCCCAGGATGACCACGGGGGCGTCGGACAGGCGGCGCAGAACAGTGAGCACCTCTCGTCCTTGGAGAGGCGGCACTTCCTCCGCCAAGACAACCACATCCGGCGCCAGGTCTAGTACCTGAAGGAGACCCTGCGAACCGGTTGATACCTCCACCACGCTTGCCCCCGCATCCCGCAGGGCACTGCCCACGACTCGCCGCTCGTCCTCGTCTGCGTCGATGAGAAGTACCGTCTGCGACATCGCGGACATAAGTTTACGCTGATGTGAAGAAGTCTCTGTCGCGCGAAGCGGAATTTGCGGGGAAAAAACGAGGAAAGTTCCGGGAGAAAACTTGCGGCTCCCCACCCCAGACGAGGCAGTCGGAGTCGCTGATCAGCGGGGGATGAAGTGGCCTAGCAGGATTCTACGAGCTTGTAGCCGATGCGTGGGAGGGTGACAATTTCCACGCCCAAGTTAGGAGCATCTTCCAGCTTCTGGCGCAAGCGCCGAATATACTTGCGCAGGCAATCTGTGGAGAACTGGTCCCTTGAGCCCCAGACCATGCTCTCTAAGGCTTGCTGCGTAACCACCCGACCCTTGCTTCTAGCAAGGTGATGAAGAACCTTGAACTCGGTCGGCGTCAGGTGAAGCGCCTGCCCGTCGACACGTACCTCGAAGCTCTCCGGGTTGACCATCAGGTTGCCGCATCGCAGCGCTGGATCTCCCGCAATCGCGAAGCCCTGAGCCCGCCGCAAGCCAGCCCCTATCCTCGCAACCAGCGATCTCCCATTCAGGGATGAGTCGAGGTAATCGTCAGCTCCGGCCTCTAGTGCTGCCACTAGTTCGGTATCATCAGCTTCTGTTGTCAGCACCATGACAAAAGCGTCAGAGGCCACGCGCAACTTTTCGATCAGTTCCAGCCAGTGGATGTCCTGCACGGTTATATCCACCATGACGAGGTCGGGAGAGAGATCGCTTACATCTTGTAGTCCCTGTTTGCCCGTCTCAGCTTCTATGACCTGGGTCTCCGACCAGCGAACACGCAGGCTGACCGCAATGCTATTTGCCAGGTGAATGTCGAGGCCGATAAGTAGCGCTCTCATGCTTTCTGCCCTCCCCGGCCGCCTCACCCATGATCTTCGGGCGACGCCGCTTGTTAAGCCGCCAAGGCCTGTGCCGAGCCCGCAGGCCGCCCAAATAATAGTCGGCAACTAGCCGTTGCCGACTTCACTCCCCTGGCCCCACTACCCCCCGGACGGCCGCGGCTCCAGAGCTTTGCCTTTAACATAACGGTAGCGACATATCATTACACAGACAGAGCTTACTGTCAAGAGCAATTCCCGCATTTTTCGCCCGCATGGCCCGCCCACGCGGTGATCGCGCGAATCTTATTGAGCGCCATGAGCTTTATCGCTATCGCAATGGCCAGGATTAACTTTGTCAAACCCCTTGACAGATTATGTCTCCCGAGTGTATGAAGAACGGGCACGCAAACAGTGACCACGACATTTCCGCAGCCGTTAAGCCCCAAGGGCATGCAAGCAGGCCCAGCTCCTGCGCCTCGAAGGAGTGATGCAATCAGCAGGTTGCTGCGCATCAGTTGTGGTCGCGGTCGAGGCCAAGCGGGGTCGCGCTGCTTCGGCGGCCTCCACCCTGGTTGGCGCGCGACTGGAAGCGCTGGCGCCGCCAGCGACGCTGTGCGTGCATATAGATTGGAGAGTGCATGATGAGAAAGTTCCTCTTGATCGCCCTAATGACCCTCTCGCTGCTGTTCACCTCAGGAATTAGCCTCGGAGGCTCTGCCAACCCGACGGCGGCGGGCGGAGGCGAAGCGGACGTCAAGGTGGCAAGCGTCTCCATCGTGGACCCGCCGGCCGCCATCGATGTCAGTCAGGAAGTAGCCATCTCCCTCAAAGCTATCTTAGCCAGTGCAGGGCCCCATGATGAGCCTGTGGAGGTGGAACTCCAGTGGAGCGCTATGGCACCTCCCGACTGTACAGCTACCGTTGAGGAGTGCGAAACGGAATTGCAGCAGGTCATCGTGCCCAAGCCAGGAAGGGTAAGCATCGTCAACCAGACCTACACTATCCACTGCGAGGAGCCGAGCGAGCACACCTTCACGTTCAGCGCGGAGATCACAGGCATCAAGGAACCATGCGTGACGGATCCCAATCAAGGCAACAACTCCGCCTCCGCCGATCTCACCGTGGCCGCCATCGCCCAGGCCGACGTGAAGATCGCCAGCCAGCAGCTCGTCGGCCCGCCAACCATCATCGACGTCAGCCAGAACACCAACCTCACCCTGCGCAATACCCTGCACAACAACGGCCCCTACAGCCCTGTGGACGTCTCCATCTCCGCCAGCGCCACCACTCCCTCCGACTGCACGGCCACTGCCGACCCGGCCAATCCTGGCTCCGCCAACCTGCCTGTCAGCACCGACGTGGTCATCGACGAGGTCTGGAGCATCCACTGCGACAAGCCTAGCGAGCACACCTTTTCCTTCGACAACACCATCGCTATTACCACACCTCACGTCACAGACCTCGACCCAGAAAACAACGCCGCCTCCACAGGTCTGACGGTGGACGCCATCGGGCAGGTCGACCTCAAGCTGGTCGACCACGAGTGCAGCCTGCCAGCGGGCATCATCGATGTCAGCCAGGACATCCCTCTCGATTGTGCGGTCAGCGTCCACAACAACGGCCCCTACGGCCCCGTACAGGCTGAGATCACGATGGACGTGACCATCTCGCCAGACTGCACCGTCATCCCCAGCAGTGTGAGCGCGGCTGTGTCGCTGGGGCCCAGCATAGAGCAGGTCGTCGAGCTACCCGAGATGACCGTGCACTGCTCGCAGCCCAGCAACCACGAGCTGCAATACACGAGTGGCGTGGCGATGGTTGATCCCCATGTGGTTGAGCTCATCGTCGATAACAACACAAGAGGGCCAACCCCCGTACCCCTCGTCGCCATTGCCCAGGCCGACGTGAAGGTCGGGAGTATCGAAATCATCGGCCCTGCGGAGATCGATGTCAGCCAGGACGCAGGGATCACTGTCAGAACTACCCTCCACAACAACGGACCCCACGGACCGGTCGCGGCAGACCTGAACTACAGGACAACCGGCATACCTGCTGATTGCACTGCTATCACCACCGACCCGCGGCAGCATGAGTTGCCCGTGAGCGTGGACGTCGTCGATGAGCACCCTTGGATCATTCATTGCGACAAGCCCAGCCACCACACCTTCACCTTCACGACCGACATCGCGGCCATCAAGGAGCCCCACGTGGAGGATCCTGACACGGCGAACAACAGTGCCTCCGACGACTACACTGTGGCGGCCACTGCCGAGGCCGACGTGAAGATCGCCAGCCAGGAAATGATTGACCCGCCGACTCTCATCGATGCCGGCGAGGACGTGGTGGTGACTCTGGAGAAGGTGCTTCACAACAACGGCCCTTACGGACCTGTAGAGGTAGAGGTCGAGAGGACGGCGGTTGCCGCTGGAGACTGTGAAGTTAGTCCCGTGGGGCCCATCAGCGAGCAGGTTGTGCTGCCCCTGAGCACCGAGGTGACAATCAGAGAGGAGTACACTATCCACTGCTCGCAGTCCTCTCAGCATACCTTCACTTTCGGCAACCAGATCCTCGGGATCAAAGACCCCCACGTGTCCGACCCCGACGGAGGGAACAACTGGGCCTCCAGCCATCTCACGGTCGATGTGTGGGCTGAAGCCGACGTGAAGATCGTTAGCCAGCAGATGGTCGATCCACCTACGGATATCGACGCCTTGCAGGATGTGGTGGTCACGCTGGAGAAGGTCTTGCACAACAATGGGCCATACGCAGAGGACGTGACTGTGGAGATCCTAAGGGTAGCCACTGCGCCCGCTGACTGCGCGGTGACCCCCAGCGAACCGATCAGCGAGGAGGTGCTGCTGCCAGCCGGTACCGAGGTGGTGAGGACAGAGAACTACACCATCCACTGCTCGCAGCCCTCCCAGCATACCTTCACCTTCGCTAACCAGATCGCCGAGATCAAGGAAGCCCATCTGTCCGATCCCGAGAGCGGGAACAACCTGGCCTCCACAGCGTTGACTGTCAACGTCTGGGCGAACGCCAATGTGAACATCACAGAGCAGGACTTCGTCGACCCGCCGTCTGAGATCCCCGCCGACGAAGACGTGGATGTCACCCTGCGAAAGCGCATCTACAACAGAGGCCCCTATGGCCCGCTGGACATCTCGATAGTCAGCAGCGCTGTGGCGCCCGCCAACTGCACCGTTGATCCGTCTTCCCAGAGCCCGCCCGACGAGACTGACGTGGCCGTGGACGAGGAGCGGACGGTTGAGGAGGACTGGACCATCAGTTGCTCTCAGGTGGGCGAGTACACCTTTACCTTCGCCAACTCCATCAGCGCGGACACCGAGCACGTGCGCGCTTTCGACTCGGCCGGGCTCGAGCTACGGGTAAGCGTCAAGGCAACGCCAACGCCAACGCCAACGCCAACGCCAACGCCGACGCCTACGCCAACACCGACGCCGACGCCTACGCCTACGCCTACGCCAACTCCTACCCCAACGCCCACGCCCGCGGTAACGCCCGCGGTCTTGCCCACCACGGTGGCCCCTACACCGACGGTGGCCCCCGTCACAGCGACACCAACATCTCCTTCGCCAACGGCCGTTCCTGTCACAGCTACGCCAGGGATACTGCCACCGACCGGAGGCAGCGGCGCAACGTCGTTGACCAGCGTCTGGCCTGCGCTGGCGTTGTTGGCTAGCGCCACGGCCTTGATGCTAGCAGGCATGGGCAGTGCTGCGTGGGCGCTCAGGCAGCGGAACAGGTAGGAAGCGGTTCGTTGACTGGCAACTGCTTAGCCTTGTAGCTAAGGAATCGCCGACAGTGTGCCCTCGGTTCCTCCCCGTGGGCTTCCTACGCTTGACGCAAGGCCCATAAGCAAAGAATTTTCTCGCCAAAGTTTCCTCGATTTTCCCCGGTAAATTCCTTTGCGCGCGACCGCGAGTGCCCCGCGTCCGTGTTAACTTGTGCCCGCGATGTCGCAGACGGCATTTCTTGCCTAACGCGAACGAAGGGAATGCCTGGCGAATCGCAGCCGGATGGCAAACGGCCACAGAGTGAGATTGAGGGGACGCTGGATGTGGAGCATCCCTAAGGAGGAGGTAGAACCATGACGAAGAGAGCGTGGCGTTTATTGGGCGCAGCAGTGATCTTGGGGCTGGCAGCGCTACTGGCCTGGAGCTTCTATCCCACAAGCCCGCCTGCCCACGCCCTGGATCCGGAGCTTGTGAACTTCGACGTCGACCCAGAGATCACCGGTAACAGCGCCAACACGCTGGGAGCGATAGAAGACTGCGTGCGAGTAGACGGTACCGGTGGCTTCGATGGCTCGGCGGATGTCACCATCGACATCGTGGTCCAGGGCGATACCTTGGCACCCGTGGCCTATGACGCCTACCTCGTCTATGAGCCGACCAAGGTGGACCCGGTAAGCTGGAATGCCCTGATCAAGCTGCCTGGGGCCATAGACTTCACCACCAAGGCGCCACCGCAGTTGAATGCCGGCGCCCTCTATTTCGGCGGCGGCCCCGGCATCACCGGCAACGGCACCATCCTCAGGATAGACCTAGATATCGACTTCACCCAGGGCCCAACCATTGTCGACTTCTCCCTCACCGGCCCTGGCGGTGGCCCCGCCTACAAGTCGACGCCGGACGTGGAACATCCCACAACCAGCGGCACGGGCCAACTGGCCATCAACCAGGACTGCCCGGGCGTGGAGGCGGACGTGGAGATCGTCAGCCAGGTGGTGAAGGGCAGCGACTGCAGCAGTGACCCGCCCGCCACCATCAATGCCGGCGTGGACACCGACCTCTGCCTGGTCAAGACCATCCAAAACAACGGGCCGCAGACGCCGGTGGACGTGGACGTCGTTGGCCACCTTGACGTGCCGGGCGACTGCACCGTTGACCCCGACAACTACACAAGCACGGAGGTCGACGTGGGCGGCACGCCGGTCACCGTGGACGAGGTGTTCACCATCAACTGTACGAGCCCCAGCAGCCACTCGTTCACCTTCCAGAATAACATCGATGTCGCGACGGCAGGCGTCACAGACCCCGACGACACAAACAACTATATGGAGACGGAGTTCAACGACGTGCCCGTCCTGGTCGACGCCGACATCAGCATCACGCAGGAGGTGCTGGCCAGCGACTGCAGCAACGCCGCGCCGACCGAGCTGGCGCAGGGGACGGACGTCGTCGTCTGCGTGCAGAAGACCATCCACTCGGATGGCCCCTACACCGGCGACGTGGACGTCTCGATAACGGACGCGGCAACGCCGCCGGGCACCTGCACCGCTACCGCTGACCCCGCCAACCCCAGCAGCGCCACGGTCAACACCTCTAGCGACAGGCTGGTCGACGAGATCTGGACCCTCAACTGTCCAGACAGCGGTACGGCTCAGGTCTTCACCTTCGACAACCTGATCGCCGTGACGACGGCGCACGTCGACGATGACAACGCCGCCAACGACGATGACTCCACTGACCTCATCGTGGACGTAACCCCCACGGCGGAGGCCGATCTGAAGAAGCTGACCCTGGAGGCCGTGGGCTTGCCGGCAGCGATCCCAGTAGGCGAGGACGTGGCCTTCCAACTGCACGAGGTTCTCCACAACAACGGCCCCACCGGCCCCGTGTCCGCGGAGACAATGACAATGTGTGTCCCGCCGGAGGACGGTGAGTGCTCATACGTCTGCCAGGGCGGGGAGATGATCACCTTGACCGGCGGGATCATTGACGAGGACTGCGAGGCGGGGACAGAGTACCGCGCCGCCTGGCCGGACTTCCTGGCCGTGCAGGACCCTGACCTCAGCCTGGAGGTCAACGTGTCGCAAGAGTTCTGGCAGGATTGGGACGTCCACTGCGCGGAGGCCGGCAGCCACACTTGGCACTTCGAGAATTACGTTTACGCGACGGATGGCCTACCGGATCCGGACGAGACCAACAACTTCAAGACGCTGGACATTACGCTGGACTGCACCGCCGAGCGCGAGGCCGACGTCAAGATCATCGGTCAAGGCATAGTTGATCCGCCGGCGGAGATCGGCGTCAGTGAGGACATGGTAATCACGCTGGAAAAGGTGCTCCACAACAATGGGCCCATAGGTCCCGTCGACGTGAGCATCTCTACCAGCGTCGACCTATCCCTGGCGCCAGGTTGCACAGCCACCCCGGACGACAGCAACCCCACGAGCGTTAACCTGCCCGTGAGCGTGCTCACGACCGTCGACGAGCTGTGGACCATTCACTGCACTGAGCCCAGCGAGCACACGTTCGTGTTCGACAATTCGATCGCCCTGCCGCCCGACGACATCACGGACCCCGATCCGACCAACAACAACGCCTCGACCGAACTCACGGTAGCAGCCATCGCCGAGGCCGATCTGAAGGTGACGGGCATCTCTGTGACGGGCCCGGCGGAGATCGACGTTAGCGAGACCGAGACCTTTACAGTCTCCCTCACCTTGCACAACAACGGGCCCTACGGCCCGGTGACTGTCATGGCACCCGCCCTCAACGTCGTACCGCCTGACGACTGCACTGCCGAACTCCTGCCCTGCCTCCGGCTGGTGGAACTGCCAGTGAGCGGCTCGGAGACAGCGGAGTGCAGCCTGGAAGTCCACTGCTCAGAGCCAAGCGAGCACACCTTTGAGGTCGAAGGCTTCGTGGACGAGCCTGCGGAGGCCCACGTGGTTGACTCCGATGACAGCAACAACAGCGACTCTACATCGTTCATGGTAGTGGCCATCGCCAAAGCTGACGTCAAGGTGGTGGGCGTGGAGGTTGACGGCCCAGCGGAGATAGCGGTCAGCGAGGACACGAGCGTCACCGTTAGCACTACCCTTCACAACAACGGCGCCTACGGGCCGGTGGAGGTTGGCCTCGGCTACTCGTCCAGCAAGCCGGATGACTGCAGCGTGGCCACCGTCGGCCCGCCGCAGGTGATTCTGCCGGTGAGCGTGGATATGGTGGATGACCACAGCTTTACCATCCACTGCTCGGAGCCCAGCGAGCACACCTTCACCTTCACCACTGACATCGTGACGATCAAGGACCCGCACGTGGAGGACCCTGTCCCGGGGAACGAGAGCGCCTCCGGTGACTACACGGTGGCCGCCATCGCCGACGCCGATGTCAAGGTCGTAGGCGTGGCAGTGGTCGACCCGCCCGCGACGATCGACGTCAGCGAGCAGACCACGGTACGTCTGGAGATAGACCTGAATAACAACGGACCTTACGGGCCGGTGACGGTGCCACTGGACGTGACAGCCTCGGCACCGGCAGGCTGCGACGTTGAGCCTCTCGAAATCAGTGAGCAGATCGAGCTGCCCGTCGACACGGACGTGGCGCACTTCGTGTCATTTGACATCCACTGCTCGGAGTCCAGCGAGCACACCTTCTCCTTCAAGGCAGAGATAGGCGGGGCCAAGGAGCCGCACGTTGTTGACCCTGACACAGGGAACAACTCGCTTGACACCGACCTCACCGTGGCCGCCCTGGCGGAGGCAGACGTGAAGATCGTCGAACAGCAAATGGTCGACCCGCCGGCGGAGATCTCCCTGGGCCAGGACGTCGACGTTACCCTCCGCAAGAGCCTTCACAACAACGGCCCCTACAGCCCGGTGGCCGTGGACATCAGCACCGACGTTATCAAACCCGCTGGCTGCTCCGCCACATTTGACACTGCCAACCCCAGCCAGGCCGACCTGCCCGTGGACACAGAGGTGGTTGTGGACGAGGTGTGGACGATCCGCTGCGACGAGGAGGGTGACAAGACCTTCACCTTCGATAACTCCATCGCACACAAGGACCCCCACGTGACTGACCCTGACCTGGGCAACAACTCCGCCTCCACCGATCTGATGGTCAAGGTGGTCATCCCTGAGCTGACGGCCGACGTCGAGATCGTGAGCCAGGAGATAGTCGACGCTCCGGCGGAGATCCCCGTCAGCGAGAGTGTGGAGATCATGCTGGAGAAGGTGCTCCACAACAACGGGCCTGATGGGCCAGTCGACGTGTCCACCTCCACGAACGTCAGCGTACCCGACGACTGCGAGGCCATCGGCCCGCCTTCGCCCGCCTTGGGCCCTGCGCCGCCCGTGGTCACCCTGCCGGTTAGCGTGGACGTGCCCATTGACGAGATGTGGACGATCCACTGTTCGGAGCCCAGCGAGCACACCTTCACCTTCGACAACTCCATCGCTATCACGACGCCAGGGGTTACAGACCCCAATCTGCTCAACAATAGCGCCTCTACGGACCTCACCGTGGCCGCCATCGCTCGCGCCGATGTCAAGGTTGTGAGCGTACAGGTTGACGGGCCAGCCGAGCTGCCGGTCAGCGAGACCGCACACATCACGGTCAGCACCATCTTCCACAACAACGGTCCCTACGGCCCAGTGGAGATAGCCGGGAGCTACGGCGCACCCAGCGTACCTGCTGACTGCAGCGTCGCCACCATCGACCCGCCCCAGTATGTGCTGCCGGTTAGCGTGGACATCGTTGATGACCACAGCTGGGACATCCACTGTTCGGAGCCGAGCGAGCACACCTTCACCTTCGCCACCGACATCATCACCATCAAGGACCCGCACGTGGTCGACCCTGAGCCGGAGAACAACAGCGCCTCCGGTGACTACACGGTGGCTGCCCTTGCGAAGGCCGACGTGAAGATCGTGGGCCAGGAAATAGTCGACCCGCCGGCCACAATCAGGGCCAGCCAGAGGGTGGACGTCATCTTGCGAAAGCTCGTCCACAACAACGGGCCCCAGGGCCCGGTGGAGATCGTCCCTGTCGGCAGCGCCACGACCCCACCCAACTGCACCGCTACTGCCAAGCCGATGCCCGCGACTGCGGCGCCGGTGAGCGTGGACGTGAGCGTCGATGAAGTCTGGACCATTCACTGCGCCACCCCCGGCGAAGCGACCTTCCGGTTCGACAACTCCATCGACGTGGCGACAGCTCACGTGGAGGACCCCGACCTGACCAACAACTCCGCCTCCACTGACCTGACGATCACTGTCCTGGCGCAGCGCATATGTCCTCCCTGGGACAGGGACTGCGATGGCTACTACAACTACTACGAGATAATGCTGGGTTCCAACCCGGATGACCCCACCAGCACTCCGGAGAACCTTGCCATCCTTGCTACCTGCCAGGACGGGCTGGACAACGACAAGGACGGCCTCATCGACACGGCAGACCCGGGCTGCCCGCTGCCGGATGCCGACGGCGACACCGTGCCCGACAAGCACGACAACTGCCGCTTCGTCCCCAACCCGGGCCAGGAGGACCTGGACGGCGACGGCCAAGGCGACGTCTGCGACTGGGATGACGATGGTGACGGCTACACCGACTTCTGGGAGAGGTTCCTTGGCTCCGACCCCAGAGACCCCAACAGCACGCCCGAGCACAAGCTCATCCGCAGCACCTGCACAGACGGGAAGGATAACGACAAGGATGGCCTCACCGACGGCGCCGACCCGGGCTGTGGGGGATAAGGATAGCAGGACAGCCTTAAGGAAGCCGAACGGAATGTGATCGGCAGGGAGAGGAGGTCTCCACCCGGGGGTTTCCTCTCTCTGCCGATCAGGGGTCGGAGGGCCGAGCTCTGCGACCCGTTAACCTGTGATCGCCCTACGCGAGCCCGGGCACAACTGGGGTGCGCAGGGGTAAAGGCATGCGCGGCCGACTTGTCGGCTGCATAGGCGCGAGAGCTGGCCGCATTGCTCGCGCAGCTCAGTAGGGAGGCGACGATATGTGGAGAAAGACCGGTTTCGCCAAACGACTCCTCTTGTGCACCTCACTGGTCGTTGTAGTTGGCGGGCTGGCGGTGGCCGCCCTTGTCACCAGCCAGATCAGTCCCGCCAGCGGTTTTGAAAGCGTGTACCAATGTTGGCCGAAGTGTTGGCCGACTCCATCGCCTCCGCACAAGAAGCTGGGTGAGTTGAAAATCGTGAAGAAGACCGATGGTGTCCTCACGCCGGGCGTCACCTTCACCGTCGATCCCAACCCCTACGCAACACTCGACCCGGCCCTCGTGCCCGCAGGCTGCAACGGCTCCTCGCCCACCCTTACCGTGACCGACGGCGACACCTGCGACCGCCACGACGCCGCTGACGGAACCGTCAAGCTGATCAACGTCCCAGCCGGCAACTACCTGGTGGACGAGCCCACGCCGCCGCCGGGAACGACCTTCGAGGGCTGTGTCCCCAACCAGGTGAAGGTTTCGAGGTGTGGAGGCTCCGGCTCAACCACCTGCACCAATACATCCAAGCTGGGCGACCTGACCATCAAGAAGCTGACCGATGGTGTCCTCACGCCGGGCGTCACCTTCACCGTCAATCCCAACCCCTACGCAGCACTCGACCCGGCCCTCGTGCCCGCAGGCTGCAACGGCTCCTCGCCCACCCTTACCGTGACCGACGGCGACACCTGCGACCGCCACGACGCCGCTGACGGAACCGTCAAGCTGATCAACGTCCCAGCCGGCAACTACCTGGTGGACGAGCCCACGCCGCCGCCGGGAACGACCTTCGAGGGCTGTGTCCCCAACCAGGTGAAGGTTTCGAGGTGTGGAGGCTCCGGG
>Ga0315553_10003730_pt1 | contig 11720 bp, 14 predicted proteins | sample SalMarSW160140MG_FD_203099 | JGI IMG/M metagenome (GOLD analysis project Ga0315553, IMG submission 203099) | Salt marsh sediment microbial communities from the Plum Island Ecosystem LTER, Massachusetts, United States - Salt Marsh Sediment SW1601-40 ... | reverse complement strand
GACTCGTATTTGCCCGTTACCTATTGATGATTTAATCAGAGGGTAGCGGGCAATACTAATGTGGCGCCGGGCTGCCGTTTCAGGTATGACTTGGTATACGTGGCGGGAAAAGAGTAGATTACCTGCACCTGGCGGTGTTGCGCGCAGAAGAGAAAGACTCCCACTACCTGCGACTTGGTACCGAAGGGGCCGATAACCACGTTATGTGATTCCTCCAGTTCCCCGCAGACGGATTCCAGCACCTCCTTCACGCCCTGGGGATTATCGGAGGGAACATCCCGGACACTCACCGAAGGTTGCGCTAGCAAATCGGCGTTGTTGTCCCGGGCATATTTTACATATTCCGGGTTACCGGTACGCGGCGGATTTGTTATAAGGGCTATCGTTTTGGCGGGATTGAACTGCTTCCAGACCGAGAGTGCCCGGTCCGGCTCAAACCCGAGGAAGAGGACCATGGCCGTCTCTTTCTCCAGTGAAGGGCTGCCGTAATAATTGGGAATGGTGGTAATCTGTTCGATGCCGCGGGTAAGCCGGGTGGGTAGATATTTCTGGGTGGTATGCAGGATACGCGGCATTCCCAGTTTCCTCTCGTTTACCAGGTAATTCAGTAGTTCCAGCAGGTACAGCTTGGTAAAACCGCTGATATCAATGGTGATGAAGGGGCTGTTATCCGTATCCAGTTTACACTGCTTGAGGATATTACTCAGCTGGTTGACCCCTTCCACCGGGTTTCCGCGCTGGCAGGTAACCACGAAGACGCCCTCGGTGGTCTTTTTCCGCAGTTCCGTCTGCAACCGGTACATATTGTGTTCTATTTCCTGTTTGAACTCGGGGTCCTCCACCATGAAGATAACGGCGTACCGGGTAAGGAAATCGACGCCCATGGTGCCGGCGCTGGAAAGGCATCTTTCCTCAAAGCTGGCGCAGCAGATAAACAGGTCGTCGGGTCCTTGCTCGTTAAGTCTGGGAAGGGATTTAATCTCGGCAGGTTCCATCTCAATACTCATCGCCATCCCCCTGATCTCAACTGATTTCGGGATTTACTCGCTACTAATTGACACTATAATTATCCGGGTAATCATTGTCAATTCCTCCCAGCCGTGAGTATGGCTGTTTTTTATACGGTACTTAATTCAGTATTGTTTACATTTTTTAACTTTTGATTAACTATTTTTGTGGTATAATATATACGGTGTAAAAGCGCCTGAAGAGACCGAGGAAGAATATGAAATCGAATTGGAAGCGTAACAGCATAATATATATAACCATTCTGGTGGCTTTTGTCGTCCTCTTTGCCTTCCTTTTACCGGGTACGGAAAAACGCGAACCAGTGCCGCTGAGCACGGTCATCACCATGTCCCAGAACGGGGAAATAGCGAAGATTGAGGTAGATGAAGAGAAGTTACTGATAACCAAGATTGACGGTACCAAGCTGGAATCCGTCAAAGAAGCTGGAACTAGTATTCTTGATATCAACGGATTCGTTCCCGGCGACATAGAAATAAACGTAAAACCTCCGTCCGGATTCGGCTGGAGCGTGCTGATAAACTTTGTCCCCCTGTTGATTTTCGGGGCTTTGCTGTTCTTCCTCTTCCGCCAGGCGCGGGGAGCCAACAACCAGGCCATGAGCTTCGGCCGGAGCAAAGCCAGGCTATTCCCGGCTAACCGTGTCACAGTTACCTTCGATGATGTTGCCGGTGTAGAAGAAGCCAAGCAGGACATGCAGGAAGTGGTTGACTTCCTGAAAGCCCGTGAGAAATTCCAGTCGCTGGGGGCCCGCATCCCCAAGGGCGTGTTACTCGTGGGACCTCCCGGCACCGGTAAAACACTGCTGGCGAGGGCGGTGGCCGGCGAGGCGGACGTACCCTTCTTTAATATCAGCGGTAGTGAATTCGTCGAGATGTTTGTCGGTGTCGGTGCCTCCCGGGTACGCGACCTCTTTGAACAGGCCAAGCGTAATACTCCCTGCATTGTCTTTATCGATGAGATAGATGCCGTCGGCCGACAGCGCGGCGCGGGACTGGGCGGCAGCCATGACGAACGTGAGCAAACACTCAACCAGATTCTGGTGGAAATGGACGGATTCGATACTAATACGAGCGTTATCGTTATCGCCGCTACCAATAGACCGGATATCCTCGACCCGGCTCTGTTACGACCCGGACGCTTTGACCGGCGCGTCATACTGGACCTGCCGGATATCACCGGACGTCTGGCAATTCTTAAGGTTCACTCCAACGGTAAACCGCTGGGTAAAGAGGTCAACCTTGAAGTTCTCGCCAAGAGCACTGTCGGTTTCAGCGGTGCCGATCTGGAGAACCTGGTTAACGAGGCGGCAATTTTGGCCGCACGACTCAGCAAGAAAACCATCGGCATGAGCGAATTCGAAGAGTCGGTCGATAAAGTAATGGCCGGCCCCGAGAGGAAAAGCCGTAAAATCAGTCCCCAGGAAAAGGAAATTATCGCCTACCACGAAGCCGGTCACGCCCTGGTTGCCCGGATGCTGCCCCATGCTGACCCGGTGCATAAAATATCCATAGTTGCCCGTGGTATGGCTCTGGGCTATACCAAGCAGCTTCCGGCGGAGGACAGGTACCTGGTTTCGCGTTCTCAGATAAATGATATGCTGGCGCATATGCTTGGGGGGAGAAGCGCCGAGGAGTTAATATTCAAAGAAATCACAACAGGAGCTTCTGATGATATTAAACGAGCCACCGCACTGGCGAGGCGTATGGTTGTTGATTTCGGTATGAGTGGCAAACTTGGGCCGCGAACGTTCGGACATAAGGAAGAGATGGTGTTCCTGGGTCGTGAAATCTCCGAGCAGAGAGACTATAGCGAAGAGGTTGCCAAGCAGATTGATGAGGAAGTTCAATCTATTATCCAAACTGCTCATAAAACCGCTATGAAAATCCTGACCGAGAATAAGTCCAAGCTTAAGAACCTGGCTGAGAAATTGATAGCCCAGGAAACTCTAGAGGGTAAAGACCTGGAAAATACTTTCAAAGATGTGGGACTACCGACCACCGAACCGGAGATAGAAAAGAAAAAGATACCGGCCCCGGTTAAACCCGTTGGCGAAGCTGAGAAAGCTCCCAAGCCCAAGAAAGCCCCCGGAGTACCCCGCCTGGTACCGAAGCAGACCCCGACCGGGCCGGACTAATACCGTGTGCCTGTTATTTACTTGATTGCTTTGGATAACATATCTCGTAGTCCTACCGACGCCTGAGTGTGCATATTATGGCTGAAGATTGTATTGCCAGGATAACTGCTCAGCCGCTTTCTCCCGAAGCGGTGGTTCAACAGGCTAAAACCAACGACAGCGGCTGCGTGGTAACCTATGTTGGCCTGATTCGTGATGAGTCATGCGGTAAAGCCGTGAAATCGGTGGAATATACCGACCCCGACGGTAAAGCGCAGGGCAGACTGGGTGAAATCGCCAACGACATCAAGCAAAAGTACCCGGTTAATAAGGTTGTCATTTACCACCGCACCGGCGTGCTTAGAGTAGGGGATATCAACCTGGTGGTGGCCATAGCGGCGGCGCACCGTGGCGAAGGATTTGGGGCAAGCCAGTACGCCATCGACCTGTTTAAGGAAAAATTACCCACGGGTAAGATCGAGACATACGTGGACGGCACTACCTGGACGGGCGAATAAACTACCGGGTGTCTATTCTGTCCTTTTAACGACGTATTCACAAAGTCCGAAGAGTGATTCCCGGCTGGTATTTTCCGGCAGCTGCAGCAGGTTCTTACAACCCGCCTTACTGTATTCCGTGGCCACCTGGTAGCAGTCGTCGATTATTGACGAGTTCAGCACCATATCTATGGCCCGGGTTACGTATTCCCTGTCCTTCGTTTCAAAGACCTTCTTAACGGGGTTATCATCCGGATAACGTTCCAGGAGCATTAGCGCCGGCAGCGTCAGGGTTCCCTGGGTTAAGTCCGAGCCTACCGGTTTACCCATGGCCGTTTCGGTGCTGGTGAAATCAAGGATATCATCGACAACCTGGAAAGCAATTCCCAGATTATCTCCGTACTCTTTCATTACCTTTACCGCTTTCTCCGGTGCTTTACTGAGAATGATGCCGGTCTGAGTGGAGAGGGAGAAAAGCGAAGCTGTTTTACCGTAAATGCGGTGAAAATAGTTCTCGCGACTCTGGTTGATTTCGAAAGCTCCCCGGAACTGGTTTATCTCACCGCTGGAAATGGTTGCCAGTGTCTGTGAGAAGAGCCTGATAACCCGGGGTGTCTCGGTGTCCGCTACGAACTCACCGGCCTTGGCGAACAGGTAATCGCCCATGAGAATGGCTATTTCATCACCCCAGATGCTGTTGATGGTGGCCTGGCCGCGCCGCGTCGAGGCCTTATCTATGGCATCGTCATGCACCAGCGTGGCGGTGTGCATCAGTTCCACGGAGACGGCCATCGGCAACAGGTGATTCAGGTCATACTGGTAAAAATTACCGGCCAGCAGGGTCAGCGCCGGGCGGATCCCCTTGCCGGTTTCTTTGACGATATAACTTATCTGTTCGGCCAGCCAGGGCATATCTATCTTGCTTATAGAACGCAGGGTGTTTCTCACTTCAACCAGGTCTGTCTGTACCGGCGCGTAAATCTCGTTAAGTTCCAATGCGTTTCGTCTCCTCTTCAATAATGCTTTCATCGAGTTTTACAAAGAGCGGCCGGGGTTCTCGCAGCTTTTGACCGGGTTCGAGCGGCTGCGGTTTCCAGCCGTAATCCTCGACTTTGCCGTCGAAACCAAGGTATTCGTGGACTTTCTGCGAACTGAAGGGCAGGAAGGGGTAAAACAGCGTTTTCAGGTCGGAGATTACATTCAAAGCCACGAATAAAGATGTTGCCGCCGCCTGCTTATTTTCCTTGATTACTTTCCACGGCGATTTATCGTCGAGGTAGGCATTAGTCGCGCGGGTCAGCGCCATGGCGTTCTGAATGGCATTCCTGAAATTACACTGTTCCAAGCTATTTCCAGCATCTGTAAACACACTTTCTACCCTCTGCAGCATCTGGCGGTCGGCTTCAGCCAGTTCGCCGGGTTCCGGCACGCATCCGTCATAATTCCGGTAAACGAGGGTAAGTACCCGGTTGACCAGGTTGCCGTAGGCGGCTACCAGCTCGTCGTTGTTGCGCCGCACGAACTCCCGCCATGAGAAGTCCGTATCGTTGGTTTCCGGCATATTTATAGAGAGTATATAACGCAGTGGGTCGGGGTCGTAGCGTTCCAGGTAGTCGGGCACCCAGACCGCCCAGTTCTTACTGGTGGATATCTTTTTACCTTCGATGGTCAGGAATTCGTTGGCGGGCACGTCGTAGGGTAGGTTTAGCCCTTCGTAGCCCCGGAGTATGGCCGGCCAGATGATGGTGTGGAAAGGAATATTGTCCTTGCCGAGGAAGTAGTAGCCCTTCACGTCGTAGCCCTGCCAGAACTCACGCCACTTTTCGGCGTCTCCGGCTATCTCCTTCGCCCACTCTTTCGAGGCGGAAAAGTAACCGATAACCGCTTCGAACCAGACGTAAATACGCTTGTTTTCAAAACCTTCCACCGGCACCGGTACTCCCCAGTCGATATCACGGGTAATCGCCCGGTCTTTCAGCCCTTCCTTCAGGTAACGATTGGTCAGTCCGAGGACATTGGGCTTCCACCCTTTTTTCTCGGCCACCCATTCCTCTAGGAACTCTTGGAAGGCGCTCAGCTTTAGGAAGAAGTGCTCCGAATCCTTGAAGACGGGAGGGGTTTTACAGATACGGCAGTACGGGTCGATGAGTTCGCTGGAGTTCATCGGCTGAGAGCAGGCGTCGCATTGGTCGCCGCGAGCGCCGGTATTCTTACAATAAGGGCAGGTGCCCTCGACGTACCGGTCCGGCAGAAAACGCTGACAGTTGGGGCAGTATGCCTGGGATACGGTATCTTTAAACAGATAGCCCTTTTCCAGTAACTTCAGAAAAATGTCCTGGGCCACTTCGGTATGGTTCTTCGTGCCGGTAGTGGTGAACAGATCAAAGGAAATCCCCAGTTTCTCCCAGCACTCCAGGTACTCCCGCTGATAATGCCGGGCTATCTCATCCGGGGTTTTGCCTTCCTGTTCCGCCTTGATAGTAATGGGGGTGCCGTGCTGGTCGGAGCCGGATACCATCAACACATCATTGCCCTTGATGCGATGGTACCGGGCGAAGATATCCGCCGGTAAATTAGCTCCGGCAATCTGTCCCAGGTGAAGCGAACCATTGGCATAAGGCCAGGCAACTCCGATGAAGATTCTTTCAGTCATACGATGATATGGGAAATCATTGACCTAGAAAAAGGTCAGCACCCGCTCACCTTTCTCTTCTTTATAGTGGGCGTAACCCTTCTTCAGGCAGCACTCGACGCAATAGCGTCTGGTTTCGCCTTCCTCGTCTTCGACCCCGTTCTTCTCATCGATAGCCAGGTAGCGTTCGGGGTAAGGGATGGTATTCTTACATTCATCACAGGTGATTTCACCCAGAGAAATACAACCACGCCGCATTTACTTTCTCCTCTCCGTGTTCCTACACGAATCCCGTTCTCTTTCCCAGACCGCGTCCAGTTTGAGCCAGGATTTATAAAGCTCTTTTCGGGATAGGCCCGTCTGCCCGGAAACCACGCCGATGGCTTCCCTGGCTTTGGCGCCGCCTAGATATAATTCGTGGAGTTGCTTTTCTATTTCTTCAGTAATACCGGATTTCTCACCTTCCGGTTTACCCTCGATTACCAGCGTAAATTCGCCTCTCGGATGACTGAAATGTTTCATGGCTTCGCTGACGGTCCCGCGGAAGACTTCTTCGTGGAGCTTGGTCAGCTCCCGGCAGACCGCCAGTTTCCGGTTGCCGAGAATCTCCAGGATGTCATCAAGGGCCGCCAAGAGCCGGTGGGGCGTTTCCAGCAGGATGACGGTCCCGCTTTCGTCAGCCACCGATTTTAAGGCGCGTTTCCGGTCGCCGGTTTTATGCGGTAAAAATCCCGTATATATAAAACGGTCGGTGGGCAGCCCTGATATCGCCAGCGCGGTAGTTACCGCCGATGGTCCCGGTACGGGCACAACATCGATACCCCTTTCACCGGCGGCGGCGATAAGTTCATAACCGGGGTCGGATATGCCTGGCATACCCGCCTCGGAAACGAGGGCTACATCATCTTTCTGAAGATAGTTAAGGATATAGTCCAGTTTGGTCATCTTGTTATGTTCGAAATAGCTGGTCATCGGTGTTTTAATATCATATTTAGACAGCAGGCGCCGGGTTTTCCGCGTGTCTTCGGCGGCAATCAATTTTACCTCGCCAAGGACGCGGAGCGCCCGTAGCGAAATGTCTTCCAGGTTCCCTATCGGTGTGGCGACAACATATAAAGCTGGCATTCTACTTTCCTTACGATGAATATTATAGACTGGTGAGCCTAGAACTGTCCAGCCTGCAGGCTATTTTTACGATGTGGGAAAGGTGGTAGGGGATTGGATTTTATCGGGGAGTTTAGTCGAACTCACTGTTGAAGATTGCCATGAAAAGCAATACCAGTCCGCCGATAACCGTAAATGTACTGAAAGTGATATTTCCTATTATCCAGGTGTGGCTGCCCACGGCCATATTGATATTTACCACGAAAAGACCGATACCGCCGGCGATGAGAAAAACGAGCCCGATAACCATGAACAGCAGAAACATCACTTTTCCTTTTTACTATATTGCGGCAAAATTATATCCGGTATCACGTTGAATGTCAATGGTATTTTCGTTACATTGGATTCAAATCACGTTAAGAAAATGGTCTTGTGGTATTGTTGCAATGTTTTTTAAATATTTGTTATAATAAACAGCACAGATGTGCAGCGATAAGGCTACCAATAAAGTTAAACAGCTCAGGCAGACCTATGGTTTTGACGAAGTAGCCATCGTGCCCGGTGATGTTACCCTCAATCCCGACCAGACCTCCACCGAATTCAGCATCGAAGACTTTACTTTCTCTTTTCCCATTGTTACTTCGTCCATGGATTCCGTAGTCGATGTCGATTTCGCCATCGCTTTCGGTAAGCTGGGAGGACTGGCTGTTCTGAATCTGGACGGCATTCAGGTGCGCTATGAGAAACCGGATGAAAAACTGGCCGAGATATCCCGCGCTTCCGACGAAGAAGTAACGGCACTGATGCAGAGAATCTATACTGAACCGGTGAAAGAAAAGCTCGTCGGCGAGAGGGTAGAAGCTATCAAGAAAGCCGGCGTGACGTGCGCCGTTTCGCTGATACCGGCCAATACCAAGCGCCTGGCCCCCATCGTGGCCGAGGCCGGCGGCGATATCCTGGTGGTGCAGTCAACGGTTACCAGCGCCCGTCATATTTCCAAGAGCTATCGTGGTCTGATATTCTCCGAGTTATACGAACAGTTAAAAATGCCCATACTCGTCGGGAACTGCGTCAGCTACACCGCCTGCCTGGAGCTGATGAATACGGGAATATCCGGCGTTCTTATCGGGGTCGGTCCCGGCGCTGCCTGCACCAGCCGCGAAGTTCTCGGTATTGGTGTACCCCAGATAACTGCGACTATGGATTGTGCCGCTGCCCGTGATACCTTTTACGAGGAGACGGGCCGGTATGTACCCATCATCACCGACGGCGGACTCAAAAAAGGCGGCGATGTCTGCAAAGCCATTGCTGCCGGCGCCGATGCCGTGATGATAGGTTCGCCGTTGGCCCAGACGAAGGAAGCCCCCGGACTGGGTTATCACTGGGGCATGTCGCATCCTCATCCGGCTTTGCCCCGCGGCACGCGGATTAAAGTTGGGACGGGTACCACTCTCCAGCAGGTCCTCTTCGGGCCCACTTCGCTTACTCACGGCACCCAGAACCTCGTCGGGGCACTGCGGACGGCGATGGGTTTCTGCGGAGCGGCTAATATCAGGGAAATGCACCGGGCCGAGCTGGTTATCGCCCCGTCTATCGGCACCGAGGGCAAATCATACCAGATGATGCAGGGCGTTTAGTCAGCCGGTTTTTCCAGCACGATGTATAAAAACCCCGGCCTTTCCATCAGCCTTTTGTATAGTTTCGGATGCGTCTCTTGCAGACCTTCATCCGGCAACATTTCTTCGATGCTTTCGATTATAAACTTCGATTGTAGCATCGGTCGGAGAACTTCACCCAACGGGCGGATGTAATACCGGGTCTTGAAAGGGGTGATGCTGTGGGCTCCCCAGGTATCCTCTACCAGCTTGAATTCATAGTAGCTTTCCGGTTTCATATGGAGGAATCCTTCAAAAGGGTGGTGAGTGCAAATAATTAGTTGACCTCCCCTTTTAACTACTCGATACAGTTCGGCCAGTAAAGAGTCCCAGTTTTTGATATAATCTATCACCAGCGAAGCTATTATCAGGTCGAACGATTCCGACTCTAAAAACGGCATCGGCCGGGATATATCGGCGCAGTGTAGGGTAAGCTTCGGAGACTCCAGAATCGAAGTCAGCCTGTCTAGCAGTTTCCGGCTGGCATCGATGGCTGTTACGTCAGCGCCCTTTTCCAGGGCGTATTCCGTGTAAAACCCGGTGGAGCAGCCCAGGTCGAGGACGTTCTTGCCCCTCACCACCGGCAGCTTTCCCAGTATATAGGGTCGTTCGTACAGATTGTTCCAGGAATCAGGTTTTGCCACGTGGGCAATGAATAAATCTGCTATGGAATCGTAATTAGTTAATTCTGCGTCACTGCTCATGCTATAGCTTTTTGTATGTATCTATTGCTAACTCTCCAGCGGTTTTTCCGGTAATCCGGCCGGTTTCCATATACGGGTAAGCGAAACCTCCAGGAAGACCAGGGGTTTGGTAACCTTGGTGAAAACAATAGGGCAGTGGGTTAATCCGGAGGGTAATCTGACTACCGCCGGGGAATTTATCTTATGTACCTCTTTCTCCTCGCCCAGCGTTATCTCTATTTCCGCTCCGAAATCGGTGATATCCTCGGGATTACCGCCGATAAAGCAGAGGAATTCGGTGAAATCATGGGAATGGGGATGGTCGAAAGACATCGGCTTGGCGATACAATGGTAGCCGATACTGCAGTCGGCATCCAACTCGCCATCGTGCGCTACTATTGATTTACCGGTGTAGTGGCCGATGTCTTTGATAAGCCCGGTAAGAATGAGTTCCCCGTATTTCGACTCAGTCATTTTCTCGGTACCCCCTGTTATTCGAAACTAAATCTGTTAAAAATAACCATGTCTTAAATCAGGTGGGATTTCTAAAATTAGCTATTCGTAATCGTCATCTTCATCAGGAACATCCGGCTCCGGGGTGCCGCTGTTGCGGGGGAGTAAAACATCGGATTTACCGTGTTTCTTAGCCGATGGCGGGGGCAGTTGGGTTATAATCTGCCGGATCTCTTCTATTCTCCCCGGCCGGCTGGTGCTGGCTTCCACCAGAATCCCATCGATACCAGCTTCCCGGATGGCTTCCAGTTCGCCGGGGGATATACCGGATGATACCGGGATTAGTACCGGCTTGGTGAGTAAAAGCGCTAAACGCTGCACAGCCATGAGATGATGCCAGGTTATAACATCGCCGGGCCTGGATAAATCTGTGGTAATCACGGCATCTACGGGCAGATTATTAATACTCCTGACCAGGCTGTCATCGATAGACGGGTCCAGCAGCAGTAATTTGCCGATTTTTTCGTTCCGGGGTAACCGGCCGATCGGGCTTTCCGCTGAAAACACCAGGAAATCGCAGCCGGCCTGGATGTAACCATCCATTTTCGCTTTGCCGGTATCTTCCACGCGGATACCGCACGGAATCCCGGATAATGACTTGACGATTGCCCCGACTGATTTGACGGGTAGGCTTGAACCGGCCGCCTGCAGGAACAGGGCATCGGCCCCGGCAACGCAATTCCTGATTTCATCAGAGGGTCCGATGTCGATACTGGCGACAAGGATTATTGTAGATCCTGCCAGGTCATCACGGGTCGCCCTAAAGCCCATGGGCTGCGAGGCGGCTTTGTTTAATCTATCCAGTTTGTCTATTAATCGACTCATCATTTCTCCTCAGGGGGGCAAAGTAATTATAAGGAAAAATCCGGACAACTTCAATCTACGTGAAATGGCGGCGGAGAATTTCAGCACCTTTCAACTTTTAACGGATTCTTTATACACCTTTAATGAGCATTTTATACCGGTGACTTAACATGAAAATAGAACCATATGTTGATGAGGCAAACGGCCATGATTAAATCAGTTATCAGAACGCAGGAAGATATGGTGCTGGTATTCAATGAAAAAGACAGGCAAATCCCCGAATATCAGGGTCTTTATAAAGACGTCAGGCAAAAAATCCTGCGTAATGCTGTTGCCGGAACCGTATTCAAACACTGGCTTGAAAGTTCACCGGAACCGCGAATTGTTCCCCAAAATAACTGGTAGGAGAAACGAGAATGCCACGAGCGAAAAAAAATAAAGGGACCGCCAAAGAGTTGACTACACTATTATCCACGAGCGAGGTCGCCGCTATATTTAAAGTCCATCCCAATACCGTCCGGCGCTGGACTGAAGAAGGAAAACTGAAAGCCGAGCGGGTCGGCTCCCGAAAAGACCGTAAATACCGGCGGGAGGAAGTAGCTGTTTTTTATCTGGATAGAGCTATTCAGCAGTATCTTCACGATAAGTCAGTATAATCATGAGTAAGTTTAAAGAAATCAAGTGGAAAAT
>Ga0315553_10003729_pt1 | contig 11722 bp, 14 predicted proteins | sample SalMarSW160140MG_FD_203099 | JGI IMG/M metagenome (GOLD analysis project Ga0315553, IMG submission 203099) | Salt marsh sediment microbial communities from the Plum Island Ecosystem LTER, Massachusetts, United States - Salt Marsh Sediment SW1601-40 ... | reverse complement strand
CCGGAAGTTCTCCGCCACGATCCGGGAATTGCGCTTCGGCTCCGAGGTGGTGCAGGGCGTCGTCACCTATAAGGCGGTGCTCACCACCGACAACACCGAGCTGCTGCTGCGACCGGGAATGACGGCCACCGCCGAGATCGTGGTCGAGAAGGTCGACGACGCGGTGACTATTCCGAACGCGGCGTTGCGGTTCTCGCCGCCGACGGGCAGTGAGAATGCGGACAAGAGGAACTTCCTGCAGAAGATTCTGCCCGGCATGCCGCGGTTGCGGAGGCCGAGCAGTCCGCATGCCGCCACTGGTCCCGAGCGCACGGTCTGGGTGCTTGCTGCCGACGGCACACCTCAGGAGATTGCGGTCACCGTCGGCCCCAGCGACGGCAAGCGCACCGAGATCGTCAAGGGCGACCTCAAGCCAGGGCAGGCGGTGATCGTGGACTCGACAACGGTCAAGTGACCGCGGATGGCGTGAATGCAGAAGGCCATTACTCCAGCGACTGCTCTGATCGAGTTCCGAAACGTCACCAAGATCTATGGGCGCGGTGAGGGCCGCGTGCGCGCGCTCGACGGTGTCAGCCTCCGCATCGGCGCAGGCGAGTTCGTGGCGGTGATGGGCCCATCGGGCTCCGGCAAGTCGACGGCCATGAACATCATCGGTTGCCTCGATCAGCCGACGAACGGCAGCTACCTCTTCAATGGCATCGAGGTGGGGAGTCTCGACCGCAAGCAGCGCGCCTTGCTGCGCCGGCACTATCTCGGCTTCGTGTTCCAGGGCTTCAACCTGCTCGCCCGCACCACCGCGATCGAGAATGTCGAGCTGCCGCTGATCTATCGCGGCATCGGCTATCGGGAGCGCCGTTCGCTCGCCATGGAAGCGTTGGAGCGGGTTGGCCTCAAGCCCCGTGCCGATCACACGCCGGGCGAGCTCTCCGGCGGCCAGCAGCAGCGCGTCGCCATCGCCAGGGCGATCGTGACGAAGCCCTATGTGCTCCTCGCCGACGAGCCGACCGGCAATGTCGACACCAAGACCAGCAACGAGATCATGGACCTCTTGGTCGGCCTCAACCGCGAGCAGAACATCACCATCGTCATGGTCACCCATGAGCCCGACATGGCCGCATATGCCGACCGCGTCGTGCACTTCCTCGACGGCAGGATCGCGCGGGACGTGCCGAGCAAGGAAGCCGCCTGATGTTGTACGAGACCCTCAAGCTCGCGGTGCAGGCGATCCGGCGCAACGCCTTGCGGTCGTTCCTGACCCTGCTCGGCATCGTCATCGGCGTCGCCGCGGTGATCGCCATGGTCACCATCGGCAACGGCACCACGGCGAAGGTCGCGGCCGAGATGGCGAAACTCGGTACCAACGTGCTGTTCGTGCGCCCGGGACAATTCGGTCCGGGACGGTCGAGCAGTACGGCAAAGCCGTTCAACATCCGCGACATCACCGAGTTGCGCGAGCAGTTGCGCGGCGTGCGCGCCGTGGCGCCGATGGCGCAAGGGACGGTCACCGTGGTCTATGGTTCGGAGAACCGCTCCGTCGGCGCCATCGGCACCGACAACAGCTATCTCATCGCTCAGGATTGGGATCTCGCCTCAGGCCGCCCGTTCCTGGAGAGCGAAATCAGGAGCGGCCGCGCCGCGTGCATCATCGGCGAGACCGTGCGCGACAAACTGTTCGGCTCGACGCCGGCGGTCGGCAACAGGATTCGGGTCAACAAGGTGTCATGCGAGGTCATCGCCGTGCTCACGCCCAAGGGCGAGTCGGGCTTCGGCACTGACCGCGACGACATCATCTTGATGCCGCTCCGCATGTTCCACCGGCGCATTGTCGGCAACACCGACATCAACGCCTTGAACGTGTCGGCCATGGACGGCGTCGATACCGCCAAGGTTCAGGCCGATATCGAGCGGTTGTTGCGCGAGCGCCGCGGCATTACCGCGGGCGAGGAGGACGACTTCCGCGTCGCCGACATGAAGCAGATCGCCGAGACGCAGACGGCGACAACCGGAGTGCTCACCATCCTGCTCGGCGCCGTCGCCGGCGTGAGCCTCCTCGTCGGCGGCATCGGCATCATGAACATCATGCTGGTCTCGGTCACCGAGCGCACCCGCGAGATCGGCATTAGGCTCGCGATCGGCGCGCAGGAATCCCAGGTTCTGACCCAGTTCCTGGTGGAAGCGGTGGTGCTGTCGCTGTTCGGTGGCGTGGTCGGCGTCATGCTGGGGTTGCTGTTGGCCGCTTCCGCGTCGGGCGGCATGGACATTCCGTTCGTCCTCGACCCGAGCATCGTCTTGATCGCTTTCGGTTTCGCCGCGTTGATCGGCATCGTGTTCGGATATTTTCCGGCGCGCCGCGCGGCGCAGCTCGACCCGATCGAGGCGCTTCGCCACGAATAAGCGGTCGGCTATTCACTCGGCCTGGTGCGGGAGCGCGGCGCCGATGCCGGTCACCGGAACGGCTAGGGCGAAGTCTTTCCCCGCGTGATTGCCGATCGCGACCTCGATGCCGGCGACGCTGGCCACGCCGCCATCCATGACGATGAGCGGCGACCCCGAGGCGCCTTGGGCGACGTGACAATCATTGGCGATCAGGCCTGAGGCCTTGGCGAGGGGAAGCACCTCGCAGCTCTCGTCCGCGGTCATGACGTGGGATGTGCCCCGCTCGTAACCAGCGGTCATGAGCGGCGTGCCAGGGGTGGGGATACCGCTGGTCGGTGACAGCGGCCGGATGCTCGCGGGCAACGGCGCCGTCAAGGTGACCACCGCCCAGTCCGACGTGATGGTCTTGCTCTCCTTGGCCGGATCGTAGCCCGGACCGAGAACGTAGCTGTTGACGAGCGCATGGTGAGTGTAGTTGCCGCGGTCGTAGCCGAACAGAACGTGAAGCGATCCAGCCTGAAGAAACCGGTTGGTGCGGCGATTGAAGATGCAATGGGCCGCGGTGAGAACCTCGGTTCGGCTGATGGCAACCGCGGTGCAGGAGCCGCGGGCGCTGTTGTTGAACTTGCCGATCGCCGACCAGGGATAGGCGGTGACATCGACCTTCGTCGACGCCGGGTGCACGGCCCCTTCCACCGCGCCGGCGGAGGACATCAAGGCCAGACACGGCAGGAGCGTCGCGGCGAGGAGGAGGACTGGCGATCTCATCTAGGCGGGCTCGCGGGAAGCCCGGCGGTCAGCTCGCAAGCGGCCCACGCATGGTGCTGATGGCCGCCTGGATGCGGCGCCAGTCATTGGCTTGGCTCTTGTCGCCGCCCTGCTCGCATTCGGCGGCCTTTCGTGCCGCCTCCTGCTCGGCCTGGTCGCCATGAGCCGCCAGCAGACGGCGCGCATAGTCGTGGATTTCGTTCATGTCCATTTGGAAAATCCTCCCTGAGAGTGGCGGTTGTTCCGCCTGAACCAGCATTTGATCGTCAAGTTCAAATCCTGAGGCCGCCGAAGTCAACCTCGGGACATTGCGGGTCTCTGCCCGTGACAGAGTCTTGCCGCTCGCCCTAGAGTCCCAGAATGGACTCCTCTTCCAGTGTCGGCGTGCTCCTCGCCGGCGGCAAATCGAGCCGCATGGGCGGCGCCGACAAATCGCTGCTGCCGCTCGCGGGGCGTCCCATCCTCGCCCACGTCATCGAGCGCCTCGGGCCGCAAGTCGCGGACCTCGTCATCGTCGCCAATGGCGACTTGTCTCGCTTCGCTGGCTTTGGTCTTCCCGTCGTGGCGGACCGTGTCGCCGGCCATGCCGGCCCTCTCGCCGGCGTTCATGCGGGGATCGCGTGGGCAAAGGTCAATCGCCCGGGCGTCCCGTTCGTGATCTCGGCAGCGGCCGACACGCCGTTTCTCCCCACGGATCTCGTCGATCGCTTTCGTAAAGAGTGCGAAGAGGATGGGGAGCTCATCGTTGCCCGCTCGGAAGCCGGCCTGCATCCCGTGTTCGGGCTGTGGCCGGTTTCGCTTGCTGCCGACCTCGAAGCCGCGCTCGGTCGCGGTGAGCGCAAGGCGCAAGAGTGGGTGCGGGCGCATGGGGCGAGGGAGGTGTCGTTTCCGGCCGTAAGGATCGGCGGCCGCAACGTCGATCCCTTCTTCAATATCAATCGTCCCGCGGATCTCGCTGCAGCCGAGGCTTTTCTCACGGCATAAGGCTCTGAGAATATTAGCATTTTTCGCACGCAAATCGACATCATGGAATTATTGACAATTTTATCAAACTTATATCAATTGCCTTCACCGTGGCATCGGAGGCCAGAAGTGCAAGACCGCCCCAAGATCGATTACGAACGGCTGCTTCCCGTTGAAACCCCCGCCGGCCGGGTCTCGGGGATCGTCGATTTTCAGGACGAGCGTGTTAGGGACGTGACCACCCAGGCCGTGACGGCTCTGGACGTACCAAGCCTGATCGACACCGAAGCGCTGCTCGCGTTCGGCTCCAGCACGGGCTGGATTTCAGGAGGTCTTGCCGCTCTCGATGACCAGAGCATCGTCGCGCGGCTTCGCGTGAAGTCCGGCTGACGCCCCTGCCACCCGTCCCGGGTGGGTGAATATCTCAAAACCGTCTGTCCGGGCGATGGCCACGAGGGTCATGCCACAGGTTTCCGCCATGCGGAGCGTGAGCGCCGTCGGCGCGGAAACGGCGACGACGATCGGCGCCCCGATCACCGCTGATTTCTGCACCATCTCGACGGATACGCGGCTGGTCAGGAGCACGATGCCCTGATCGGCGGTAGCGCCGTCGCGAGCAAGGGCGCCGGCGAGCTTGTCGAGGGCGTTGTGGCGGCCGACATCCTCGCGGAGCGCTACGAGGCCCCGCGCCGGATCGAAAAAGCCTGCGGCATGGACGGCGCGGGTTTCATGGTTCAGCGCCTGCCGCGGCGCGAGCGCTTCGAGCGCCGTCATGATCTGGTCGGGGCTGAAGACACGGCCCTTGCCCACCTTCGGTGGCGGCCGCATCGCCTCGGTCAGGCTCTCGATGCCGCACAGTCCGCAGCCCGTCGGGCCCGCCAACTTGCGGCGGCGGCCCAGGAACTCGGAGGCCTGCGGCGCCTTCAGCCAGATGCGGAGCTCGATGCCGACGTTCTCTTCGACGATGTCGATGCTTTCGATGTCGTCTAGCGATGCGATCACGCCCTCGGTCAGGCTGAAGCCGACGGCAAAGTCCTCAAGATCCTGCGGCGTCGCCATCATCACCGCATAGGAGGCAGTGTTGAAGGTGAAGGCGATCGCGGTCTCTTCGGGGATCGCGCGCGTGCCTTTGACGAAGGCGCCGTCGCGCCACAGCAACCGTGGAACGCGGATAATGGGATCAGCCAAGAGCCTGCTCCGCTTGCGGTGTTCGTTTCGAAGCTAGTCTCTCGCCCTTAGGCATACAAGCGCAGGGGTCTGGGTCATCGCCGGCGGTCCGGGGTGAGCCCCGGAGCCACGGGGGGACGGCTCCGGGGCTCGGTCCCGCGCCGCGGCCTTGAGGGGAAGCCGTTGGGTGGCGGGGGACCTGTAGCTTGAATGGCGATCCACAATAGAATGAAATAAGCGATTTACAAGGTAAAAAATCGCTCATATAACTAGGCGACGCAGCCGAGGATGTTGACGTCGATTGATTTGGAGGAGGAGCGCCCAATGACCTTCCCAATCTCCACGCGCATAAGCCGGAGTCTTGGCGGGACCGCAGCGCTGCTGGCTGCCGCGCTGCTCGTGGCGACGGCGGCAGCCGCTTGGGCAGCTGAGGCTAGGGGCGGGGAGGTCGCCTCCCAGCAGCGGCGTGCCGGCGGCGGCTTCGAGTTCCGCCGCAAGCTCTCCTCGGTGGACAACCCTTATTGCGCCATTGCCACCTACGTCATCGGCGATTTCCCCGAGCAGGCCACCTCGACCAACGATGCCGCCGGGCGCCCGGCGATCGTCATTGACGCGTCGATGCTCGCCAACGAGCGCGCCTATTCACACTTCCTGATGGCGCATGAGTGCTGCCACCACGTCCTCGGCCATGTCCGGCTTACCTCGAGCAAGCTCGGTCAGCTTGGTCCGCAGCCCTTCTATTATGTGCGGCCCTTGCTGAAGGGCATGGAGCTCGATGCTGACGCTTGCGCCGTGCGCATGCTGACATTCACCAAGGAGCCCGGCGCCATCGAGGCGGCGCGGACGAAAATGCTCGAATTCGGCAATGCTCCGACCGGGGCGTATTACCCGACCGGCGTCGAGCGTGCCGACAACATCACCCATGCCACCCTGGAGCATTGAGCATGAGTAGTCAGACGGTCTCCGCCGGCGAAGCGGCGCGGCGGCTCGGCGTGGCGCCGGCCACGATCCAGAGATGGGTCGATAGCGGCGTGCTCCATGCGGAGCGCACGCCTGGCGGCCATCGCCGAATCTATGTCACGGAGGTGCGGCGCCTGATCGCGTCGGCCCGTCCAGCTGTGCTGGGCGGGCCGCTCGCCGATTGGCTCGAGACGTTGCTGAGCGGTGACCCTCGCAAGGTCAGGGCGGCGCTCCTCGCCGCCCGCGAGCGCGCGTCGAACTGGGCTGAGGTCGCCGACGAAGTGGCCTCCGCCATCGCCGAAATGGGGCGAGAGTGGGAGGCCGGCGGCTGCCAGATCTTCGAGGAGCATGGCGCGACCGAAGCCTTGCGCCGCGGCATTGCGCTCTGCGTGGTCGAGATGCCGTGTCCTCGCGTGGCGCCGACGGTGGCGTTGTTGACGGTCGAAGGCGAGCGCCACACTTTGGGCTTGTCCTTGGCAGAGCTCGTGTTTGCCGAAGCAGGGTGGCGGATTTTCTGGATTGGCGAAGGACCGCCCGCGGCCGATCTTGGTCCGCTCGTAGAGAAGCTCGAACCTGACCTCGTTGTCATCTCGGCGTCCTCGATCACGCCGCGAGCGGCGATCGCCAAATATCAAGCCGAGCTGCTCCGCGTCGCTGGCGAAGCCGGCATCGAGGTTGCCTTTGGCGGCAGTGGCGCCTTCGCGCCGACGCCGAAGGCGCGACGCCTCGTCGCGTTCCAGGAGCTTCAGTCCTTCCTTGGTGTCATTCGCGCCGAACCGGGAATGCATTAGACTGCCGCTCGTGTCTCCTGAGCGCTTAAGCGTCGTCTCGTTTCTCCGCCGCCACTGGCTGTCGGCCATCATTGCCGCGGTTGGCGCCCTCTGCACGCTCTCCGGGGTCGCTGCCAAGGGGCCGGAGCAGCCGCCCTGCACCGAAGACGCCATGCTGGTGTTCGATGCCTCGGGCTCGATGTCCGGTACCGTCGGCCTCGGCATCGCCACGCCGGTGACTCGCATCGACGAGGTACGCGGCGCCCTCAACCAGGTCCTGCCGTCGATCACGCGGTTTCGCCGGGTCGGGCTCGTCACCTATGGCCCCGGGCCCTATCAGCAATGCAATGTCGAGCTCGATCTTACGCCGACGCCGAATGCGGCCGGACTCATCATGAAGACGGTGAACGGGTTGACGCCGGCGGGACGCACGCCCCTGACATCGGCGGTGGAGAAAGCCGCCGACGTGCTCGACTTTCGCCACAAGCCGGCTCTGGTGGTGATCCTGACCGACGGCGAAGAGACTTGCGGCGGGGAGCCTTGTGATGCCGGCAAGAAGCTTCATGCCGAGGCTGACGAGCTGACGGTCCATGTCATCGGCTATCGGCCCAAGGGCTTCTCCTGGACCGGCGAGCAGAGCATCGGCGAGGCGAAATGCCTCGCCGAGTCGAATGGCGGCCTCTACGTCACCGCCGAGAACAAGGAGCAGCTTGTCGCCGCGCTGGAGAAGACGCTTGGCTGCCCCATGGTGACCGACGCCTCTTCGCAGCGGATGCTGCGGTGACGGGCTAGGAGCCGGCTCGCGGCCGGCCCGAGCGGCCAAGCGGGCGACAAAGCGACCCGTGCAGCCGAGTTGTGCTTGACCCCCGCCCTGTGCTTTTCTCTCCCTCCCGCCGAGAGACAGAGGTCAACTTCATGCCGACTTCGACCGCGCGCGACGCCACGGGCAGCCGCGTTCCCTCAGAGCTGTTCGAGAATGTGACGTGCCCGTTTTGCGGCATGTTGTGCGACGACCTCGACATCGCGCGCGAGGGCGGCAAGCTCCAGGTCCGCAACAACGCGTGCGGCAAATCCGTCGCCGGATTTCAGCGGGTGCTGCCGAAGTCGGCGCCCATGGTCGCCGGCAAGGAGGTGCCGCTCGAGGAGGCTATCCAGGCCGCTGCGGCCCTGATCAAGGGCGCCCAGCTGCCGCTCTATGGCGGGCTTGCCACCGACGTCGACGGCATGCGCGCGGTGATGGCGCTCGCCGAGCGGAGCGGTGGCATCGTCGATCATGCCCTGAGCGAGGGGCAGTACCGCAACACCAGGGTGTTGCAGACCGTCGGCTGGACCACCTCGACGCTGACTGAGACCCGCAACCGCGCCGACCTGATCATCATCGTCGGCAACGATCTCGAGAAGCTGCATCCGCGTTTCCTCGAACGCATCGTGCTGCCGCCGGACTCGATGTTCGGTGTCACCGCGCCGAAGCGCACCGTGGTGTTTGTCGGCAAGGGCAGCGTCAAGGCGGCGGGCGCGGGGGACGTTGCGTCGCTCCCTTGCGACATCGAGCAGGCCGGCGAGGTGCTGGGCGTGCTGCGTGCGCGGCTTCGCGGTTTCCGCGTCGCGCCAATCAGAATCGGCGGCGTCACGCTCGCCAAGATCGATGCCGTCGCCGAGCTCTGCCGCAAGGCGCACTATGGCGTGGTGGTGTGGTCGCCGCCTTCCCTTGATTTTCCCTTCGCCGAGCTCACGGTCGATCAGATCACGGGTCTCGTGAAAGACCTCAACCAGACCGGCCGCTTCGCCGGGCTCTCGCTTGGCGGCGCCGAGGGCGGCACCACCGCGGGTGCGGTCGCGACCTGGCAGAGCGGCTTTCCCCTTCGCGTCAGCTATGCGAGCGGTGCGCCGGATTACGATCCCTACCGCTACGCGATTTCCCGCATGCTTGCTGGCGGGGAGGGTGACCTTCTCGTCTGGATCGCTTCGTTCTCGCCGGACCTCGCGCCGCCGCCAACCAAGGTGCCGACGATCGTGCTCGGCACGCCAGGCCTCAAGCTCGCCAAGGCGCCAGCGGTGTTCATCCCCGTCGGCACCCCAGGTGTCGATCATGCCGGCACGCTGATCCGTTGCGACAATGTGGTGTCGCTGCCCTTGAAGAATCTCGGCCGCGCCGAACTGCGGCGCGCGGCTGACGTGCTCGCCGCCATCGAAGCCGCACTCTAGGTCGGGAGTTCTCCTCTTATGCTGATCAAGCTTTCCGGCGGCACCGTCTATGACCCGGCCAACGGCGTCAGCGGCGAGGTCCGCGACATCTATGTCGAGGACGGCAGGATCATCGCCGCGCCGTCGCCCGAGACCCGCATCGACAAGACCTACGACCTCAAGGGCCGCGTCGTCATGGCTGGCGCCATCGACCCGCATACTCATATCGGCGGCGGCAAGATGACCATCGCCCGCATGCTGCTCCCCGAGGATCACATCAAGGACGAGGTCGCGCGCACGGACCTGACCCGGGCGGGCACAGGCCACGCCGTGCCCTCCACCCTCCTCACCGGCTACCGCTATGCCGAGATGGGCTACACCGCCTGCTTCGAGCCGGCGATGCTCCCTGCCAATGCGCGCCAGGCCCATATGGAAATGGGCGACACGCCGATGGTCGACAAAGGTGCCTTCGCCATGCTCGGCTCGGACGACTTCTTCTTGCGCCAGCTCGCGGCCAAGGAGGATTTCAAGGCCATCAAGGACTACGTCGCCTGGACCATGCACGCCTCACAGGCGATCGCGGTCAAGGTGGTCAACCCCGGCGGCATCAGCGCCTTCAAGTTCAATCAACGGAAGCTCGATCTCGACGAGGAGCACAGCTACTACCACGTCACGCCGCGCCAGATCATCCTGACGCTGGCACGCGCGCTGCAAGATCTCGGCGTCACCCATCCCTTGCACATTCACGGCTGCAATCTCGGCGTGCCGGGCAATGTGGAGACGACGCTCGACACCATCCGCGCCGCGGAAGGTGTCCCCATCCATCTCACTCACATCCAGTTCCATTCCTACGGCACCGAGGGCGATCGGCACTTTTCTTCCGGTGCGGCGAGGATCGCCGAGGCCCTCAACAAGGCCCCGAACATCTCCGTCGATGTCGGCCAGGTCATGTTCGGGCAGACCTGCACCGCGTCAGGCGACAGCATGCGCCAATACGCGATCTCGCGGAGCGCGCATCCGAAGAAGCCAGTGGTGATGGATATCGAATGCGACGCCGGCTGCGGCGTGGTGCCGATGCGCTACCGGGACAAGAGCTTCGTCAACGCGCTGCAATGGGCGATTGGGCTTGAGACGTTTCTGTTGTTCGACGATCCCTGGCGCATGTTCCTCACCACCGACCATCCGAACGGCGCGCCGTTCTACACCTATCCGCATCTGATCAGGTTGTTGATGGACAAGAGCTTCCGCAACGACATCTTGCAGAAGATCAACCCCGATGCCGCGGCGGCGAGCACGCTCAAGGCGCTGACCCGCGAATATACGCTCGATGAGATCGCGATCATGACCCGGGCGGGACCGGCGCGGAGCCTCGGTCTGAAGGATCGCGGCCATCTTGGCGTCGGCGCCAATGCCGACATCACCGTCTACAAGGACGACCCAAACCGCGAGGCGATGTTCGCCACGCCCGAGCTCGTGTTCAAGAACGGCGAGTTGATCGTGAAGAAGGGCAAGGTGGTGAAGGTGGTCAACGGTGCGACCCACGTGGCGCGCCCCGAATATGACCGCGCCATCGAGAAGCCGCTCAAGGACTATTTCGACCGCTTCCACACCATGCGCATGGCGAATTTCAAGCTCAGCGACGACGAGATCGTCGATCGCGGCCGCGGTGGTCTCATCGTGCAGCCGACGCGACCGCGCGCGGCCTAGCTCCACCGAATATTATTGCGACTTCGGCCGGTTGCCCATGATGTCGAAGTCGGCTTCTTGCAGGTGGTATTTATCGACGACGCTCGCCGTGTCGGAGAGGGCGCGGAGACAGGCCTCGTGGGCTTTTTGCTTCTCCGCGTCGGTCACGGTGTTGTCGCCTCCGGTGACGCGATCGGCGGTGCCGAAGCAGATCTGCGCGTCTTGAGCGTGCGCCGGCGCGGCTGCCAGGGCTATGAAGGTCGCGGCGAGGAGAAGCGGGATCAAACGGCGGCATGACATCGAGGCCTCATTGGTTTGCCGCGAAATTCCTACCATCAGCCTTGGACAGGAATTGTGGCAACTCGGACGCCCGCCCGGATTTACGGTTCCTTTTCCAGACTGTGATGTCATGCTGGCCTTGCGGTTGCGTGGCCTGACGCTGCCGCCTAGAACGAGGGGGCAAGGAGAGCCCATGCGTGTCACGAGCCAATTTGCCCTTCTTATGCTGCTCGGCGGCCTGTTGTCTGTGCTTGCCTTTGGCGCGGCGTCGGCGCTTCCGGCGGCTTCATTGGGCGCATCGCTGAAAGGTGCAGGCGTGAATAGCGCGGTTGTCGAGCCGGTGCGGACCTATCGCAAGCGCAAGGTTCGCCGCTATTATCGGCGTCCTCATCGCCCCTATTACGTCCCCTACTTCTGCGCGCAGCCGTACCAGTACCGCTACTGGAGGTTCTACGCGCCGATCTGCTATCCGCTCTAGGCGCATCAATACATCAGATAGCCTTGCCGCAGTTCCTCGAACGCGGCGACGCCCGGCTGCCAGCTTGCCACGATGTCCTGCAGCGGCACCT
>Ga0315553_10003723_pt1 | contig 11731 bp, 11 predicted proteins | sample SalMarSW160140MG_FD_203099 | JGI IMG/M metagenome (GOLD analysis project Ga0315553, IMG submission 203099) | Salt marsh sediment microbial communities from the Plum Island Ecosystem LTER, Massachusetts, United States - Salt Marsh Sediment SW1601-40 ... | reverse complement strand
CACACAACATGCAAGTATTTGGTGCTTCCTTGCGCCTTAGCTTTTCGCTTCTCTCATTTCGTAATCGCTTATATTGAAGAATGGCGCGAACAGTTTTCAAGTCGTTACACCATAATAGCTATGCTTCCCAATGAGACCTCACGTAGTCACATCCCAGATGTCCTGGGCGGTTACCTGCCGATACGTACCGGGCCCAACTTTGTTGAACCAGTCTGCAAACTTCACTGGACTGAGTGTGGGCTGTCTCATGAATATAAAACACTTAAATTTTATAGGATTTTGTAAAGTTATTACTTCTTTAAGGCTAATGCCCGACGCGTTTTTTAATTTTATCGTATGGAACAGGGTCTACTTTCTCTCCCCAAAGAATGATTTGCTTAGGTCGGAATGGAACATAACCGTTCGCACCATATTTCCGTTTGTAACTCCATTAGAAAGGTTGAATTACTCCTTCTCTGTTTGGTGTCTCCAACAGAACATGAATATGCTGACACTATTGAGATACCAATTTCGATAGTGGTCTATCAGATTCCGAAGGGGCAAGGGTGATATCTAAAAAAATGAAAGGCTTGTTAACTTTCTTGATAATAAGAGGATAATGTATCGTACCCGCAGTCACATGGACGCAAGATGCGTAATTAATTAACTCGTACTTGTCGTCAAGAAATATTTCCACTTCAGCATCAAAATCCGTAGTATTTTGGGGATCGCCGCCAAGGAAAAAAAGAATCTGGTCAAAATCGTGCGAATGAGCATCTCCTCCCATGATAAGAGGTTTTGTTATATATGCACGGCCTATGGGAAAATTAGCGCCATCAAGATCCGGATCACCCTTAATGATAGATAATGGGTACTCGATTTGTGCATATTTTGACATACGCGTTTTGAGTTCCAAAATATGCTTCCCATGTTCTATGTGTCCCATGGGTTCTGACATATAATACTCCTTTACTTAGTATTGTTATTCAATGTTGTTGACTTGTTGTTTCACACATTGACTTCTAACGATAATATTCTAAAAACAAGCTACAAACCTATATCCCCGTTTAATTCTTTAGTTATTGCTTTTTAGTGGGCATAACCTGCCTGTATATTATACGTGGCACATCAGGTGGGTCTAATACAATTAGATCACTTAAACGGCCTCTCTCCTTACTTTTCCGTCCCATTTCTTTCAATATCTCATCGAATTTCTCAACATCATCGGTTTCTAGCTCATATAACGCGATGTACTTCCTTCTATTGTTATCCCTTGGATGAACATTTTCCCAACGCGTCGCCGAAATCATTCCGGGAGTCTCCAACATATCAGGTACATGAATGTTATTATACCAATAATTGAACTCATCTTCACGGGAAGGATCAGCGCAATCCGTGTGGGTGACGAATAAATACCTCTCCATTACAACTTCTCCTTTCATGTAAAGTATTGTAATTAGCGCAGATTACTCTTCGCATTATAATCATGACTCAATTCTTTACTTGGCTATTTAAGTGGGCATAACCTTGACCTACCCCCATAAAGGATACCACTCTTTAAGTCACTAAAACAGTTAGTGTGGACATGCCTGCAGCTTTGGACTCTTCTCTTGCTCAGCATATCGCTAATCGGCTTTGCTTTCAGCACTACACTTTTGTTATCTCTATTGTTGCTGGCGATGTCAGTGTTCTTTGCAATGATATTCCTAACTACTAAAAAGACCTTGATTCAGCTCTCCATACCTGACATTTTTAAGGACCGGGTAACCAGCGTAGCCAACTTGAATTGGTCTCTAGCCTCCCTAAGCAATTTAGTGGCTGGTGCTGGCCCTGACTTGCTAGGAAGATCGAAGATGATTACCATTTTTCTCGCTGAAATTGCTGGTATTATAGTTGTTGTTTTTCTCATTTACTCACAGACTATCCACAACTACCGGTTGAGTCGTGCGATTACGCCGGTCGCATCGAAGATAAATTAACACAAGACTAATTAAAAAAATATGGGGAAAATGTAGAAAATGAAGCTTATCTTAATCGACATACTAGTAATCATCTTATTGGTCTTAACAGCTTGTTCCTTTAATCCTTCAAATCCTTCTGTAGAAGTTTCACATGACGAATTTCTGGAAGTTCAAGACACTATTAATTGACATGTAAGTAAATAAATTGAGGTTAAGTTGGTGGTGAAGACGGTATGCATTGAACTTGGAAGTCCCCGGGAGATTGGGTATTTCGAATCATTCAATTGAAGGCTCAGGGATGAATTACCAAATCAGTAAATCTTCACGACTATTGACGAAGCCAGCGTCTTGATAGAACAACGGCGACGGGAGTACAATAAGGTACCTCCTTATAACTCCCTGATTTACCAGTAACCTTCTCCTGAGGCTAAAATACCGGTAACTCTAACTTATCAATTGGTATTCTTTGTTGGGGCAGGTCAGTTTAAATATTATTATCACGTTAAATTAGTGCTATTTTGATATTATTGTGGACAAACAGCAAATTATTCCACAATTTAGAATATTAATGATGGGATGGGTAGTATGACGATAATTCATAAAACATTCAAAATTCTCGAGTTGTTTCTAGATCTCGGCGACTACCTGGCTGTAGATGATATCTCACGACTATCCGGTATCAATAAACAAACCGCAAGAAGAATAGCTGTAGCTCTGGTGGAATTTGGTTATCTCAGCCAGCCTGTCAATAGAGGGAAATACTCTCTGGGAATGAAATCCCTGGACTATAGCGGTGCCATCAAAATGTATAACAATATCATTCGCGTGGCGGCTCCACATCTACTTCAATTGTTTCATAAGGTTAACGAATCAGTAACGATGGCTATCTGGGATGGTACCAAGACTGCTCTCTGTCAATCGGTCCTTGCTGATCATCCGCTGAAGGTAGTTCCTGATGAAGGTTGCCGACTGATATTGTATTGTACGAGTGTTGGTAAAGCCATTATTACCGGACTGCCTGATGTAGAATGGCCCAGATATTTGGATTTGCCCCTGAAACAATATACCCCGAATACCATCACTGATTATCGGGCATTAAAAAAACACATCAATTATATAAAGCTTGAAGATGTGGCCTATGATGACGAAGAGTATTCTCTGGGAATCCGGGGAGTTGGCACTGTTTTTAGAAACGAAGCCGGCAATGTTGTTGGAGGCATAGGTGTACTCGGTCCAACCGTAAGGGCTACACGGGCTAAGATTAAAGGTTATGTACCCTATGTTAAACAATGTGCCAGGGATATATCCGAAGAACTGGGATATCCGGAAATGCCCGATGGTAATCCTGAATCGAAAAGCCAAGGAGCCCGAAAAGGAGAGAGAGTTTGATGTTTAGTTCAATCCGTATTGATCAGGATGTTCCCATGACAATGAGAGATAGCACTGTGTTACTGGCTGAAATTTACCGCCCGGGGGATGAAGGAAAATATCCGGCTATTGTCATACGTACGCCTTATCACAGAGACGAAGTATTCAGCTTTAGTTATGTTCAAGTACTACCAACTATTCGGGCAGGATATGCTTTGGTAATCGCTTATGTCAGAGGTAGATTCGGATCTCAAGGGAAATACGATGTGGCAGCTCCTCAAGAAGTGGAAGGAGCGGATTGTTACGATACAGTCGAATGGGTGGCCGCCCAACCCTGGTGTGACGGTAATATCGGGATGGCGGGAGAATCTGCCCTAGGTACGGTGCAATGGAGGACGGCGCGGGAGAACCCGCCCCATTTGAAGGCGATTGCCCCTTCACTTGCCGGAGTTTCCGGAGAGAGAGGCCCGGAGGTTTCAGATGCCCCCGTTCTCCTTAATGTAGCCGTGAGTTTTCTATTAATTGTAGCAGGAGACGTGCTTGATAAGTTAGATGCTCAAGGAGAAGATACCACTGAAATGCGCCGGTTAATCAAAACAGTGGAAGCTGATCCTTCACTCGCCTATAGCTATTTACCACTCAAAGACATACCCCAATTCGATATCCCGGGTATACGAGAAATCTGGCAAACGCTGTTAGGTATTTCTCCCTCCAAAGCGCAACCTGGCAGTCCAGAACCATATCCTTATCACAAGATAAAAATACCGACTTTAAATATAGCCAGCTGGTATGATCCTTGGTCACGCCTAACGTTTCACACTTTCCTCAATATGAAAGCAAAAGCAGGGAGCAGTTATGCCAGAGAGCACCAGCATGTATTTGTGGGACCTTGGTGCCATCATAAGCCTACGAGAATTTTAGGCGATATTGATTTCGGTCATTTTGCCGATGAGGTTGGCTCCTGTGCCTGGGAATACCAGCTTTCCTTTTTTGATAAATACCTCAAAGGGCAAGATTTCAGCCTGCCGGTCGTACGCTATTTCACCATGGGTAGAAACACCTGGCATGATGCCTCCGCCTGGCCGTTACCACAAACCACCTGGCAAAGATTTTTCCTGCACAGCCGCGGCGGCGCTAATTCCTGTACCGGCGATGGATTGCTCAATCGTGAAGAACCCGGTAAAGAGCCGATGGATATGTATGTCTATAATCCTTTCCACCCAGTACCTACTACCGGCGGCAGAGGCGCAGAGGCGGAGAACGGCTTTGTAACCGGCCCAATCGATCAAGTCCACATTGAACGCCGAGCTGACGTTTTGTGTTACACTACACGCGAGTTGGACCAGGATGTTGAGGTAACCGGGCCGCTGGAACTGCATCTTTTCGCATCTTCATCATGCAAAGATACAGATTTTAAGGCCAAATTGGTGGATGTATATCGCGATGGCCGTGCCTATAATATCGCCGATGGTATCACCCGGGCTCAATATCGCAATTCTTTTTACGAATCAGAATTATTAACGCCGGGTGAAACAGTGGAATTCATTATCCGGTTGGGACCCGTCAGCCAGTTGTTCTGCCGCGGGCACCGTATCCGTATAGATATAACCAGCAGTGATTTCCCAACTTACGACCGGAATATGAATACGGGTAATTCCGTCGGAGTAGATGCAGAGGGAATCCCGGCTTTGCAGATAATATATCACCAGGCCAGGTATGCTTCTTATATAGACTTACCGATTATTCCAATAAAATAAAGTTGTATTTACAATATCACTGATAACCCAAATCTACCAATAACAGGATAATGCAACTTATATTTAAACAAAATAAGATTATCAGGGGGATATAAGTAATGAAAGAAAGTAAATACGCAAAATATTTTTTAACCGAACCGGCGCTGAGGAACAAACCGATGATAGAAATGTCTAACCCGAGCGCTTATGTAGATAGTGCGCGCCACTTCGGTTCACAGGTTAATTTTTCCATAGCCTGGAGATACATCAAGGAACCTATGTTGTTAGACCGGATACCACATACGCATAAGTTCGATGAGTATCTGTGTTTCCTCGGCGGTAACCTGGAAAATATTTTTGACTTCGATGCCACCATCGAATTATCAATGGGTAAAGAGGAAGAGGTATGTTTGATCGAGCAAGCTACAGTGGTCTATATACCAGCCGGCCTGATCCATACACCGCTTACGTTCAAACGAATCGATAAACCCGTACTCTTCCAACCCATCCCTTTAACACCGGCATATTACAGCAAAATCGGCGAAAACACAAACTTCATTAATGGGGGAAAAACCACTTCCAGCTAGAATAAAGGTGATTCAGTTCGCTTTCATGATAAAACGTCTATTTGACGATGCCCATTCTCCGGCAGACTTAAGCGATCGAGATTCCGGATTCAGCCTGCCTTAATGCAAAGACGATCTACTCTGAAGTGTAATGAAGATATTTTTATGAAGCCCAAAACTTCTTCCAAAGGATTTTGGCATCCCGAAAATATCTACTCATTTTTCCTCCGGTTTCTGGGGAAAAGATCACTTGACAAATTTAATTAACAATATTATTCTTAGCCTGAAGGTATAATATCTATGATATCATCAGGTATACTGAAAATATCTAATTATAAATATTGTACCCCTTTTTTAAAAGTGATATAACTAAGTATAGATTTGGTAATTGTTAGGTAGACACAAGCTAGAGTTAGGAGGTTAGATTTACATAGGTCTTCCTAAACCGGTGAAAGTTTGCTCCTGTGGAATTCCAGACTACTCACCATTTCTTATGTAATCGAATACGAGAAAAATGAATTTATATGTAATTTGAATATCGATACTGAAAGATATTCTTTCCCCTTTAATCAGTTGCAGGGATAATAAAAACGGTAAAATAAAATGAAAAGGAGAATGGATTGAAATGAAGAAAGTCATTATGGCAATGGTTATTGTGGTTTTACTGGCAGGTATCTTTCTAGGTAGCTGTGGTGAACCAACAACTGAACCAACAACTGAACCAACAACTGAACCAACCACTACCCAAACAACTGAACCAACCACTACCCAAACAACTGAACCAACTACTACCCCTACCTCAGAGATTGTTAGAGGCGGCACGCTTCAGTTTATTTATCCCTACTCTCCGAGTTCAACACCCGGGTGGCCGAGCGAGAGCGCGGAATTTCAGAAGCTATGGTTGGAGTGGGTTTGCTACGAACCTCTCGTCAAACTACTGGCTGATGGGACTCCTACGCCATATTTAGCAACTTCCTGGGAATGGGGCCCGGAAAACCTCTACATCACCTATACCCTGCGCCAAGGTGTTAAGTTCCATGACGGGACGGAGTTTACCTCTGAAGCAGTTAAGCTGGAGGCCGATATCATCATCGCTGACGGGCAAAGTAACACGACAACCTGGGACCGCTGGGAAATCATCGATGACTACACAATTCGCCTATACCTCAAGGAATACCGGAACGATTTCTGGGGTAATGTCGCTGGCATCAATATGTGTTTCTTCTCTCCTGCTGCATACAATGCTCATCAACCTGACGGCCAGGCATACATAAAGGAAAATCCTATCGGCACAGGGCCATTTAAATTTGTAAGTTTTGAAAAAGATGTCTCTATGAAATTCGTGAAAAACGAGGACTACTGGCAGGAGGGCAAGCCTTACCTGGATGGAATTGATTTCATCACTGTTAAAGAAGAGCTGACCACACGGGCGAAAATGGAGGCCGGCGAGGGAGACATCTCGGCATTAATGGGGGGCAAAATTCTCCAAGATATGGAACGAGAGGGATTCATCATCAATGCCAAATATGGCGGCACCGACTTCTTAATGTTCGATACCATGAACCCCGAATCGATATATAACGATGTAAAAGTCCGCATGGCAATAGAATATGCCATTGATAAAGAGGCAATAGCAGAGGCATTAGGTTATGGATATTATCAAGCAAATAACCAGATGCCACCGCTGGACAATCCTACACATAATGACAACCTCCCTTCGCGAGATTATGACCCGGATGAAGCCATGCGACTACTGGACGAGGCAGGTCTTCCGAATGGATTTAGCGCCACCTTATTCACCTTCACTAATGAAGCTAAAGAGCTTTCCATACAGGAATACTTGAACGATGTCGGTATCACCATTACACTGGATGTCGTAGATAATGCCAAGTACTGGAATGCTATGATGACAGGATGGGAGGGAATGGTATCTTCCGGTTACGCTGTCGGTATCAATTTCGCCGCTTGGGTTGAAGCCTATTTCCCGCCCACCAGCATCTTTGATGTAAGCTGCAAACTATCCGACGAAATCCTTGCTAAAATAGACCCCGCTTTGAGGGAACCCGATCCTGTAAAGAAAAAAGCTCTAGACGATGAAATCATCCAGATGATGTATGAGGATGCAATCATCATTCCTATTTATTCCAATGCCCTGGGATATATCCTGAATCCTAGAGTGCATGACTCGAATTGCAATACTCCATATTGGCTTGACTGGTCTGTTTGGGACCCGGCTGATACCTGGTTAAGCGAATAACATAATAGTAGCTGGTTTTAGAATGCCCGGGGGTTTGGAATTACCAGCCCCCGGGCAAATTATGCGGTATTATTTATCAAGTGTAATCAATCCAATCGGAAAATACTTCATTGAGGAGACCGGATGCCCGCAGAAAACATCAAACATGGCGAATACATAGTTGAACTCGGAGCTGGTCGTTCGATTTTCAAACAGATTACTGCACCCCAAATAGAAGCTTTTGGAGAAAGAGACCTCAACGGTGCCAATTTCTCACTGGGCTATTCTTATCTTATCCAACCATTTCTTATGGTAGGTAACACACATAAACATGATTTTGATCAGGTAATCTTCATTTTAGGCCATGATGCAGGAAATGTCATTGAATTTGATGGAGAAGCGGAATTTACTATAGACGACAAAAATAAATCTATCACTTATCCGGCCTGTATCTATCTCCCCAAAGGGACTATGCATGGCCCACTAAATTTTAAACGAGTAAACAAACCGATGATATTCATCGATATCACATTGCATACTGGTCCGTCTGTACTACCTATTCCACCGCAATATCAGTAATCAAGACTTATGAAGGTGGATTAGGAGCAAGGTACTTAGGCAAATATTATAGAGGATTGCGTGTTTTGTAGAATAGAGATATAACGCATAATCCAAATAGAACGGAACCCATCCTGGATGAATGCTAAAAAGTATCAACAATATGTTTTCTCCGGTATTAGAGAAGAAATGAAATTACCGTTTATTGCCAAACCTCAGGCTTATTTCCGAGGTTCACATCAAATACCGGGAGCAAATATTAACATGGGGTGGCAATTGTTCGTTAAGCCTATCCTGCTGGAGACAGAACCACATGGTCACGATGGTGATGAATATCTTATTTTCCTGGGACACAATCCTGCTGATTGGTTCAGCAGCTTCGACGCGGAAATTGATTTGTTTCTTGGAGAAGAGCAGGAACAATATTTGATTGACAAACCTACTATCGTATATATTCCGCCTAATATATCCCACTGCCCTCTTAACTTCAGGGTGCTGAATAAACCCGTGCTCTTTACCGCACTTCTCCAGACTCCTGTATTTTCCAAGATTTTTAATGGTAAAGAATTCAACTGGAAAGGCCCTGACGCTCAAGGCAATATAACAGGAGAAATGTTTACCCGATAATCACTTCTGAAAGGCTTGCCGTATTAGCCAATGGTACTTTATGGCATAAATATGAGAATGGATTTGTCCGATTAGAAAACCATGGTAACATATCTTGTACGTAGACTAATACAATCGATAATCGTTATTACGCTTGTAACCATTTTTGTTTTTGTGGGCATGCGTATGCTGCCTGGAGATCCAATTTTCATGCTTTTTAACCCCAATCAGGTACAGAAATTTACGCCGGAAGAAATCGACAGGATTCGACACGAAACCGGTCTCGATAGATCGTTGGTAGTTCAGTATTTTGATTGGTTGGGCAATGTTTTGAAGGGCGACCTAGGAAAATCAATTTTAAACAATAGGCCGATATGGATAGACCTTTCCAAACGCATTCCCGTAACGGCACACATTGGAATTCTGGCATTTCTGATTAGCTTCATTATTGGTGTACCATTAGGTATCATCGGTGCCATCCGCAGAGCTTCCTGGCTGGATACTTTTGTAACTACGTTGGCCAACATAGGAATTACTGTACCCATTTTCTGGCTGGGCATAATACTTATATGGGTTTTCGCCGTTCAACTTCACTGGCTACCGGTGAGTGGTTATACATCGCCTTTCACTGATTTTGTTAAAAGCACTAAGCAGCTTATTTTGCCTGTCTTTTGCAACGCCATATTCGGCATCTCTGCAAACGCGCGTCAAGCCCGCTCCAGTATGCTGGAAGTGATCCGGCAGGATTATATCCGTACCGCCTGGTCCAAGGGACTCACGGAACGTCAAGTTATTTTTAGGCATGCTTTGAAAAACAGTTTTATTCCCATCATAACACTGGCGGGTTTGGGTATATCCGCCATTATCGGCGGCTCGGTTCTTATCGAACAGGTATTCAATATACCTGGAATGGGCAGGCTGGCGATTGATTCACTGTTCCAGCACGATTATCCTTATGTTCAGGGCATCACATTGATAATGACAACGGCAATCGTTATAACAAATCTTCTTGTTGATATTACTTACGGTTGGCTGGATCCTAGGATAAGATATACCTAATATAAATATGTTTATGTTTGAAATTTGACGGGTAAAAGATGGAACCAGAAATTCAGAATGTCCCTATAGAGTTTGAATCAACCCCACGCATTAGTGAAACGCGGAGATTTTTCCGAGTATTCTTTGGCCGCGGGCTGGTTACTTTCGGGCTGGTAGTAATAGTATTATTCATTATTACCGCCATTTTCGGGCCGTTATTCGCACCTTACGACCCCAATGAGCAAAACCTCCGCGAAGCCCTTGTGCCACCTTCCGCAGAGCATCTACTAGGCACAGACTACATTGGTAGAGACACATTAAGCAGGTTGATTTACGGAGCACGGCTATCGATAATGGTCGGGGTAGTTGCCCTAGGAATTGCCTCCGTCGTTGGTATTATTGCCGGGTTGCTGGCAGGTTATTATGGCGGTTGGATTAATGCCATTATCATGAGAATAGTGGATGCTTTGATGTCTTTCCCGATGATTTTATTGGCATTGCTTATGGCTGGATTATTAGGCGGCGGATTGAAAAACGTGATGATAGCCTTGGGTATTGCCTTAATCCCCGGTTACGCCCGTTTAATGTGCGGGCAGGTGCTATCGATAAAAGAAGGCGATTATGTATTAGCTTGTAGATCGTTGGGGAGCGGTAACTTGTGGATAATGTTCCGCCACATTGTGCCGAATGCAATGCCACCTCTCATCGTGTTAGTCACGATGCAAATAGGTGCAGCTATCCTAGCTGAAGCCGGGCTCAGCTATCTGGGTATTGGCATCCATCCACCGACAGCTTCCTGGGGATCGATGGTCAGTGATGGATTTAAATACTTGATTGACAATCCTTTGCTTTCCTTTGTCCCGGGCCTGGCTATTATGCTGGTAGTGTTTGCCTTTAATATGGTCGGGGATGGCCTGCGAGATGCTTTAGACCCCAAACTCCGGGGTACGTTGTAAGAAGTAGTTGTTGGTATTATATGTTGAAAGATGAAATGGCCGTTACCAAGGAGCGCTAGCGGTCTAAAGAATAGAAGAATTTGCATAGGAAAATATAAAAAACGTATTTTCGATAACACTAGAAGGTTATCTATTCTTTAAATTAACCCCGGTATCCATCGCGGCTTCTACCTCAGTTACTACCAGCGAATCATAGTCTGCGGCAATACTCGTCGTATACCAATATCGCCCTATTCAATTATTCGATCAAATGAACCCTGACGATCATGTCCAGCTTATTTGAGCGTGTTTCATAGAGTACCAATAATGATTAACTGAATTGATGCCTTAGTGGAGTATCTAATGTCAATATCTAATGTCTATAAATACCAAGGGTTTGGTGAGGCTTTTGACAATTAACGGACAGTGCATTAGCCCTTTAGGAACATAAATACAAGCAGCGTATGTGATCAAATGTACTTTGCCATCCAGAGTCAACTCGATTTCCGCGTCAAAGTCTACGGCATTATTGGGATTACCGCCTATAAAAAAAAGGACCTGGTTATGATCATGCTTGTGAGAATCATCTATGATCACTAATGGTTTGTCAATAAAAGCCCAACCCAGATCAACATGACGTTGACCTGCCCCCCGAAAACGATACCAGTTATAATCTCATAAAGGGGGGGATAAATGGCCAAAAATGGATACACACCGGAACAGATCATCAACAAGCTCCGCGAGGCAG
>Ga0315553_10003722_pt1 | contig 11731 bp, 11 predicted proteins | sample SalMarSW160140MG_FD_203099 | JGI IMG/M metagenome (GOLD analysis project Ga0315553, IMG submission 203099) | Salt marsh sediment microbial communities from the Plum Island Ecosystem LTER, Massachusetts, United States - Salt Marsh Sediment SW1601-40 ... | reverse complement strand
GCTCATGGCCGGGCACCATCGGAATGCCCCAGCCGGCATAGACCGATGTGCCATGCGCCGCCTGCTCGCAATAGACGGCGAAGCCCACGCCGATCAGCCGCCCATCCGGCTCACCTCGCGTCTGGCGCTCGCGAACACCCGCAAGACCGATCTGCTCCACCGCCCGGCGCAGCGATTCCGGATAGTCGCCGCTGTCGAAATGCTTCTTAGTGATATTGTCGAACGGCATCTGCTCGGGCCGCACCAGATTGCGCATCCTCAACTCGGCCGGCTCCATGCCCAGCTCACGCGCAACCGCATCGATGATCAGCTCCATCGCAAAGCAGACGCCGGTGCGCGCCACGCCCCGATAAGGCAGGATCGGCGGCTTGTTCGTCGCGGCGGAGAAGGTGTGGCAGCGATAGGCGGGGAAGTCATAGACGCCCGGCAAAATGCTGGCGACCTGCGCCGCCTCCAGACAGGCGGAAAAGGGATAGGAGGAATAAGCGCCGGAGTCGACCGTCGCCTCGGCGTCGATGGCGAGCAGCTTGCCGTCGGCATCCGCATAGGCGGTGACGATGTAATGATGCTCGCGGCAATTGGCCGAGGCGGTCAGATTCTCGCGCCGGTCCTCAAGCCAGCGCAGCGGAAAACCGAGCCTCCGCGTCGCCCAGCCAAGGCAAACCTCCTCCGGCAGCAATATGCCCTTATAGCCGAAACCGCCACCGACATCCGGCGCAACCACCCGCACCCTGCCCTCGTCGATATTGAGGCATTCGCTGAGGCCTGAGCGCGTAATATGGGTCATCTGGGCCGAGGAATAGACGAGCAGCTGTTCAAGCCGGCTGTTCCAGCTCGCAACCACGCCGCGCCCCTCGATCGGGCTCATACATTGGCGCGCCGTGCGGAATTCGCGCGTCACCTTCACCGCGGCCTGCGCCGCCACGCGCGCGATATCGTCATCGACCAGCGTTTCGAGAAAGAGGTTGTCACCCCATTCCTCATGCACCAACGCGACGCCAGCCTCGCGGGCCGCGAGCATGTCCGCCACCGCCGGAAGCGGCTCGATCTCGACATCGATCTGCGCGGCCAGATCCTCCGCCTCGCCCCGCGTCGGCGCAATGCACATGGCGATCAACTCGCCGACATGGCGCACCTTGCCGCTCGCCAGGGGAAATTGGTCGGAAGGCTTGAAGCCCGGCAGCCGCGAGACAGCCCGGATCGGGGAAACGCCGTCGAGATCGGCGGCGGTAAAGACGCGATCCCGAATGGTCTCGGAAATGGCGATATTGACGATCCGCCCGTGAGCGACGGGGCTCCGGAGAAAGGCCACGTCCTGCATACCGGCCAGGCGGATGTCGCCGACATATTCGCCGCGGCCGCGCATAAAGCGGTCGTCTTCCTTCCGCCTGAGCCGTGCTCCTATGCCCTCGCCGGACATGTCGCTCTGCACCTCCGTCCTTCGCGCAAAACACTAAGGCAGGCCCGCGCCCGATGTCCACGGGACTGGCATTCCAATGATGGAAAAACAGGATGAATTGTCTCCTGCGGCGCTTCGCCTGTCTGCCGCATCCGCCTCAGCGGCCTTCATTGAGGAGCTCGATATTGATCCGCACTACGTCCCCCCGATAGACGATCTCTCCGAGATAGATGATCCGGTCGTCGGGATCGGTGACGATGCATCGCGCCTCCACGACCGGCGCACCGAACGACAAGCCGAGCTGCACGGCCGCCTCACCGTCCGCCGATCCGACCGATAGCGTCTGGCGCGCGCGCGCAATGGGAACATCATCAAGCTCGGCCAAAACGGCCAGCGCGACGTGGTTTTTGAATTCCTCGGGCGCCCGGTCGTAAATCCTCTTATCGACATAGACCCGCGCCAGGGCGTAGGGTTGATCGTCTCGCAGCTGAAGGCTGTAAATATAGGCGTATTCGGAGAGCGGCTTGCCCTCATTCTCCTGAATGCGCGGCTTATGGGGTTCGTCGACGGGGAGGTGCTTCAGCGTGTTGCGCTTGATCGGCCGGATGAGCGATTCCCAGTCCGTCGCCAATTGCAGCCAACGGCCGGCCGAAGGCGATTGGGTCACGAAGGTTCCCCGGCCCTGCTCCGATCTCAGCAGGCCTTCCTGCTGCAGCATCTCGATCGCCTGGCGGATGGTGACACGGGCCACCTGGAACTCATTTTCGAGCTGCTCAAGCGTGGCGACCTTTTCGCCGAGCGCCCATTGTCCGCTCATGATCCGGTGGCGCAGGGCGGTCGCGACCTGCAAATAGCGCGGAATGCGGCTGAGTGAATCGGTTGCCGTGGATTTGGTTCGAATGCCCTGGGCCATTATAGAACGCTTTTGTTGATGCAATTGCACAATGCTTCGCCAAAAGTTTCTCTCAGATCAAGCATTAAGTCATTCGGCCATGGGCCGTTTGGCATTGACGACCCCGTCGATGAGGTTCTGCTCGAAAAGCGCTCTCATATCGACGGCCAGCTCGGCTGCAACCTTGCTCACAGCGCTTTTCGCCTGCGAAAGCCAGCTTTCAAGCTCGCGCGCCGCCCTCCTTGCTTCCTCGAAATCAACGGCGCGGAAAGACAGTCTTTCCCCGGGCCGCAGCCGGCCGAGCGCAGGCAGATCGGCGCTGATCACGACGCCGATCTTGGGATAGCCGCCGGTTGTTTGCCGGTCGGCGAGCAGGATGATCGGCTCGCCCGACCCCGGAACCTGGATCGCGCCATGAGCGATCCCGTCGGAGATGATGTTGTAGCCCTTGGCATGTGTCAGCCTCAGACCGGAAAGACGAAAGCCCATTCGGTCCGATTCATGCGAAATGGTGAAATTGGCGGCAAGGAAGGCCGCAATCTCGTCCTCGCTGAAATAATCGTCCTGCGGGCCGAGAATAATACGGAACTCGCTCTGCTTCGGGAAGGCGGGAGCCGGAAGCCCCAATTCCGGACGGGAGGACGCCCGCTCCTGGCTCAAAGGGATTTCGTCATCGCTTTGCAGCGGGCGGCCCTGAAATCCCCCCATTCCCCCGCGCACGAAGGTCGACTGGCTCCCCATAATATGAGGAACCGCATAGCCGCCCTCCGCCGCGAGGTAGCAGACCGAGGAGGCACCCCCGAGACGAATGCGAAAGCGAGCGCCCGATTCCAGCGTGAAGCTTTGATAGGCTTTGGCGCCGATCGGCTCGCCGCCCTCGATCGGCTCCAGCCGCGCATCCGGTCCCGCCAGAGCCAGTCTGACGCTCCCCCCTGAGACCTCGAAGCTCGCCCCTTGCGCAATCATTTCGAGTGCGCCTGCCGTCTCGTCATTTCCGGCCAGCAGATTCGCAAGCCGGAAACTGACGCTGTCGAGGGCGCCCGAAACGGGTATGCCAAGGTGCTGCGCTTGAGACCGTCCCAGATCCTGGACGGTCGTGTGAAGGCCGGGTGACAGGACGCGCAGGACCGTCATGAGGCGCCTTCCGCCTGGACGGTATAGGCGCCCGAGGCAATATCCCGTTCAATCGCCGCAAATTCGCTGGGCGATACGGGCTCGAATGCGACGAGATCGCCCGGCGCGAGCAGGACAGGCATGTCCGCCGCCGGATCGAACATGGGTACAGGCGTGCGTGCGATCAGGCTCCAGCCGCCCGGAGATTCCAGCGGATAGATCGAGGTCACCTGTCCGGCAACGGCCACCGAGCCGCGCGGCAGTCTGGTGCGCGGGTTCTCCCGGCGCGGAACACGGATCGCTTCCGGCACATCGCCCATATAGGCATAGCCCGGCAGAAACCCGATCATATAGACGAAATAATGCGCGCCCGCGTGAGTCTCGCGAACCTCATTCGCCGATAGGCCGGTTTGCCGGGCGATCTCGGCCAAATCCGGCCCGAATTCCTCGCCATAACAGGCCGGCAAAGTCCAGCGCCGGCCAGGCGCGTCCTCATAATCCAGATCGTCGAGCATCGACAGAAGGCGTTCTTGAAGCGCCTCCGGCCGAACGCGCTCCGGATCGAATTGCACGAACAGGGCGCGGAAGGTGGGAATTATGGCGATGATCCCTGTGTGCTCGAGACGCTGCGCCTTCTTGTACAAAGCGATCACCTTGGCATTGACCTGCCGGTCGATTTCGTTGCCAAGCTCCATCGAAAGGGCTGCATCGCCACAGGGCAGGAAACGAACGGGTTGGTGTCTCTTAACCATAGTCTACGCGTTTGTGCCTTCTAGTCTTGTCTGACAGCTTATGCTAAGGTTCTATAAATAGAACCTATCTTTCAATCGCATATGTTTGCCGGAACAGTTGCCGCATGAGAACAAAAGTGAATCTCAACGCCGATATGGGCGAAGGACATGGCGCTTATGATATAGGGGCCGACGATGCGATACTCGATATCGTCAAATCGGCCAATATTGCCTGCGGTTTCCATGGTGGCGATTTCCGTTCGATGCATTCCCTGGCCGCCCGAGCGGCGGAAAAAGGCGTGAGTATCGGTGCCCATCCCGGTTTCAACGACCTCTGGGGCTTCGGGCGCCGCCGGATCACTATGGCTGCGGATGACGTGGAACATATGGTGGCTTATCAGATCGGCGCCCTCCAGGCCCTGGCGAGTTATGCCGGTATTCGGGTGACCCATGTCAAGCCGCATGGCGCGCTCAACAATATGGCTGCCGAGGACGACGCGCTGGCAATGGCGATCGGGCGGGCGATCAAGGCGGTCGACGGCAATATGATCTATGTCGCCCTTGCAGGCACGCAGATGGAGCGCGCGGCGGAGGAGCTCGGCCTGCGAACGGCGCGGGAAGGATTTGCCGACCGTATCTATGCCGATGACGGCAATCTCGCCTCCCGTTCCATTCCCGGCACCGTCATCAAGGAGCCTGGCCGCGCGCGCGCGCAGGTGCTGCGCATGATCCGGGACAAGGAAGTGGTCACGATCGGCGGCAAAGTCATTCCGGTCGAGGTCGATACGATTTGTCTTCACGGCGATGAGCCGACCGCGGTTGCGCTCGGTAAAGAGATCGTCAAGGGACTGGCCGAGGCCGGAATCGAGAATGTCCCTATCACAGAGCTGGACCTAAAAGGCTAGCCGGACTGAGCGCTGCATGAGCCTTGAGATACAGAAAATTGCGGTGATCGGCGGGACGGGGACGCTCGGAAGCGGCCTCGCCCGGCGCTGGGCCCGCGCCGGCCTGTCCATCCTCGTCGGCTCCCGCGACGCTGCAAAAGCGAACGATTTTGCCCGAAGCCTTCCCCAGCAGGCTGACGGCAGGCCCGCCGAGGGCGCTTCCAATGGAGACGCCACCGAGCGGGCCGACATTATCGTCCTGACAGTGCCATTTGCCTCGCAGGCGGAAATCCTTGAAGCGATAAAGCCGCAGCTGAAGGGCAAAATCCTGTTGGACGCCACCGTGCCGCTCGTTCCGCCGAAGGTTGCGCGCGTGCAGCTCCCGCCGGAGGGCTCGGCCGCGCTGCGCGCGCAAAATATCGCCGGCGAGGGCGTGCGGGTGATTTCCGGCTTTCACAATGTGGCCGCCGATAAGCTGCACAAAGATGCCCCGATCGCCTGCGACGTGCTGATCTTCGGCGACGATGTCGCAGCGCGGGAAATCGGAATCGGCCTCGCGCGGAAGGCCGGCCTGCGCGGCCTCCATGGCGGGCCGCTCGCCAATTCCGCCGCGGCGGAGGCGCTGACCTCCGTCCTCATCTCCATCAACAAGCGATATGGTGTGGACGGCGCGGGACTGTTCATCACCGGCATCGAGCAGGATCGGGCTTGACCATCGCCAGCAGTGCCGAGAACAGCGTCCGATACGAAGCCACGGCCTTGGAGGAGTTTCCCCTTGTGCGGCCGGGCGACGATGTGACCGCGCTGATCCTCGATGCCTTGACGCAGAACGGCCTCGCGCTCCAAGATTTCGATATCCTTGTCGTCGCCCAGAAAATCATCTCGAAAGCCGAGGAGCGCATCTTGGATGCCGGGCGGCTGACGCCGTCGCCGCGCGCTCTGGAACTGGCGGACATCACGGGCAAACCGGCGGCGCTTGTCGAAGCGGTCCTGCAGGAAACGGCGGAGGTGTTGAGGGCGAAGCCCGGCGTGATCGTCGTCGAACACCGCAGCGGCCATGTGATGGCCAATGCGGGCATCGACCATTCCAATACGGACGGCTCCGCGCCGCAAAGCGTCGTCCTGCTGCCGGAGGACGCAGACGCCAGCGCCGAGGCGATCCGCAATCGCCTGGCTGCGGCGTTCGGCGTCCGGCTCGGCGTCATCATTTCGGACAGTCTCGGCCGTGCCTGGCGGCTCGGAACCGTCGGCCATGCGATTGGCGCGGCCGGCCTGCCCTCGCTGATCGACCGGCGCGGGGCGGCAGATTTGAACGGGCGCCCTTTGGAGATCACGATGACCGGCTTTGCCGATGCGGCGGCGGCGGCGGCGGTCCTGCTGATGGGGGAAGGCGATGAGGGCCGCCCGGTGGTCGTCATCAGAGGATTGCGATGGACGGCGGCCGATGCGCCCGCGCGGGCGCTGATCCGGCCGATTGCCGAAGACATGTTCCGGTAGATCAACCCTCGTTCAAGTGGAATCACTGGAACGAGGTTAATTTGATCTATTTCAAAAGACGAGCGCAACTGTTCCCGCGTCCAAATGGACACGTTGCGCGAGGAGTGCCCAGTTGAGCGTGGACGGCACGAAATATGTAGCCCTTTGCGGAGGGATCGGCGGCGCAAAGCTTGCGCTGGGTCTCGCTGAATGCCTCGGCTCGCGCCTCTCGATCATCGTCAATACGGGCGACGATTTCGAGCATCTGGGGCTCGCCATTTCGCCCGACATCGACACGGTGGTCTATACGCTCGCCGGCATCGCCAATCCAGAAACGGGCTGGGGGCGCGCGGAGGAAAGCTGGTCTTTCATGGACGCCCTCAAGCAGCTCGGCGGCCCCGACTGGTTCCAGCTCGGCGACAAGGATCTCGCCATGCATGTGGAGCGGACGCGCTGGCTCGCCGGCGGCGGCACGCTCTCCGATTTCTGCAAGCGAATACGGCGGCGGCTGGGGATTGCGCCTTCGATCCTGCCGATGAGCGATGGTCCGGTGCGCACGCGTTTGCAGACCGCCGAAGGCGAGCTGGCGTTTCAGGACTATTTCGTCGCGCGCAAATGTGAACCGAGCGTCTCGGCGATCCGCTACGAAGGGGCCGAAACGGCAAGGCCCTTGAAGGCCGCACGCGATGCCCTCGCCGCGCCCGATCTCGGCGGCGTCATCATCTGCCCCTCCAATCCCTATCTGAGCGTCGATCCGATTCTGAGCCTGCCGGCGCTGCGCGATGCGCTGACGGGATGCGCCGCCCCTGTCATCGCCGTCACGCCTTTGATCGGCGGCCAGGCGGTCAAGGGACCGACGGCAAAACTCATGAAGGAGCTGGGTGTCGAGGTTTCGCCCAGGGCGGTCGCCAAGCATTACGGAGCGCTGCTCGACGGCTTCGTTCTGGACGAGGTGGACGAAGAGGCGGCCGCACGCATCCCCCTACCGGTCCGCATCGAGCGGACCTTAATGACCGATCTCGACAGCAAAGTCGCGCTGGCAGGGTCGGCAATCGCATTCTGCCAGGCGCTCGCAGCGTCCCGCGAGGTCCGGCAGGTGGGAGTTTGACACATGGTGCTTGCACTCATTCCGGTGAAATCTCTTGATCGCTCGAAGTCCCGCCTCGCGGGCGTGCTCGACGCCGATGACCGGCGCGCGCTCGTCACCGCGATGCTGAGGAAGGTTCTGCGGAAATGCACCCTCTGTGGGGCGATCCGCGGCGTTTTTATCGTCACTGCGGATCGCAGGATCGCAGCGATTGCGCAAGGCTCGGGCGCGGCGGTGATACAGGAGCCAGCCAGTGCCGGGCTGAACAGCGCGGTCGATGTGGGCCTTGAAGCGGCGCGTTCTAGGGGCCACCGCCAGGTGCTCGTCCTGCCCGCCGATATTCCGTTTCTCGACCAGTCCGAGCTCGCCCGCATCGTGGACGTATCCGCGGATGGTCGGCGCAGCGTGATCGCGCCGTGTCACAAGGGCGACGGCACCAATGCGCTCCTGATCCCATCCGCCGCCCGCTTCACCCCGCAATATGGCGAGGCAAGCTTCTGGAATCATATTGCGCAGCTATCGGAGTTGCGGCTCAGGCCAAAGGCGCTGTGTCTGGTCGGCATCGCGGCCGACATTGATGAGCCGGATGATCTTGCGCTTCTGTCGGACAGCTACCGGGATTCGGTGTTCGGCGTGCCTGCCGCGCAAGCGGTCGCCTCGCACGGGGATATGCGATGCCAGAGGTGAGCCTGCGCCGCCTCGAGACATTGGCCCGGCAGCCCTCAGCCGAGCTTTCGTCCGATGAAATCGGCGCGCTCGCCGCCTTTGGCGAGACGCGGCATCTCACCGGTCTCGCCGAGGAGATCTGCATCGGCGAATATGGGCGCGCGATGACCTTCTCCAAGAAGGTCTTCATCCCGCTGACGAAACTGTGCCGGGACGTCTGCCACTATTGCACTTTTGCCCAACCGCCGAGGCGCAGCGGGCCGGCTTACATGTCGCTGGATGAGGTGCTCGGCCTCGCCGAGGCGGGGCGCAAGGCCGGCTGCAAGGAGGCGCTGTTCACGCTGGGCGACAAGCCGGAGCTGCGCTATGCGGCCGCGCGGCGGGCGCTCGCCGCACTCGGCTGCGAGACGACCTTCGACTATCTGGAGCGCTGCGCCGAAGCGGTGCTTCAGAAGACCGGCCTGTTGCCGCATCTCAATGCGGGCGTCATGGGTGCGGCACAGGCGGCGCGGCTGCGCCGGGTCTCGGTTTCCCAGGGGCTCATGCTCGAAACCCTGTCGGAGAGGCTCTGCGAAAAGGGCCGGCCGCATTACGGCTCGCCGGACAAGGCGCCGGATGTGCGGCTGGAGACCCTGCGCGCGGCGGGGTGGGCGCGTATCCCCATGACCACGGGACTGCTGATCGGCATCGGCGAGAGCCGCGCCGAGCGGATCGAGGCCCTGCTCGCGATCGGCGCGCTTCATGCCGAGTTCGACCATATCCAGGAAGTGATCATCCAGAATTTCCGCGCCAAGCCGGGCACCAGGATGGCCGGCGCGCCCGAGCCGGGGCTCGATGACCATATCTGGACGATCGCGATAGCGCGCATTCTGCTGCCGCCGGAAATCAGCGTGCAGGCGCCGCCGAATCTGCGGGCCGGAGAGGTCGAGCCGCTGATACGCGCCGGGATCAACGATTGGGGCGGCATTTCGCCGGTGACGATCGACCACGTCAATCCCGAAGCGCCATGGCCGCAGATCGACGCGCTCGCCGCCGCCTGCGAAGCCTCCGGGCGAAGCTTGACGGAGCGCCTCGCGATCTATCCCCGTTATATGACGAGCTCGCCTTCGTGGATCGACGACCGGGTCGTCCCCCATGTCCTCGCGCTCCAGGATTCATTCGGCCTCGCACGGCAGGATGCCTGGATGAGCGGAAGCGCTGAACACCGCCCGCCGCGCACGCTCTTGCCGCGGCGGCCGCGCCGCGCATTGCATGATGGCGGTCCGGTCCATGGGGCGCTTGAGAAAGCCGATTGCGGCCAAACGCTCACCGAGGAGGAGATTGTCGCGCTGTTCGCGGCGCGCGGCGAAGACTACCACGCGATCTGCGCCTATGCTGACCGGCTCCGCCGGAAGAGGAACGGCGATGCGGTCAGCTTCGTCGTCAACCGCAATATCAACTACACCAATATCTGCACCTATGGCTGCCGGTTCTGTGCCTTCTCGAAAGGCCGGCTGAGCGCGGGCCTGCGCGATGCCCCTTACGATCTGCCGCTTGACGAGATCGCCGAGCGCACGCGCGAAGCCGCGGCGCGCGGGGCGACGGAAGTCTGCCTGCAAGGCGGCATCGCACCGAATTACAGCGGGCACAGCTATCTCGGCATTTTGCGCGCGGTAAAACGCGCCGTGCCGAGGATTCACGTCCACGCCTTTTCGCCGCTGGAAATCTGGCATGGCGCCCGCTCGCTCGGCCTGCCACTCGCCGGCTTTCTCGCCATGCTGAAGGACGAGGGCCTGGGCAGCCTTCCGGGCACGGCGGCGGAAATCCTCGATGACGAGGTGCGCGCAACTCTTTGTCCGGACAAGATTGACACGCAGCAATGGCTCGACGTCATGCGCGCCGCCCACCGGGTCGGGCTGCCCTCGACGGCGACCATCATGTTCGGCCATATCGACCATCCGCGCCACTGGGCCCGCCATCTCCTGCGCCTTCGCGCGCTGCAGGCGGAAACCGGCGGCTTCACCGAATTTGTTCCCCTACCCTTTGTCGGGATGGAGGCGCCCATCTTTCTCAAAGGCGCGGCCCGCCCCAGCCCGACTTTCCGCGAGGCCGTGCTCATGCACGCGGTGGCGCGCATCGTCCTCGGCCCCCTGATCCCGAACATTCAGACGTCATGGGTGAAGATGGGACCGCAGGGCGCCGCGGCCTGCCTCGATGCCGGTGCGAACGATCTCGGCGGCGTCTTGATGAATGAGTCCATCACGCGCGCGGCCGGTGCGGCTTTCGGCCAGGAATTCTCTGCCGGAGAGATGGAAGCGCTCATCCGCAACGCCGGCCGTATGCCCCGCCAGCGGACCACGCTCTACCGGCCGCTGACGGAAGACGCCCGGCTCATGCCGGACTGCGCTTGACCGGACCGGTGCCGGTTTCCCCCTGGCGAGCGCGCAAAAAGCCCGCCAGGGACGGGGGGATCGCCTGGCGGGCCGTCTGCCACTCGGGTCGGTTCAAAGGTTTTCGCAGTAGCCCTTGTCCTTGCCCCAGGAAATGCAGATCGTGAAACGCTTGAACTTCAGATGGATGATCCCCTTCAGCGGGTCGCGTCCGTTCGACTTGAGTTGATTGGTTGCGTGGTGGACCGCGGCGTTGACTTCGCGGGCGCTCAGCTTCACGCCCTGCTTCAGCGCCTGCCGGCGAATCTGCGATTTCAGCAGCGACGGGCTGGCCTTATTGGTCTTCAGGCCGATGCCGACTTGCGGCGCTTTGGCGAGGGCGAGTTTCGCCGGGGCGGCGGCACTGACGGAGGTCAGCATTGCAAGAGCGATCATGCTGGCGGTTGCGCTTTTCAGTGAGATCATTGTCATTCTCCGATGTCTGAAGGTTTCCATGGGTTTGCGGTGTCTCGGCTCCCCGGTGGTCTGGAAAGCCGGGTACGGATCGGTCATTTTCCGAGACGGCAGGGATCGCCATAGGCTGTGCAGCGCCACTTGATGCCGACGCGGTGGCAGTCATAGCCCTTGCTCTTGGCCAGAGCGTAAGTGGACCAGACGAAGCCCTGATTGCTTTTGACGTTTTTGTGCCAGGCCCAGCGGGCGCTGAGACGAGCGCTGATATTGGTCAGCTTTTTGCCGCCGCTTTTTTTGACGGAATAGGATTTGCAGACCTTGGCCTGCGCCACATTGGCGGTCATGGGGGCGACGAGACAGAGCGCCAGTGCGGTCGCGGCCGCTTTGGGAAGGAGATTGAGCGACATCATATCCCTCGTCTTTTTATGACTGACGATTTCGAAGCCGCGGAGATCAGGTGATGCGCCATCCCTCCGCTTACGTCATCTGTCGCTGCGAGGCGCGGATCGGTTCAAAATTTTTTTGGGGCGGGATTAGGGCCCGTGGACAATCAAGGGATTCACATTTTCCTCGAACAGTGATTCAAACTTCCTTTTGGGAGGTTTGCATGCGCTGGGAACGCTTCGTGCTGTCGGATTCTCAATGGAGTGTTATCGCTCCG
>Ga0315553_10003721_pt1 | contig 11738 bp, 7 predicted proteins | sample SalMarSW160140MG_FD_203099 | JGI IMG/M metagenome (GOLD analysis project Ga0315553, IMG submission 203099) | Salt marsh sediment microbial communities from the Plum Island Ecosystem LTER, Massachusetts, United States - Salt Marsh Sediment SW1601-40 ... | reverse complement strand
TTCTCCCCTTGAACCAAGAAAGAAATTGTACTTCACATCCATAGCGTCCAATGCGTGAAGTACGAGACCCTGAGAGTTAACAAACTCTAACTTGAGAGTCCTGCCTGTAGATAATTCGTACAGCTGGATTCCATCATTACCAAGGCTGACATAGAATGTATCTATATAGCCATAAAATAACACTGAGGAGGAGTTTATTTGCCCCACGTTCTCTACAAAGAATGAGCGAGCTGCATTGTCGAGTGCCTGTGTAATGGATGGTTGGAATGACTCATCATTTTGGGATGCTCCATCTGCCTGACTAACGTTAGAATTTACATTAGGAAATACGCCATGTGGAAGAAGAACCAATATGAAGAACAGTGAGAATCCCCACAATCGCTCATTCATTCTTGACATATTGATTACCATTCTATCGCTCCCCGTAATCATTTCATGACTTGTATTTAGAATTTATCACAAGTGGATGTGAGATATTCCTCCAATAATGAGGAATCTACGTCTTTGTGAAATCATCTGGTGAACTCCCATACCCTAACATCATGAAGATAGTAATTCAGAAATGTATCCGAACCTCTTCTCCACTGGATGCCAATATAACAGATCTCTCGTTGGTCACCCTGAATATCCGATTCTGAGAAGAGCTGCTGATATCCAAATCCCTCGATATATGACCATATTCCTCCAGAATAGTTACCATAGGGTCCACTTGTCTCGTTTCGGTATATCTCGATGATCCCTCGCCATGAGGCTCCCTGATAGTCAAACTCGTTATAGTTGCTGGTTGTGCCATTATCAAGATACCATCTTGTATAGAAGTCCATATCAACTTGAGCACCCCTCCACTCATAGAGAATAACATAGCAGATGAATTCCTTATAGTAGTCATAGAGTGCAACAGCGAAACACCCCTTGTACGAGTCAGAGGGATTATTGAATGAAACTTCAATTTCTAATTTCCTGAAATCATAGATATCAAGAGCATTGTCAAGTTCTCGGTAATAGAATGGTCCTGTACCGTCCTGATTAGTTGGTACTGCTCTGAGATACCCATTAGATGTATATAGGGTTCCAGTTCCAATGGAGAATATTGGGTTTGGCCAACTTCCATCGTATGTCCATGAGAGTGTGTCCTCGCAAATATCTATGAAGGCATAACCAAAGTCATTTGGTCCATCATATGAAACACTGTATTTTGCATCATTTTTTACAAGTCTTCTATTGGTGGAATTACCATCTATGGTGCCACCTGAATATGAACTGTCATTCCAGTATGAATAGAGATTGATGTTCGTATAGTTCAGATTCTTGATACCAGCTGGTAGATTATATTTGTTCCATGTAGGATCTGCATGAATCCACGACCAATCACCGTTCAACTGACCCCAATATTCAAGCCAGCTATGACCCCCGCCCTGTCTTGAACCACCGATCTGTCTACAAGGGATACCCAGACTTCGAAGGAATGATACTTCAAGACAGGCAAACTCATCACACACACCAGTAAAGTTCTCACTCATAATCTTGAAGTCAGACCAGTGTGAACTATGGGAATAGTCTATTATCCCGTCATCTTTAGAATCATATGTCATCTTTTGATTTGTCGCATTTGTCAAGTACTCTGCAGCATTATCAATTGTAGAAACATTTTCAGTATCTATCAGGCAACCAGCAAGCCATGTGATATTCCATGCATACGGATGATATCTTGAATAATTTACCTGAACATTGAATCCATCTATATCTGATAGACCCTCCCAGTAATAATTATCGTTACCTGAAGTATATGACATCCTATCATCCTCAGGAAGGTCACTCGCATCCAACTCACCAAATTTCTGCACAAAGACATATCCCATATCCTCACTGTAGGATGCATCTTCTGTTGCTGTGGCAATTCCACGCTTAATCCCCACTGATTCCTCAGGAATCTCCACAGTCAGTGTCTTGTATCCATAAGATTCACCGGGTATATTGACGGACCCACTTACACTGAACTCCACTTCATCAGACCCAGTACTATTGTCATAGCCATAGAAATGACAGGATGCGGTTGCAGTCTGGTACCCCTCATTGAACATCTTGAACTTGATCTCGATATCTTCACCAGTGCTCCATATAGCAGGTACAGTGACCCAGATCACAACTACAGGGTCATATAACAATGTACGCGGATATTTCGCATTTGAAAGCGATTGTATCCTCTGAATCCTATCATAGACATCCTCAAATCTTGGTGCATTGGGAATTCGCTCTTCAATAGAACTGCCCTCCAGACTGATACCTGCAGCCTGTAAAATATCCCATGGGATGTTTGTACTGATATAACAGCGACCAAGGTCTTCATCCCAGAACAATCGCGGAGCGTCTGGCACATTCTGAGGCGTCTTTTCACCCTGAGCTAAGACTTCAGCCTCCACACGAGGGTCGGGAATCATTTCCCAATCAATGGATTCATCAACCTGAGGAGAAGATAATCCATTTTCACCAGGTCTTATAGAGCTGGCTGATACCGACATGACATTCATTGACACAAAGACTACTACAGTAAGTAGTAGCACACATATTTTCCTAGAGTTTCGTCTCATTCCTCACTACACTCCAAGATAATATAATATCCCTTGAATATAAGTTCAACTGTTTTTTTTATTATTAAAGTAAAAGACGGCATGCGTGTTTTGATGGGCAAGATTGGAAAAGTATGCAAATAATATACAAAGAAGAAAGAAAATAGTCCACAGATGATGACAACTCTACTCAAACACTCGCGTTCTCGGTCATATACTCCTGACAACTCTGGATTCTGAACGAGCCACACTTTTAGCCTGCATCCTACACAACGATTTGAGTTTGCTAACCCAAATAGTGAGTCATGCCTGTTTTATCGAAGACTCTTTAAGTCAAATAAGAGCAAAACGCTATACGATACATCAAGGGCCCGTTGCCTAGCCCGGATAGGGCGCCAGCCTTCTAAGTTGGAGTTCGTTTAGACGAATCCGTGAAGCGAGTTGGAGTTCGTGCGTGCCACACTTTTAGTCTGCACGCCTCGGACATTAGTAGCGGTGAGCTGAATACCTTAGTTCTCATCACCTACCAGACCATGTATTGCCTCTCTCTCCTCAGACTCCAGTTCTTCCTTTTTCATCCTCGCTCTTCTTGCGCGGTGCCAAAGTATGAGTACAGCAGTAATAAGAATGGATACTACCATGACAGCAGCACTCATCAGAATGAGTTGCTGTGACTGTATTGTCCTCATTGGTTCCAGTGGGTCCAACGGGTTGAATCCGTATTTTATCTCCCACGCATCATCGTAGGTGTCATTATCGCTATCAGCAAGCAATGGTGAAGTACCATATAGAAAGATCTCTTCTGCATCACCGAGAGTGTCATTATCAGTGTCAGCTGAAAAACGATTGGTGCCATAGAGTGATTCCTGATATTCACTCAGAGTGTCATTGTCACTGTCACTAAAGTCTGCGAGTTTGTACAAGAAACCGTCATCACTTCCATTTAGAACGGAATCAAGTGGATTGACTAGAGGGAAGTCTGAAGATATTGTGAACCCACACACATATGCGGTTCCATACTCGTCAATAGCAAGTCCGCGGGTCCAATCATTACCAGACCCTCCAACAAACGTAGAGTACATGAGCTTGTCACCTTCAGGAGAAAACCTAGAAACAAAAGAGTCCACACCTCCATTGGATGTGTTATCATACGCCAATAAGGTTGGAAAATCTGATGATCTGGTCTCTCCTGCCACATAGGTATAACCACCCGCATCTACCCGGATAGACTGACCTATGTCTTCACTTGAACCACCCAGATAGGTGCTATACAGAAGTCCGTTTCCCGTACTGTTGAGCCCTAGGACAAAACACTGATCATTATCAATTTCGGAGTCGTAGGCATTATGTAAGGGAAAATCAATCGAGTCAGTATATCCTGTAGCATATACATTCCCTTCTACATCAACATCGATGTCTTGTACATAATCTCGACCTGACCCTCCCAGATAGGTGCTGAATACCACGTCATCACCTGATGGAGTCAATTTTGCAACGAACCCATCCCGATGACCTCCATATGTGTCGTCGAACGCATTTACCAAGGGAATATCAAAGGTAGTGAATCCCCCTATGTAGATATAACCCTGCTCGTTAACTAAGATACTGTTCCCCTGTTCCCCTCCATAACCCCCAAAATATGTCGAGTAGAGAATCTCATCACCAGTAGGGTTCAGCTTTGTGATGAAGCAATCAGTCAGTCTATTTCCGCCGTACGAGTCATCTAAAGCATCTGCCATAGGAAAGTCACGTGAGAATGTATAACCTGTGATGTAGGCACATCCCGCATCATCAACATCAATGGCCATAGCACGCTCTTCATTGTTACCCCTGATGACCGTTGAATAGAGGAGTTTATCACCATTCGGACTCAGCTTGAAGACAAAACAGTCAATCCCAACTTGCCAGTCACCAAAGGATGTTGTTGCTGGAAAATTACTTGACCATGTAGAACCAGTCACATAGATGTTTCCTTTTCCATCTAAGACTATATCATATGGATAGTCATTTCCAGTACCACCAACAAATGCAGCGAAGACAAGCCCTGAATGATTCATCTTTAGAATAAAACAATCCGATTGCGAAGGCATATAGCTACCATTCGGATATCCGTATTCATCTATATTTCTGGGAAAATCAAGAGAGCCTGTGGGTCCTGCAATATAGACTTCATCACCTTGTACAACACAGACTGAACTTATAGATTCGTCCCTGTTTCCTCCAATGAGGGTTGAGTACAAAAGGCTATCAGAAACATTAGTATACTTGGGATGGATTTGATAAGCCATCATACTATAAGTACATTGATCGGATTCAAGAAACTCAAAATGATATCCAGTGCAATCTGAAACTGTGAGTAGTACTCCAAGTAGAAGTGCGATGGTTAAGATAGCACATTTAATCCTCAACGCGTTTTCATCTCCGTTCGCATTAGAAAGGCAATATCATCTGGAAAATCTCGGATAAAAACGAGATAAAGGATTTGATGATGATGCACCCTTAACTTGGAATTAGGGTGTATATCCATATTCATAGAGCATGTCCATCCATTTTATCCATGTATACACCTGTTGGTGATAGTCATCCGAAGTATCATCCTCAAGCCCAATCAGCAACCAGACAGTTGTATCAGTATCAGTGAATGCTGAACTCACCTCGGTGTGCTTTTCAACGTCGCCATTGTTTGCAAAATCATATGACCACTCTCCAAGGGAGGATGGATTTTGAGTATCATCATCAAGGAGACGCACATATGCATAGCGATATTGAATACTATCTGCTATCGCTGAAACCTCCATTTTGAAGTTCACTTTCAGCTGTGTTGAACTGGAATCGAATCCTGTAGGCCAGAAAGTTGAATTGAAATAGAGCTTATACCCCACATAATAGTAGGACTCATTGACATCGTTGTTGTCAGCAGTGGTATTGGTCATACTACGTTGATTTGCCACGTTGAAATAATCATACCATCCGGTATACTCCCAAAAGTATTCGTTTGGTCCACCTGGGTTGTCCATGTATTGTATAGGAGAAGTTGGTGATGTGAACATGAAGAACGCATGACAACCCCATTGCCCGTATTTCTGACTGGCAATAGTCATGGGACGTGCAGCACCTGCAAATTGTAATAGATTGTACGAGAGTGAGATATTTCCTTCAGTCAATGTGCTCATTCTGAGTTGGTGCTTGCCTGTGTGATCACCATGTGTGTTATTTGCAGCCATGATACATGCATAGCCAAGCTCCGTGGAATTCAGATGGATACCACTGAAGAGGTGAGTCAATTCATGAATGGTCTTCCCTATAGTCTGGTTGAAATAAAGAGATAGTTCAGGATTCACCATGGCGATAGCAATTGCTGCATCAACTGTCCATACAGCCCCTGTGCCTCTTGAAAGATTTACACCTCCCACTCCAATCTTGGGGATACCTATAAATCCAATATCGAATCCATGATTCTCTCTCATGGTGAATGTTTCTCCTGTTGGATGAGTAGACACATCACCATTGTCAAGATGAGCTGAGCACATTGCAGAACCAATCCCCAGTGTGTTTCCTAGCAAATCAGCAGTCCGAAATTTGGCTTCTGGTCTCAAATCAGAAGAATCTATGTTTATGGCATCATCATCCCATGTCAATGTGTCGATATGTTTTGTATGGAACGTGAAATCAAACCAGTCTGCAAAGCTGCTTTCATCACTATCGTTGTCTATCCCATAGCCAATCACCATAGGATAATTAACAGCAAATTCAAAGAACTCAGTTTCATCTGAATAGGAACTCATCTCTGCCCAGTAATTGTCCCTTATTGTTGCAACAAAGATGTCATGATCTCCAGTGTCATTGACATTGAAATTCCATGTGCCAGTCTCCGAATTTCCGGCTCCCTTTGTTGCACTCCAACAGGTTGCCCGTGTTCCTTTATATCCCAAGGGTTCCGGAACACATGTCCCATTCACTCGGGTCATCCCATTGAGAGCCCAGATTCCTCTATCATCGTCAGTCAGATATGGACCCAGATACAGATGATATGTCCCAAGAACAAAGTCTTCATACCAACGTGGTGCACGCAAGGATTTCCCAGTGTTCTTTCCATTCCCAGAGAAAGCCCAGACACCTTGATCGAAACCAAGGTATAAGTTTGAGTCCTCGCTTATCTTGATGTTCACATATAATGTACCAGTAGATGTAGTTCCCCAGTTGATGAATGTCACCACAAAATGGATTGGAGTACCCTTGTCACTGTTCGTCGATTCTCCTGAGACTGATACCGAATCTACACCAAAGGTAGCACGGAGTAGTCCACCATCACCTGAATCAGAATTTGTATCTCGGGCGGGATAAATGATCTCTGTGACCTTATGCCAATCAATCTCTCTCCCATTGACATATGCCCATTCTAGAGTTATGCGAAATTGAGTGGGCTCGATGAAGAAGATCTCATCTGTTACAAGCTTGAATGGTTCTTCCGAGGATTTTACATCCTTCGGCTTTAGCACTGACCAGAACTGAATATTTCCTTCCTTATCGAAATCGATTCCATTCTCACGCTCAAGACCTAGCTCGAAGGTATCTGGTACTGATAGGTTTCCCTTGACCATGATTGGTTGATCGAGACAATTTTCTATCCAGATGTATACATTCATGATGTTCTCTGTGAAGTTACGTTGCGACCCTATCACCTTGATTGGGTTGGCAGAGATCTCGGTAAGTTGCTCATAACTGGCAGATACCGATGTGATGTTCAAAGACACAAGGATTACTACGGATAGTAATGACACAGCAATTCTCTTAGAGGTTCGTCTCATTTCTCACTACACTCCAAGATAATATAATGTCTTTTGAATATAAGTTCAACTGTTTTTTTTTTTTATTATTAAAATAAAATATGCGTACCTTGATTGATAAAAATGGAAAATAATGCAACTAATTTACGAAGAAGAAAGAAAATAGTGCACAGATGATGATGACAACTTCATTCTGACACTTGTGTTCTCGCTCATATACTCCAGCAACTCTAGGTACTATGCAAGTCACACTTTTAGTCTGCTTACTACGCAACGATTTGAGTTTGCTAACCCAAATTGGGAAAATGGATTATTATCGAAGACTCTTTAAGTCAAACATGACCAAAAACGCAATGCGAAGCACTAAGGGCCCGTTGCCTAGCCCGGATAGGGCGCCAGCCTTCTACACGGTGTTCGCTTAGACGAGTCCGTGAAGCGAGTTGGAGTTCACGTGTTCGAGCCTCTAGAGAGTTCCTCTGGGGGGAATAAATCACGTCGGGCCCGCCAATTTCTAATGGAGTTTCATTCAAGATTAGACCTAATTTCATGAGAGCGTGTTTCAGATGTCGGCAATTCAACCTCATAGAGCACAAGTGTTTGTGAGAACAAGAGGTTGGGCGGGACTTGCTGATGGACTCAGCATGATGAATAGACAGGAAAGTTTCCTATCACGACAGAGAGCTGTACTTGAATCCCTTGAAATGCATGAGCTTGTAGGTATTGATGCAGAGCTAATACCTGTTTTAAGATTAATACCAGAAGAAACTAGTTGGCAAGAGGGAAGAAATCTACTAAGAGAACAGTTTCACAATATAATTTCTGATCAAGTTGCTAATCTAGGTGCCACGATGTTTTTTGATGTTGAAAAGATGATGCAGACAATGGCAGCTGTTCTTGTCTCAGAGATTATTGATAGGAGGAAAAAGGAGGTAGACAATACAATATTGAGATTTGATGGAAAGAATATCCAGACAATGCCCCTCCATCTTACATATTATGGACACAGATTGCTCACAACTCTGAGAATCTATTCGTCTTTACCTCTATCTAGGCTTTCAGAATTAGAAGATGCCTTAGGTTCATTGGAACTTAGAATAACAATCAGTGACACAGATGAGAGGGCAGGGGTGAATATGTCAGACGATTTGAAGCAGCATATCTTTGAAGGACAACTGGGAATATATCTCATCAGTTACATTAAACAACGGTACATAGAGGAAAGAAATCCTGTGAGCATGAGTGAAATAAGTGGTGAATTCAAAGCACTAGGCTTCAATCTATCGGAGATTACACTACAGTTGGTTGAAGAACAGACAAGAGGCAATCTAATAGAGGAACCACTAGGTCATTACATTCCACGTATCCAATAATCATCTCATTCATTCGATTGTATTGATTTCTTGAACCAATCAGGAAGCTCGGTCTCGATTAATGATTCAAGTTCATCGGGATTGGATATTTTGTGAGCTGCTTTTACACGTGCAGCACGCTTAACACCTAGACCAGGTATTGCTTTCAATTGTGCCAGCGAAGCTTTGTCTACATGAAATGGATGAGGTAATACTGATAATGATCTTGGGCCATGACTCACAACAAAGACATCGGATATCAGCGTGGGGGAATCAATTCCACCCGGCATTTGACACAGAATTGGGTAAGTACCCAGGGGACGAAGAAGATAGTTGTTTCCACGTTCTTGTTCAAGAAAAACATCATGAATAATTGTCCCGGAAGGTGCAACCTGTTTCAACATGGGGATGTCAATCCACTCTCGGATTTCTTGTTTGTGCCGCACAAACTGATTATGTCGTATTCCGGATGGCTTTTTTTCAGCAAGATCAGTACCAGAAAATCCAATCACCTGTCGTATGTTGATTCTTCGGATTAAGAGACCCTCATCGAGCAATCTCTGCAGAAATGCCATGTTATATTCCATTGTCTGTTTCCGTTCTCCAGGTAGTCCGTAGAGTAAGTTGATTCCAGGAAGTAGATGAGGTAGTCCCCAGTCAGGTCTTATTCGTCCTTCTTCATTCAAAATACGAACAGCAGCGACTGCCTCCTCCTCTGAAACCTTCAGATTGTTTCTCTTCCGAACATCAGGATCAACTGATTCTATACCGAAAGCAGCAACATCTCCCGGTGTGTGGTATTTTACAATGATTTTCGCAATTTGGCGACTTTCTTTCGGATGATGAGCAATTGTTCCGGGATTGACATTATCAATATGCAACACACGAAGTTTCGGAGCTGCTTGACGAACTCCAGAGAATAATTCCTCAACCGCAGTGGGGTTGGGAACAGGAAATTCCTCACTTCCTATTTCTTTGGATCCGAATGTGAATAGATCAGCCTGTCTACCAATACGAAATGCTCGCGCACCACACTCATAGAGAGCTTGCACTTCGTGGATGATGTCTTTAGGATTACGTACTTGTGGCATACCGTAGAGAGGCTCAGTACAGAATGAACATCCACCAGTAAAGAATCGCGGACAGCCTCTATAGGTCTCGATTTCACATATCATATGACCAGTGTTGTATCCTGGAAATTGTGTGACTATCTTAGATCCTCTTACGGAGTACTCTTCTATCTCCTGAGCACTTTCTCTTGTGTTATCTAAATCTACCGACGAAACATTCCAATTGTTCTTTGCTATCTCACCTATAACTATCTCTGCATCACCCGATATAATATGGGTGAAGGGAGGTGAAAGTACTTTAGAGCTCAACGCCAGTTTTCCACCCTCTAAACCACAACCAAAACGAGCCCAAGGACCAACAAGAAGTTTAGGGATGTCCTCAAAATCGGGACTGTCAAAGAACTGACGTGCTTCTCTGACAGAAATAGGGGTTCCACCAAGATACTTGCCAGGTACAATCATACCAGCAATAAGAACCAGGAGGTCTGATTTTGACCATATCTTGCGAGCATATTCGAGATTATCTCGTACTTGGTCAATTGTCTGATAGATAATTTCAGCTTCGGGAGCATGAGTCCAGATGGCTCCTGAAATGTATCGGGGATAAGTACTGATGTATGGAGGGACTCCAAGACATGTTGGTTCATCGACGTACCCATCGATGAGCACAATACGTACCAGTCTATTGCCACTCCTTGAAATTGTCATATCCTTCTGCTGAGATTTCAAGATAGCCCTCAGAAGTTTCGTACATCACACTTGGTTTCCCTTTCTCGACGTATCCAATTGATGTTAACTCTACACCTATCTTTGTTGAGAATTCAATAGCAGCATCTAGTTTTGCTGCGGGTATCGTAAATACCGGAATAAACTCCTCACCTCCGTTCATCACAACATAGAGCTCGCGCATCATATTCATTCTTGCGAATTTCCATACTTCAAGATCGAGAGGTAAGTCCTCAATCATAAATGACCTGCTACTATGTGCCGCCATAGTATTTAGTGTGATTCCTAAGCCATCGCTTGAATCCATTGCTGAAGTGATCGCATTCTTTTTTCGAAGACCAGATATAAGTTCGAAGTTCAATTCGGGCCTATAAGCAGCCTCTAGTGCTCTTTGACGTAGTTCTCCTTCCACTTCAAGTTCATTAAGTAGCATCTGATAGGCGAGAGTCGTATAGCCAAATGAACCTGCAACAGCGATAATGTCACCTTCTTGTGCACCACCTCGCGTAATTATTTCCTCAGGAGATGCAATTCCAAGCCCCACTCCTGTCAGAATGATATCATCAGCCATTCCAAGGTCTCCACCAAGGAAGTTGACTCCATGCTTTAATCCATACTGTGTGAATCCTCGTACAATCTCTTCAGCGTCCTTGGTGTCATAGTCAGAAGGCATGCACATTGACAACATCGAAGCAGTAGGTTGTACACCCTTCACAAGAAGATCTGAAAAGGTCATAACGGCAGCCTTTCTTCCAACCTGTGCAGGGGTCATACCCGGTAGCCAGTCAGTCTTACGAACGAAGGTGTCAATGTTAACAATCATATGTTGACCGTTTAGAGGTATGTCTGAAGCATCCTCATCGTGACCTAGCTTCGCTCCGTTCATGATTCTTACTAGATTTCTAACACTGGAGATGAAACCTCGTTCACCAATATCCTTGGCTTTCATCAGAAGACCTCTCGCAGGTATTGATGCGGTTTGATGATAAAGTTTTATAGAGTAAATGAAGATATACCTCTTCTCACCTCTCACTCTTCTTTATATTTTCTTGAAGAACAGCAAGTCTTATATTATAGTTCATCATTTGATAATATCATAAATTGAAAGCTTAATTCATAGTTAAGCTCATTTTGTAGGAGATGAATTGATGGAATGACGGAAATTAAAAAACTTACAAAAATCGCACTTATAGTGGATGCTATTATTTTTCTCATATTTGGGACCATGCTTGTCTTTCT
>Ga0315553_10003719_pt1 | contig 11741 bp, 7 predicted proteins | sample SalMarSW160140MG_FD_203099 | JGI IMG/M metagenome (GOLD analysis project Ga0315553, IMG submission 203099) | Salt marsh sediment microbial communities from the Plum Island Ecosystem LTER, Massachusetts, United States - Salt Marsh Sediment SW1601-40 ... | reverse complement strand
CCAGGTAGCCCTGTACATCATGTGCAAAACTGTAGACCCATCTGGTGCCAGGCTGATAATAAAGAGGCTTGGTCATGGAGGCGAGACGAAAAATGGTATCTGTTTTCATTGGCTTCCCTGATTCCACATCCATCATTCCCACACTATTGAGATGTGCTATTTTCCCATCACGGGCAATAAGAATTACAGCACCCGGAAGAATCCTATCATCTGCGTATTTCTGCATTGTCTTACCAAGACGCGCCAGGCGTTCACTGGATAGCCCCACCTTCTCCGGCTTAACATGTTTTATATCGCCGGCGAATGCATTGGCCACAAAAAGGAAAAGCAGAACAGTTATTAATATGATTCGCAATTTGGACATTTCTTCACCTCCATGTAAATGGTTTAGCGAAATACCCCGAAAAAACAGTTTCTTTAAAGGAAATTCTATACTATCTAATTATGATGATGCTTTGATTAAATCTGTGATGCTTTAGATGCAATTCAACTCTGCCACAGCTAAGTCTATGTTATTAAAATCTTTTTCTGAACGCTGAATGCCGATCGCTTGAATCCAAAGACTCCAGTTTTGAATGAAGACAGGTTAGAAATATTTTCGCGTTTGATTAGTATTCTTTATCCTTAACGGAAAGCTTAAATGACCGAATATTTAACCCGGCCAATTTATGAGAAACAAGATTTTTACAGAAAGAAAAATGGAATTACATTTGATAGAACTCCCTTTTTGTGGTGTGAGCATAGGGGAATTCTGGATTGTATGTCAACAAATGAGTCGCCCCATGATATTGTGTGTGTATCTCGTGAGGCGAAAATGGAAAGCTTGACATCCTCTTCTTCTATCACGCTACCATTACTATTTGGAGGATTAAGATGGAACCTGCCGAAATCAAACCAATTGAAAAATTTGTGAAAAACATACTGAAAACACGGTTCGAGGATATTGATCGAACAAGTATCGAACAGGCCAAGCTGCGTATCATCGATACTGTAGGATGTCTCATCGGTGGTGCCTTTGATCCCGGCAACCCGGAATTTATCGAATTTCTAAAAAGCCAGGGAGGCAATAAAGAGGCGACCATTCTCATGTATGGTGACAGGGTCCCTGTAGGTCATGCTGCAATGGCCAACTGTATATTATGCCGCTCTTTTGATTTCGAGCCTGTCAGTCCGGTTGTGGACGGTCAGATGGCAGCAGGCCATGTCAGCGGGACAACAGTAATGACGGCCCTGAGCATGGCTGAAGCTCAGGGTGTCGGCGGCAGGGATTTGATTACGGCCTTGCTGGTTGGTGACGATATGACCTCAAGGGTGCTGGCGACATCGGGTTTCAGCATAGACCTGGGATGGGACGGCAATGGCACTGCGAATGCTTTCGGTGCAACGGCCATTGCCGGGCGATTACTGGGACTGACACAGGATCAGTTGCGGCACGCCATGGGCATGGTACTTAGCCAGATGGGGGGAAGCATGCAGAATATCTGGGATGGGACCCCTGCCTTTAAACTGCCCCAGGGGCTTTCCGCCCGGAACGGTATTTTTTCCGCCCAACTGGCTGCTGCCGGATGGACAGGTCCGGATGACGCCCTGCTGAGTCCCAATGGATATTATGATCTCTATACAAGGGGATTTTCCAAAGGAGATTTACTTACCAAAGACCTTGGCAAGAAGTATTACGCGGACAGGGCGATCAAACCTTACCCTTCCTGCCGCGCCACCCACGATCTCATTGAAGGCGCCATAGACATGGTGAATCAGTATTCCCTTAAAGCTGGAGATATAGGGGCGGTCTCTATTTACATGCCCGACTGGAGCCTGAACAATTTTTGCGGAAAACCGTTAAACATAGGCCTGTTCCCCCATTCGGACACTGCGTTCAGCTACAAGTATACCGTGGCTGTGGCCATGATGCACGGGGGCGTCAGACCTGAGCATTTCAAGCCTGAAGTAATTAAGGACCCATTGACAACAGAATTTCTAAATAAGGTCGAGTTGTCCAAATGGCCCCAGTCAGACTCAAAAGACACTGCCATTAAGGTAGTCCTCAAAGACGGCAGGGAGTTTATGGAGACCTGTAAAAACATTGATAAGGGAGATTTTGTAAATAATCCCCTTTCCAGTGAAGAATTCATTGGTAAATTCATGGGAAACGTCAAATACTCGCAAAGAATCACGAGTGAGAGGGGGGAAAAAATATTTTTTTTACTCCAGGACATCGAAGAACTGGAAAATCTGGATGAACTCATTGAATTACTGGTCCCATAGACCCATATGACGAGGTATATTTTTCATCCATATCCCAAGAGAAATAATCAATATTTAAACCCATATTCGAAAAGGAGGGCATGATGTTACTTAAAGACAAAGTCGCGATCATCACCGGAGGTGCAAAAGGAATGGGAAGAGGCATGGCCATAAAATTCGCGGAAGAAGGATGTTCCGTTGCTATTGCCGATATCAGCATGAAAGAAGCTGATGAAACCGTGGCTGAAATGTCACAAAAGGGAAGAGAAGGCATTGCCATAGAATGCGATGTTACTGACATTAATCAGGTCCGTGACACCGTTGGCAAGGTCATTAAAAAATACGGTCAGATTGATATCCTTATCAATAATGCAGGTGCCATAGCTGATCATATTCCAATTGAAGACATGGAGGAAGAACAATGGGATAAGGTCCTGGCTTTAAACCTGAAAAGCGATTTTCTCTTCTGCAAATTTGTTGTTCCCCATATGAAGGCCAGGAAATACGGGAAAATTATCAATCTTTCTTCAATAGGGGCTGTCCAGCCTCCTGCCCATGAAATTCATTACAATACAGCGAAATCAGGAGTCATCGGATTTACCTATGACCTGGCAAATGCCTTGGCGCCCCATAACATCAATGTTAACTGCATGCTGCCGGGACCGATCCGGACTGCGTTCTATGATGCCATGATAGGCAGCATGCCGGATGAACAGCAGGAAAAGATGTTTGAGATGATGGGAAAGAAAGTCCCTCTCCAGAGGATAGGTACTCCAGAGGACATGGCAGGATCAGCCCTGTTTCTGGCATCAGAGCTGTCAGCATATATTACAGGCCATGCCCTCTATGTATCCGGAGGCCTGCCCCTGTTGCCGCCACCGGCTGTACCCCAATAATAAAAAACATCTTCATTGATTAACCGGAAAACAGAAGCCAGACCTTATTCCCGTTTGTAGGAGGTTGAGAATGACTGAAAAGGAATTAGTGGAAATCGTGGGCAGGGAAAATGTCCTGGATAACCCTGAAATATTGAATGAATACGCCGGGGACTACAGGTTTACACCACCTAAAACACCCGTCTGTATTGTTCAACCGGCAAATATTATTGAGCTTAAAGGAATAATCAAATGGGCAAATGAAAAAAGTGTACCCCTTGTACCTGTAAGTTCTGGAGCACCCCATTTTCGTGGAGATACGGTGCCTGCCGTAGAAGGCGCGGTCATTGTGGACCTGCGCCGTATGAATAAAATCATTCGGATTGACCCTTCCAACCGTGTGGCAATCGTGGAGCCGGGAGTCACCTTCGGTGAATTGCAGACCGAGCTGGCCGGGTCGGGCATGAGTGCTTATCTGCCCTTATCACCCCGCAGCAGTAAATCGGTCCTGGCCAGTGTCCTGGAGCGGGAGCCTGTTACCATGCCGGGGATACATTTTGACAGCACGGACCCGATGTTGTGCGCGGAAATCGTATTTGGTACGGGGGACAGCATGAGGACCGGCGAGGCTGCAGGCCCGGATACCCTTGAAGAACAGTGGGAAATCGGCAAAGCCCAGATGAGCCCATTCGGCCCCACACAGATGGATCCCCAGCGTCTGGTATCGGGTGCCCAGGGAACCATCGGTATTTTGACCTGGATGTCTATAAAGGTTCGGCATTTGTCCGCGCAAAGCCGTGCGTTCCTGATCCCATGCGACATTCTCGAATCTTTGATCGAGTTGAGCTACAAGTTGACCAGGATTCGCTTTACCGGAAATATCTTTATTTTGAATGGGCTGAACCTGGCCTGTCTCCTGAAACACACACCGGAGGAGATTAGGGATTCCGGTAAAAAACTACCACCTTGGGTGATGTTTGTCAGTTGTGAGGGCTATGGCCTCCTTCCTGAAGAAAAGGTGCAGTACCTGGAAGCAGACCTGAAAGACCTCGCCGAATCCTACGGTGTGAAGGTCGAGACCGCTGCCGGAGATATCGAGGCCGATGAAGTGGCTGATCTGCTGACTGTGCCCTCACCTGATCCCTACTGGAAACAGCGGCTTAAAGGTGGTTTCTCCGAGCTTTTTTTCCTGACAACACAGGGTAAAACAGTCGAATTCACCAAAATCATGGATGAAATCGCCGGACAGCTGGGGTATCCGGCCGGGCATACAGGCGTGTATATTCAACCTGTTGCACAGGGGACCAGCTGCCATTGTGAATTTGACTTTTACTACGATCCAGCCAGTCAGGAAGTGGCCGAAAAAACCCGGGAAATAATCGCGGAAGCTGCTGATAAGATGGAAGCCATGGGAGCTTTCTTCTCACGACCTTACAGCGAATGGGTGGATGTGGCATACCGGCGTTCTCAAGATACTGCCCATATGCAGAAGAAGGTCAAAGGGGTTTTTGATCCGAACAGCATCCTGAATCCGGGACAATTATGTTTCCGCTAATCCAGGTTAAGGAGGAGACTTCATGAGTTGGGAGGATTATGAACATGACATGCAAAGGTGTACCCGTTGTTCATACTGTAAATATATACCATGGCGTAATATAAAGAATTTTGATTTCTATGAGGGTTGTCCGTCCGCGGCCAGGTATCACTGGCATGCCTTTGCAGCGGGTGGTAAATTCAATCTGGGATACTCCCTGCTCAAGGGGAAGATCGAGATCGACGATACTTTCCTGGACGTCCTGTATAAGTGCAACATGGATGGAAGCTGCGACATTGCCTGTAAAGTCAACCAGGATATCGAGCCCCTTCAGCATATGCAGGAGCTGCGTATCAAATGTGTGGAAGAGGGCCAGCTGCATCCGGTTCATATGCTGGTCATCGAAGGGCTGCGAAAACAGGACAACATGATGATGGCCGATAAAGCCGATCGGGGAAAGTGGGCCGAAGGTCTGGATGTTAAGGACCTGTCACGGGAAAAAGGGGAAGTACTGTTCCATGCTGGCTGCCGTTATTCATTTGACCAGGAGCTCTGGCCCGTTGCCCGGGCAGGCCTGTCAATCCTCCGGAAGGCCGGTGTGGATCTGGGGATCATGGCCGCTGATGAAAGCTGCTGCGGCGGTCGTGCCTATGAACTGGGCTACGCGGGTGAGTTGACCAAGTACTGCGAGCATCAGATAGAAGTATGGAGAAACAGTGATATCAAGACTGTAGTAACACCCTGCGCCGACTGCTACGCCTGCTTCAGCGTGCTCTATGACAAGATCGGTAAAAAGCCTGCAATAGAGGTAATGCATATCACCCAGTACCTGGATAAACTCATCCGGGAAGGAAAACTCCGGTTGAAAAATTCATTGCCCATGAAGGTCACATACCATGATCCCTGCCACCTGGGGCGCCTGGCTGAACCCTGGGTTCACTGGAATGGAAGAGAATACAAACCGGATGGGACATTGTTGTGGGTGCACGATCCCCCAAAAAAATATCGAAGGGGGACCTTCGGGATTTATGACCCGCCGCGCAATGTCCTTAAAAGCATCCCGGGCCTGGATTTTGTGGAAATGTTTCGTATCCGTGAGTATGGCTGGTGCTGTGGGGCCGGTGGTGGAGTGATTGATGCCTTTCCTGATTTTGCCATCTGGACAGGCTCCCAAAGGCTGCGGGAAGCCAAAGAAGTGGGCGCGGAGGCCATAGTGAGTGCCTGCCCATGGTGTAAACGTGTCTTCATGGACGCGGCCGCGGAGACCGGGGACAATATAAAAGTCCTGGATATACTGGAGCTCATTGAACAGTCCCTGTGATTAATAATGGTTACTTGAAACAGTAATAGGAGATAAAAAATGGCGCTGACTAACAAAGAATACAAGGCCCTGGAAGATATAGTCGGTCAGGAATATATCACCCGGGAACCTGTGATTATGGAAAGCTACAACCAGGTCTGGGGCAACAAGCTGGCCTTTGGGGATAAACGGCACAATCCACCGGCTGCGGTCCTTTTACCTGGAACCGTTGAAGAGATTCAGGAGATAGTCAGGTATTGTAACAAGGCCGGTATCCTGTTTAAGCCTTCAGCGCGTGCGTTTGAGTATGTGGCGACCAAGTTGAGCTGTGACAGGGGCATTCTTCTTGAACTGAAGCGATTTAACCGGATTCTTGAGATAGACGAAAAGAACCAGCACGCTGTTGTGGAGCCGTTCGTTACAGTATGCCAGTTGCAGAATGAAGCGGGCCGGCTTGGTTTTTATACTGGAAAACCGGGTGTCGGATACTCTGCCTCGATCATATCACTTGCCTGCTGCCATCAGGAGATGACAATCTCCCAGCTTTATACCAGTGGCTACGGACGTAATGTCCTTGGAGCTGAATGGGTCCTGCCCACGGGAGACATATTGAACCTGGGTACCGGAGGCAGGGAGGGAGGATGGTTTTCAGGGGACGGGCCGGGATTCAGCCTTAGAGGGATACTGAGGGGACGGGCCGGGGCAAACGGCGGGAACGGTGTGATTACAAAATGTTCCGTCAAGCTTTACCCATGGTATTCTGATTCTCCAATGGACCAGAAGATGAAAAGAGAATCCGGCGAAGCCCTTTCGGCAACCAGGCTGGCTGCAGTCCCTGATAATTACCGCGCCGTGGTCCTTACTTTTCCCACTACCGAACAGATGATGAAGGCTGCGACGGAAATCGGTCAGTCAGAAATCGCGTGTATTGTCGCTCCCAGTTATCTTGTAACAAGTGTGGGGCAGGAAGGTAATGATGAACAGTGGGCTGCCATGCAGAATGCGCCACCCCAGGACCCCACCAAGGTTGGAAGATCAGTACCGGTATTTGTCAACGGCCACTCCGCCAGGGAGCTTGCCTATCGTGAAAAGGCGGTCATGTCGGTTATGGAGAAATGGGAAGGCAACCTGGACCCGGAGTACAATGATCCTGAGGTGCTGGCCCAGATGTTCCAGTACCAGATGTGGTCTACCGGAGTCGGTGGACTCCGGGGGACGGGTGATTTTATGGTATCCATCCAGGGGGCGGACGGTTCCACGGATATGCACCTGAACTACCGTCCGGTTGAATTTGACGCGTTCAAACCTTTCAGTGAGCGTGGGGGCATAGTCCAGCCGAGTATGGGAATGTCATACCGTCCCATGGAACATTTTGCCCTGGGTTCCTCCGGGGGCATAGGCACAGGCTATGATCCCTGGGATGAGAACTCCCTGGCCGCGGCAAGAGAGTATATGAACATGGTATATGATTCCAACAGTCCCTTCAGGCGTTTCAGCTATTCCAACCGGGGCGCCATGATGCAGGTGGAGGAAATCGAGCATGTCCACGAGAGGTGGGGGCCCATATACGATAATGCTGACCTTTGGCTGCAGAAGGTAAGGAATATGCTGGATCCCAACAGGGTAGCTGACTGGTCAGGTTACATACCGCCTGAATATGACAAAAAATAAAGCACTTACAACAATTCGGATTTAAGGTTTAAGGTAGAAAGGTGGCATTTTATATGCCATCGGTATGTGGTATTCAGGCACGGCCAATAATAAAACAATTTAAATAATTAGCTTCATTTATTGATTTCTTTATGGTATCTATACTTAAAAGATAAACATTATCCATCACGATAATCTAAATAAATCCTCGATTCATTTCTCCCCACTAGTTGTGAGAAGAATCATTACATTTATTTAACGTTGGAAAACCCCGCCCTTTGGGGGGGTCAGAGTCATTTGGCTCTGCCTGAAAAATGCTTTTGAAATCGCGGTGGCGACGCCATGAATCGGGCGAAAGGCCACGGCCTATGGCCGTGGATAGTCCGATTCAAGCGATTTCTTTGCTATTCTAAGCCTGAAAATCTAAGGAATTGGTGCATGATAATAATGACAGTGAAAAAGCCGGAACAGTATCTGATTTTATGCCTATTCTCTTTATTAGGAACAACTCTCCTTTTAATTGGAGCATCTGATGCCCTGTCTCAGGAAGACCCGATCACTTACTCCATACCATATACTCAATCTGAACCAATTATCGACGGAGAAATTGGTGAAGGAGAATGGGCGGGGGCTGAACGCGTGTTTCTGGATAATGAGACTCATCCCTCTCAAAATGTGCCGGCACTGGTGGATACCGAGGTAATGATAATGGAGGACGGTGCCAACTTTTATCTGGCCTTTATCGCATCTGATCCTGAGCCGGATAAGGTATGTGCATTCTACAGGGACCGGGATACCTGCTGGGACGATGATTTGGTCGGTGTGGTTATTGATACATTTAATGATGAACGGCGTGCCTTTGAGTTTTTTTCCAATCCCTTTGGTGTGCAAATGGATAGAACAAACAATGAGGGAGGCGGAAGCGGAGGCCCAGGCCCGGGCGGCGGACAGGATAATGCATGGAACGCTATCTGGGACAGTGCCGGTCAGATAACTGAGGAAGGATACGTCGTAGAAATGAAAATACCCCTGACTCAGCTCCGATTCTCAGGGGGATTGGAGAAGCAAACCTGGGGCATAGATTTCGTAAGGTATTATCCTAGGAGTAAACGTCACAGGCTGTCAAACAATAGACGTGACTATGATCTGTCATGCTATTTATGTCAGTTGACAAAGGCCCAGGGATTCGCCCAGTTAGAAGAAAATATGAATCTCCGACTGGTACCGACAGTAACGGCATCATATTCCAGAAGCCGTTTGTCAGTAGAAAATGAATGGGAGGATGACTTCGATCCTGACGCAGGTCTTGATCTGCGCTGGGGGATTAATCAGGATTTTTATTTAAACGCGACCATAAATCCGGATTTTTCTCAGGTTGAGGCTGATGTCGCCCAGCTTGATGTCAATAGGACATTCTCCCTGTATTATCCTGAAAGGAGAGAGTTTTTTCTGGACGGCGCGGACTATTTTGATACACGAGCTAACCTGGTCTATACCCGAAACATCGCGTCACCGGATTACGGTATTAAACTCACGGGAAAACGCGACATACATTCATTCGGGTTGTTTTTCGCGAATGATGAAATGACCAATTTTATCATCCCCGGTACTCAGTTTTCCATGCTTGCCACACTTCAAGAAGAGAAAAGTCTGAATACAGCCCTTCGTTATCGTCTTGATATCAACCGGAATACAAACATCGGTATGCTCATTACGGATCGTCGCGGAGACGGTTACTCAAACACGGTTGCAAGTATTGACGGAAATATTCGTATTGGGAGCAGCGACCGGATTGAAACGCAACTGATGGCATCCCGCTCGGAATACCCTGAAGAGATTCAGACCATCTATGGTCAAGAGGAAAGTATTGATGATTCCGCCTATTCTCTTAGTTACAGACATGAGGATAATCGATGGAATTGGGGTGGACGCTTCACTGAATATGGTGATGATTTTCGAGCTGATATGGGTTTCATCAATCGAGTGGGTTTTAGAGAATTTGATATCTCCGCCGGGCATACCTGGCGCTTTGGACCTGAAAGTAAATTCAGTCGATTCTCCATCGGTGGAGACTGGGAAAAAAGCTATGATGAATCCGGCAGGACACTTGAAGATCAGTTCGGAATGAGACTTAATCTTGAAGGCCCCCTGCAGTCATTTATATTTCTGGGTTTTAATCAGGGTGAAAGGTTTTATAACGACGAAAACTTTGATGTATATGCTGTTTTTCTCTTTGGACGTATCAGACCGAGTTCAAACCTGGAAATAGGAATGGATTTTGATTATGGTGACAGCATCGATTACGCTAACACACGTCTGGGCAGGAGTCTGACAATAGGTCCGGATATCAATATGAATATAGGAAAGCATTTTCAGTTGAACCTGCGGCACAGCTTTCAGAAAATGGAAATTAACGGCGAAAGGTTGTATGCCACGAATTTAAGCGATTTACGCTTCACCTATCAGTTCGGTATCAGAAGTTTCCTGCGGGTAACCCTCCAATACTCGGACACAAAGAGCAATCAATCACTCTATATTTTTGACGACGAATTTAAACCAGATGCTCGATCAAAAAATCTGACGACTCAACTCCTCTATAGTTACAAAATCAATCCGCAAACACGGTTCTTCATAGGATATTCAGATACCGGATTTCAGAATGATGACATGAGTAAAATCCATAAGATCAACCGCACCTTTTTTACCAAATTCAGTTATGCCTGGTAACATTAAAGAATGAAGACGAAAAAGGGCTGTCGACTAAGTCGACAGCCCTTTAATTTTGTTTGGCGGAGAGGGTGGGATTCGAACCCACGTGCCCCGCTCTTAACGGGACAAATCGATTTCGAGTCGACCCCGTTACGACCACTTCGGTACCTCTCCGTTTGTTGGGTTCTTGGTTTTTCTCCCAATGGATTGGGAGAAAAGGTTCAGGGTTCAGAGTTTTTCTAACGATGATCCTGATTCCTTGATTCTTCGGGAACGGAAAAAGCCCCGCATAAGCTCTCGACATTCTCTTTCCATGACACCGGGGATGACCTCAATCCTGTGGTTTAAACGCTCGTCTGTTGCGAGATTATACACAGACCCGGCTGCGCCTGATTTGGGATCGTACGCCCCAAACACCAATCGCGATATCCTGGCCTGAAGGGCCGCCCCCATGCACATGGGGCAGGGCTCAATGGTGACCACAAGGGTCGCATCCGGAATCCTGTAGTTCCCGTAAAACGCCCCTGCCGCTCTGAGGACCAGAATCTCCGCATGGGCAGTGGGATCTTTGAGGGCAATCGGCTGGTTATGGGCCTCTGCCACAATCGTTCCGTCTGCCCCCACCAGAACGGCCCCGACCGGGACTTCTCCCTCGTCAGAACCCTTTTCAGCCTCTCTAATAGCCTGTTCCATCCAGAGGTAAAGATCATTACCCATTTCAGAAAACTCTTAGCATTTCTTTGTCTCATCCGTCAACAGCTAATGCCGTCTTTTTGTCTCTGGAAATCTGTAACCCATTGTTTATATAACCATACTTATATCCAAGGGTGCCTCGTCTGAACAGCTTGCGATGGCAGGCTCGGGATAGGAAGATAAAAGAATATTAGACGGGATACACAAGATTAACAGGATGGATTGATTGCTTAAACACTAATGGGAAGCCCTGTTAGGGAAAACAAGATTTCTTATTCTTCCTGACAGGGCTTCTCATCAGTCCCAATGAGATATCATTTGGCCAGCCGCAAAGCGGGTGTTTAAGCGATATTCCAAGACAATTGTTGTCTGTAATCCTGTGAGTCCTGTCAGAAAAACTTGAAATATTTGAAAGGAGGGGGTCTGACAATTTTGACCCTGATTTCTGTGACTAATCAGAAAGCCAAATGGTTGCACCCGCCTTGATCCCTTGACAGAACACAAGTCGTCCTGCTAAACCGTAAACCTTAGCAACTGAAGCCCATGCCTAATAATACAGGATCGTCCTCACAAGGTGAAACCCATGATATATCCGCGTGAAGAAATCAGCGAACAGGCGATAAAGCGGGAGAAGGAAAAGGCTCGACAAGTGAGGAAATCCGGCTGGTGGATGAGGAAGGTTCAGCAAGGCGAATGCCATTACTGCCACCAAAAGGTCGGGAAGGCCAATCTGACC
>Ga0315553_10003718_pt1 | contig 11745 bp, 13 predicted proteins | sample SalMarSW160140MG_FD_203099 | JGI IMG/M metagenome (GOLD analysis project Ga0315553, IMG submission 203099) | Salt marsh sediment microbial communities from the Plum Island Ecosystem LTER, Massachusetts, United States - Salt Marsh Sediment SW1601-40 ... | reverse complement strand
CGCAGGCGATCGCTTCGTCGGCGACGTAGCAGGGAACACCTAGTTCCTGCGTCAAGTAACGATCCAAACTGCGCAGCAGAGAGCCTCCCCCGGTCATCACGACTCCGCGGTCTATGATGTCGGCAGCTAACTCGGGCGGCGTCTTCTCCAGCACGCCCTTGAGAGCCGAGACTATGGTGCCCAGCGGCTCGGCGATGGCCTCGGCCACCTCGGTCGATGAGACGGTGACGATTCTGGGCAGTCCGGCCACAACACCTCTTCCTCGGACCTCCATGGTCAGTTCTTCATCCAGAGGAATGGCGGCCCCGATCTGAATCTTGATCTCCTCAGCCGTTTGATCGCCGATCATCAGGTTGTACTTCCGCCTGATGTAGGAAGCGATGGCCTCGCTGATCTTGATCCCGCCTACGCGCACCGCCCCGCTGACTACGATGTCGTTCATGGCGATGACGGCGGCCTCGCTCGTCCCACCTCCGATGCTGACAATGAAGTTGCCCGATGGAGTGTCAACGGGCATGCCAGCACCCATCGCAGCGGCCAGAGGCTCGGGTATGAGGTGAGCCACCTTGGCCCCCGCCTGGATGGCGGCGTCGTGCACGGCTCGCTTCTCCACCGTGGTCACGCCGATGGGAACGCTGATCATGATCTCCGGCTTGAAGAGGCGAACCCGCCCCACGATGCCGGAAATGAAATAATGAAGCATCAACTCCGTGACTACGTAGTCGGCAATCACACCGTCGCGCAGGGGGGAGAGCACTTCGATGCTGTCCGGAGTACGGCCCAGCATGGCCTGTGCTTCTCGACCCAGGGCCACGATCCTATTGTCGTGGGTGGACAGAGCCACGACGGACGGCTCGAAGAGCACGATGCCCTTGCCCTTGGTCCACACGAGCACGTTGACAGTGCCCAGATCCACTCCAATTTGCTTAGAGAACATGTATACTCCTCATCGGCTTCGCCCAAGATGGGGGTCTTCAGGCTATCCTTCGTCGCTTTTGTATTCCATCGCGGGCCGGCGTGGTCTGCGGCGGGCTACTCTGAGGCGGACTCGCGAGCGTCTCAGTGCCTGTTGCAGACGAGCCATGTCCACGCCCTCAGGCCTCTCGCGGAAGCGCTTCTCGGCGCGGGCCCTGGCTTCCTCGGCTCTCGCCATGTCTATCTCAACAGCGCGCTCCGCGACGCTGGCCATGACGATGACCTTGTTAGCCAGCACCTCCAGAAAGCCGCCGTGAACGGCGAAGGACTCCTCTTCCGTGCCCTTCTTCAGCCTGAGTTCGCCTATGCCCAGGGCCGCCAGCAGGGGTGCGTGGCTGGGTAGGATCCCTAGCTCGCCGTCGGCCCCAGGGGCTATGACCATGTCCACGTCGTTGGCGGAGTAGACTACACGTTCTGGTGTCACCAACTCAAAGGTGAGCTTCGCCATTTGCCGTCCCCTTATCCGTCCCCGGCTTCTGCCTCAGACTCCGTGGAGGTGGGTTGGTCGGCGACCCCTGCCATAGTCCTCGCCTTCTCCACCGCCTCCTCTATGGTGCCCACCATGAAGAAGGCGCCCTCCGGTATGTCGTCGTGCTTCCCGTCGAGAATCTCCTTGAACCCCCGCACAGTTTCCTTGATGGGCACGTAGGCACCCTCTCGCCCGGTGAAGGCCTCCGCCACGAACATGGGCTGCGAGAGAAAGCGTTGTATCTTCCTTGCCCGGGCCACAGTCAGCTTGTCGTCCTCGCTCAACTCCTCCACGCCCAGTATGGCGATCACATCGCTGAGGTCCTTGTACCGTTGCAGGGTCCGCTGGACCTCCCGCGCCACCTGGTAGTGCTCCTCACCCACGATATTGGGGTCGAGGATACGTGACGTGGAAGCCAGGGGATCTACGGCCGGGTACAGCCCCTGCTCGGCGATGGAGCGCTCGAGAGCGATGGTCGCGTCCAGGTGAGCAAAGGTCGCCACTGGAGCGGGGTCAGAGTAGTCGTCAGCCGGGACGAACACCGCCTGTAGTGAGGTGATGGAGCCCCGCTTGGTGGAGGTGATCCGTTCCTGCAATTCACCCATCTCTGTGCCCAGCGTCGGCTGGTAGCCAACAGCACTCGGCATGCGTCCCATCAGCGCCGAGACCTCCGACCCGGACATCACAAAGCGGAAGATGTTGTCGATGAACAGCAGGACATCCTTGCCCTCATCGCGGAAGTGCTCACAGATGGTCAACCCCGTGAGGCCCACGCGCAGTCGGACGCCAGGCGGCTCGTTCATCTGACCGAAGATGAGGGCCACCTTGTCCAGCACGCCGGATTCCTGTAGCTCGTACCAGAGGTCGTTTCCTTCGCGGGACCGTTCGCCGATGCCGCAGAAGACGGAAACCCCACCATGCTCCATAGCGATGGTGTGGATCAGTTCCATGATGACGACCGTCTTGCCGACGCCGGCTCCGCCGAAGACGCCGGTCTTGCCGCCCTTGGTGAAGGGCGCCACGAGGTCTATGACCTTGAGCCCTGTCTCGAAGACCTCTGCACTGGTGCTTTGCTCCTCGAAAGTGGGCGGCAGTTGGTGAATGGGCTCCCGATCCTCGGTTCCAACCGGGCCTCGTCTGTCGATCGGTTCGCCCAGCACGTTGAGCAGACGCCCCAACGTGGCCTCTCCTACGGGCACCATGATGGGGGCTCCGGTAGCCACGGCTTCCATGCCCCGTCGCAGGCCGTCGGTCGAGTCCATGGCTAGGCAGCGCACCCAGTCATCCCCCAGGTGCTGTTGCACCTCCAGCACCAGCTTTCCATCTCCATCGCGGGGGATTTCCACCGCATCGTAGATCTCGGGAAGGTGCTCTGTAGGAAACTGGATATCCACTACGGGACCAATAACCTGCACTACCTTACCGCGCGCTGTGTCTGCCATGGGTATCTTGTCCTCCCAGTAATTGGCTCTTCTCGACTCGACGGCCTTGCCCTCTCCCCTGCTCGCTACCGAGCCGCCGCACGCGCCTTGGTCAAGGCCTCGGCGCCTCCGGCGATGTCCAGCAACTCCGTGGTGATGGCTTCCTGCCGGGCCCGGTTGTAGCTCAGGGTCAGGTCCTCGACCAACGCTTGGGCGTTTTCTGTAGCGGCACGCATAGCCACCATGCGGGCCGAGTGTTCGCTGGCTTGGGCATCCAGAATGGCCTGGTAGATCTGTAGAACGGTGAAGCCCTCCAACACCTCGCCCAGGACCGTCTGAGGGTCCGGCTCGATGGTATAGGAAACGCTGCCTATCCCTTCCATCTTCGCTGGTTCGATGGGCAACAGTTGTCTTGTCGTGGGCCGCTGCACCATGGTGTTGATGAACTGCGCATAGATCACACAGACCTGGTCGAAAGTACCGTTCAGGAAATCCTCGATGATCAGATGCGCTATGGGGGTGATGTCAGTCAAGGCCGGCTGATCAGAAAGCCCAGAGAAATCCGCAACGACGTCCCCCCCGTAGCGATGCATGAAATCGAGGCCCTTGTGGCCAATGGTGATGATCTGCTCCGGATTCTGCGTGCGGTGCATGAAGCTCACCGCTTCGCGTATGAGATTCGTGGGCAGCCCCCCGCACAGGCCCCGGTCTGGCGTGATGAGCACCAGTCCCGTGTTTCTCACAGGGCGTTTCTCCAACAGGGGGTGCAGCACTTTTCCGGCCGCAGGCTGGCTGGCGAGATAGGTGAGAATGTCCCATGCCCTTTCGGCGTAGGGACGAGAAGCCAGCGCCCGGTCCTGAGCGCGCCGCATCTTGGAGGCCGATACCGCCTCCATGGCCCGCGTGACCTGACCGATGTTCGTTACACTACGAATCCGTCTGCGTATCTCACGTGCTGTCGCCAACTCGTGCCTCGCTATCCCCCCAGGCTGAGCGAGCTTCTCCCCTTAGTTCTCGGAGATGCCCCAGCATGAAGCTAGTAGTCTGCGGACTGCTGGTGCTCCGCGATGACGTCGCGGAGCTTGCTCTCCGTCTCCTCGTCCAGCACCTCCGTCTCCATGATACGACTTCCGATGTCCGGGTGTACAGTGTCCATGAAGCTCAGCAGCCCATCCGCCCAGTCTCGCATCTTCTCGAGGGGTATCTCGTCGGCGAAGTTGTGGGTAACGGCGTAGATGAGTATCACCTGGTGATCCAATGGTACTGGTTCATATTGCGGCTGCTTCAGTATCTCCGTGAGCCTCTGTCCACGCTCCAACTGGTTCCTCGTGGCCTGGTCCAGGTCGGATCCGAACTGTGCGAAGGCGGCGAGTTCTCGGAACTGGGCAAGCTCCAGCCTCAGCCTGCCGGCCACTGCCCTCATGGCCTTGGTCTGCGCCTTGCCCCCCACCCGCGACACGGAAATGCCCACGTTGATCGCCGGGCGAATACCAGCGTAGAAGAGGTCGCTCTCCAGGTACAACTGTCCATCTGTGATAGAGATGACATTGGTGGGGACGTAGGTGGTGATATCGCCCAGTTGCGTCTCGATGATGGGAAGAGCGGTCAAGCTGCCTCCTCCGAAATCAGGGTGCATCTTGGCTGCTCTCTCCAACAGGCGTGAGTGGAGATAGAACAGATCCCCTGGATAAGCCTCTCGCCCAGGGGGACGGCGGAGCAGGAGCGAAACCTGACGATATGCCCAGGCGTGCTTCGTCAGGTCGTCGTACACAATCAAGGCGTCCCTACCTTGCTCCATGAACTCCTCACCGATGGCGCAGCCGGCATAAGGAGCGATGTATTGCAGAGCGGCCGATTCCGAGGCCGAGGCCACCATGACCACGGTGTGATCCATGGCGTCGTACTTCTCCAGAGTGGCCACCACCTGCGCCACGCTAGACCGCTTCTGGCCGATGGCCACGTAGATGCAGATCAGATCCTTGTCGTTCTGGTTGATGATCGTGTCAATAGCCAGCGCGGTCTTCCCCGTTTGCCGGTCACCGATGATCAGTTCTCGCTGCCCGCGACCGATGGGGAACATGGAGTCGATGGACTTGATACCCGTTTGCACGGGCCTGTTCACCGATTCGCGAACCGTCACGTTAGGCGCGATTCTTTCGATGGGGCGCAGGACGTCGGAGTCGATGGGTCCCTTGCCGTCGATAGGCTCGCCCAGCGCGTTGACGACTCGCCCAATGAGGGCATCGCCGACAGGGACGGAAACGATCCGACCTGTCTGGCGCACCTCGTCGCCCTCCTCTATCTCGGTGTAGTCACCCAGGATGATGATGCCGACCTGACTCTGCTCTAGGTTCAGCGCCATGCCGAGGACCCCGGTCTTGGCGAATTCTACCAGTTCGCTGGACATGACTGTCGCCAGACCGGTGGCCCTGGCTATGCCGTCGCCCACCTCGGCCACGCTACCCACGTCGACGGCCTTGAGGGGGGCCTCGAAAACCTCGATCTGCCGCCTCAGGGCGGCGGTCGCATCACCTACTCGTGAGGCCATTGCCACCTCCTAGGTTTCGCGTAATATCAGACTGTTTGCACAGATGCTCGTCAGAAGAGGCCGGCAGGCCACGGCCCAACAGCAATGACTTATCCAACCCTATCTGGCTACGGGAGCTACCGGCTTTGGACCAGAGACTGAGCCAGGGCGTCGAGCTTGCTCTTCACGCTCCCGTCTATCACCTCATCGCCAACACGGACCCTGACGCCCCCGAGGAGTGATGGTTCAACCTCGAAGCGCAGGTCTAACGGTTGGTTGAATCGGGTCTGAAGCTTCTCGCGCAGAGCCGCCTGCTCGTCTTTGGTCAGGGGCACTGCGCTGGTGACTTTGGCCAGGACCTCTGAGGCCGTGACTTCCGCGTCCCCTTTCATCCCAACTCACCTACCTCGGCGATGAAGTCCTGGATCAGACGGCGGTGCGCCTTCGGGTCCAGCGCTTCGCCAACCACCTTGCCGGCTGCCGCCATGGCGAGCTCGACGATCTCATCCTGGGCACCGGCGAGGGCCTGCCGTCGAAGAGACTGCATCTCTTCTTCGGTCTTGGCCACCAGTCCCTGAGCTTCCCCTCGCGCCTTGTCGAGGAGATCCTCTCTCATCTTGTCGGCCTGCTCCCTGGCCTGAGCGAGGATGGAGCGTCGCTCTTCCCTGGCTTCCTCCAGTTGCTTCTCATACTCCTGCCTGGCTGCCTCGGCCTGGCTTCTAGCGTTCTCGGCTTCCTCCAGGTCAGTTCGGATCTTCTCGCGCCGCTTGTCGAGCATGTTCACAATCGGCTTGTACAGGAACATCCTCAGGATGACCAGTAGGAGTACGAAGTTGATGATCTGGGAGATCAGGTATCCTAGGTTGATTCCTAGTCCCTCCAAATCCAACCTCCTTTCATAGACCCCGGCTGGGATTTGGTGGTCACAGCAAATACGTGACCAGACAAGCCACCCTACACGAACTTGATGATCAGGGCAGCAACCAGGGCGTAGATCGCAACCGCCTCCGCGAATACTATGCCCAACATCATGTTGATCTGAATCTGGCCTGTGGCCTCGGGGTTACGCCCGATGGCTTGCATGGCACCTGCTCCAAGGAGCCCGATGCCGATACCGGGACCGATGGCCCCCAGACCCATGGCCAGTCCCGCGCCCAACAACTTACCGAATTCTATCAGATCACCAGCGGCCAATTCGACAGCCCTCCTTTCCTAGAGGCTAGTGTTCTTCACCTTCCGATCCATGGCCCATCGTGGCCATGGCCATAAAGACCAAGGTCAGCATGGCAAAGACGAAAGCCTGCATCAGCCCGACAAAGAGCTCCAGCGCGAAGAACGGAATGGATACCAGATAGGGCACAATGAAGGCCAGTACGGCCAACAACACCTCTCCAGCAAAGACGTTGCCAAAGAGTCGGAAGGAGAATGAGATGATCTTGGCTAGCTCACTTACCGCTTCCAGAGGTCCGACGATCAGGCCCAGGACGTCCTTGAAACTGATGAACTTGCTGAAGTAGCGCAGGCCCTGCGCCTGGTATCCCACGACCTGTGTCATCACCACCGAGATTATAGCCAGGGCCAACGGTGTGTTGAGGTCGGTGGCAGCCGAGCGCAGGAAGGAGAAGACCGTCCAACCGGTATCGTGCTCTCCTACCTCCACAGCCTGGAGGATGTTGAGATTGAATCCGAGCACGGAGATCTGTTGGACTTCGTGCCCCCCGTGATGAGCCTCGTGGATCAGTCCCACGCTGGCGAAACCGGGCACGATGCCCATCCAGTTGGAGACCAGCAGGAAGATGAAGATTGTGGCCACCAGCGGGAAGAACTTCCTTCCTCTCTCACCGGCCACACTCTCCGTCAGGTTCAAGAGCACGCCCAGGCCCCACTCCACCAGATTCTGAAGGCCGCTGGGCACCATGTTCAGGTTCCGAGTAACGGTGATGGAACCCACGATCAGCAGCAGCATGGTCAGCCAGGTGGCCAACAGGGTGTTGGTGACGGCGAAGCCCACACCAGGAATCGTGAACACGGGTTCTGCTGGCAGCGCGATCTCCGGCATGGCCACTGGCAACTTCATGATCAGGAACGTCGCGATGGCGATGATGACGATGTAGATGAGGCAACCCTTGCCCGTCAGACATCCGGGCAGGCACCCCTCTTCACCCATCACGGGTTCCATGACGTCAGACATCAGTTCGTCCATACAGTACCCCCCTCAGTCCTTCCGGTCCATGGAGTCCTTCGAGGCCTCCTTGAGAGCCCACATCACCAGACGAGCGATGGTCCAACCTCCAGCGGCTACCCCGAGAAGCATAAAGGCCAGCGTGAACGTGGGCGAGGCGTTCAACCTGCCGTCTATCCATCGACCGACCACCAGGCCTCCGAGGATGAAGACGACCATGATCACGCCGACCTGGCCTACCAGACTCAGAAGCCGTACATTCAGTCCTTGATTCAAGGGAGCCTCGCGCCCACTGTCTGCGGGCATGTGGTCCCAGGGCCCCGGAATCGCGGTATTCTAGCCGAGCCTGGAACCCATGTCAAGCATCGGTCAATCGTCCTGGTCCGTGACATACCTCGAGCAACCAGGGCTGCTATCCTTCGCTCCGGTGAACCCTGACCTGTGCACCGTCTGAAACCGCCTTCAGCACCGTAGCGTCCCCTACTACACGGCCGAAGACGGTGACTGCGCTGGCAGGGCGGATTTCGTCGCCTTTGCTGGCAGGCGTGGGCCCGAAGAAGATGCACAAGGCCTTCCCCGGTGGCCAGTAGCCCAGGTCCCCCATCTCCACGACGTCCTGACCTGACTCCTGCTCCAAAGACAGGGGGGTCGAGAAGTAGATCTCGTCCCCCCAAATGTTGGCCACGCCCTCGATGGGCAACGCGTCCCAAACAGCCTCAGCGGTCTGGGTCTCGTTCAACTCCGCCGTGACGGTGACCTGACCGGCGAGAATCTCAATGCGTCGGGGCATTCCTGTCCCCCGTTGTCTGTGGTATAATGACCTGGAGTGCAAGAGAAGATGGTTTGGAGATGGTACTCGACACGTCCAGCAGGCCCCCGTTCTGTTCCGCACTATTATACAGTATTCATCATCTTATGACCAACACCTTTCCAGCCAACGCGAGTCAGAGCCGAGCGACAGCCAACAGGAGGAGAGAATGTCCGTATTGGAGCTCCAGAGAGACGTCATCTATGGGCCCATAAGCTCCCGAAGGTTGGGCCGCTCTCTGGGGATCAACCTGCTACCGCCGGGCCGAAAGGCGTGCACGTTCGACTGTGTGTACTGTCAGTATGGCACCGCTCATACGGTACGTGGACCTGAGGGGCAGGCCGGGTTCCCGTCCGTGGATTCTGTGATGCAGAAAGTGGAGGAGGGCCTCAGAAGATTGCCATCGCCGCCCGACTACTTGACCTTCTCAGGCAACGGCGAGCCCACACTGCACCCGGACTTTCCAGACATCGTGTCGAGGATGCTCGACCTGCGGGGCAGGATGTGCCCGCAGACCAGGCTAGCTATCCTCTCCAACTCGTCTCGCATGCACCGTCCGGAGGTTAGGGAGGCCGTGGCGCAACTGGACGATCCTATCATGAAGCTGGATGCAGGCGATCCTCAGACTCTTGCTAGGTTGAGCCGCCCGTCGTCGGCGATCACCCTGGAGAGGATACTCGAAGACCTGGAAGCCATGCCGCGTCTGATCATCCAGACCATGATCATCGAGGGAGCGGTGCAGAACGCCAAGGGTGAGGCGCACGAAGCCTGGCTGGCCGCCGTAGCTCGGCTGTCCCCGGAGATGGTCCAGATCTACACAGCGGAGCGGCCCGTCGCCGAGAGCGGCGTACGATAGGTGTCCAGGCAACACTTGGAGGAGATGGCCAGCCGGGCCCAGGAGAGAACCGGCATCACGGTCAGGGCCTACTAGACCGCTGGATCCAGGGGAGAGCGGATGAGGGTATTGCACGTCTATAAGGACTACTACCCTGTAGTGGGCGGCATGGAGAACCATATTAGGCTGCTGGCCCAGGGAGCGGCGGGACGTGGACTCGAGATCACTGTTCTGGTCACCAGCCCTACCGGCAAGACCGAGGTCTCAGAGCTGGAGGGCGTGAGAGTGATCAAGGCCGGACGCCTGGCCACTGTGGCGTCAACCCCCATCAGCTTCGCTCTCTTCTCGTGGATGCGCCGGTTGAGGACAGACATCACCCATCTACACTTCCCCTATCCCTGGGGCGAGCTGGCCCACCTCGTGTTCGGCCAGAGTCAACGAACGGTCATTACCTACCACAGCGACATCGTTCGCCAGAAGGGCCTCCTCAAGCTGTATCGACCGTTTCTCCGGCAGGTCCTGGTCCGCGCGGATCGCATCATCGCCACCAGCCCGAACTACGTTCGGAGTTCCCCGTACCTGAGCGAGGTGTCCGAGAAGTGCACGGTGATCCCGCTGGGCATAGACATGGAACCCTTTCTCCAGTCCAGGACCGAGGAGGCCAGAAAGCTGCGGGAGCAGTACGGGTTTCCCCTGCTCCTCTTCGTCGGCCTGCTGCGCTACTACAAGGGTCTTGACTATCTTGTCAGAGCCATGCGAGACATCGACGCACGACTGCTGGTGGTGGGGTCGGGACCGATGGCCGAGGAGTGGCACGCTCTCGTCAGGGAGCTGGGTCTGACCGAGAAGGTGTTCTTCACGGGCCGTGTCCAGGACGAGGAACTGCCGGCCTACTTCCACGCGTGTGACATCTTCGTGCTCCCCGCTTCGCAGCGGAGCGAAGCCTTCGGCGTAGTACAGTTGGAGGCCATGGCAAGTGGCAGGGCGGTGGTGAGCACCGAGCTGGGGACCGGAACCTCCTACGTGAACGTCGATGGAGAGACCGGCCTCGTTGTGCCGCCGCGCGATCCTGGTGAGCTCGCTTCGGCCATCAACCGGTTGCTTGCGGACGAGCCACTGCGAACCATGATGGGCCAGAGAGGGAGAGAACGCGCCAGACAGGAATTCTCGCAGGATGTGATGATAGACAGAGTCCTCGAGCTCTACGGCAGTCTCCTGCCGGGTGCGTGAGGCTCTCAGTTCGCCACCACAGATCCTCGCTCCAATCATTGATCCTCGGGCGTGGGGCTCCCCAGTTGCCACGACACGTCTGTCCAGAGCCGTGCGCGCACGCTACATCGTATCGCCGTGGCACGCAAGGTTGATAAGTAATGGGAACTGGACTATGATTCAGGATGGCCTCGTGGCAGCCGGAGGGGGGAAGAGGCGGGGGTTGCAGGACGGATTCGCCACGATCAATGAGTGGACGACGACATGCGACGGTCAGTAGGCGACCCTTTCGATGGAGCCGGGGGCTGAGAGACGATGCGAGTTCTGGTTACTGGAGGAGCGGGTTACATAGGCTCGCATCTGGCCGATAGGCTGCTTGCTGGCGGACACGATGTTGTGGTCTTGGACAACCTCTCCCTGGGCAAGGTCGCCAACATCGAGCACAACCTCCACAACCCGCGTTTTCGCTTTCTCGAAGGGGACATCCTCGACTCCCACCTGATGAAGCAGATGGTGGATGAGTGCGAAGTAGTCTATCACCTGGCGGCCATCGTGGGTGTCACGCATGTGCTGAACGATCCCCTACAGGCCATGAAAACCAACGTGTGGGGGACCGGCACTGTGCTCGAGGAGGCGTCCAGGAGAGGGCGCAAAGTGGTGCTGGCCTCCTCGTCGGAGGTGTATGGGAAGAGCGCCGCCTGTCCCTTGGCTGAGGGTGACGACAGGCTCCTGGGCTCGACGGGCGTCGCCAGGTGGTGCTACTCCACGGCCAAGGCCATGGATGAGCATCTGGCTCTCGCCTACCACCGCCAGCGGAAACTCCCGGTCACCATCGTCCGCTACTTCAACTCCTACGGGCCACGGCTGGATCCGAGAGGGTACGGCAGCGTGGTGGCGAGATTCATCAGCCAGGCGCTGGCCGGTGAGCCGCTCACCGTCCACGCGGACGGCGAGCAGACCCGCTGCTTCACCTACGTCGATGACACCGTGGAGGGCACGGTGCTCGCTGGCAGCGTGCAGGGTGCGGACGGAGAGGTGCTGAACATTGCGCGCGGTGAGGAGACCAGCGTTCGAGAGCTTGCGGGGACCATCCGCGATCTGACCGGTTCGTCGTCAGAGATCGTCTGCGTGCCATACGAGGTGGACTACGGTGAGCTGTTCGAGGACACCAGGCGGCGGGTTCCGGCCGTGGAGAAGGCGGAGAGAATCCTGGGCTTCAAGGCCCACGTAGCCCTAACTGAGGGCTTGCAGCGGACCATAGACTGGTTCGGGAACAAGGCATGAAGATCCTGGTTACGGGCGGCGCAGGGTTCATAGGT
>Ga0315553_10003716_pt1 | contig 11750 bp, 10 predicted proteins | sample SalMarSW160140MG_FD_203099 | JGI IMG/M metagenome (GOLD analysis project Ga0315553, IMG submission 203099) | Salt marsh sediment microbial communities from the Plum Island Ecosystem LTER, Massachusetts, United States - Salt Marsh Sediment SW1601-40 ... | reverse complement strand
GAATTATCGCGCGCCAAGATCTTGCGACAGTCTATCACCGCAATGGTATCGCGTACGCGTTTACACGCTCCTGCCTCTTGGATTACAAAACCATGTTAACCCCACGTACAGGCGCTGTTATATTGGATGGTCATTTCGTCAGCATTGACACCGAATGGGATATCGAGTTGGTCGAGTATATACGCGCGCGGCAGAATTAACATGGAGCGAGTTACGCCTTGTGGCCGAATGCAGGATGAATTTGAAGGTAGTTTCAGGTCTCGCGAGACCCTGCACCCATGAAAATCGTGCTCGTCGCGAGCAAATATCTACCTGAGTATACGGGTGCCGCTTTCCGCCTTCATACTTTGTATAGAAGCCTGCTCGAGCAGACCCCGGATTGGCGCGTTAACGTACTGTGTGGCGGCATTGAGCAAATCAGCCGCGCAGAATATGGGCTCGATGGGATTATGGTTCATCGCGTGCGCAGTCGCGCACCCGGCGCAAAAACGCGTGCCGGTCGGGTACTTTGCGAGTGGCTTGATATGATCGAAACGTGGCGCATTCTGCCAACGTTTTCGGCGGACATCGTGCATACAGTCGGAGCAAGCCCAGTTGTGGCGGCAGCAATCCACTACGCGCGCCTGAAGAAGCTGCCCTTTCTTGTGGAACAAGTTACGCCCGGCACGGCACCTGACCAGGCTCTGCCACTGTTGGGTCGCCTGTGGCGCCCGGACATCCATCGCGGCGGTGCTATCGTCGCCATCTCCGACCCAATCGCCGAGGAATGCAAGGCGCGTGGCTACGAGCGCAACGTTTGGAGCCGTCCTAACCCTGTCGACACAGCGCGCTTTTTCCCGGAACATGCGCAGCGTGACCAATATCGAGCCAGCCTCTCATCATTCAGCTCTAGTGACGTGGTTATAGTCGCAGTAGCGAAATTCATGCCTAGAAAGAACCAAATTTTTCTCATTGACGTGCTCGCCCGGCTGGATGAGTGTTTTAAACTCATTTTGGCAGGACCATATGTTGCCGAGGGCGCGCTCGCGGATCGCGATCGGGCTTATTACAAAAGTTTGCAAGCAAGAATTCGAGCTCTCGGCGTCGCCGAGCGAGTGCTTCTCGTTCCAGATTTCGTTGCCGCCGACCGATATATCAAGGCGGCAGACATTTTTGCCATGCCGATCGTGGAAGAGGGGTTCGGGACGCCTATACTTGAGGCGCAGGCTTGCGGGGTGCCGGTTATCGCCAACAGCGCGGTTCCTGCGTTTCGGCCCCATATCAAAGATGGGGAGTCCGGGTATCTCCGGCCACTCGACGTGGAAGCGTGGGCCGACGCGGCGCGCTCAGCCATGACACTCAAACGCGAAAAGCTGCTTCAGCAGGCGAGTGAGATCGCCAATCGATATTCTTTCGCTGCCGCACGCGATTCCTACCGCCGTATTCTCACGCGGCTCAGGACATTGCCGGCGACCGAAGAAATCGATCTCGCCGCAGTGTTGCAAGCCGATGCGTCGGTCGCCTGAGGACGACTCACCTTGATACCAGCGCTAGATTTCGTGTTCATTGACGATCGCTATGCCTAACTATCGCTTTTTACCGGGACTCGGTGGCATTGAAGGAGCCCCGCGCAATCGTGCCAAGCGGTTCATCGCCCGGATTCGTAGTCGAATCTGGGTTGCATCGGCGCGCAAACTGCAAGTGCAGCAAGGACAAAAGTAGCCGTTATGAGTGTCCTTTGCATTATTCCCGCACGTGGCGGCTCCGCGCGCATGCCGAAAAAGAATCTGCTGCCGATCGCCGGCCGGCCAGTGCTTGCCTATTCGCTTATTCACGCGCAGATGGCGCGTCTTGTTGATGCGGTGGCAGTTTCAACCGATGATGAGGAAATTGCATCTCTTGCGCGCCAGCATGGCGCGGACGTTGTGATGCGCCCGCTTGAAATTTCCGGGGATACGTCCACCAGCGAATCGGCGCTGCTGCACACTCTGGATGCCCGGCGCAATGATGGTCACGAGGAGCCAAGCCTCGTTGTTTTTCTGCAATGCACCTCACCGGTCAGGCGTTTAAACGATATCGACAATGCCATCCAGCTTCTGCGCGGAACTGGAGCCGATTCTGTATTTTCCGCGTGCGAGAATACACGCCTGATCTGGGGCATGAAGGGCGATGAGCCGGTGGCGCTCAACTATGATTGGAAAAACCGCAAGCGCGAACAGGAGATGGCGCGGCAATATCGCGAAAACGGCTCGATCTATGTGTTCCCGCCGACTCTCCTGCGCGAAACCGGCAACCGTATGGGTGAGCATAAGCGCATTTACGAAATGGACTATTGGTCTTCCTTTCAACTCGACGCGCCTGAACACGCTGAATTGCTCGACTGGATACTTCGGCGACCGGAATACTCCGTTCCGACGATCAGCTCGGGCGCGGTGGTCTGATCTTGGCTGCCGTCGGCATCATGCAGGGTCGTATCGCACCGCCAGAAAACGGCGCGATACAGGCCTTCCCACGGAATTCGTGGCGTGATGAGTTTTCCCGCGCGGCCGCAGCCGGTCTCGACGCAATTGAATGGATTCACGATGTCTATGGTGCCGATGAAAATCCGATACTCACGGGTGCCGGGCAAGCCGAAATGCGGGACCTAATGGCGGCGCACGGTGTTGCCGTTCGCTCCTTGTGCGCCGACTGGTTTATGGACCGCCCTTTAGTCGACTGCGGTGAGGCCGAGCGGCTCGAGCGCGAAGGCCATTTGTATTGGTTGCTCGGACTCGTTTCCAAGCTGGGAATCAGAAGAATGGTAATCCCGTTTGTCGACGCTTCGTCGATAAAAACTACCAAAGATCGAGCGCAAGCGAGTAGCATCCTTGCGGTTGCGGCACCGATCGCGCGTCGCGCCGGAGTCGAAATACATATTGAATCCGATCTTCCACCTGCCGATTTGGCCGCGTTTCTTGCCGATCTGCCGGGCGACGTGGTGAAGATCAATTTCGATAGCGGAAACAGCGCGGCGCTCGGTTATGCGCCCGCCGATGAGTTTGCCGCGTGGGGGCCGCGCCTCGGCAGCGTTCATATCAAGGATCGTCTGCGTGGCGGCGGCACTGTTCCCCTAGGCGAGGGCAGTTGCGATTTTGGCGCCGTGTTCCGGGGTCTTGCGGCACTCGGCTATGACGGTGATTTCATACTTCAAACCGCCCGCGGCGAGGACGGCGAAGAAGTCGCACTCGCCCGTAAGAATGTGGCCTTCGTCAAAGCGTGCCAGGCCGAAGCGCGTTGACAATGGACCTGAACCTCAAAGGAAAAACTATTCTCATCGGCGGCGCATCGCGCGGTATTGGCCGTGCCATCGCTGAGGCTTTCCTTGGCGAGGGCGCAAACGTGACCATCACCGGCCGCGATGCCGCAACGCTCGACGCGGCTGCTGCTGCGTTGGGTGTTAGTGGCCGAACGGATCGCATAATCGCGGTCGCTGGCGATCTTGGCGAAGACGGTGCGGCCGAACGCGTGCTCGCCGCGATGATGGATCGCTGGGGGTGCATCGACGCCGTGATCGCCAATGTAGGCTCCGGCAGGGCGACGCCCGGCTGGAAAGTTGGCGAAAGCGAATGGCACGATATTTTCCAGGAGAACTTCTGGACCGCCCGCAAGCTGGTCGATGCGGCTCTTCCGCATTTGATCGAGACCGGTGCGGGCGCCGTCGTAATGACGGGTTCCATTGCCGGCCTCGAATCGATCAACGCGCCAATCCCTTATTCCGTCGCAAAGACGGCGCTGGCTAGCTATTGTAAAAACTTGGCCCGCAGTGTGGGGCGGGAGGGCGTGCGGGTGAACTGCGTCGCGCCCGGAAATGTTTATTTTAGGGGCGGCACTTGGGAGCGGAAAATGAGCGAGGACGAGGCCGGAGTGCGCCGCTACCTCGATGTTGAGGTGCCACTCGGCCGTTTTGCAACGCCCGAAGAGATTGCAGATGTGGTCGTTTTCCTGACGTCGCCGCGCGCAAGTTTCGTTACCGGAGCCTGCATTGTCGTCGACGGTGGCCAAACACGCGGCGGATATTGGTAGGTACGCCGATGTCGCAACCAGACTTGTTCGATCTCACGGACCGCGTGGTCGTTGTTACCGGCGGCGCGGGTCTACTCGGGCGTCGCCACGCCGAAGCGATTGCCGGTGCCGGCGGCACGCCGATCCTGTTGGATATAGATGTCGCCGGTGCAAATACGATTGCGGCCGAAACATCCAAACGGTTTAATGTGCCGGCGCTCGGTGTTGGCTGCGACATCACCGATCTGGCAGCGGTCGAAGTGGCCTGCGACAACGTCATCAATCAATATGGTCGGCTCGACGGCCTTCTGAACAACGCGGCGAACAATCCCAAGGTCGAAGACAACGCCGAACAAGAGTTTTCACGTCTTGAGAATTTTTCCATCGCCGCATGGAATTCCGACGTGGCGGTCGGGTTGACCGGAGCTTTTCTCGCCGCGCGCGTGTTCGGCAGTGAGATGGCGCGGCGGGGCGGCGGGGCGATCGTCAATATCGCGTCCGACCTTGCCGTGATTGCGCCTGACCAGCGCCTTTATCGCAATCCAGATCGTCCCGCCAATCGGCAACCCGTGAAGCCCGTAACCTATTCGGTTGTGAAAGCCGGTCTACTCGGTCTCACCCGTTATCTGGCCACCTATTGGGCAGATGAAGGCGTGCGCTGTAATGCGCTTTCGCCCGGCGGCATTTACGATGGCCAACCCGATGATTTTGTTAAACGTCTGGCTAATCTTATCCCGATGGGCCGCATGGCTAACCCAGATGAGTACAATGGCGCTGTCGTATTCCTGCTATCCGACGCGTCACGCTACATGACCGGACAGAATCTGGTGATCGACGGCGGAAGAACGGTCTGGTGAGCTACAACGCCTCGGACATATTTTCGCTCGCCGGAAGGACCGCGCTGGTCACCGGCGCCTCGGGATTTATTGGGCGGACACTGTGCGAGGCGCTGCTCGACAACGGGGCGCGCGTTGTTGCATTCGGCCGATCCAATCGGACCAATAAGGAAGCGGGCATCTGGCGGGAGCGCTATGGTGCCGACCGGATTATCGCACGGCGTTTGGATATGTATGACCGGTCTGCGCTTGAGAATGCATTGCGGGAAATCCTCGGTGCAACCGGCGGCATCGATATCCTGATTAACAACGCCCATGAAATGGGCCAGGCCACCGGTTTCAACACGAAAGACGGATCCCTTGAAAATGCCGGTTTTGATCAATGGGAACGCAATCTGACCGGCGGCGTCCACTGGCCGGCGACCACGACCCGCATTGTCGGGGGTGCAATGAAGTCGGCCGGGCGGGGGGTGATCATTAACGTTGCCTCCATGTATGGCATTGTCGCGCCGAGCCCACTTCTTTATGCCGGCACCGAGTTTCTCAATCCTCCAGGCTACTCCGCGGCGAAAGCGGCAATGCTGGCGTTAACGCGCTACACCGCTTCGTTCTGGGGACGTGACGGAGTTAGGTGCAATACGCTGGTGCCGGGACCGTTCTCCAATATGGAGGACAGCGGCGACAACAGTGTCGATCCCGCTAATCCATTCCTCACGCGGCTCAAGGAACGCACCTGCTTGGGGCGAATCGGTGCGCCGCGCGAGCTGGCCGGTGCGCTTGTTTTCCTCGCCTCCGACGCCAGCAGCTATATGACCGGCCAGGCGCTAATCATCGATGGCGGCTGGACCATCATCTGAGTCCACCCCGACACGCTCAAAATAGAAGGATAGAGCCATGAGCAAACCAGTGCGAATCGGCAGCAAACTGGTCGGGCCAAGGCAACCGTGCTTTATCAGCGCCGAGATCGGTATCAACCATAACGGCGACATCGATCTGGCGCGCAAGTTGATTGCTGCCTCCGTGACCGCCGGCTGTGACGCCGTGAAATTCCAAAAACGCACAGTCGACGTCGTTTACTCGAAAGACGAGCTTGCGCGCCCTCGAGAAAATCTATTCGGCGCGACAAACGGCGATTTGAAGCGCGGTCTTGAGTTTGGTGAAGCGCAATATCGAGCAATTGACGAGTATTGCAAGCTGCATGACATTACCTGGTTCGCCTCGTGTTGGGATGAAGCGTCGGTCGATTTCTGCGAGGAATTCAAACCATCTTGTTATAAAATCGCCTCGGCATGCCTGACCGACGACGACCTGCTGAAATATCACCGCGGTACCGGCCGGCCGATTGTTCTGTCAACCGGAATGAGCACGATCGAACAAATTGATCACGCGGTGGAGGTGCTCGGAACCGAGAACTTGATCATCCTACATGCGACCAGCACCTACCCTTCGAAGCCGAAGGAATTGAATCTGCTGTGTCTAAGGACGTTCATGGACCGGTACGACGTCCCCATCGGCTATTCCGGCCATGAGGTTGGTCTCAGCACTTCCGTTGCGGCCGCTGTCCTCGGCGCGTGCATGATCGAACGTCACATTACGCTGGATCGCTCCATGTGGGGCAGCGACCAAGCCGCGTCGATCGAGCCGCATGGATTTTCACGGCTGGTACGCGACATCCGCACAATCGAGAGCGCGCTCGGCGACGGCAGGAAGGTTATTTACGACAGCGAAGTGCCGATCCGGGAGAAGCTTCGCCGGGTCGATAATCAAAAGCTCGCAGGCTAATATTTAATATTAGCAGACCGATTTCCTGCTGCCAATGCATGATAAGCGCGGTCAACCAAGGCGATAGCGTGTACCTCGGTGCTACGAAGCGGCTTTGTGAATTTTGGCGCGCATTCCCGCAGGTCTAAAAACGGGAATTGTCCGATCTCCCGGCGATCAAATGAGTAGCGTGCCGCTGCCGCCATTCCTTTGTCACTTATCGGTGCTGCTCGACGTGACTATATTATATTCTCTATGTACTTTGTGTGCACGATGAGCGAAGCGCTTTTTTCACGCGACGATGAGGCGCATCGCCGTGCGCGTGTCGCCATCTAATTGTGATCTGACTATCGGCATTCTAAAGTTTGCATTATGTACAGCGCACAATCTTGAACTTCAGAAGGTCGCTAGAAATGCACTCGGTAATTCATGTCGGCATAGCAAAATCTGGAACAACGACGTTACAAGAGAATATTTTCGCTCGATTGAGAGATGTTTTATTCTTGGGAAAGCCATACCAGGTACCTTGGATTAGGGACCAGATCGAAGCGTTGAAATGGCGTGACGATGGCCATCTCAACCTTGAACCTCTGAAGGAGTTCTTTGCGGAAAAATCGCACGAGGCTCGCGGAAGCAAAAAAACATTGGTACTTTCCGAGGAATCTCTCACGTCACCGCCCATGAAGTTACTTGTCGCGAGGCGCTTGAGAGAGGTATTCGACACACCAAAGATTCTCCTGACATTTCGCAATCAGATGCATAGCGTCGTTTCTTATTACACCAAGCAGGGGCGCATTTTAAAGAAGGTGCCAAAACCATGGGCTGGACGGTTCGTTTCGTTCGAAGAATGGTTTGAGTTTTCTATAAATAACATTGAAGGAACGCACCTCGATCGCCTCCGATACTATGATGTTGCGAATGTCTATGCCGATGTGTTTGGGCGCCAGAATGTCGTGCTGCTTTTATTTGAAGATATGATCAATCGACCGGCTTTCTTCGCGGAACAGATGGCGCGTTTGCTCAATGTTTCTGTAAATGTGGTTAGAGGGTTGCTTGAGCAGCCGGCCGCGAACACGAGATCGACGATCGGAGATCGGAAACTTCACGAATTGAATTCATCGATGCCAAAGGGCATCCGTCTGTTAGGCGGAGCTTTGCCCCCACCGGTAAAATCCAAATTGAAACAAGCTTTTAGCGGCGTCTTGCGCGATAGCAGGCGGGACAAGATTGAACTAAATGCTGATAGAAAGCGCCAGCTCATCAACCTCTACGCCGACGGGAACCAGCGGCTCATCAAGGAATGGGGCTTGGAGCTCGGCAAATACGATTATCCTCTTTGAGAAACCCTCTTGCTTTTGAACGATACCGAACCGCACGGTCCGTTCGACCAAACTAAGAATACGTCATTTACGGGGCGCTTCCGGTGGAGCAGGAATCTGCGCGTGCCTCGCGAGACAATGCAAGCGCAAGATGAGATCGCTACCCCCGTGGCGATAGAAACAAACGCTGTGATAGTACCCTCGCGTGAGGTCATGCACTTGGGTATTGGCATCTGATGCGGGGCGCGCTCACCGTCGGTATGCCCACTTCCTCATTCTTGCCGGCGATGGGCGGCATGGAGGTCGGACTCCACAACATCGCCTCGCGCCTGGCGGCATCGGGTTACCGGCCGATCGTGTTTGCGCCCGCCGCTCATGTGCGGGCATTGCGAAAACAAGGGCGCAGCCTACCGTATGAGGTCGTCAGCTTCCCGCCTAAATTGTTTACGCTTGTTAAGTATGCACCGCGGCTGGCACTGGCTGTTTTCAATGTGTTTTTCGCTTGGGCCCGGCGGCGCTACGGCATCGACGTCTGGCACGGAACGATGGGGTATCCGATTGGCGTGGCGCTCGCGCAATTCGGCCAAGGTGCCGCGCTGCCGGCGCTCGTGCGCTGCGCCGGGCAGGATATTCAGGTGGACCGTTCAATCGGCTATGGCATGCGGCTCGACCCAACCGTCGACGGTCTCGTGCGGCGGTGGCTTCCCGAGATACCAATACTTGTCGCTATAACGGCAAGCGTTGCTGAAGAATATCGCGCCCTTGGCGTGCCAGAGCAGAGAATCGAATCCATACCGAATGGCGTCAATGTCTGTCGTTTTCGATCCGCGTCCGATCGGCACACAACGCGGAAGCTGCACGGACTTCCAGAGCAAGGTTTCATATTTCTCTCGGTCGGACGCAATCATCCCAAGAAGAATCAGGTCGCGATCATTGACGCTGCTGCAAAGCTTGCGTTCCGCAATCCGAAGTGGGATTGGGCCGTTGTGATTGCCGGTAAAAATGTGCCGAGCCTGCGTGATGTCGTGAGGGCTAAGGGCATATTTGAGCGCGTCCACCTGCTTGAGGAAATCGGGCAGGGCGATGACCTCGAACTGCCCAATCGAAAACTCGTTGATCTTTATCGTTGCGCCGATGCCTTTATCTTTCCGTCGCTCATCGAGACCTTTGGGATCGCTATCGTGGAAGCGATGGCTGCGGGGCTACCGGTTATCACCGCGGACGCTCCCGGCTGCCGCGACGTTGTTGGCAACGGCAAGTATGGATTGATGGTCGATCCGCGCGAAGTTTCGGCCTTGGCTAATGCAATGGAGCGGCTGTTGATCGATCCGGGTGAATGCCAACGGTTTGGCGCTCTGTCGGCAGCGCGCGCGCAGGAATTCGATTGGGATAATGTCGTGAATCGCTATTTGGAGCTGTATCACCGCCTTGCGGCTGGCGCGGACCTCTGGCGCAATGATCGCGGTCGAATTGCGACTAGGTGAAATTGTGGCCGAGCGGCGACGCGTCCATGTTTTAACGGCTGGGTTTTCTTCTCCGAATGGCCGCGCCTTTCTGATGCCTCTGATCGTGCATCGGGAGGCGCTGCGTGACCTCGGTATTTCCATTCATATCTTCGAGAACTACAGCGCGGCCGTTGCTGACTGCGATATTCTCGTCGTCGACAGCAAGTTTCATAGTCGGCGTTGGGCGAGGGAGAGTGAGGCCGTCCTCGCGGAATATGCCGGCTTTCAGCAGCGGGTCGGTAAGGTCATCCTGGCCGACATCCTCGACAGCACGGGTTTTGACCACGTCCGGCAATTGCCCTACGTTACGCTTCATTGCAAAGCCCAACTGCTACGAAACCGCCGCGCCTACTTGCAGCCGTTCTATGCACACCGGCCGTTCGCCGACTATTATCGCGGCATCATTCCTGGCCTCGACGATTGCCCGGCTTGGTCCGAACCGATCGCGCGCGAGGGCGATCTCGAGAAAATGACCGTGGGCTGGAATTCGGCGCTCGCCGATTATAGCTGGCTCGGTCCCTACCGCATGGCGGCCTATCAAAGGATCCGCGTGTCGGCGCTAGTTCGCTTCCCGGTAAGTTTTTATCCGTCCGACGTACCTCGGTCCAAGCCGATTAGCTGCCGGATCGGCACAACGTATAAGAATCGCGCAGTCGCTTACCAGCGCCAGGAGATCGTGCGCCGGCTGTCGGGCAGGATCGATGTCGGGAAAGTCTCCCGACGCCGCTATCTCGGCGAATTGCGGCAAAGCAAAATTGCTTTGTCGCCATTCGGTCTCGGCGAAATCACGCTTCGGGATTTCGAGATATTTCTCGCGGGCGCAGCCCTGCTGAAACCCGACATGTCGTCGATCGAGACATGGCCCGATCTCTATCGCGACGGCGAAACCATGGTGGCGCACAAGTGGGACCTCAGCGATCTCGACGGCAAGATCGATTGGTTGTTGTCGAACGAATCATCCCGCCGCCAGATCGCCAAGGTGGGGCAGTTGCAATATCGTCAATATCTTTCGGGGCCGCAGGCGGGCGTCCTTTTCGCGGAACATTTCAACGGCATCGTTCGGAAATGCGAAGCCCTGGCAGCCTAACCCGCAATCGCTGGCATTTTGCGTTCAGCTTTAGGCCGTGCGAGCCGGAAGCGCCCGACCAGGCTGCTTTCTTTTCCGACGGCATTTTGACGATTGAAGCGGAGAATTTCCATCCCAGCCCGCGCCATTATCCGGTGGATGGCAAAGACCATTTCTTTTTTGGTCACCCGATCGCTGATGGTAAGCGCGACGATCGCGCGGTGCTGGCGGTTCTTAAACAAAATGGAGGTCTGGCGAGCAACGTCGGCCGGCTGAACGGGTCATTCATCCTACTCGTCTACGATCGCCAAAGGCGGGAGCTGACGCTTGCAAACGATCGCTTCGCCGCATTCGGCTTGCAGTTCTGCGATGATGGAAAAACTTGGCGGGCGTCGTCGTCGCTGAAATTGCTTTGGGATCTAGGCGCCTCGCAGAAAGGTCTCGAGCAGACCGCGGTCGCCCAGTTCTTATTTCTCCGCCGCGTGTTCGGCGAACGAACCCTGGCAACCGGCGCGCGCTATCTGCTTCCAGCGACGATCCTGCAAATCGGTCGGGACGGGCAAGCGAGCGAGGAGCGATATTGGCAGCCCGACTACGCGCGCGCTGAGCCGGGCGATCGTGAATTGCCTTCGCTCATTGCCGAGCGCTTGCGCGGCGCCGTTGCCGCGCATCAGTCGGACGATGAGCGCTATGGACTTCTGCTTAGTGGTGGCCTGGATTCGCGTGCCTTGCTGGCAGCGTCACGCAAGCCGGTCGCCTGCTACACCACTTGCCTGCGCGAGAACAACGAATCGGCGGTCGCCTGCGAGGTGGCCGCGGCTGCCGGTGCGGCATTCCATTTTGTGCCGCGGCCGCGCGAGCTCTACGACAAAGTCGTCGACGATGCAGTATTCATGACCGGTGGCCAGCAGACATACGTCGAGGCGCAGTTCTTGGGTTACGGGAACGCTTGGCCTGAGCGCCCAAACACGATGTTGATCGGGCTTGGCCTCGATATATTTTTCGGCGGCCTTTACCTCCCAAAAGCGCCAGTGGATTTCTTCGGCCGGCCAGGTCTGCATTTTCGACTCAAACCGATTGCCGGAGAATTTTCCGCGGGGTTTTTGGACGGCGTCAGCTACCGATTGAAGCAAAGCGATCCCAACCTCGTGGTCAGGCAGAAGAGCCGTAAACCAGTTCGCGATTTGCTGTGCGACTCAATCGATGGCGTGGCGAGCCGCGGCCGGGAGCTTGGCGCGGAAGG
>Ga0315553_10003714_pt1 | contig 11753 bp, 12 predicted proteins | sample SalMarSW160140MG_FD_203099 | JGI IMG/M metagenome (GOLD analysis project Ga0315553, IMG submission 203099) | Salt marsh sediment microbial communities from the Plum Island Ecosystem LTER, Massachusetts, United States - Salt Marsh Sediment SW1601-40 ... | reverse complement strand
AGGTGGTGTACTGAGTGCCGCCTACCCGGGCTGGCGCGCGGCGCGGTGCGATCCGGTCCACGCCCTCAGTTACGAGTGATCATGACGGACGCGATGCTCAACGCCATCGATATTCACTACAGCTACCGCGAGGGTTCGGTGGTGACGCCCGTGCTGCATGGGATCGACCTTCGCGTACGGCGGGGCGAATTCGTGGTGATCAGCGGGCCCAGCGGCTGCGGCAAGAGCACGCTTCTGCACGTGGTTGGCCTGATGGCCCGACCCGACCGGGCGCAGGAGTTGACCATAGACGGTCAGCCGGCGCTGGGCTTGTCCGACGCGGCCCGCACCCGCCTGCGATGCCGAAAGATCGGCTTTGTCTTCCAGCGTTTCAACCTGCTGCCGGTCATCTCGGCGAGGGAAAACATCAACCTGGCCCTGCGTCTGAAGGGCGAGAGCCTGGACGGTCAGGCAGAGCGTGCACTCGACTCGGTGGGCCTTGCCGAGCTGGCTGCCAAGAAGCCCGGGCAGATGTCCATCGGGCAGCAGCAAAGGGTGGCCATCGCCCGCGCGCTGGCCTGTGCGCCTCCGCTACTGCTTGCCGACGAGCCGACCGGGAACCTCGACTCGGCCAATTCGCTCCGCGTTTTGGATCTGCTCAAGCAGCTTCAGCACCAACAGGGCCAGACCGTCGTCATGATCACGCATAACGAGATGATCGCCGACTGCGCCGACCGCGTGATAAGGATGAGAGATGGGCGATTCGAGGACTGAATCGTTTGCGGGCGTTTTCTTTCGGGCGCCGGCGGCCGGCGGTGATGGGTTGAATCTGCGCCTTGCGTTCGTTGTGTATCTCGTCTGGCTGGCCGTGCTGACCGCTGTCGCGAAGCTCGGCTTCACGGGCTACGAGGCGGGCTCGACGGTGGGTCTGGTGGTCTGGCTGCTGGCGGGGTACGTGTTCTATCTCTCGCTGTGCTGCACGTTTCTGCCGGCGCCGACGGCGTGGGCGGTCATGTTGCTGGCGTCGGACTACTTGGCCGGGTTGATCGGGCTGGCCGATGCCGTCGTCACTCGTCTGCTCGTGGTGACTACGTTGGGCGCCTTGGGCACGGCGGTGGCCAATCTCAACGAGTACCACGTCCTCACCTTCCTACTTCGATATCGTCGCGCTGCATCATTGCGGCGTGCGCGTTTCTACCAGGTTGCAGCCGGTTGGTTCAGCCGCTCCCCGTTCTGGGTCCTGGCGGTCTTCAGTCTCGTGCCGATACCGGTCGATGTGATCCGATGGCTGGCGGCGGCCTGCGGCTACTCTCGGTGGCGATACTTCTGGGCATACTTCCTGGGCCGGTGGGTGCGCTATGCACTGCTGGCCACATCGACGGTTTTCCTGGCTCTCGAGCCGTGGCAGATTGCGGCGATCCAGATCGGCCTGGTGGTCCTGGCGGCGATGCGGTTCCTGCCCGGAGTTGTTCGGCGCCTGCGGCAGTGGCGTCAGCAGGCGGCTCTGACTGCGTCCGGCGACGTGCTCGAGCCGGCCGGCCAGACGACGTGAGGCGCTAGTGGCCCAACTTTGGAGGTCCTGTCATGGTATCAATTGCCGCGTGGATGGGCTCATGGGTGGCGGCGAGCTTCTGCTTGCCGGTCGCGACGACGACCGGACCGGCCACATCTTCGACAACCCAGCCATGCGTTCCAGCCACCACGCAAGCTGCGGATGCGGCCGCTACACAGCCGGTTTCGTCCGACGACCCGCGGGTGGACGCCATCCTTGATCGGCTGGAGCGGCGGGGCGATGCCATTGAAGACCTGTTCGCCAACCTGACCTTCCAGCGTTTTGACGAACTCGTCGAGGAGCGCCTCACGCGCCACGGCGAACTGCTCTACAGGCGCGACGAACCCAACGCACGCTTCCTGGTACGCTTCGACGATATGGTCATCGACCGCGTCATTCAGCGTCAGAAAGCATGGTACGTGTTTGACGGGCGATGGTTCATCGAGAAACAGGAGTCGACCAAGACCGTGGTCCGTCGCGAGGTTGTTCGGCCGGGCGAAAGGATCAACCCGTTCAAACTCGGCCAAGGACCGTTCCCCTTGCCGTTCGGCCAGAAGAAGGCCGACATCCTAGGCCGTTTCGTCGTCAAGCTGGTCGAGCCGATTCCCGGCGATCCGCCTGAGTCGGATCATCTGCTGCTTGTCCCGCGCACCGACAGCGACATGGCTGACCGCTACCGCAAGCTCGATTTCTACGTCGCCCGCAAGCTCGAGTTGCCCGTCCGCATCCGCCTGTACCAGAAGGACGACAAGATCGTCACAGCCGACTTTGCCGACGTGGCCGTAAACACCGGGTTGGCCGCGGGACGCTTTGAGTTGCCCGTGCCCGAAGGGTGGCAACTCATCGAGGAGCCGTTGGAGACAATGGATGGGCAGCCGTAGCTGTCGGTTGGACCTGACTGGGTGACGCGGTGCGACAGGATTCGACGCCGAAGCGCCAGCGGGTTGCGCCCGCTGCACCGTCGAACGCGCCGGTAGGCGGACTTGCCTCAGGTTTTGCCGAGTTGGGGATGGCGCCAGACGATCATGTCTTGGATCTGTTCGGGCGACGCCAAACTGCCCGTGCAGACGATCTTACCGTCGATCAGCAGCGCCGGTTGAGATGTCAGCCGCTCGTACTGGGCCATTCCCCTTGGGTTGTCGACCACGCTGACGTCTGCCGCCACGCCCAGCCCTTCAACAGCACGGCAGGCCGCAGCCGCCAAGGCCTCGCAAACCACATCCTTTCGGCCCACGACATCGATGTGTATCATGCCACGCCCCTCTCAACACGGCGGGCAAACAGAAAGGATTCGCCGTACCGCAAGTATTATCGCAGCGGTCTGTGCAAAGGCAAGAACCAATCAGCCGTTTGGCACCGGCCACACCAGCAGCGTGGCCAGATAGATGGCGTATCCAGCCAGCAGCACGCCTCCCTCGGTGCGCGATACGCGCCGTCCGGTGATCATCATGCCCACCAGTACGACGCTGAAGCCCAGCATCACCGGGCCGTCGATCCATCTGGCTCGGAAGTTGAAGGCGACCGGGTGCACCAGGCCCGCCGTACCCAGCACCAGCAGCGAGTTGAAGACGTTGCTGCCTACCACGTTGCCGATGCTGATGTCAGACTGCCCCCGCGCCGCCGCCACCACCGAGGTGGCCAGTTCCGGAAGCGAGGTGCCGACGGCCACCACCGTTAGGCCTACAAGCGTTTCCGAAGCGCCCAGCGTCAGGGCAATGGCCTCGGCGCCCTGGACCAGGAAGTCGGCTCCGTACTTGAGCCCCACGCCGCCGGCCAGAATAGCGGGCACCGATACAGCCAGCTTCAGCCATGGGCCGGTCAGATCCACCTCGGCCACGGGTAGTCCGCCCTTGCCGGCAAGCAGCCAGCAGTACCAGACAAATCCGCAGAAGCCCAGCAGCAGCATCGCCGCATCGACCCGCGTCACCGTGCCATCGAGCCCGAACATCCAGGCCAGGGCTGCCGCACCCAGGGCGATGGGCATCTCGCGGCGAACGGTCGATCTTTGAAGGACGATCGCCCGTGCCGCGGCGCTGAGCCCGACGATGATGGCGATGTTCATGATGTTGCTGCCGATCACGTTGCCGACCAGCAGATCGCTCTTGCCCTGCAAGGCAGCGGTGACGGCTACCACCAGCTCGGGCGCCGACGTGCCAAACGCCACCACCGTCAGACCAATCACCAACGGCGAGATGCCCAGGCGCTTGGCCAGACCCGAAGCTCCTCGAACCAGCAGCTCGGCGCCGGCGTACAAAAGTGCTGCTCCCACAACCAGATAGAGCAGATTGCCGACCAACTCAGGGTCTCCGTGGAGTCGCAGGTTCCAAGTCTGCCCCCGCGTATGTCCTTCCCCCGCCGCCGCGCCAGACGAGGCGAGTGTAGTGACCTTTCGTCGACCTGACAACGGCTTGAAATGGCCTTGGAAGCAGGGCGCGCGTCACCTTGCCTGATCGAACACGCGGCCATACTGTACCCACTTAACCTCAGGCAGCGCCGTGGTGTGTGCGGCCCGCCGGGGTCCGGAGCTTTCTGACGTTGCGTGGGCCGGTTGGCCGGCCGAGGAGTTTGTCTGTATGGACGATCGCGAACGCTTTCGGGCACAGATGCACTATGAGCCGGTCGATCGCTGCCCGATCTGGGATTTTGGGTTCTGGGACGAAACGTTGGACCTGTGGCGCGAGCAGGGCATGCCCGCCGACGCCCATCCGGACGAGTATTTCGGCATGGACACTCAGTGGCGGAGCCTCCCGGTCGCCACGCGGCTGCTGCCGGCGTTCGACGAGCAGCTCATCGAAGATCGCGGCGAAACCGAGGTCGTTCGCGATGGCGAGGGCGTCGTCGTCCACCGCCGCAAGTGGATGCAGACGATTCCGCACTACCTCGACTGGATGCTGAAGGACCGCGCAAGCTGGCGGGAGCACTACGTTCCGCGACTCGATCCGGACACGCCCGGCCGCATCCCTGACGACTTTGCCCAGCGGTGTCAGCAGGTACGCGACGCCGATCGCGACTACCCCTTGGGCATCGGCGCCGGCAGCATGTACGGCGTGCTGCGCAACTGGATGGGGATGGAGAACATCTCCCTGTTGGTGTACGACGACCCGGACCTGTTTGAGGAGATGACCGACACGTTGGGGAGGCTTTATCTGACCGTCCTTTCGAGGGCGCTGGCGATCGCCAAGGACAACGGCGTCACGTTCGACTACGCCAGTATGTGGGAAGACATGTGCTACAGCCACGGGCCGCTGCTCGGTCCGGACATGGTCGAACGCTACATGATGCCCCACTACGTGCACATCACCGAGTTGCTGCGCGAGTACGGCGTGGACGTGGTCGTGCTCGACTGCGACGGATGCATCGACCAACTCATGCCGTTGTGGCTTGGGGCGGGAGTCAACTGCATGTTTCCCGTCGAGGTGGGCACCTGGAAGGCCGACCCGATTGCCTATCGGCAGCAGTACGGCAAGAATCTTCTGATGATGGGCGGGTTCAACAAGCGTGTCCTGGCGGGCACGAACGACGCCATCTCGGCAGAAGTCCGGCGTCTGACGCCGTTGGTCGAGGAGGGCGGCTTTATCCCGTTCTGTGACCATCGCGTGCCGGCCGACGTGCCGCTGGCCAACTACGTGCACTACTTGCAGGAAGCACGCCGCGTCTGGGGCAAGGGAGTGAACTTGCGCCCCATGCCGGCCGCGCCGGTGTGAGGTCGGGCGAGAGCGACAGACAGCGGATCGATCGTGCCCGTCTTTCTTGAGTGCTTGGGGCTGCGCAGGCAACTGCAAGGAGTTCGAGCGATGTCCGTCATGCTGAACTTCGCCATGTTTCCGACCGACAAGGGCGAATCGGTGGGCCCGTACGTCAGTCGGTCGCTCGAGGTCGTTGACGGCAGCGGCGTCGACTACCGCTTCGGGCCCATGGGCACGGCTATCGAAGCCGACGATTGGGACCAGGCGTTGGGCGTCGTGAAGCAATGCTTCGAAAAGATGCAGGCCGACTGTGCCCGCATCTACTGCACGATAGCTATTGACTACCGACGCGGTCCGGCCGGTCGCATGACCTCTAAGATCGAGAGCGTCGAAGGACGTCTCGATCGCAAGCTGAAGAAGTGATCGGTCGCAGCCATGCCCTTGCCCGAACTCGACCAGACCGACGCGGCCTTGCTCTCGCGCTTGCAGCAGGGCCTGTCGCTTGTGCGACGGCCTTTCGACCCGATCGGGCGGGAGCTGGACCTTGACGTCGAGCAGGTCCTGATCCGCCTGCGCCGCCTCAAGGACCAGCTCGGCGTCGTTCGTGAGATATCCGCCATCTTCGACAGTCGGGCGCTGGGCTATCAGAGTTGCCTGGTGGCTGCGGGCTATCAACCTGACCAACTGGAGTCGGCTGCCGCGGTGATCAACGACCATCCGGGGGTCTCGCACAATTACCAGCGCGACGCCGAGTTGAACCTGTGGTTTACGCTTGCGGTTCCTCCATTGACGCGTTTGGGTTTGCAGCCAACCATCGATCTTTTGGGTTCGATCACCAAGCCCCGACGTGCTTTATACCTGCCGGCCTTGCGCGTCTTCAAAATCGGCGTGCGACTCGATCTGACCGAGTCGCGCGATCCGGCCGCCCGCAGCGACCGGACTGCCGACGCGTCGGTCGCACCTGTCGGCGCCGCCGGGTCGTCCTTCAATCCGGACGACATTCCCGTCGTACGAGCCCTTCAGAACGACTTGCCGATTCAGGCCGAGCCGTTCGAAACCGCAGCCGAACAGGCTGGCGTGGGGGTGGACGAACTGCTATTGGCGGCCTCGCGACTGCTCAAATCCCGAACGATGCGGCGTTTCGCTGCCGTCCTGCGTCATGAGCGGGCCGGCTTCGACGCCAACGTGCTGGCCGCGTGGCAGGTGCCGCAGGATCGGACCGACCAACTCGGGCTCGCATTGGGTGCGTTTTCGGCTGTCAGCCACTGCTACCTTCGCCCGACCTACCCCGACTGGCCCTACAACGTCCTGACCATGATCCACGGCCAAAGCCGCCAGGAGTGCGTCGACGTCATCGGCGCGATGGCCCGAGCCACCGGTCTGGATGCACCTGCCCAACTGTGGTCGGTTAGACAGTTCAAGAAGCAGCGCCTGCGTTACTTCACCGGCGAGGTCGAAAAGTGGGAGGCTGCACACGTCGCAACCGGCTGACGATGGGCTTCGTTGAGCATGGCTTGGCGGTGTAGACCGCTGGCTTTCGCTAGACCCGTAGCGATGCGTCCTTGCCGATGGCCTTGCGGTAACGCCGGCGGATCGGCGTGACGACGTCGGCGATGAACCGGTCCACCTGTCTGGGCGCAAGTCCAACGAAGTTGCCAGCCTGCACGACGGCGTCGATGTCAACCGCCTCGAACGCCGGATCGCTCTTGATTCTGGCCAGCAGGTCGTTGGCTCGACCGTGGTGCTTAACCTCCCTCGCTGCCGCGTGGGAGTGCGTGCGAATCCGCTCGTGCAGCGCCTGTCGGTCGCCGCCGGCCGCCGTCGCCGTCATGAGGATGGCCTCGGTTGCCATGAACGGCAGTTCCGCAGCCACTCGCGCTGCAATCACCTTGGGATAGACCACCAACCCCCGTGCCACGTTAGCCACGATCATCAGCATGCCGTCGGTGGCCAGAAACGCTTCCGCCACCGCGACTCGCCGGTTCGACGAGTCGTCCAACGACCGCTCGAGCCACTGTTCGGCGGCCGTCTGCATCGGCGAGGCTGCCAGGCTGATTACCAGTCGAGCCAGCCCGGTGGCGCGCTCGCAGCGCATGGGGTTTCGCTTGTAGGCCATGGCGCTGGAGCCCACTTGGGTGGTCTCGAAGGGCTCTTCGATCTCTTTCGCCCCGGCCAGTAAACGTATGTCGTTACAGAACTTATGTACGCTCACAGCGATGTGAGCCAGCGTGTTGACGATCTGGGCGTCGACTTTGCGAGAGTAGGTCTGGCCGGTAACCGGCTCGCACGCAGAGAACCCCATCTTCCCGGCGACCAACTTTTCGAGTCGATCGACCTTGGAGGCGCTGCCGTCAAAGAGCTGTAGAAAGCTGGCTTGGGTGCCGGTTGCTCCTCTCACGCCGCGGAACCGCAATCCCGCAAGGCGGGCCTCGACCTCTTCCAGGTCGCGGACGAAGTCGTAGCACCAGGTCGCGGCCCTCTTGCCAACGGTCGTAAGCTGCGCCGGCTGGTAGTGTGTAAGGCCCAATGTCGGCAGATCGCGATACCGGCGGGCGAACTTGCCCAGGGCGTCGATCACGTTGACCAGCCAGTCGCGGATCAGCTCCAGCGCCTCGCGGAGGATGACCAGATCGGCGTTATCGGTGATATCGCAACTGGTCGCCCCCATGTGCAGGATGCCACGGGCAGCCGGCGCGACGTCGCCGTAGGCGTGCAGGTGGGCCATGACGTCGTGTCGCGTCTTCTGCTCGTAGCGGGCGGCCCTGGCCAGATCGATCTTCTCCAGCCCGCGGCGCAGCTCGGTGAGCTGTTTGTTGGTGATGGGCAGGCCCAACTGCTTCTGGGCTTCGGCCAGCGCCAGCCATACCCGCCGCCAGGTCAGAATGCGGTGGTGCTGACTGAACAGCCCCGCCATGGCCGGCGACGCGTTTCTCGCCACAAGGGGGCTCTCGTATCGATGCTTTTGCTGGTTCTTCACGTGGTCGCTCCGTTGCCAGACCGATGAGCAGACAGCCCATGGTAATCGCCACGGGTGCCTCGGCCAAGCGGGAATTGCCCTACAGACCCGGCGGCCAGTGGGCGTGAAGGCACATTGACCGGCAACCGAACAGGGGCCAAGATGGTATATGAGGTTATCGGGTCAACGTGGCGGGGAACCCTGCATCATTGGGTGCGTCGAACTCTATGAGCGAACCCGAGGCATCACCGGCTGTTGCGGCTGTCAGCTTTGACGATCTGTCGCTGGTGCGTCAGGCGCAGGCGGGCGATGCCGGGGCCTTCGCGCAGTTGGTCGCCAAGTACCAGGGCAGAGTGTACAACGTCTGCCTGCGGATCTCGGGCCATTCGGAGGACGCACGCGATCTGACGCAGGAGGTTTTCTTGAGGGCCTACTCATCCATCGGCGGTTTCAGGCACCGCAGCAGCTTCTACACGTGGCTGTTTCGCGTCGCCACAAACGTGGCCATCAGCCATCAGCGGCAGGTCCGGCGGACCGTGACGCTGCCGTTTGATCCGGGCGAGGAGGCGCAGCTCGGCCGCCAGGCACGAGGGCTGACGCACAGGGCGGGCAACCCGTCGAGCGGGCCATCCGAGCGACTCAGTCGGCGTGAGGCCGATCAACTCGTCGTTGCGGCGCTGCTGGAACTGGACGAGCAGCACCGGGCGGCTGTGGTTCTCCGCGACGTGGAGGGCCTGGACTATCAGCAGATCGCCGAGGTGTTGCAGGTGGCCGTCGGGACGGTGAAATCGCGGCTGCACCGCGCGCGGAAGATGTTGCGCGAGCGACTCTCGCCGCTTTTGGAGATTGAATAACCCGTGGACCCACAACAGCGCGACAAGCTGGAGCAGCAGATCTCGGCCTATCTCGACGGCGAGCTGAGCGAGAAGGAAGTGGCCGAGCTGGAGAGGCTCCTGGCCGAGTCGGGCGAGGCGCGCCAAGTCCTGGCCGAGTTGCAGCGGACCGTCTCGCTGGTGCGTGGCCTGCCGCAAGAGCAACCGCCGGACGATCTATATGAGTCGGTGACCTCCCAGCTCGAACGGGCTGCCCTGCTCGAGCCGACCGACGTGGGCACGCCGGCCCGGTCGGCGCTGGACCGATGGGGTCGTCTGCGGCGGTTTGCGTCGGTTGCAGCGGTGCTCGTGGCGGCGGTCGGCATCGGCTATCTGACTATCACCGGCAACGACAAGGGGCAGCGCGAGCCCGCCAAGCAGGAGACCGAGCTGCAACTGGCTGAGGCGGATCGTAGCGAGGAAGTCGGGCGGCAGATGCGGGTCGCTGCTGCGCCCGCCAAGAAATCGGAGGCCGCCGCGCCATCCGATCGACCGGCCAGGGCGAGGGGCATCACGGCCGAGCAATCGGTGCCGAAAGAGGTTGATGTGCTTGCGGCCGCACCGCCGGAGACCCCTGCCGCCGAAACTCATCTGCCCTCGAAGGCGTCGCCACCGCCGGCGAGGCAACCCGCGCCCAAACCGGCGGCGGCGGTGGTGGAACATGTTGCCTCGACCCCGACACTAGCGAAGCGGCCGACCGCACCTGCGGGCACCCGCGGCGACACGACGGTGGACCAGAGCAGGTTGGTGGTTGCCGCCGGCGACCGCGTGGCTGGGGTACCGGCCGAGGTACAGCAGGTGACGATGCTGGTGACAGCCGGGCGGGGCAAACCGGTCTGGCAGGCGTCGCTGAAACTCTCGCAAGCCCTTGCAGAAGAAGGCGTTACGTTCCTGCCGGTGGCCTCATCGGATCGTGGGGCCGATGGCCGGGCGCGACGGTACTACGGGGCGGCGTATGAGGTGAAGGCCGAGCAGCCCGGCGTGCCCTTGTACCGATTCCGCGCCTCGCCCGAGCAGGTCGCTCGGCTGAGCAACCGGGTTGCGGGGGTCGCCGGGGTGCAGGTCGACGTGCAAGGGACGGACGGTAGGACGAACGACATTGTTGCGGGGACCAAAGCGGAGCAGCGCGAACGTCTGCGACTCGGCGACGTCGCGGCGGGGCTGCAAGCACGACGGACGATGGAGCTGAGCAAAAGTGTTTCGGCCGGTTCGGCGGATGTCGAGCGACTTGCACTTGGGGTGCCGTCCGAAGCTGATTCGAACGTGCCCACCGACAAAGACGAAGCCGCGCCGGGTAGAGCGGGTGGGCGGCAGTTGGGGCTACGTGGCACGGCGAGGCCGTACAAGACAGACATCGCTGCAACGCGACCTGCTCCACTTGCGCGCAGAAAACTGACGCGTGATAAAGACGTTGCCGGCGTGCCGGTCGAGACGTTCGGGCAGTTCACTCGGGCCGATACGCAGCCATCGCAAACTGCCGCGGAGGTCGAGGTCACAGTTCTGATCCGCTCGCTCGGGCAGCAACGCGAGCAGTAATTTCTATTCGTGATATTCCATTTTGCTTCTAACGATGCCCGCCCACCGGCAGGGCCGCGCCGGTCGTAATTCCCGCGGCTGGTGAGGCCAGGAACAGAATGGCCTCGGCGATCTGTTCGGGCTTGGGCCACTTGTCGTGGTCGGCTTTGGGCATGGCCTTGCGGTTGGCCGGCGTGTCGAACACGCTGGGCAGGACCGCATTGCAGGTGATGCCGCTTCCCTTCAGCTCGGTTGCCAGCGCCCGGGTCAGGGCGAGGACGGCTGCCTTACTGGCGACGTAGGCAACCATCTTGCCCGGCGCATCGACGGCGGCTTGCGCCGAGACGTTGACGATGCGGCCATAGCCGGCGGCACGCATCCGCTCGACGGCCTCGCGGCAGTTCAGAAAGGCGCTCCTGGCGTTGAGGTCCATCATGGCGTCCCAGCCCTGCGCCTGGATCTGCTCGATAGGGTCGGCGTGGTAACCTCCGGCGAGGTTGCACAGAATGGCAGGCCCGCTGCCGTGCTCGTCGACAGCGCGGTAGAGCCCGATAACCTGCTCGGGGTCGGTGACGTCGACCTTGTGCAGAATCAGGCGATCGGCTGCGTCGCCGACCGATTCGCGCAAGTCGTGGGCCTCATGATCGACAAGGTACGTCACGTGGCACGTCGCTCCGCAGGCCAGCAGCCGTTTTGTGACCGCCGATCCCAGGGCGCCGCTTCCACCTGTGATGACCGCTACCTGTCCGGCAAGATCGATCTGCATGGGATGGCCTCCCTTGTTCGACTTGCGGGGTCGGTTGATGCCCTTATGTGCCCGTATCTAAACACTGTGGCGTCCGTGCGGCAAGTGGCGCCGAGCCACGCGCTTCCCAAGGCGACAGCAGCCCGCCATACTGGCGGCCATGGCCAGAACGAAGGGGATGCTCGGCTCCGCCAAGGTGGTGATGGGGTTTACGTTGCTGTCGCGCGTAACGGGGCTGGTGCGCGACTCGGCGCTCGCGGCGGTGTTCGGTGTGGGGTGGGTGGCCGACGCATTCAACTACGGATTCATGATTCCGAACCTATTTCGCAGGCTCTTCGGCGAGGGGGCTCTGTCGGCCGTCTTCGTGCCGGTTTTCACTCAGTCGCTCGACCAGGACGGACAAGAATCGGCCTGGGAACTGGCGGGGCGCGTGTTCAGCCTGCTGGCG